>Ga0126311_10000015_pt1 | contig 113635 bp, 90 predicted proteins | sample Plot61_FD_92539 | JGI IMG/M metagenome (GOLD analysis project Ga0126311, IMG submission 92539) | Serpentine soil microbial communities from UC McLaughlin Reserve, CA, USA - Plot61 | ecosystem: Environmental > Terrestrial > Soil > Grasslands | place: USA: UC McLaughlin Reserve, Lake County... | reverse complement strand
GCCAGGCAAGCCACCGGCACCGAGCAAGCCACCGGCGCCAGGCAAGCCACCAGCACCGAGCAAGCCACCGGCGCCAGGCAAGCCACCAGCACCGAGCAAGCCACCGGCTCCGGGTAAACCACCAGCACCGAGCAAGCCCCCGTCACCGGGTAAACCACCCGCACCGGCTAGGCCCCCGTCACCGGGTAAACCACCCGCACCGGCTAGGCCCCCGTCACCGGGTAAACCGCCGGCGCCTGGTAGGCCTCCGGGCAAGCCGCCGGGCAAACCACCAGGAAAACCACCGGGCAAGCCACCGGGAAGACCGCCTTATCCCAACGGTGAAGTGATTCAGATAATCCTGAAGAAGTACACGGCGATAGAGCTTTTGAACGCGCTCATTATCGCCCTCGGAATCGTTCCACCGGGCAAGAAGAAGAAAGGCAAAGGTAAAGGTAAAGGCGGTAAAGGTAAGAAGTAGTCTCCTCCTCCGAGATAGCCGCAAAGAAACCACAAAGGCACAAGATGAAGTGATATCTCTCTTGTGCCTTTTGTGGCTTTAAACTCTTTCACTGAACTCCAGGTATGAAACCAAAACCGGTAAAAAGTTTACGGCGGGACCGTCTGCTCAGCACTCTCACGCGTCACTTCGAACGTGATGCTCAGGCGTATTCGCTGGTCGAGGAGTTCCTTGGGAAAGAGTCATACAACAAGGCATTCTGTACCAAACTAATTGCAATCGCCCGGGGCACAACCGGCGCTTCATGGAATTCCAGGCGCCTGGCTGTTTTGATGTTGGAAAATCAGATCCTGAAAATCTCTGCACGTAGTCTGAACGATTTCGATTTCATTCTCACCGAGCTCAAACTCAAGCAACAGACTGGCGCGCTATCCAGTTCGCTTTTGAAAGAAGGTTACACCAGCACCAACGTGCGCAAATTCATTCCCGAGTTTCGCCGCAAGCTGCAGAGGCATAATCACGTTCACGCGAAGATAGAAGGCTGGCGAACTTCCCATGAGGCGCTCTGCGATTTTCTCGAATTGTCGCGCAGCGATTGCAAGTTATCCTTGGGACGTTACCTGTTCACTGCTGACGAGGTAGCCGAAAAGATACTGAGCCAGTTACGCGAGACTGACGGAGCGAGAGATCTCGATGCCGTAGAAGCGGTATTGATCTCAGGTGAAGTCAATCGAGCTCTTGAGCGCTTGCCTGATTTCGAAGCGGCTATTCTCAAGCGGCTGTACTCCTCAGGTCGCATTTACTGGGTTACTGAAGCGATTGGCTCCGAGATCAATTCGCTCGTCGAATATCCACTAGCGACGGTCGTCATTACCATCAAGCCACCGGGAAGCGATGTCGAGTTTGAAATCAAACGTGCCGGGCTCAGGGGCGACAAGCCTTTGGACGTCGTTTATTCGCGTAACGGGTATGCAGTTTCACCGTCACACCGTCTACATGGCGGAGACATGCAATGGCTGCTGCGGCACGAAGCGCGAGCGGCGGCGAAGTTCAGCGCGGTCTATCGTCTTGTGCATGACACGGACGCCCCTCTTCCGGGGTACGTCGCCCGCTCGACGATTTACTCGATCCCTTTAGGAGACACTGAAGTGCAAACGCTCATGTACTTCACGGACAGGGACGTCTTCGAAGGACAATTCGACCGCATGCGGCAGGCGATGGCGGAGAGCGTTGAGGCTTTCAGGGCGGAAGGCTACGGGCACTTGCCCGACGTGCCCGGCGAACTGGGTCTGACGGCTCAATTCATCTCCATCGTGTCTCCGGCACAGGCAATCATTAGCGGCACCAGTACATTTCGACTCGACAAACTCGCTCTCTACCTTTCTGATAGAGGTCCGCAACGTTACTTTGGTTCTTCATACTCGCACGACGACGCTCGCAGATTCGCCGATGCGCTTTTACAGGAGATCCTCGGAGCCTACACGCCACCAGACGTTCCTTATGAAACTCAGCAGCAATACGTCGCCGCGGCTTTGAGCACTCGCGCAAACCGTAGCCGCGCCGATGCGATTTATCTTTCCCACCTTAAAGAGATCGGAATCATGTGGGGAACGTTAATCGGCGTCAGAGCCTACACGCGCGGTGAGTCGTTTGTCGCCCGCAACGTGGGCTTGAGGAGTGTTTGGGACGATGGTGAGTGGAAAGTAAAGATTATCTTTATGGACCACGATGCGATGGGAATCATGGAGCCAAACTGGGGCGACTTCGCTCCGGACGAGACGTTCTTTGGTATGCAACTGGATGAAACTTATCTCTGGGGTCGAGTCTCGATCCTCGGCACTGTTGGGCACCTGCGGCGTATGTATCAGGTCAGTGACGAGGTTTATGAGCGCGGCCGCGAGTCGGCCAGGTCAGAGGCGAAACAGGCGTATGACAAAACTCAGCAGAAGTTATTGACCGAGCCGGCGCTGCGGTCGTTATTCCATAAAGCATTTATCGAGCGACTCGAACAATGGGATGAGCTTGTCATGGCGTTTCTGCAAGCCCGGTCAAACGGCGGTGCAGACGGCGGCTGGAAGGCGCAGCAAAAAAAGAATCTCGATAAGAAGACTCAATCCTGGTTTGATACGCATATCAAGGCCATGGAAACGTACGCGCCGTTTCTCGAAAGACAATCGTTCCTCTTCTCACACGCAAACAGTCCATGAGAATCGTTACTTACTCACTTTCAGTTAATGGTCCTCCAGAAACGACGGATTACCACGAGCAGCTCTGCCACAGTGTGAAGAGCCTGCGCGCGTATAACACCGCCGTAGCGGTTCACGTCTTTCTTTACGGCGAGCATCCGCGCAGCTTTATCACGGAACTCGAACGTGAAGCAGTAATCGTTCATTCGATGGGTTCGTATATCGACGCCATCCGGCGACTCAAACCGCGTGCTTTTCGCACTCTCGTGCGCTACCCGGTGCTGCACAAGTGGATGAACTTTCACAAGCTGGCGCCGTTCAATCCTTCGCAGGTGATTCAAATCGACTGCGATACATATTTCTTCGACGACGTGGAGATCTTGTTTGAGCGTTACTCGGATTTTCATTACTACGGTCGAGAAGAACCGTCGTCGCGGGCGAGTCATTATGGTTACAACCCAGACTATCTCGACGAGGAGAAGCTGTTTGCACTGGCGCGACGAGAACGCGTGCTGCCAATGAATCCGTGCAACATTGGGGTGTCAGTCCTTAATCATGGTCTCTGGCGTGAGGTCGCGAAGAGGACCGAGATGTTTCTCAGTTATGTTTTCCGCTTCATCGCCTGCCTCGGTCGCAATCCCCAAACGGTGGGACGATTGTGGCCCGAGCTCGCGGAGGTTGTGATGCTCGATCTGATTGAGCAGCCGGATGTAGACGACCTGCCCTTCCCTTCCAGCAATCTCTGGATCCTGGACCAGGTTTCACTCTGGTTAACCCTGGGCCATGTTCCGGGACTGACGCACGGCTATCTCTCGCGCGATCATGTGCTCCAGGGTGGCGAACACAACGAAGATGGCAAACCAAAAGTAGTCCACCACTATTTCGGTTTGGACAAGACCGCCTTTCTCGCGGGGAGGAAATTTTAGCCACGGATAACACGGATAAAATCCGGATTTAATCCGCGTAATCTGTGGCTAATATGTCAAACGTAAGGCGCAGTTCGGGGATTGGAAGATGCGGAATTTGTCGCCATTCGAGGCTTCCAGCAACTGAATCGCGCGACGGTTGAGAAAACTGCAATGGCCGGGACGGGCGCTGTTTCCGTTTGTGGTTATTTCGAGGCCTTGCGTTTGCTTCGTGGTGCGCAGGCGTTGTGAGGCTTCGGGACTCAAGTCAATGATGTGCTTGAAGCCGGTAACATAATCATACCGCTCGCACATCCGCAGGTTGGCTCGGATATCGAGAGTTTCGAGATAAATATCGCTGTTTGAAAGAATGAAATATTTCCTATCGGAGAGCTTGACGCCTGCAGCAAAGCAGCGCTGTGGATCGAGATCACTGCCATCTCGCAGGAAAACGTAGCTACAGCTCGGCGGTAGAGTTTCGCGTTTGAGAGACGGCTCCTGGCCCTGCTCCACGATCACCATCGCGAGGTGAGGTGAGAAATAATGATCGTAATACTCGATCAGACACTTCAGGTTCTCCGCGCTTCGATCACTATCCCGGTACGCGAAAACGATTGTCGTATCACTCAACAGGCGATCGACCTGCGGCCCAAACAGCACTAACGACTCGCGCAGATACCAGTGCCGCACCGCTTTCTGCTGCGCATCTGAATAATCGTCTTCGACCCAGGCAAGGTGTGGCAGAAAACAGTAGCAGTTGAACTCTTTTTGCAGGACGAGACTGTTGACGTCCAGAACTTCATTGCCTTTGCTGTTCAATTCGATGAACGCGTCGAACACCGTGTCTCGCAACGCATACGCATACGTCGAATTCGACTGGGTGATGCGCCCGATGTTGTCCGAGATCTTAATTAGCTCATCTTTATGAAGGGCGCCGAAAAACAACATGTCCCAGTCCGCCGGCAATTGGCGGATGAAGTCACTGAACTTGCTCTCGAACTGATCGTCGAAAACAACGTCGTCCTCAAAGATGAGAATGCTCGATAGACCGAGGTCTCGTGCTTCGCGCACCACTTCGAGATGACTGGCCAAACAGCCGTAAGCGCCGGGAGTGCCGGGCCAGCTCGCCGGCATTGTTGAAGTTTCACCGTCGATAGCTGCAAAGCGCTGGACGGCGTGAATTCCGTGTTGCTGAAACTTCTGCTGCATCGCGCGCCAGCGTTCGAGCCGCCGGTCCAGGTTGATGCAAACCTTGTCCGGGAAGATTTGGTTGATTGATACCGAAGCTTTTGTGCTGGCGCTCATATCTAATATGCCGGATCCACTCGTCCATATTCCGCTTTACAGCGCCGACGGCGCCGACGACCGCGACGTACGCTACATGGTCGAGCAACTACTGGCGTGTCTGGGCAGCTATTACGCCCACGACAACGTGTATGACGTGCTGGTCACTACAAATGACTGGCGCATACTGGAGGTCTTGCTCGGGTACCAGGAAAAGACGCGGTATCCCTTCCAGTTGAGACTAGTGAGTCGCGCTGAGCTGCGCGATGCGTTTCACACAAATGAGAGTCGCCTCCGCGACAGTACCTGCATGAGAACGATCTTCTCAAAGTTTTATCCGATCATGACCCGGCAGTCCAGTGCCATTTTACATGTCGACTGTGACACGATCTTTCTACGCCAGGTGGATCTGAGCCCGCTCTTCGTATCGGCTATCGGAATGGTTGATGGGAGCCAGTTTGAACAGAGCCCGCTTTGGTGTCCGACGGGCTCGCAGGCCGATTTCATGGGTATCGCGAAACCGGTGCAGCCTGTTGCCCGGTGGATGAATTCGGGCGTGTTCGCGGTTCAGGGATCGGGTATCAAAATTTGCCAGAGAGAAGTGCGGCATTACCTTGAAAATCTGGAGCGTGCGCGCGCCGACCAGTTGATTCACGGCAACTCTGATGAGTTGATCATGAATGCGCTCGTTCTGAAAGAACGAGACGCAGTCACGGTGCTGTCTGATTACGGCTATAATTTTGTCGCGTACTACCTGAAACACGATCCGAACTGGACCCGGCACGCAAAGATTGTTCACTTTCATAGCTTCAAACCGGATATCTACCAGTACAGAGATGGCGTGGTCAGGTCTTTCTGTAATAAGACTCAGGCACAACGGCTCAGCGATGATTTGTATTTGGCAGCTCTGATGTGGTTTCGACATCTTCACAGGGCCTGCAATGCACTACGTTTTGATTTTCCGACGCTCTCCGCGATGCCCCTCGAAGTTGTCGAAAGAGAGTTAGCAAAGAGGTTAGAAATTAGCTAGCGGTCAAAAACGCCGGGGCGTGCCGAAAAACGCCGAAGGCGCCGAAAACGCCGAAGGCGCCGAAAAACGCCGGGGCGTGCCGAAAAACGCCGAAGGCACCGAAAAACGCCGAAGGCACCGAAAAACGCCGAAGGCGTTCGCTAATTCAAGCCCAGGGTTCGAGCTTGCGAGAACCCTGGGGACGAATTCCCAAATAGCGACAAACCCTGTAAGGGTTCGGCAACTGGCGAACCCTTTCAGGGTTGATACGACTTTCAATTGGCGAACCCAGGGTTCGAGCTTGCGAGAACCCTGGGGACGAATTCCCAATAGCGAAAAACCCTGTAAGGGTTCGGCGATTGGCGAACCCTTTCAGGGTTGATACGAAATTTAATTTGGCGATCCCAAGGTTGTCGCTACGCTCCAACCTTGGGCTGGAATTAGCGAACGCCTTCGGCGTAGTTATCCTAAAATGGTGCCTCTACGAATGGAGGCTTTTCGTTGACGGTGGCTCGGCAACTTACTTACACTACGCCTCGCCACAGAGACCTCAGGAGATAAACATGGCCGATGGTCCGGTCCTTACTGACCAACAGTTGTCAGACTATCAGGAACTGGGATTTCTTCACTCGCTCCCAATCCTGTCCGACGCTGAAATAGATCAATATCGCGCCGAGATCGAACGAACTTGTCAGGCAATTGGCGGCCGCGTGACACGCCTCAATAGCCTGCACCTTTTCTTTCGGTGGGCCTGGGATTTGTGTACCCATCCGCGTTTGCTGGCTTACCTCGAACCGATCATGGGGCCAAACATTCTGATCACTTCAACCAGGCTGTTTTATAAATACGGCCACTCAGGAGCCTATGTGGGCTGGCATCAGGATGGAATTACGCAACGGTTGGAAGATGGTCGGGCTCCGGCAATCTGGCTCGGGCTAACAGCCGCCACTGTCGCAAACGGGTGCTTACGCGTCGTGCCGCGCTCTCACAGGCTGGGCCTGGTGCATCACGATTCGTCACCTGATCTGAAACCTTTGCCGGACGCGAAAGAAGCGTTTACGAGTTGGCCGCGGGATGACCTCTCCGGCAGGATCGCGCAAGTTCCACCAAACTACGATCGACCATTCGATCTGGTGATGCGCGCGGGGGAGATGAGTATTCATCATCCCGTAACTCTTCACGGTTCTAATCCGAACGTCTCTGTGGAACCGCGTATTGGTTTGTCGGCCAGTTACACCATCCCGGAACTCTACAAAAACCCGAAAGCCGTTTGCTGGGTGCGCGGTGATGGTCCAAGACGTCACCAACATTTCCAGATCGATCATCCGCCAAACGCGAGTTTTGAAGATGCGATCGCTGCTTATTGCGCCGGTGATTACCAGGCTTTGTACGCCGCTGTCTGAATAGAATTCCCGAAGTCAATTCAACTCATGACGCTGCCACTTTTATCAGTTGTAATTCCCACAAAAAATCGCCCTCAACTGGTGTGCGAGGCTATTGAAAGCGCACTTAGCCAGCGTCACGGACGAGTGGAAGTGATAGTCGTCGACGACGGATCAATCGATAACACTGCGGAGGTGATCGGCGAGCGTTTTGGATCTCGAGTTAAGTACCTGCGTCACGCGGAAAGAAAAGGCGCCGGTGCATCGCGAAACACAGGCATCCGCGCGTCTCGCGGGCATCTGGTGGCGTTTCTCGACGACGACGATCTCTGGCTACCCGGAAAACTGGACGCGGAAATTTCCGCGTTCGAGCAATTTCCCGATGCGAAAGCAGTAGTCTCTGATAGTCTCACCTTCCTGAACGGAGAACCTGCGGCGCAGAGTTTCTTTGCGCGAAACGGACTGCTCGCGGCCACGCAAGGCCAGCCGCGTCCGATAAGTGAATGCCGCTGGCTCTGGACCAATAGCATGAAGGGCGTCGCGATGTGCTCGATCACCGTGCAGCGAGAGGTTTTGGATCGCATGGGACAGGAGTGGTTCCCGGAAGACTTGATTACGTGCGAAGACTGGGAGTTTGAGATGCGTGTTTATCATCGCTACCCGGTGATCGCGTTACCTCAGATCTATTCCTCGGTTCGGTTGCTGGACGATGGCGCGCGCATCGGCCGCGCCTCTCCCGGCAAGCCTCGCACGCGCGAGCAACAGATCGGTTTGTTAAGCGATCGTCTGAAGGTGATGGAGCGCTCGCATTGGCTCAATAGTCTCAGCAACGATCTGGCCGGTGAGCTCGAGCGCTACCGGGATGAAACCAGGAGTGATCTGGCGCAACTCGCGACGGAAGTGTGAGATGGAAGAGGTACACCTTTGGAGAGGTTCGGCTGAGCAGCGTGCACAGCGTCAACACTTCGGCAACTCAGGCCACTTTTCTTATTTTGACGAACAGCTCGGTTATCCGGAGTGGAAGAATAAAACGGTGCTGGATTTTGGCGGTAATACCGGCGGTCTTTTGCTCAGTCCGGGATGCACGATACAACCGCAAAACTACTATTGTGTAGACGTGCTGCGGGAAGCGTTGGAGCGCGGACGCCAAAGATTTCCGCAAGCTCACTGGATCCATTTCAATCGCTATAACTGTTCTTTCAATCCGGAAGGCATCGCCGACTTACCGGTTCCAGACATGGGCGTCGAGTTCGATATTATTCTGGCTTATTCGGTTTTTACGCATACGACTCGCGACGAAATGAACGACCTGGTCAGACAGCTACGAACACGTCTGGCGCCGAACGGCACCTTCGCCTTTACGTTTGTCGATCCGCATTACAACGCGTGGCCCGGAAAAAATAATCTGCAATGGCGTTTGGAGAGATCGCGACAAATGAATCCAGAGATCGACGTCGACGGTCTGCTGGAAAAGAGCCGGAGCGCGGAATGGTGCGCGCTTGTTGACGGCGCGAAGCTCTACGTCAACAACAACGGCGTTTGGAGTAACGAAGCGGACACGTGCATGACCTATAACGTTTTCTACACGGCCGAGTTTTTACAGCACGAATTTCCAGGCGCGCAGATTCGTCGTCCGGTCCAGGGCGACATGCAGCATTGTTGCATCGTGCAAGGGTAGTCTATGTTCGCACCGTTTCCTGATTCGGCAATAATCAACGTTCCCAACACGGTGGCCGGCGCCCTACTGGATGCGGCGGAAGATCTGCCTCTGTATGACAACAAAGATTTCTACTCGATAGCTCTGCAGTCGCTGGTTGCGGATACTGTTCGTGAAAAGTGCACCGATGCTTTCGATTCGCTCGTGAATCGCATCAATGAGGGAATTGCTCGCCGGCCCTATTGCGTTCTTATTAGAGGTTTACGACTCGACAAAGGGAATCGTTTGTTCATTGCCCTCAATCGAGGGTTCGGTAAAATGGTGGCACTTCCCTACCAGGAGCCGCGTGCGAATCTCGTTCACTACCTTCAGCCACGCACCGACATACTTTCAGCGCGTGGCGGCCGCGAGGCTGAGAGATTGCACACAGACGCCGCTGATTGGGGAAAGCCGATACGATTCATCTCGATGGTATGTGTACGCGCCGATCCTCGCGGGCAAGGTCGCTCGCGCTTACTGGACGTTGACGCAGTTCAAGAGGCAGTAGAGAACAAACTCGGCCGTGACAGTCTTGAGTGGCTGAAGACCCCAGTGCCCTGGCAATTGCACTCCTGCTGGGGCGGCGGTTTAAAGTGGCGCCCGGTGTTGACGGAATCGTCGATATGCTGGCGGCGTTACACGATTCTCCTCGCTGTTAATGAAGATGGCGCCGAGCTTTCGAAAGAGATGTTGAGGTTACTGGATGAGTTTGAAAACGTCGTCGAGGGTTCCGGGCAGCGGATCGATTTTCTGATGCAGGAAGGCGAGCTATTGTTTTCCGATAATACGCGCGGCCTGCATGCACGTACGGCGATCCTCGACGCGGATGAATCAAAACGGCTGATGTTTCGAAGTTGGATACAAACTGATTGAACGGAAAATTGCGCAATGGAATTTGCTCAGCTTTACGATCGCGTTGAATTTGAGGGTGCGGCGGCGCCGATGAATGTGTCGGGTCTGGCGGGAGTTTGGATCAATTCAAATCCCGACACGAACGGCATCGCGCGCATGGAGTTTTCCGACGTTGAAGGCAAACTGTCGGTGCGTGTTCACGCAGTTGGGCCAAACGGGTTAATCGATTGGGGACCGGCGCCAGTAAAACTGCTGGCGGCGTCGCCCGGCTCGCGAGCCACTGCGGGATTTACCTGCACCTATGATTTCGGATTCGGCGAAACACGACTGCAAGCAATGATCATGAAAGGACTGATCGTGCTGGCACAGGTTCATAAATTCAAAGATGACAGCACTCGTATGAACTTTTTTGTTCGTGAATACTTCGCGGTAGTTCACGCTCGCTACTAATTATGGACTTCAAACAAAGTGGACATCTGGATCCTGCGTTGACTGATCCAGCAACCAGAACGCTGCGGACAGACAAACTAACTGGCCGTTGGCTCAACACCAATCCTGACACGCAGGGGATCGTCGAGTGTGTGATCAAACAGGATGGGGAGCTTTTCATTATCGACGTCTTTGGAGCCGGGCCGGATGGTCCGATTCACTGGCCTACGTGCCGCACCGAACCGCTTGCTAATCTGGAGGAAGAAGCCGGGCAGCGAACGTTTGCTCTTAGTGCAACATTCGACTTTGAATTCATGACGGCCGAGACTTACATCCGCGTGAACAAAGGCGTACTGGTGATCGTGCTGTTTGCGTCGTTCCGAGACAGTAGTAAACGCTCGGACTATGTGAACCGCGAGTTCTTCTATCGACCCCAGTCTCAAGGTTGAGTTTATCCACAGATTACACAGATGCCATAAATAATCTGCGTAATCTGTGGATAAGAGAACCTACCAATTCCAAATTTAAGGTGTCCATTGACGTTCGTTTCCAGAAAAACTCAACAATTCACTTATTTCGCCCGTCAGCTTAATAACTGGATGTGGCAGGGCAAAGATGTGCTTGATTTCGGAGGCAATGTCGGCAATATGCTCCGCGATCCGAGGTCGACGATCGACGTCGAGCGATACTGGTGCCTCGATGTCGATAACGAAGCGCTCGCCGCCGGCAGACGCACATACCCGCAGGCTCACTGGGTTTGGTACAATCGCTACTGCTTCTTCTTCAACCCGCGGGGGCTTCCCCACATGAAGCTGCCGGAGATCCCCCAGAGATTTGATTACATCGTAGCGTACTCGGTGTTTCCCAATACGGTGGCCAGCGATATGCTGGACCTGGTTAGCCAGTTATCGGGGTTGTTGAAGAAAAACGGGAAGCTGGCTTTTACATTCATCGATCCACACTATCGCCCATGGCCGGATCGGTATGACGGGAATAATTTTTTGTGGCGACTGGAAAAAATCAGGGTGGAGGAGAATGCCGATATCGACATCTCGACCACCGCGGACATGGCTCGCGACGCAAAATGGTTTGTTTTAGTTAACGGCAAAGATCTCTATGTAGAGACAGACAAGATCCGCCCCTGCGCACCAGAGCAACAAGTGTCGTGTTACATGTTCTACACAACCGCTTACATGAGGCAATTGTTTCCGACGGCTACGATCTTGCCCCCGACGAACAACGAGATGCAGCATTGTTGCATTTTGACGAAGTAGGTTGGCTAATTACGCCGAAGGCGTTCGCTAATTCCAGCCCGAGGGGTTCGCTAATTACGCCGAAGGCGTTCGCTAATTACGCCAAAGGCGTTCGCTTATTTTGACGAGCTAGGTTGGCTAATTACGCCGAAGGCGTTCGCTAATTCCAGCCCAAGGTTGGAGCGCCAGCGACAACCTTGGGGAAAGAATAATAAATCGAGGTAAACCCTGAAAGGGTTTCGCCAACCGTCAAACCCTTTCAGGGTTGTTACGCACGTCACTTTCGATCCCAGGGTTCTCGCTATCGCTCGAACCCTGGGCTGAAATTAGCCAACGCCTTCGGCGTTATTGGTGGTCTGGAACTAGCCAACGCCTTCGGCGTTATTGGTCTGGAACCGGAAAGGAGTTCGCGTTGGAATTCGTTCGTCTCACACCGGAGCAGCAACGTTCATTCGCGGAGGACGGCTTCTTAGTGATCCCCAACGCTCTACCAAAAGAACGCGTAGATGAGTTGGTAGAAACTAGCGACCGTCTGGCGCATTCGCTACTAACAAAGCCTCCAGTCAGCGGCAGGCCGGAGTTCAATCACCTCGACTTGCGACCCGGCTTACTGAAGGAAGAAGCACTCTTCAAGCTCGTCGATAACGGCTCAACCGTCCCGCTGGTGGTGCAGTTGATGAGTCCGAACATTCACCTCCACTCAACCACACTCCTTTACAAGCGACCAGAAGAGCCGGACGCTCCAACTTTTCGCCGTGGCTGGCATCGCGACATTCGCATCCCGCGCGATCTCGGTCACGAGAGCCTGCCGCTTGTAGGCATGAAGATCTGCTACTGCCTGACGGATTTTCATGAGCCGGCGAGCGGGATGACTTTGATGGCCCGTGGCAGCCATCGCAAAAACACTCCGCTGCAACTGCGCAAGGGTGAGGCCGATCCCGTCGATGCCGAGGTGTGCGATCTGAGACTTAACGCGGGCGACGCCTTCATCTTCGAGAACCGTATCTACCACACCGCGACTCCCAACCGGAGTAATCGCACCTCGAAAGTCTTGATGTATGGCTACTCTTACCGCTGGATGAAACCGGAGGTATATCTCGAAGTGCCCGACAAAGAGCTGCTGGCGAAGGCCGATCCGGTTGCGCGCCAGCTACTCGGCGAATATCGCGACGTCGATACGCAGCCGTGGGCTTTACAACGATGGGCCAAACAACATGGCGTGCTTCCGGAAACAATACCGTGGACGGTCGAGGTTGAAGAAGTGAGCTAATAAGGTGGCAGTGAATTTGGTGACGCACATCTCACAGCGACAAACCCAATTCTCTTACTTCGACCAAATGTTGGACCATCCGGTTTGGAAAGGAAGTAAGATCCTGGATTTTGGCGGCAATGTCGGCGGGTTTTTAGCCGGGGCCGGCGACGAAGTTGGACATGACGATTACTGGTGTCTGGACGTCACAAAGGCAGCGATCGAAGAAGGACAGCACCACTTCCCGCGCGCACATTTTGTTCATTTCAACCGTTATAGCTCGTACTTCAATCCAGACGGTGTTCCTTACCTGACGGTTCCAGACCTCGGGTTGACATTCAACATCATCATCGCGTTTTCAGTGTTTACTCACACGCACCAAAAAGAGATGCTCGAGCTCGTCAGACAATTGCGCAGCCACCTGAAGCCGCAAGGCGTGTTGGCGTTTACGTTCGGCGATCCTCAATACGACAAGTCTTTGTCTGATCCTGAATTGCCACCGCGTACCGGTATACTGTGCCAGTTTGACAGCACGTCTGATGATCCTCGCGGAAAAATGAATCTCGGTTGGTGTGTGGTGATCGACGAACAGGTCATCATGGAACCCGGCGATGAGTACTGCCAGCAGAAACGTCGTGGCAGACCTGGAGAGTCGTATTGTTCGTACTTTACCACGAGCTATATGACGTCGCTCTTCCCCGATGCGACGATACATCCGCCAGTCGCTCGGGAAACTCAACATTGCTGCATTCTAAGAAAGACATAGATCGTGAACCTCAGATTTCACTGGATGCTTCCCAAAAGTGGAGAGGTGGTGTTGCAGGGCTCGCAAACACCTCGCGAGGCGGCGCGTTTTCGCGTCGAAGCCACTCACGTCGACTCTCCCGCCGCAAAACCGGAAATGGAAGGTTGGATTCACTTCGCGCAACTTGCAGAAGAAGCCGGTATCGAATCTGTCCTCGTCGCACTCAACCGCCACGAGCCCGATCCGTTGATGGTCAGTTGTGCGCTCGGACGCGCCACTAAGCAGCTCAAATTCATTGTTGCTTATCGCTCCGGACTGATGCAACCGACGATATTCGTGCAGCAGGTCAACACCTTGTCTGGTCTGATTGATGGACGCGTCGATTTGAACATCGTCGCCGGTAGCTCGACTGCCGAGCAACACGGCTATGGCGATTTTCTGGCGCACGATGAGCGATATGCGCGCGCGGAAGAATTTCTGACGGTGTGCAACGCGTTCTGGCGATCGGATGACGAGGTTAATTTTGAGGGCAAACATTACCGGGTCGAAAAAGGAAAGTTGAACACGCCTTTCATATCACCTGATCGCAGCAAGCCCGAAATCTACATCTCCGGACATTCTGAGCCATCCGAGCAGCTCGTTCGCTCACAGGGCACCTGCTGGACGCGCGTAGTCGATAAACCTGAAAAGCTCGCCCCTGCTGTAACTCGAATGCGTGCCGCTGGTATCAACGTCTGTTTGAGATCTGGCTTGATATGCAGGCCAACGCGCGAAGAGGCGGTCGACGTCGCGAAATCCATTCTGCCGGAAGACAAACGCGAGCAAACCACGTCGGTTAAAGACGACTCGCAGATGTACAGGGAAGCCGCCGCGGTCGCGACTGATGCCATAGCTGCACACTGGATGACTACTAATCTTTGGGCCGGATTGGTGCCGCACTATGGTCCAGTCTGGACGGCGCTGGTGGGCTCGCCTCGCGAACTTGCCGAAGCTTTCATCGAATACAAGAAGATCGGTGTTACTGATTTTATTCTTTCAGGCTGGCCGGAAATCGATGAAGTAAAGAGGTTCGGTCGAGAAGTTGTCCCACTCGTCAGAGAAGCCGAGCAACGTGTGTGACGCTTTGCTTAGAAGTCAGAGATCATTGTTGGATCGGAACTGGGTCAGCATGTTCAGAGTTCAAGCTTTAGCTTGCTCTTCCCGCCACCGCAAGCTAAAGCTTGAACTCTAAACGCGGATTAACCCCGTCCAAGTCCGAGTACTTTTGAGGCGAGCAACGTGACGATATGCAATCAAAGCTGAGATTCCACTGGATGCTTCCCAAGGGCGGCGAAGTCGGTATGAAGACGGCGCAGGAAACTAATCGCGTCCTGACCACTAAGAGCACGTCGCCTGCTGCCATTCCCGATATGGAAGGTTGGGTTAAATTCGCGCGCCAGGCGGAAGAATCGGAAATCGAGTCGGTCTTACTCTCTTTCAGCCGCTACGAGCCTGACACCATCATCATCGCTTGTGCGGTCGGGCTGGCCACAACGAGACTCAAGTTTATCGTCGCCTATCGCTCGGGTCTGATTGGTCCAACCAGTTTCGTCCAGCAAATCAATACGGTTTCGGGTTTGCTGGGTGGACGCGTGGCTCTGAACGTCGTGGCCGGCAGCTCGACAGCCGAGCAACGCGGCTACGGCGATTACCTGGAGCACGATGAGCGCTATGAACGCGCGGCTGAGTTTCTTTCAATCTGCAATTCGTTCTGGAAAGATAAGCACGAAGTCAACTTTGAAGGAAAACACTATCGCGTCGAGCAAGGTAAGATTCATACGCCGTTTACTGCACCCGACCGTAATGCTCCCGAGATTTACGTCTCGGGTCACTCGGAACAGGCGCAACACCTGGCGCTTACTCGCGGGTCTTGCTGGTTACGGTTGATTGATACACCTGAAAAACTCGCACCGGTTGTGAAGCCTTTTCGTGACCGGGGCGTCGAGGTCGCTCTGCGACTCGCCCTGATCTGCCGGCCCACACATGAAGAGGCAGTCAAGACCGGCCATGCGATGCTACCAGACGAGGAAATTCGTAAACAGGAGCGTTCGATTCTCACGAAGAGCGATTCGCAAACGCTTCATCACGCCCTCGCAGTCGCTGATGAAGTCGGCTGGATGAGCCGCAACTTGTGGGCCGGGACAGTGCCTTATTATGGATCGTCGGCGATAACTCTACTCGGCTCTCCGCAAGAGCTCGCCAACTGCTTTCTTGAGTACAAGCGCATTGGCGTAACGCAATTCATCATCTCAGGCTGGCCCAAACTCGAAGAGATGAAAATATTCGGCCGCGAAGTCCTGCCACTTGTCAGGCGGGCAGAACAATCAACTAACGGAAGGTAAACATCGTGACAGCAAAAGCACCCAGGGCATTCAACCGTGAGATATATCACGATCACCCGGAGTTCGTCTTCTATGGCACTGACGATGGAGCTCAGGATGGATCGTTCTGGGAGTTCGCACAGTTTGTGGACCACTACAACAGCGTGCCTGACCACCGCAAGGAAGATATTCATATGATCAGCGTCGTGGGCGGGCTCTACGGTCTTAATCTGATTCCGCTCTGGCGTCCAAAGCGCATCACGATCTTCGACATCAATCCGCCGGCAGTGACTTACTTTCGTCTCATCCGGCACGTGTTCACCACGAGCGATAACGCGCAACACTTCCTACAGCGGCTGTCGGATGCCGATTACGAAGTACACACTGAACAGGAAGAATTTGTGCGCGAGAACATCCGTCTGAAGCAACAGGGATGTTTGCCGCCCGAGCGTGGCTCGACGAAGCGGCCCTACGAGCAGAGCTGGCAATATGCCCTCGAGAAGTTCGATTTAACGAAGCAACTGTTGTCGGAGGTTCCGCTTGAGATTCGCAACGAGCCGATGGAGAGCGAGAGTTTCAGCAACTGGATCCGCCAGCAGAATAATCTCTGGATCTACGCCTCGAACATCACTCAATTCCACTACTTCGATTTAGACCTGGAAGACACCTCAAATGTGGTTTTGATCCAGATCATACATCCTGAGCAGCCACAGCTTCTCGATCTCGCGCCCTTGGCTGGTGGTCCGGTGAAGATACATTTTGAGATTCCGCTCCGGGCGGAACGCATGGACAAGGAGCCCGCCAATGCCTAACAAGATCCGCGTCATGACGAACGCCTCCGCACCTGCAACCGGCACATACTCGCAGGCAATCCGCACCGGCGATCTCGTGTTTGTAACGGGCCAAACTGGTCGCAACTCGCAAACGGGTAAGCTCGAAGAGGGTCTTGAGGCACAGACTCTTCAGATGTTCGCAAACGTCGAGGCGATTCTGAATGCGTGCGGATGCTCGCCCGGGGACATTGTTAAGGTGACGCTGCTGCTCGCTGACATCAATGACTTCAAAGCAGTGGACGCCCTCTACGCCAAATGGCTTCCCGGCATCGGCATCACAGCCCTACCAGCGCGCACGGCCTTCGCAGTAGCAGGGCTTCCACACGGAGCCTTAGTCATGCTGGACGTCGTCGCCGCCTACCCGACCGAGTGATTTTCACGCAAAGGCGCAAAGGCGTTCGTGATTCTTCTTTGCGTCTTTGCGTCTTCCCTTTGCGCCTTTGCGTGAAATCTTATTTAAAGTACTTCCCCTTCAGTCGCTCGTACAGACACTCCGGGTCATAACTCTCATTCTTGTCCTGGCCGGCGGCTCGCCACATCTCGTTCCAGAGATGAATGGCGTAAGTCTCCTCATCAACCAACCCTTGCGCATCAGGCTCTAACACTCTGCGCCACTCACTGAATGTTAACGGTGAGAACACCTTGGGCGGCTTCGCGTAATTCTCTAACGAACAGCTTCGCACAGCTTCAGTCATGAGTCGTGGCCCGGTTTCGCCCCACATCAACTGCTGTGGATCTTTTTGCTCGCACACTCGCCACGCGTACGCCATCACCTCACTGCCGGCCGGAGCCTTGATGATTCCACTACTGATAACTTCCCTTTCCTGATCGAGCTCGCTTGAAAAAACATACTCGTCCGCGAAATCAAAAGGCTTTAGACAAATCACGTCCGTATCGATCCACCATCCGCCACGCTCCAGCAGCAGCTTGTAGCGAAAGAAATTAGCAAACCCGGCATACGACGCCTGATGCTTGTACTGAAAGATGCTGGCAGCCGGTAATATCTGGCTCGCGTCCTTGATCACTGTGCTCGCGGGTACGTTCTTCACCTCGTCGTAAACATAAAGATGATACTCGTGCCCATTTTGCAGGAATGACGCAATCGAGAGCTGTTCCATAACGGAAAGCTCTGGTCCAATCCACAGCCCTTGAACACGCACGTTCATTTAGCTCGTACACGCCGCATCTATTTGGCGCGCTCGATCGATAGTCTGGTGGCAGGCCCAAACCAGCTCGTGCCCTCGTTTTCTAACCTCGTCCAACGCGTCGTGATTTCTCTCGTCCAAAACAAACGCAATCTGCTCTTCAAGGTTCGCGGCATTTAATGGTATGTAATGCTCGTACTCCACGAATCCGAGCTGCCTCAGTGGTCCACTGACTGAGTCGTCGGCCACGAGCAGCGCGCCGGTGGCCGGAATCTCAAAGTATTTAGCCAGCACGTAATGAAACATAGAGCTGTCAGTGAAACCGGCACGATAACGATTGATCTTCATGGCATAGCCGCGACCGATAGCCTCATTTCGATCGTAGTCATAACCGGTGTAATACCCGGGATGATCGTGGCAAACAATCGGATACGCGCCTGCATGACTCAAAGCCCTCATCCGGTCGCGCAAGGGATAGTAATTACCGGCTGCACCGCTCACAAAAATCGCATTCTCCGGATTGTGATTGTATGGAACTGCAAAATCCGTTGAAGCCGAATGCGGAACCCACACCACTCTCTTCGTACCCGCAAACTCCGGATACAACTTATCCCAACGATAACCGGCAGTCGCAAGCACCACGTCGCACAAAGCATATGCAACAGCTTTGGTATTCCTCATCCGCTGGTCCCACCAATGAAGGTCATCCGCCAAAATCACTTTGCGGCAAGGCAGCCCGTAAATCTCACCGGCGAACGGATTCAAAAGGTTATAGCACTCCCAAAACAGTATGATGTCGGGCAATTCATGGCACTCGGCGAGCAGCCTGTCTCTGATGCTTCCAGTCCCGGTTAAAAGTTTGTATGTCTCGACGTGTCGCCAGTTGAAATGCGTGATGAGGCCGGTCATTACATGGTAGAATTCGCGGCTAACATAGCTCCTCAGGACTTCTAAGTCAGAAACGATAAGCTTCATCGAAACGCCTTATGACTCACCTTAAAAACGTTTTTGTTAAGCGCGATTTTCTAACGAAAGCGGAATTGCACGCATTAACAAACTACGTCATGGAGCACGAACCTGATTTCGCGCCGAGCACCGTGATTCCGCACGAAGGACCGGAAACCACCGCGGATCTTTCTTACCGGAAGTCACTGGTCCTCTACAATCTGGGTGAGTATACGTCCCTGATCCAAGATCGTTTACTCGCTCTTCTTCCCGACGTACTGGCTGCATTCAAACGCGACGCTTTTCCGATAGCGCAATTCGATATTCAACTTACGGCCAGTAACGATGGCGATTTTTTCAAAGTACACCAGGACAACAGCTCCGAAGAAATAAACCACCGGGAAATATCTTTCGTCTACTATTTTCATTCTGAGCCAAAAGCTTTCACCGGCGGCCAGCTTAAACTTTATAACTCACAGGACGGCGCAGTTGAGCATTCTAAAAAGAGAACGGCGCAAACAATCACACCGCGACAGAATACCGTCGTAATGTTTCCGAGTTATCTCGACCATGAGGTGTTGCCCGTCCGCTGTCCATCGCGCAAGTTTGTCAACAGTCGTTTCACGGTCAACGGTTGGATAATGCGCCAGCCAGAAGCCGCCGCGGTTAACGAGGTCCCGCAGCAGCAGGAAGATATGAGCTGGCTGGTTGAAGCCGCCAACGCGCTTAGTATTGCTTATCCTCGACCCCGGCCCAAACTGTATCTCACGCTTGCAGAGGCGTCAGAATTTTCAGGTCTGTCTCGTGAGTACCTGCAAAAGCTCGTAAAGCAAAAGAAACTAAAAGCAGTCGATGATGGCGGACTGAAAGTTCGTCGCACGGATCTGGAGAGCCTATGAATACCGGAGACCTGTTTGAGCAATCTGGATACGTCGTCATCAAACAATTCATTCCCTCGCTCCTGTGCCAGTACATCGCCAAGAATGTAAGAGTGCTGGAGGCAAATTCGCGGCTGAGTTTTGGCGACACACAAGTCGAGAAGGCGTTCTCGGGTGGCTCGCCCGCAGTAGCAGAAACGCTGCTCGATCTGATGACTCCGGAACTTTCAAGTACGCTCGGTTATGAGTTGTACCCGACGTATTCCTACTTGCGCGTTTACGTTAAAGGCGCGGTCCTGCGAAAACATACTGACAGGTATTCATGTGAAGTCAGCGCCACGATACCGATCGAGTTTGAGACGGAACGTATCTGGCCTCTCTGTCTTGAAATCGACGGCAACGCAAAGATGATCGAGCTTGCGCCAGGCGACGCGCTTATCTACAAAGGAATCCAGATTCCTCACTGGAGAGAACCTTTTGAGGGTGAGCGCCAGGTCCAGGTGTTTCTACACTACGTTAAAAAGGACGGAGAATACAGCGAGTTTAAGTTCGACAAGCGCCCTGACTTGGTCTATCACCTGTAACGAATGTTCAGAGTTCAAGCTTCAGCTTGCTCTTCCCCGCCCATAGCAAGCTGAAGCTTGAACTCTAAACTTACCTACCAGCGGGGGCAAGCCCCTCTTCCTGACTTGTTCTTTTTCCAGGCACTCAATGTAATGAACAAGTCAGGAAGAGGGGCTTGCCCCCGCTGCTAGTGGTACTGAGATCCAACACGCCTATCGCGTCAGGAGACTCCACAACCACAGCACCAGGAACGCAGCGTAAAACAACGACAGTGCAACCAACGCTAACCGTCGCCACAGCGGCGGGCGCAGCTCAACGGGCAGCAGATGCGTGTTCACGTACAACAGGTGCAACGAGCTGATGATGAACACGATCCCTGCCATGTTTGCGCTCAAAGCCAGCAAGATGATCGGCTGCGTCATACGTAACGCGATAATGCCCCAAACCGAGATCACCGCCAGCACCGAATAATAAACCACACGCACGTCGCCGCCGCGCCACGCGCGAATGCGCGCGCTGCCCGCCCAGAGAATGTCTGTAACTCCGCGTGTCATTGCTTCGAGAATGTCGAGCTGCGTCTTGAAAAGTAACCAAACACCAAGACTCGCAATGACGCCGCCGAAGATCGCGCCCTTCTGTGTCGCCACTGCCTGCGCGAGCGCCGCTGCTATACCGAGTCCGCGAATGTCACTGCCCGCCGGCACAAACGTGACGTAAAGCAACGCGGGCAACATCATCCCCAGAATCGCGCCCGTGAAGTAAACGCCCCACTGGTCCACACGCACGATGCGCCACCAGCCGCGCCAGCGTTCGAGCGCTTCTGCATTTGGTTTGAACGTGCTGCCCGAATGTGCGAGTGCAACCTTCTTTCCACCGACCGCCGCGGGAATGAAACCGACAATGCTGCTCATCCCGTAGCCTTTATCGCGCGCCCAGTTACTCAACGTCAGGTTCGCAACGCCACCACCACCCGCATATGCCGCAAACGCGCCGAGCAGAAAGAAGTCCGCGCCGGCCGGTAAGAGTTGAAACGATCCCGTCTTCACATCGAAGCCCGCAAAGCCCGCGACCGCCGCGCCCCACGTCGATAGGGGAACAAAAAGAATCGCGAGCACACCGAGTCCACCGAGGATCACAGAGACCATGATCCAGTTGAGATATTCGAGTGTGCGCTCGATACGACGGCCGATCGTTAAGATCAGTCCGCACAGAAGAAACAGCGCCACGCCGATGCCGTATACCATTCCGGTTTCACTCGCCACGGGCAAACGTTTTGCGAAGAGAAAGAAGACTGCACCCGCGGCAGCGCCGGCCCAGCCGGGCCAGCCCATCTGGAGAAAATAAAGTGCGGCGTAGAACCAGGCCCAGAACGTCGCGTGTGGACGCGTGCGCATGAAGCCCGTGAAGATGGGCTCACCCGTGGCCATCGTGTAACGCATCAGCTCGACGTTCAGTAATGTCTGAAGCAGCGCCGCGACGCCGACCACCCAGAGCAGCGACAGACCATATTTCACGAACGCCGCTGGTCCAAGCAGGAATTCACCGCTGCCGATCGAGACGCCGAGCGCAATCACGCCTGGACCAATCGCGCTGAACCATCCAAGGCCCCGCGGTCTCGGCGCCTGCGGGAGCACGTCAATCCGCCATGGGTCCAGGCCGGAGCGTGCTTCGGGTGGTCTTTCAGTTACGGTTTGTGTGGTCATGGTTTAAAGGATTGCAGCATAATGCACTTGTGAGTTTGTTTGATCAAGGTTAGTTTTTACAGGATTGCAGGATTTTTCAAGATTAACATGATTCGCATTGCGACCACTGGCGACGCGCCCGGTATAACTGCCGTCATCAACGCCGCGTTTCGCATCGCCGAGAAATTCTTTATCGACGGCAATCGCATCACGCAAGCTGAGGTTGAGGAGTCGCTGGCGAAAGGAGCTTTCCTGCTCGCCGAGGCGAACGGCAAGTTGAATGGGTGCGTGTACCTTGAGCTTCGCGGTGAGCGATCGTATCTGGGTTTGCTGTCGGTCGATCCGGCATGCCAGCAAAGCGGACTCGGCTCGCTGCTGATGGCTGAAGCTGAAAAATATTGTCGCGAGAGAGGATCGCACGGCATGGATATCCTCATCGTCAGTCTTCGTGAGGATCTGCCGTCGTTTTATAAAAGGCGCGGGTATGTTGCGAGCGGTACGAGCCCGTTTCCGGCGCATGTGCCAACGAAAATCCCCTGCCACTTCATCAACATGTCGAAGTCTTTGTGAGCCGTGGCCAAGTCTAAGGAAGAAATACTGACGATTGTCGGGCGCGAGGTCCGCGTCACGAATCCCGATAAGCCTTATTTCTCACTTCAAACCAAGCTTACAAAACTCGAACTGGTCCAATATTACTTGTCGATCGCACCGGGCGCGCTCGCCGGGATTCGCGATCGACCCATCGTGCTGAAACGTTTTGTCGACGGCGCCGAGGGGCAGGTGTTTTACCAGAAGCGTGCGCCGGAGAATCGTCCCGAGTGGCTGCGCACGGTTACGTTGTCGTTTCCATCCGGACGCACGGCCGACGAAGTAGTTGTCGATGACGCCGCGGGATTGGTTTGGGTCGTCAATCTCGGTTGTATCGAGCTTCATCCGCATCCCGTGCGTTCGCAGGATCTCGATCATCCGGACGAGTTGCGTGTCGATCTCGATCCTGGACCAGGCGTGGAGTGGGAGAGTGTTCGTCTCGTTGCGCTTGAAGTGAAGGCGCTGCTGGAAGAGATGGGCTTGCGTGGTTGGCCCAAGACGAGTGGCTCGCGCGGCATGCATGTGAATGTGCGCATCGAGCCGCGCTGGACGTTTAGTGAAGTAAGACGTTCGGCGGTGGCGTTATCGCGTGAGATTGAACGGCGCGTGCCGAAGCTGGCGAGCTCAAAGTGGTGGAAAGAAGAGCGACACGGCGTGTTTCTCGACTACAACCAGAACGCGAAGGATCGCACCACGTGTTCGGCGTATTCCGTGCGGCCACTTCCGGACGCGCGGGTTTCGATGCCGATCGAGTGGGATGAAGTCGAGAGCTGCGAGCCGGCTGATTTTACGGTGCTGACAGTTCCGAAGCGTCTGGCTGACATTGGAGATCCGCATGCTGACATGGACGCCGCGGCTGGATCGCTGGAGCAGCTTCTCGAGCTCGCAGACAGAGATGAAGCGGCCGGTTTAGGTGATGCGCCGTGGCCGCCGCACTTCGCCAAGGTGGAAGGAGAGGCGCCCCGTGTTGCGCCTTCGCGGGCGAAGAAACCGGCGTCGAAGAAGCGCGTGCGCATGCCGCTGATCGTTGTGGCAAACTCGCCGGACAAGAAGGCCGCGATCGAGGGGCTTGAACGTTGGAAAAAGAAGTATCCGAAAGTGGCGAAGCTGCTGGCGGTTGATGACGTGCTGGTCGATACGATGCGTGGTCGTTCATCAACGTGGACGCGCATCAGAGTTAACCTGCGTAATGTTCCTGAAAAGATCCGGCCGGCGCAGGAAACGCCCGACCCCGACGACGACCCCACGCGCGAGTGGCGCTCCATGCACCGCAAACGCGGACAGGATTAACAGGATTACTTCATCCACAGATTACACAGATGTCATAAACAATCTGTGTAATCTGTGGATAACTATCCTGTCTTAAATATCAGCTCGATTTCATGTGGCGGCACGACCTCCAACTGCGCAAACGTGCAGTCGCTCGGCTTCTTATCACTCCGCCACCTGCGAAACTGCGCCGTGTGACGAAAGCGATCGCCCTGCATGTGATCGTACGCAACTTCGACCACCAGCTCCGGTCGCAGAGGCTCCCACGTCAAATCCTTCCCTGCGCTCCAGCGACTCTGCGCGCCCGGAATCCTGTGCGCAAGATCGTCGCCCGCCCACTCTTTCCACGGATGCTCCGCGAGCGCGTTTTTCCGGTAAGGCTTCAAAAAGTCAACCAGCTCGATGCGCTTCTGATCGGTAAAACTCGCGCTGACACCAACGTGCTGCAAGTTACCCGCATCATCAAATAGTCCTAACAATAACGATCCGATACGATCGCGGTCGCCCTTTTTGTGCCAGCGAAACCCTGCCACGACGCAATCACAGTCGCGCTCGTGTTTGACCTTCAGCATCACTCGCTTGTTCGATTCGTAAGTTCCTGCCACCGGCTTCGCCACCACTCCATCGAGACCCGCGCCCTCGAAACGACGAAACCAGTCAGACGCCACTTCGAAATCGTTCGTCGCTGGTGTCAGGTGAAGTGGCGGCCTGGCAGATGCGAGCATTGACTCCAAGCGTTCGCGGCGTTCTGCGAACGGCTGAGTGCGCAGGTCCTTCTTCCCTTCACTCAGCAGATCGAAAAACACGATCGATGCGGGGATCTGTTGGGAGAGTAGTTTTACGCGCGATGCCGCGGGGTGAAGACGCAACTGGAGCGAGTCGAAATCGAGTGCCCCTTTCTGTGCGATCACGATCTCGCCGTCGAGCACGCAACGCGTTGGGAGTTGCGCCAGTATCGGATCGATCAGCTCAGGGAAATAACGGTTCAGCGGTTTTTCATCGCGACTCTGGATGAACACTTCTTTACCGTCGCGAAAGATGAGTGCGCGAAAGCCGTCCCATTTGGGTTCGAAGATCCACGCGCCCGCTTTGGGCAGTTCGCTGACTCGTTTTGCGAGCATCGGGAGAATCGGCGGGTTAACTGGGAGTTCCATAATCTATGTAATCAGTTTTAGGCACAGATTACACGGATTGATCGTTGCGTTGCGAGTCCGCGGAAGCGTTCTGGGCGTTATCGCTTCCGCGAACTCTCGTGGCCCCCTCACCAAGGCCACTCTCTGAGACCAGGAGATCCCGAACCTCCTGGTCTCAGACCCCCCCGAGTCCGCAGAAGCCCCCCTCGACGCACCACGTGCTTCCGCGGACTCATACTGGCCCCCCACCAGGCCACTCAGACTCGGTCATCTATCAATGATTTTGGCTGCATCGCCGGCGAGCTAGAAGGTAGATACTCGCGGCAGCAATCGTAAGCAAAACGCATCTTACTCTCAACTGAGTGTAAATACAAGTAGTAAAGTCAGCCACAAAAAAGCACAAAAGTCACAAAAGCTTTCACCAAAACTTTTTGTGTTTTTGTGCCTTTTTGTGGCGACTATAAACGGTCAATCCAATAGTGCGGGGCGCGGCGAGAGTGTGCTACAGCAATTACCACGATGGTGTTGTGATCTATGCCGTAGACCAGCGAGTAGGGAAACCGAGGAAATAAACGCCGTCGAATTTCGGGATCAATTTGCGGTGAAGCACGAGGATAAGCCTTTACGAGACGAACAATCCGATCCAATTCATCCAGAAAGTCCACGCCCTTTCCTTCCGCGCGTTCTTCAAACCACGCGACGGCTTCATCTACTTCTTGTTGAGCGAGTGTGAGGAATCTGACGTTCACTAGCGATTGTATTTTCGCATCAGCTCTTCATAGGAGACTGTTTGAAGATGGCCGGCTTTGTAGCTGTTCCAACGCTTGCGTGCTTCCTCTGCCCAAACCTGATCGATTTCCTGATCCGGCTTGTCCAGCTCAGTGAGGATTGCATCGAGCACGCGAAGCTTGTCTTCATCTGGCAAGGCTCGAATTTCAGTAACAAGTTTGTCTGCCTGTGTCGCCATACTCTACCTACAACGTCCTCAATATACACCGGATTGCCTGACAGGTCATCGACGTAAAGGATGTGGCGCCTCATCAACTCGGGTGTGAAATGTTTTCGTCTCCCGCGTCATCTACTGTAGATAGCTGACGTTCACATGAGGTTCTCACGATGAAATCCCGACATTCCTTTATTGGCGCCCTGATATTGCTGGTCTCGCTCGCTCCCATCGCCATGGCGCAGGAGTTTCAGATCGAGGGATTGAACGACGATCCCTGGATTCAGGAAGTGGTGTGCCGGGGAAATCCAAACCGGGAGGCAAGAGGCTGGGTAGACGACCGCGAAATAGTATTGTGCTTCAAATTTGAGGAAAGCACCCTGCAGCCAGCTTCCGCCGGCACCACAAACTACATCGAGCTCTATGTAGTCAGTTACACGAAAAAAGGAGCGGACAATCTCACGGATCTGAACATTGTCGCCGTCTCTCCTGAAGAGCATCCCGGCTTGATCATCGGAAAGGCCGTTCCGCTTGGTCCGGAACGAAGCAGCACCCTTAGCGCTGCGAGAATCTTCAAAATTCCGATCCAAATAACTCAACAAGCGCGTTCCGAGAAATACCCGATTGTTGCCGTAGTACCGTCCCACACAGAAGCACAGCGAATCAGCTTCAGCTTGCCCATTCTGGCGCCAAACACACCTTCGATCGAGGTCGGGAAGAAACCAGGCGCACTGGTGGACTGCTGGGCGGGCTCCGACTGTTCTCCGCTTGAAGTCGTAGTGCGGAACAAGCTGCCTTATAAAATTACGATTTCAAACATCTCCATCTCTTCCGAAGATCTTCTGCAGAATAAGCCCAACGGCGAGTACGCCAGGGAGATTAATAATAATTCGTCACCGAGTGATCTTAACGTGCCGATGAAAGCCAGACCGATCACTTTCAGGAGAGTGTTCAGTGGTTTTGGCTCACCGCAGTTGACTATGAGGATCGACTACAAAGATGAATTCGGGCGGCCTCTGTTCACAGAAACCACTGCTGATTTGCAGATTAGACCAAATGTTCTGGTCATCGCGATCTTTCTGATACTTGGTGCTGTAATCGGAACCTTCATCAGATTTGACCTGGGACGGCTGCAACGTGGAGGCATCATTACCGGCCGGCAACGAATCGCGGTTGCCATTACGACCTTCGCATCAGGAATTGTTGTCTGCCTGATTGCGTTGTTTGCAAACATCAAACTCATCGTCCTGACCGATCAAAACTCCTACTCGGCGTGGGACCCGAAGGTCCTGTTTCTTACCGCACTGGTAGCTACTGTCAGTGGACTGCCCATCCTTTACGCGTATCTAAAACTCCCGCGTCAAGCCCAGGCGACTCCACCTCACCTAACAACAATCCACCCAACCCAAACACCTGATAGTGAGGTTTATCATGCTGAAAAACTCCGTCATCATTCTTAATTTCACTATTCTGCTGATGGTTTCGCTCGCAGGCGGGGTAATGGCCCAGGGCGGAGCCGAACAGATGTTGAGAGAAGGCAGCCGCTATCAGGCAGTCGACGATACGAGTGATCGTGCGGCAGACGTGTATCAGCAATTGATAAGAACCCACCCGAAGTCGGCAGAGGCCGAGGCGGCTCAATTCTTTCTCGGCGCGTACTACAACAGGAAGTTCTACATCATCGAGATAAAAAGCAACGTGCAAGACTGGGGCTCGCTGAACAGAGCGGAACAAGAGCTGTATGCCTATATCGCGAAATATCCGAACGGCTTTTACCTGGCTGATGCTTATCACACTCTCGCGTTAAGCGCCTTGCGACGCGGCTACCTGGAGAATGCTAAAAAGTTATGGGTGCAGATGAGAGAGGTCGCGGCCAAAGACCGGAAGGTTTACATTTATAGAGTAACCTGGTCGACTTACAGCGATGATGTGATCAAAGGCTATTGCGACACGGGTGCGTTGTCTGACGTCAGCTTGTACATGCTTGATAAGCAGCTAGCGTTTGATCAGGTAGTACCCCTATTAACCAACTGGGCGCGAAGTAACTGTCACGCAAAATAAAACCTCACTTTCTTCTCAAAAGTCTTTTACGCTACAAAAAGGCAAAAAGCTCAATAGATTCTGGTGATTTTTTGAGCTTTTTGTGCCTCTTTGTGGCTAAAATTCCCGCCAAACCACTTGCGCAATGTGGCGGTTTAGTAGCATCTTTGCCGCATGTCGGATAGTTTTGGTGAGATTGCAACCGAACTGGCAGCGGCGGCCAAAGGGTTTCATGCGCGCGGATGGCTGTCGGGGACGAGTGGAAACCTCAGTGCTGTGGTCCAGCGCGAGCCACTTCAAATTGCGATGAGTCCGAGTGGGGTCGATAAGGGTGAGCTACGCGCCGAGCAACTACTCTCGATCGATGAGAATGCTCGCATCCTCGGCCAACACGGCGGCAAGCCGTCTGATGAGTCGCTGCTGCACATTCGCATCGTGAAGGAACGTGGCGCCGGCGCCGTGCTGCACACCCATTCGATCTGGAATACGATCCTTTCGGATCTTTACGCAGCCGATGGCGGCATCAAGATCGAAGGATACGAGATGTTGAAGGGTTTGCAGGGCGTGTGCACACACGAGCACGCGGAGTGGCTACCCATCGTCGAGAATTCGCAGGACATGGCGGCGCTGGCGGAAACGATCGGTGCGACGCTGAACGAACATAAAGCCGCGCACGGTTTTCTATTGAGACGTCACGGGCTCTACTCGTGGGGAGAAAATGTTGCCCAGGCAAAACGGCATATCGAGATTCTCGAGTTTCTGCTGGAAGCGATCGGGCGCACACTAAACATGCATAATCAGGTGAGGTAGGAACATGGCAGTAGTAACGATTGTTAACGAAGACAAGAAGCTCACAGATGCTGAGGAGATAACAACAAACCTCTCGATCCACGGCATCGACTATGAACGCTGGACGCCTTCACATCCAATCACCGACGACGCGTCCTCGGACGCGATTCTCGACGCATACTCGCGCGAGATTGAAGCGCTCAAAGAACGCGGCGGCTACGTGACTGCCGATGTGATCGATGTGAGCGCTACCACACCCGGACTCGATGCCATGCTGGCGAAGTTTAATCGCGAGCACTGGCACGACGAGGACGAAGTCAGATTCATCATTGCCGGACATGGACTGTTTCACATTCACACAACCACCGGAGCCGTGCTCGCAATCGAAGTCGAGGCGGGCGATCTGATTCGTGTGCCAAGAGGCACGCTGCACTGGTTCAATCTATGCTCCGATCGTCGCATCCGGGCAATTCGTTTGTTTCAGGACACAGGGGGCTGGACACCTCATTACACTGAAAGCCGCGTTGATGAAAACTTCCTGCCGGTGTGTTTCAGCGCCGCACACCTCTCCACCGCGACATGATCGATCACGTTAAGGCGATCCTGCTCGATATCGAAGGCACAACTACGCCGATCGCTTTTGTTCACGACGTGTTGTTCAGCTACGCGCGCGATCATGTGAGGGAGTTTCTGGCGTCAGACTCAGCCGCGGAGGATATTGCGCTCTTGCGTGAGGAACATGCAGGTGACGTAAGTGATGCGCCGCCGCTTACGGACGAGATTGAATCGGTTGCGAAATATGTTGAGTGGCTGATTTCGATCGATCGCAAATCGACGGCGTTGAAGTCATTGCAAGGGAAGATCTGGCGGCAGGGTTATCAGGATGGATCGTTGAAGTCGCAGGTGTTTGCGGATGTGGCGCCGGCGTTTGAGCGTTGGCGTGATCGAGGGTTGCGGATCAGTATTTTTTCATCCGGTAGTGTGTTGGCCCAGCAGCTACTCTTCGCGCACACGGAGGTTGGGGATCTCACACCGTTTATCGATAGCTACTTCGATACGAAGGTTGGGAAAAAAGGCGAGGCGGGAAGCTATCGAAAGATTGCGGAGGTGATGGGGTTCCCTCCACAGCAGATACTCTTTGTTTCCGATGTCATTTCAGAGCTCGATGCGGCGAATGAAGCGGGGATGAAAACGTTATTGTCCATTCGTCCCGGTAACGCACCCGCAGAACAATATCCTTCGGTCCGTAGCTTCGAGGAAATCGGGTAACACGGATTAGACAGATAAATACACAGATTTAGCGCCACTCTCCTTGTAACGTGAAGGGGGCCCAGAAGTGGGGAGAGTGCCAGCGGCGATCGCGCAGCATTGAGAGTTGGGCGGCGCGAAGGGCTGCCGCGGGGCGCAGACCGTCTTTCAACATCGCTTCGTAAAAGCGTCGCATCATGTCGGCGGTCGCGCGGTCGTCGATGCGCCAGAGAGTCGCGACCACGCGTGGCGCGCCCGCGTACATGAAACCGCGAGTTAGACCAACCAGACCTTCGCCCTTGATTTCTTTGCCCAGTGCCGTTTGACACGCACTCAACACAACCAGATCGGCGTTGAGTTTCAGGTTATAGATGTCGTAGAGACGCAGGAAACCATTCTGTGCCCTGCCCTGTTCGTCAACGAGTGAGAGCACAACGCCGGACAAATCCGGATGCTGGTTGTTGATTAATCCGTGGGTGGCGAAGTGGACGATCTGGTAGTCGCTCAATCTCGCATCTGTCGCAGTCGCTCGATTGGCTGCGAAATCAACTGCCTTCAGGTTGCGCTTTTCACCAGCAAGGCGCGCGATCTCGTCTGCTTCCTGACGGCTGAATCGCAGTCGCGCCAGATCGTTCACACCAGACTCCGCCGCGGATCTCTGCGCGTCAACGAAGGGAGAATCGTTTCCGGAAGTTTTGACCGCTGTTACCAGGCGCGGATCATTGGCGGTAAAGACAGGGTCTGCAATCACAGCCACAGTCTTGCTTGCGGCCTTACGATTCTCAAAGTCGTCCCGCAACACAGCCAGCACAGACGCCGACGGCAAGTTCACGATCTCATGATCGACGATCAACGGTTGCGCAGCATCTCCAGCCAACGGCAGCGCTGCAAACGGCACGTACTGCAACACACCTTCAGCAACAATTAACAGCCGCTTCCGGCCCAGCTCCGCCGCAACCGGTGCGAGCAACATCCGGCCCAAACTCGCAGCCGCCTGCGGATAATTCGTATCGACGTGATCGAGTCGTTGCCGGCGCTGCGCCAGCGTTTCGCTCGGCACAGCCGCGCCACGCTCAGTCAACAACTGGTAAAAGCGCTTCGCTCCCTGCTCGATCGTAGCGCGTCCCGGCAATTCAAATGATTTAACCGAGTCGTGCGCGACTACCCACACGAAACTCTTCTGCTCGCCGAGCGCATACTCAAGCAACAACGTATCATGGTCCAACACTCGTTTTTGAATCTCTGCAACACTCAGCGGCGCCGGCTCGACTAACGAAGCATAACGAGGGCTCGACTGGCGTATGCGCGCCTGGACCTGATCGTATTCCGTCGTCAGCGCGTCGATCTCTTTCGACGCTGCCTGGGCCTGCTCTTCCGTGTACTTCCCACTCAAAAGACGCGTCTGTCGCTCTGCCGCTTCAGCAATCAGTCGACGTAAATGAGCCTCTCGCTCGATTACCGACGGATCAACGCCTTGCTGTATCTCAGCGCGAGCCTCGTGCAGCAAGTCCAGCAACGATCGCGCCCGGCTCTTTTCACTAATCTCAATCGCAGCCGCAGCAAATCCTTCGTTGGGACGTTGCTGGTGCAAGCGCATCAACACCTCGATCTCAAACTCGTAATACTTTCGGACTGACGCCAGATACGAAGTGCGAAAGCTCTGGCTCTTGAGATTGATACGGACCGACTCACTCTGCGCAATCGCCTGTTCGATTAACTTGCGCGCAGACAGGAGATCACCGCGAGCAAGCTCAATCTTTGCGATCTCTGACAAAACGCTGGCCTCAGTATCACGATCACCAACCTTCACGCTGAGCGTTCGCGCCTCATTGAGATATTCGAGCGCCTTATCTGTCTGCCCCTCGTCGCGTTGGAAGACGCCGAAGTTCTTAAGCGTAGTGGCAAGCTGCCGATCATTTTGTACTGAACGATGCAGGGCGATGGCCTGAGTGTAATATTCGAGCGCCTGCTGCTTGTCGCCGAGATGGGCATAGCAATTCGCGATGTTGTTGAGCGAAATGGCCCGGCCGTCGCGGTCGTTTTTTTCAGGGCGATGAGCGAGCGCCTGCAGGTGAAACTCAAGCGCCTTCGAAAAATCATTCAGCTTGGCGTAGTTAACACCGATGTTGCTATATAACTTCGTCAGGCCGGTGTTGTTATCTCGTTTGCGCAACGGCTCTATTACCTGAGTGTAATAGTCGATGGCTTTTTCATACTCGCCAAGCTGCCCGTAAGCCCAACCAATATTATTAATGACAATCGCCGCGCCCTGCTCTTCTTTCATACTGTTGTGAAGCGCGAGCGCCTGCAGGTAAAGGTCCAAAGCTTTCTGGTAATCACCTGAATTGCCATAAATGTTGCCGGTGTTACTCAACGTCGTGGCCTGACCGGCGGTGTCATGGATCTCGCGCTTCATTTCCAGTGCCTTGTTACACAGCTCCACCGCCTGCTTGTACTCACCAAGATCGTTGTGGAGCACGCACATGTTTCCGAGCGTGGTTGACTCTTTCAGCACTTCACCCGTTTCGTGCAGCACGGGCGCAAACTGTTCCATGTAGCTGAGCGCTTTTCTGCGGTCGCCGATTCCCCAGTAAGCGATGCCAATATTCGACAACGTGGTGGCCCGGCCGATTGGATCGGCATCAGAGCGCAACTTGAGCGCTTCGTGAAAGATGTCGAGCGCCTGTTTCCTTTCACCACGACCGTTGAATGAACTGCCTAGCTCGTCGAGTAGATAGGCTTCGAGGTTCCGATTGCCGGTCGACTGGGCCAGCGTAAGGCCCTTTTTGGCAGCTTCCGCAGCATTGGCATATTGGCCCAGGAGATTCGTCGTGTAAGCCACGTAATAAAATGCCTGCGCTTCGTGATCGCGATCTTTTGCCGCGCGCCAGACCGGAATAGATTTTTGGAATTTATCGAGAGCTTCAGTTTTCGAGGTCGCGGTTTGTTTGATCAAGAACTGCATGCCTTCTTCCGCCAACATTTGTCCTTTGACACGCGCTCGGTCCTCGGCTGTGGCGGGACGAATCTGCGTTAGTTTAAGCGTGTAACTTCCGGTGCGAACGGGTTTGGCTGCCGCCTTTACTTCAACGCGATACGTGGTCGCGTCCTGTGCGCAGAGCGAGATTTCCTCTGAAAAGCCGACGCTGGCGAGATCCGCGGTTCTGAGTTGCCGGCCATCCGCCGCAAAGATCGTGAGCGATAGATTTTGCCCTTTCTGATTCAACTCGACGGAGCCATACATTCCCGCGGCCAACGTCATGCTGTAGGAATGAGCTTCGCCCGCGGCGATGGTTTGTTCTATTACTTTTTCCGGTTCGAGATTTTTTGTTTGGGAGTAGACGGCGTGGGAAGCGGTGAGCACTATCAGGAGGGCGAGGAATGATGTACTGGTGGGTCTCATTTTTTTCTCACATTGAAGTAATAGAAACCAACATCTTCAGAGCCGCCGCCTTCAGTGAGGCCGCGTAATCTGAGTTCGTATTCGCCTGACTTGAGTACCGTTGCCGGCAACGTGAGCCCGACAGCGCGTGATCCGCGTCGAGCTCGGGCGGCCAGATTTTCGCGATTCCAAACTTGTCGCCCGGCTAACGTGCGCAGCTCGACCGCAAAACTCTTGTACTGCTCTTCGGGATCGATACCGATTTGAAGCCTGACCAAACGTGCGTCGTTTGAAAGATCGAGGGTCGGCTTCTGACCACCGCCGCGCGATAGACCAGGTAGCAGCGTTAACGATGCAATCACGGGCGGTGGCGCCGGATTCGTCGCTTCTGGTGTTTCGGTTAACTGGCGCAACGACTCGTCAGTTTGTTCTCGCTGTTGCTTTTCCTGATCGAGCCGCGCGTTCAGCTCGGCGTTACGTTTGCGCTCGGCTTCGAGCCCCTGTTGTGCGTTTTGTCCTGCCTGCTTCTCGGCTTGTAGCTGCGTGACTTGACGGCGCAATCGCAGCGTTTCAACGAACAGCAATGCAGCACCGGCGACTACCAGGATCGCAGCGGCAGCAAATGCGAGGCGTGCCGCTGGATTCAATCCATTTAGGAACGCGTAAAGCGACTCACGCCAGGACCATCCCGTCGCTGTGTGGATCACATTTTTTTTCGTGACCCTGGATTCTGAGGCTACAGATCGCAGAGCTTTCGCGAATTCGACACGTTTGCGGCGCTCGGATGAGGCGAGGAAGCGACTCTCAAATCGCTGTCGATCGGGAGGGGAGAGCTCGCCGTGAACATATTCGTCGATCAGATCGTTCTCAACGGCGGTGATCGCGGCGAGGTAGTCTTTATCGGAAAAAGCGCGGTCTTCGATTTCGACCTGTTGTTCATCCGGCAACTCGCCGAGGAGGTACTGAGAAATTAATTTTTCATTATCGACTGACATGGTTTAGTTTGAGCTCTGCGATCGCAGAGAAGATTTTATTTGTAATCAAAACTCACAGTGCGGGGGCCTTCCATTTATGAGTGGCTAAACCCGCGATTCCATCACAAAGAAATTTTTTAGATCCGGCCCAGGCACTCTTCGACACACGCTTGCAGCCTCTCGCGCAGTCGTAAAGCTCTCATTCTCAAAGTATTTACCGGAATTCCGAGGCGATCCAGCAGCTTCTTCCGGTTCTCGATCTTTTCGCCCTTTTCACCCTGGTAGTACTGAAGAATCAGCTCCCGATTGTCCGGCGAGAGCGTCTGGAGGCAGCTTCGGAGGCAGGTGAGACGGCTTTCGTCATCGTCTTCCGGAACGTAAACGTCGGGCGCGGCGCCGATTTCCGCGAGGGCGGACTGCTCCCGCTGCCGGCCTTTATTAATCTCAAGTAACAACAGGCGCGCAACTCCCATCGCGTATCCAGAATGATTGAGGATCGCTTCGCCTTCAGCGACTCTTTTCGCTATCCGGTTGATCGTCTCGTCAGCATGGTCTTCGGGAAACGAGCACCCACGCCACTGGAAAAAGCGTGTCAGATTGTTTCGGATTTCGAGGTATTTCCGCCCGGCAGTGTCGCGGTCTAAGTCAAATGCGACAAGCAACTTGTCGAACGCTTCCTGATTCAGCGCCCACTTTTGGCGAGGTACGGCTTGAACATGGTCCTGCCCGTCGAGCATTCCGTATTTTGATTAGGGGTGAGACTTCTCAGCATAGCTGAGAAAAACTATTGCTTGATTGCGTCGTAGAGCTGTTTTGCCATTTCAGCGTCGAGGCCCTTGAGCGTCTCGTATTGGGCCAGTGCCTGACTCTTGTCATTGATCGCGAAGTAAGTCAAGCCCAGATTGAAATAAGCCTGGGCCAGGTTTGGTCTTAACTTGATGACTTGTTTATACGACTCGATTGCTTCCGAGTAACGCCCGGCGTTGTAAAGAGTCAACCCGAGATTGAAGTGAGCAGACGCGTTCGTCGGCTCGATCTCCGACGATTTCTTCAACACATTCGCGGCTTCGTCGTAACGCTTCAAACCGTTGTAAGCGTTGCCGAGATTTTTGTAAGCGTAAGAACGGATCTCTTTTCGCTCCTGAAACCCGAGTTTGTATGCCTCGCCCGTTTCGCCGAGCAACATGATCGCCTTTTGGCTTGCCTCCACTGCCTCCTCGTACTTCCCGCTGTGGTTGTAAGCAAAACTGAGATTGTTATAGACCTCGGCGCTCGGATCGCGCTTCAGCGTTTCCTTGTAGATATCGATAGCTTCGGGATAGCGGTTCAGCCGGGCCAACGAGAATGCGAGTGGAAGATAAGCACCGTTGTAATCCGGTTTGACTTTGAGCGCCTTCTGGTACGCATCCACCGCCTGGTCAAACTTGCCCTGGTCCACGTAAACATTTCCCAGACCGGCGAACGCGCGTGCATCGTCGGGGGCGATCTTCGCCGCGAGTTGATACTGCTGCTCGGCTTCGTCATAACGTGGCTTCGGCGCGCTGCGGGCCGCATTGGCTTTGGCGATGATGGAATCCTGTTGGCGGACAGGCGGCTTTTTGCCCTGCTTAACGCGCCCGCCACCGGTCGCACCACTTGAGACTGTCGGGTTTTGCGGGGCGCGGAAGATCAGGGCCGCACCGCCGGTGATGTCGCGTACGAGGCTGCCGCCGCCGGTAATATCCTGCGCCGTGGCGATGGGCCAGGCCTGCGAGACGGCCACGGCCAACACCAAACAGACCACCCAAAAGAGACGATTTCTCATGCAACTCCTTCTCCTTCGGCGCAGATTACAACTCATTCCGGCCAGAGACACAAGGAGAGAAGTCGGTGATGAGCGTAGGCTCGCACGGAACCGGGCGCGGTAGCGCCGGGTCAACCTGATTGAGGTCGCGACTTGGAACTTTGACCCGGCGCTACCGCGCTCGGTTCTGTTTAATTCAGCGCGTCGGTTCGATATGCGCGCTGCTGAGTTCGTTCCTCAAAAATCGATCGCAACTTTGAGCTGAGCGGCGAAAGATTATCGACAGTTCCCATCTCGGACAAGTTGTTGAGCTTCAGGGTTCGATCAGGCTCGATGGTGACCACGAGGGTGTGAATGTGGGCAGTGGCCGCCGGTGTGTTCTGTGGCATCGATGGTACTTTTGAAAGGAACCGGTGCGGCTTCAACGGCGCCGCCACCATGAAGATGATGAGCAAAACCAGCAGCACATCGATCAGCGGAGTGACATTAATCATTGGTCCAATAACAGCGCCCTTGTTTTCACTCATCTGCATTCCTCCAGCACGAACTCCAGAAGTCCGCAGGCTTAGACAAACCGACGGCAAAAATGTTCCTCCTTTTCTGATCTGCGTATTCCGCGTTAATCTGCGGCTAATAATAATTCGATGAAACCGAGAGCAAGAGGAATTTCTAAGTCCAAAGTTGCTATCTATGCGGCGATTGCCGGGAACATGGCGATCGCGATCACGAAGTTTGTCGCGGCTACGTTTACCGGTAGCTCCGCCATGCTCTCGGAGGCGATTCATTCTGTAGTTGACACCGGGAACGGATGGTTGATGTTGCTCGGCGTGCGGAAGAGTCGCAAGCCGCCTGACGCGGACCATCCATTCGGTCACGGGCATGAGCTTTATTTCTGGACGTTGATCGTGGGTGTTCTCATCTTCGCCGTCGGTGGCGGCATGTCTGTCTACGAAGGTATCCAGCACATCCTTCATCCAAGGTCGCCTGAGAATTTGGTATGGAGTTACGGCGTGCTGGGTATGGCGGTTGTGTTCGAGGGCACGACGTGGCTGTTCGGATGGAAGGCGTTCAGCGCCGAACGCGGAGGCAGAGGCGTGGTCGAAGCGATTCATGAAACTAAAGATCCGAGCACCTTCACGGTGCTGCTCGAAGACTCGGCTGCGCTGCTCGGACTCATCTTCGCTTTCCTCGGCATCTTCCTGGGCAGTCGATTAGAGTTGCCGTATCTTGACGGAGTCGCGTCGGTGCTGATCGGGTTGCTGTTGTGCGGCGTCGCGGTGTTGATGGTCCATGAAAGCAAAGGCTTACTAATCGGCGAAGGACTTGACCGCGAGTCATTGAAGTCGATACAGGCGCTGGTGGAAGCCGATCCCGGCGTCGAGTGGGTTGGGCATCTTCACACGATGTATCTTGGAGCACACGAAGTGCTACTCACGATCGAGCTGCGCTTCCACCCTCACATCTCATCGCTGGAAGTGCGACACGCCGCCCGTCGCTTGCGCGAAACCATCCAATCGCAGCATCCGGACATCAGCCGCATTTTCTTTGGCGCCGAGGCGTTAAGCGAAGAAGGCGATCTCTCGCTCGGCCACAATGATTGAGAGATTTCTCTTCACTTCCTCGACTTTTCTCTTTAACTCTTCCTGATTTTGTGAGCTCACTTGACGTCCTTCAGCCCTTCGATCACGACGCGCGCCACGGTGGGAATAATTTCGCGGTCATTTGAATGATTACTGGTGAACGTAGCGAGGACAAACTTCGCGCCGTCAGGCATCTCGACGTAGGCGACATCATGGCGCGTGGTGCTGGTCCAACCGGCTTTGGACCACAGTCGAACCCCTTCGCGGCCCTGGAGCGCTATGCCCGTGAAGCCGCGGCCTTGGTCGTCGGTGTCGTTGCTTTGTCCAGAGTATTCACGCTTTAACAGTTCCATCATTGCGGCCGTGCGTACCGCGTTCGCGATTTTTCCGGTTACGATCTCCATCAGCAAGCGTGCCGTGGCGTCGGTGGTGAGCTTGTTGCGGTTCTCGCCGTTTGGACCACGCGACACGCGCTCGCGGCCGTATGCGTCTTCGCAGAAGGTCTTCTGATTCACGTTGATGTTGGTGTATCCGAGGGACGCGAAATAGCGATTGACAGCATCGCGTTGATATTGCCACGCCTCCATCTCTTTCGGCGGCAGCTCGTATCCGCCGGTCGTATGCGTGAGCACGTCAAGCACGTACTGCGTCGCTTCGTTTGATGAATCGACGATCATGTCACGTACAGCGCGCGTCAGCTCCGGCGTTTGCTCGATCTTCTTGTCTTCGAGCCAACGATGCGTCGCGACGAGATAAAAAAGCTTCACGACACTGGCAGGATAGACGCGCTCGTTTCCGCGAAAGCTTGCAGTCACCGGACGCTTCGGATCGCGCAGATCGATGAGGGTGATCGACAGCTCGTTCTCCTGAAGCTTTTTGTCGGCGAATCGATCCAGGGTAGTCTTCGCAGTGCGGCTGACTAGATCCTGTAACGAAGATTGTTGGGCAGCAGCGGAGGCAGAGATAGTTAAGACAGCTAACAAAGAGATTAGGCTTTTAATCATCGGCACTTAGAATACACAGATCACGCAGATTTTGTTATAAGCTTTTCGTGCAGAACCACACCGAGGCGGACCTGGTCCGCGGCATACGTCGCTGGGACCTCGTCGCGATTGCGATCAATGGCATTATCGGCGCCGGCATCTTTGGTCTTCCTTCCAATGTTTACAAGTTAATCGGCACTTACAGTCTTATCGCCTTCGTCGTGTGCGCCCTCGTCGTTGCGCTCATCATACTTTGCTTTGCGGAAGTCAGCAGCCGTTTCGATGACACTGGTGGTCCATATCTTTATGCGCGCGAGGCGTTCCAACCGGCGGTCGCGTTCGAGATCGGTTGGCTCATCTGGCTCGCGCGTACGACGGCATTCGCAGCGAACTGTAACCTGCTGATCAATTACCTGAGTTACTTCTGGCTGCCGGCGACAACTCCACTCTGGCGCGCATCAATCATCGTGCTCGTCGTCATTGCGCTCGCTGTTATCAACCTGCTTGGGATCCGGCAGGCGGCGATCGTCAGCAATGCATTTACGATCGGCAAGCTCGTGCCAATCATAATCTTTATTGCTGCTGGTTTGTTTTTCCTGAATCCACAGGCTTTCGAGTTTGGACCAAGCCCGACGACAGCCGACTTCTCGAAATCGGTGCTGCTGCTGGTTTATGCGTTTACCGGATTTGAGATGGCGACGATTCCGGCCGGCGAAGTGCGTGATCCGCAACGAAACCTGCCGCGCGCGTTACTGATCGCGATCCTCGTGGTCGCGATTCTTTACATCATGATCCAGGTGGTTTGTGTCGGCACGTTGCCGGGACTCGCGCTGTCGCAGAAGCCGCTGGCGGATGCGGGTTCGCAGTTTCTGGGTGCGGCGGGCGGCGCGATCATCTCCGCGGGCGCGATCATTTCAATCACGGGCAATTTGAACATTCTTTTGTTGTCGGGCTCGCGACTTCCATTTGCAATGGCGGAGCAGAAGCAACTGCCGGCATTCGTGGGCAGCATACACAGGAAGTTCTTCACACCTTACGTGTCGATCCTGATCACTGCGGGATTGATGTTGTTTCTGACGTTGAAGAGCTCGTTTGTGGCAGCGCTGACGATCAGCACGATCGCGCGGCTCGTGACCTACGGAGCGACGTGCCTCTCGTTGCCTGTATTTCGTGCGAGACGTGATACGCCAGCGGCGATGTTTCGGTTGCCGGGCGGGACTATTATCGCGATCCTGTCGTTGTTGTTGATCGTGTGGTTGTTGCTCCACAGCACGTTGCAAGAAGCAAAAGCGGCAGCAATCGCGGGCGGGGTGGGATTACTGATCTACGGCGCGTATTGGATTTATTCGCGATCGATTTCAAACAGAACCGAGCGCGGTAGCGCCGGGTAGCTCATTCAACCAACGCGCCAATCCAGGAATAGACCCGGCGCTACCGCGCTCGGTTCTGTGCCTCCTACGGCGCTCTGTTAAACTATCCGTATTCGCCACGTGGATACCCTAATCAACAACCTGGTTGCGATCGTCGGGGGCGAGAATGTTCTCTCGAAACCTGACGAGCTACTCGTCTACGAGTGCGACGGCCTGCCGCAGCACAAGCATCGCCCGCGCGCGGTCGTCTTCCCTTCCTCGACTGAAGAAACGTCCGCGATCATGCGCGAGCTCGCGCGCGCCAACGTCCCTTTCACACCTCGCGGTGCAGGCACTGGCCTTTCCGGCGGCGCACTCGCGCTCAACTCAGGCGTAGTCGTCGAAATGGCACGGATGCGGAAGATTCTCCGGATCGACCCCGAGAACCGTATCGCCCTGGTCCAACCCGGCGTTGTCAACCTGCACGTGTCGCGTGCCGTTGCGCCGTTCGGTTTGTATTACGTTCCGGATCCTTCGAGCCAGCCGACTTGCACGATCGGCGGCAACATCGCTGAGAGCGCCGGCGGAATTCACTGTCTGAAGTACGGTACGACCACAGATCACGTACTCGGCTGTCGCGTCGTGCTTGCCGGCGGCGACGTTGTCGATCTCGAAATCAATATGCCGGGTTACGACTTGCTCGGTACGTTCATCGGCTCGGAAGGCACCTTCGGTATCGCTACTGAGGCAACGCTCAGATTGGCCCAGTCGCCGCCTGCCGTGCGAACACTGCTCGCTGAGTTTATGGAAGTAAACGATGCGAGCCATGCAGTGTCTGCAATCATCGCGGCAGGCGTGATGCCCGCGGCGCTCGAGATGATGGACGGGGAGATCATTCGCGCGGTCGAGGCGAGTGTATTTGCCGCGGGATTGCCACCCGATGCGGGCGCGGCGTTGTTGATCGAGCTGGACGGTATCGAAGCTGGACTCGACGATGAAGCGCAAAAGGTCACGAGCATCTGCATGGAATACGGCGCGCGCAGTTGTCGTTACGCGCGCGACGAGTCGGAGCGAAAGAAGCTCTGGGCCGCACGCAAAGGCGCGTTTGGCGCGATCGGTCGCATCTCGCCTGATTCGATGATCCAGGATGCGGTGGTGCCGCGGTCGCGTCTGCCGCAGGTGCTCGACGCGGCTTACGAAATCGCGTCGCGTTATCAACTGCGGATCGCGAATGTGTTTCATGCGGGCGACGGCAATCTGCACCCGCTCATCTGTTTTGATTCGCGTTTCGCAGATCAGGTGAAGCGCGTGAAAGATGCCGGGCGAGAGTTGATGGAAGTGTGCGTGGCCGCAGGCGGGACGATTACGGGTGAACATGGTGTGGGGCTCGATAAGCGCGAGCTGTTGCCGCTCGTGTTTTCTGACGCGGATATGAATGCGATGTTGAGTGTGCGGGCGGCGTTCGATCCGCTCGGGCTTTGTAATCCGGGAAAGATCATACCGATGCTGCGCGGTTGCGGTGAGGCGAAGGCCGCGACGGAATCTCGAAGACCCAAAGAAGAATTTAGCCCGCCTTTGCGCCTTGGCGATTCCTTTGCGCCTTTGCGTGAAACTCACCCAACAAAGTCGCTGGCGCAAATCGTCGGAGACGTAAACATCTCTTCGCACAACGGGACGATCACAGTCTCACCGGCGTCGGCAGAAGAGATCTCAGAAGTCTTGAAACTCGCCTCATCCGAACGTTGGACCGTTGTGCCGGCCGGTGGGATGATGTGGTTCAGTGCAACGGCGAATCTCATCGTCAGCACGCGACGACTCAATCAGATCATCGAACACGAGCCGGCGGACCTGATTGCGATCGCTCAGGCCGGCGTAACGCTAACTGATTTCAATGCAAAGCTCGCAGAAAATGGTCAGTGGCTGCCTCTCGATCCGCCGGACGATGGACGCGCGACGCTCGGCGGTGTTGTAGCGACAGGCATCGGCGGTCCGCAACAGTTCGGTTATGGACGGCCGCGCGGATCGGTAATCGGTATGAAGGTCGTGCTCGCGGATGGCACTATGATCAAAGCCGGTGGACGTGTAGTGAAGAATGTTGCTGGTTACGATCTGTGCAAGTTGTTCACTGGCAGTTATGGCAGCCTCGGAATCATCACTGAATTGAATTTCAAACTGCGCCCACGGCCTATGCGCGAAGCGACAGTAATTGGTACTGGAAGTGCGCGGGCGATTTTGGACGCGCGCTTGTTTCCGGTAGCGTTGGAGATCGTCGATGATGTACTGCATGTACGCTTTGCGGGGAATGAAAAAGGCGTAGCATTTCAGACTGAACAAGCGTTGAAACTGGTGAAGAATGCTGAGATCGTGATGGATGATGGTGAGCTTTGGCGGAAGATCGCGGCTGTGCGAGCGTTGGAAGACAGGACTCGTGAAGAACCTTCCGGTACTGCGAAATTGTTGGTGCAAAGGATCAAGAGACAACTTGATCCAAAGAATATTTTAGCCGCGGATTAACACGGATTTGAAACGGATTGAATCATGAGAATACGTACTAGCGTGAAGTCGTTGGCTCTGATTTTGATACTGGCCCTTTATGTGCCCCTCGTTGCGGCGCGGGAGCCGGTGCGGGCGCGGCATGGGATGGTGGCGTCGACGAATGAAGTCGCGTCGCGTGTCGGCGTGGAGATCATGAAGCGCGGTGGGAATGCTGTTGATGCGGCGATCGCTGTTGCATTTGCCCTTGCGGTCACGCATCCGGCCGCGGGCAATCTCGGCGGCGGCGGGTTCATGATGATCCGGTTGAAGGATGGCCACACGACTGCTATCGACTATCGTGAGATGGCGCCCGGTGCTGCGCATCGCGACGTCTATCTCGACAAGAACGGGAACCTGATCGAAGGTGAAGGTGGATCGCTCGTTGGTTATCGCGCTGCGGGTGTTCCCGGAACAGTGCGCGGGATGGAGCTCGCGCTCAAGAAGTACGGCTCAGGCAAACTTACCTGGGCACAACTCGTCGAACCCGCACGACAACTCGCCGCCCGAGGTTTCGTCGTTACAGACTCACTCGCGCGCTCCCTTTATAGCAACAGGGAGTATCTCGAAAAGTATGCGGAAACCAAACGGATCTATCTGAAAGGCGGTCGTTTCTACCAGGAAGGCGAGCTCTTTCGACAGCCTGAGCTTGCCGCTACCATCGCGCGCCTCCAGCGCTTTGGTCCAAACGAGTTCTATGAAGGTGAGACTGCGCGTCTGATCGTCGCTGACATGAAGCGCAACAACGGTCTGATGACCATGGACGACTTGCACGGTTACGTTGCGAAAGAGCGCACGCCCGTGCTCGGTAACTATCGTGGTTACGAGATCATCTCGATGCCGCCGCCTTCGTCCGGTGGCGCCGTGCTGATCCAAATGCTCAACATTCTCGAAGGCTTCGATCTGCAAAAGCTCGACGTGAGCTCGTCCGATCGTTATCACCTGATGGCCGAGGCGATGCGGCGCGCTTTCGCGGACCGCGCGGAGTACATGGGCGACAGCGATTTCGTGAAAGTTCCGGTACCGGGTTTGATCGATAAGGCGTATGCGGCCACCTTGCGCGCCACCATCAATACAGAGCGCGCGTCAACCAGTGAAGAAATTCGCGCCGGCCGTCCGGCTGGCTACGAATCGGAACAGACGACGCATTTCACCGTCGTCGATGCAGCAGGAAATGCAGTCTCAAACACCTACACGCTCAACAACTCTTACGGCTCAGCGGCAGTCGCGAAAGGCACCGGGCTCCTTCTCAACGACGAGATGGACGACTTCGCAGCGAAGCCGGGCACGCCGAACCTGTACGGACTAATTCAGGGCGAGCGCAATGCCGTTGCGCCGAAGAAGCGCCCTCTCTCCGCGATGACGCCGACGATCGTGCTGCGAAAGGATGGCAGCTTGTGGTTCACGGTCGGAAGTCCTGGTGGACCAACGATCATCAACACCGTGCTCTGCATCATCACAAACGTGATCGACTACGAGATGAACATCCAGCAGGCGATCGACTTTCCGCGCATTCATCACCAGTGGCTGCCGGATGAGCTTACGGGGGAGCCGTTTGGTCTCTCGGGTGACACGCAAAAAGCGCTGGCCGCACGCGGGCACAAACTCGCGAAGCTGCGTTATCTCGGTGATGCGGAGGGGATTATGATCGAGGAGAAAACAGGCATGCGCCTCGGCGCGACTGATCCGCGTAGAAGCGATGGGCTTGCGATTGGATACTGATCGCTTCCACAGATTACACAGATTTATTTATAGAATCTGCGTAATCTGTGGATAGAATCTAATGTCGACACATCTGGTACAACAAGAGGATAAGCTGCTGGCCTGCATTCATTGCGGGCTGTGTCTGGAAGCGTGTCCGACTTACGTCATTACTGGTAATGAGAACGATGGACCACGCGGGCGGTTGTATTTGATGCGCGCCGTGGCGGAAGGGCGACTCGAGCAGACGTCGACGGCGTTTGCGACGCATATCGATCGATGTCTCGGGTGTCGTGCGTGTGAGCAGGTGTGTCCGGCGGGTGTTGAGTACGGGCAACTGCTTGAGGCGAGCCGCGAAGTATTACTGGAAGCGCAGCCGAAGTCGGATCTGGCGAACAGGCTTCTGCGGTTTGTATTGCGACATGTTTGGTCGTCGCCGTGGCGCTTGCGAATGTTCTTTGGGGCGTCGCGCGTTTTTCGCGATCTGGGGCTGGGACAGTTACTGTTGAAGACCGGGTTTATGCCACAGCGGGTTGAGTTTGGGATGGCGCTGCTTGAGAGGTCAAAAGGGGCTTTTCACGCAAAGACGCAAAGAACGCAAAGACGCAAAGGAGCGTCCCAGAGCGTGTTGTTGTTTAAAGGGTGTGTTGGGGAGGGGCTGTTTGCGCGTGTGAATCGCGCGACGGAGCGCGTGTTGGAAGCCAACAACTTCAACGTAGAGATACGATCGGACCAGGTTTGTTGCGGAGCGCTGCACGCACATGCCGGAGATCTCGAAGGCGCGCGCGAGCTTGCGCGACAGAATATAGCGGCTTTCGATTCTGACGCTCCGATCGTCACGAATGCCGGCGGCTGCGGGGCGATGCTGACGACGTACGCACACCTGTTCGCTAACGATGAAAGCCTGGCCGAACGAGCTGCTAACTTTAGCGCGCGAGTTCGCGACGTAAGCCAGCAACTCGCGTCCTCCGAGATGCGAACCGCGCCCAGTCCCATGGACCAAACCGTTACTTACGACACTTCCTGTCACCTCATGTACGGACAAGGCAGTGGCGAAGCTTCCGAGCGTATGCTGCGGTCTGTCACAGGCAAAGACTTTGTGGCGCTCAACGGTTCCGAGAGATGTTGTGGCGCGGCGGGCGTCTACAACCTGCTGCAGCCCGAGATGTCGCAGCGCGTGCTGAAGGAAAAGTTAGACCACATCAAAGAGACAGGTGCTGGTATACTCGCGACCGGCAATCCCGGCTGCCAGATGCACATCGGCGCGGGCGCGTGCTTGTCGGGAATGTCGCTGCGCGTCTGCCATCCAATCGAGATTGTGGACCAAGCCTACGAGCAGGCCGGTTTTTATAGTGAACCGTAAAAAGAACAAGTCAGAAGTTAAGACGCTCAATCAGAAGACATTAGCGATCTTCGCGCCGATCCTGATATTGATCGGGATCGCGGGGTTTGTTATCCCTGAGCGCTACAGCCTGACGAGCGGAGCTGCGCCGTATAACTTGTTTCACATCTTCTTTGGCGCGATTGGGCTCGTGCTCGTGATGACCAGGAGCGAGCTACTGACGAGCTTGTTCAACCTGGGTTTTGGATTAATCGATCTTTACCAGGCGCTGGCGAGCGTATTCGGGTTGACACCAATCGAGTATTTCCATTGGACGTTCGTTGATGATGTGCTGCATGTGCTGATTGGGTTCGCACTCGTCATCATCGGCGTATATGGGTTACGAAGAAAACCGGCCACGGATTAACACGGATCTTGGACGGAGATCTGACTGATCAAGAGCTACAAGGTCAGCGCGCTTGCCGACTTCGATTGAGCCGCAATCGCGATCGATACCCAACAGCCGGGCCGGATTCGATGAGGCCATGCGGGCAAGGTGGACGTAAGACACGCCGAGTGAGTGCAGCAATCGCACGGCGTCGAGCATGCTGATCACCGAACCTGCAATACTTCCCCCCGCATTCGCCGTGCGGCCATTCTTCACACTAATCGTCTCGCCCCAGATGTCGTAATCGCCATCTCCCTTCCCTGCTGCGGCAATCGCGTCGCTGATCAAGCTGATACCGTGCGCGCCTTTCAACTTCAGTAACAAACGCAGCATGAACGGATCGAGATGAATGCCGTCAGCAATAACGTCGACGGTCACATCGTCGCGTGACAAGCCCCATGCGATCGGCCCCGGACTGCGATGATGCAACGGCGCCATCGCGTTCATGAAGTGTGTCATGTGGTGCGCGCCTGCGTCACAAGCATGGTCCAGCACATCTAGTCCCGCGCGTGTGTGACCGATCGAGATCACCCAGCCGCGCTTCTTCAACTCGCGCACAAGCTCGACTCCACCCGCAACCTCAGGCGCGATCGTGATCATGCGCACGCCCGTTGATGGCAATGGCAGTGAATCGAGATCTGCCGGGGCGGAATAGGTTTTGAAATATTCCGTGTGCAGCGCACCACACTGCGCCGTGTTTACAAACGGTCCTTCGTAATGCACGCCCAGCACGCGCGCGCCCGGCCCGTCCATCGCTTCTGAAATCACGGCAATCGCGCTCGCATAATGCTCATCACTGGCCGGCACAAACGTCGGCACCCAACTCGTGACGCCCTGCGAGGCGAGATATTCAGACACCTCCCGCAAACCCGCCGCCGTCGCATCCATAACATCAATGCCGGCGGCGCCATGAATATGAACATCGATGAAACCAGGCAGCAGTGTTGTGCCCGTGAGATCGATCTCTTCGTCGCCCTTGTTAGCTTCGAGCGAAACTATCCGGCCTTCTTCGATAAGGACAGAGCCACCCTGCACCTCTCGATCGGCCAACACGACGTTCGCGTTTTTCAGTAACAGTGTCTTCATAAGCTAATGCCCGCATTGTAGCAGTTACAATGCGGGCATTTTTAATGAGCTGCGAGTTGAAACTAGAACATGAACTTCAACCCGAATTGCAGGACGCGTGGATCACGGAAACTCGTCACCGTACCAAAGAGAGCTTCATTGGTAATCGCTCTGCTGGTGCTCAAGTTTCGGAAGTTCGTGTGATTCAAAACATTGAACGCCTCGGCTCGGAATTGAATCGAGGTGCTCTCAGTGAAACGGAAGTACTTGGACAAGGTGAAATCCACTCGCGTCGTCGGTGGACCATCAACTGCTCCCCGCGAAGCATCGCCAGGCACATTCTGTATACCGGTAGCACCAGCCGGAGTTTGCTTGGCAAAGCAGGCTCCGTTGAACCACTGGTCGACAGTGTGCGGCGCATTCTCGTTCGGATCACACAGCAGTCGCGGTCGACCACCAGCGACGATCGACGGGATGAAACCGATTCCAGCGGTATCATAGGTGGCGCTCGCGACTGTAAACGGCAGACCCGTGTAGTAGGTGCCGATGCCGGACACCTGCCATCCTCCCAACACCGTATGGGTAAACCCTGATGACTTTGCGAAGAAGGGCAACTCATAAATCCAATTGAAGGACACCACGTGACGGCGATCGAGAACCGCCCGGCTGTACTCGGCGCCGATGTTGTTCACATCCTGAGGCGCGGTGTTGAGAGAAGAAGTCTGGTTATCAGTCAGGTTCTTCGACCAGGTATAAGCGAAGTTCAACTGCGAAGCGCCCGAGAAGCGATGCTGCAGATATGCCTGCAAGCTGTGGTAATTCGAGTTGTATCGCGTTTCGAGCACGTTGATCGATCGATATCCACGGAAGGGCCGGATCTGATCGAAGATGGTTGGCGTTGCAGTGAGCGCCGTACCAGGCACCATGCACTGCGTTGTGGTCACCCCCGGATCCTGTAACGCCGCTGTGCCGGTAGCACATTGCGAGTTAATGGCGAACCCCACCGGTAGATTGTTGTATTCCGTGTTGCCGTTGAGGTGCGTTCCCTTGGAACCATAGTAACCGACCGTAAAGATGGTTTTGTTGCCGATCTGATGTTGCACATCAAACGACCAGTGCTGCATGTACGGCGTCAGAAAATCCGTCTGAATGGCGCGAATGGAAGCCGGAGTCGCCGAGGCCACCACTGGAATTGCAGAGCCGACCGGAATCGGCTGGTCCATGCTTGTGATCAGTTGGGTCGCCGTTTCCTGAAAAGGCGGATTCAACGCCAACAGCTCTGCCGGGCTTAACGCCACCTGTTCATGATACCAACCATAGCCGAGTCGAACTGAAGTCGTCCCTTTACGGAACGGATCCCAGGCAATGCCGATGCGTGGCGCAAAGTCATGCTTTTGTGCGTCGTAAACATACTTGCCAAACGGCGAAGCAGTGGGCCGGCAATTGAAAGCGGCCGGACCGGTCTGAACATTCTGCGAGTTAACTATCATGCCGTTGCAGAAGTTTCCGGTTCCGGCGCGCCGGTTTCCTGCGCCGGTAACGATCGGCGCATCCGAAGCTCTCCAAAGACTCGGGTCAAAGTTCGCAAGCACCCCGTTACGATCGTATGGGGCTCCGAAGTAGGAGTAGCGAACGCCGAGACTCAGCGTCAGATTGTTACGAGCGCGCCACTCATCCTGCGCAAACCCTTCGATGGACTTCTGGCGCATATCCACCGTCAGGTCGAGTTTCGATTGGGTGAACGTCACGTTCTTGCCCATCAGGAAGCAAGCCCAGTTCTGGTAGAGAGTGTTTATCGAATTGGAAGCGACACCAGTTGCGCGCACACAGGCCGGAGCAGTAACGGATGAGATAGTGTTGCTAAAGGTGCTGAATTGACCCTGATTCGTTCCTGACAGCGCGTTCTCCATCTTGGTATTGCGCGAGCCCATGATTCCGAACTTCAGCGAATGGGCGCCACGGATCCAGGTGAAATTACCAGCTAAATTTCCTTTCGATGAAGGGTCGATGTAGTTGCTGAAACCGGTGAGCGAGTTAAAACCGGTAACCTGCACGATTGGGACTGTGTCTCTGACACTCTCGTACGGCAGGTTCGCGGCGATGGGCGATACGCTCTTCGCGAGCAAGCCCACTGTGTCGATGTAAATCGCACCGTAACCGTAGGTGAAACGGCCCTCAAAAATCATGTTTGGATTAGGCGTGTAAATCATGTTCGCCGAATGAGTTTTGCCGGGCGAGTCAGACACCGTGCGGTTAACGAAAGGCAGATTGGAGCGTCCGCCGATTGTTCCGTCAGCGTCCTCCGTGGGAATCTTGTCGTGCTCGAAACGATAGAAGAAGCTCAGGCGATCGCTGGCAGTGTGATCGACCCTGATGATTTCCTGGCGAAACTTGGCGACGTTAATGTCTGGAAAATCCAGTTGCAGCGTTGCCGCGTCGGTAGGATTCGGAACCTTGTTCCAGATCAGGTTGATGTATTGTTGCGCGACGCCACTGACCGCCGTAGCGTTGGCGATCGGTGTTCCGGCAGGCAGAATGGAAGTGCAGTTAGTCGCACTTGTAGCGCTCAAACAAACTGGTATTGGGAAAATGCCTTGTTTCATCAGCGCTGAAGGAACGGCGCCGCTGGCGTTACGCGTGGAGAGCGTTGGATAGCGCGTGTCGCGGCGTTGCTCTTCGGAGAAGAAGAAGAAAGTTCGCTCCAGTCTCTTTGCGATCCCACCGCTACCTTCGCCAAAATTAGGTACATAAACAGGACCACCAACGGTGAATCCGTAGTTGTTATAGCGGAATGGTTTGCGGCGGATTTTGCCGTTATCGTCACGGCCAAACGCCGCCGCCAGCGAAGGCGTGCGATTGGACTGAAAATCGTTTGCGTTGAAAGCCTCGTTACGAATGAATTCGAAGGCGTTACCGTGGAACCTGTCTCCACCGGCGCGCGTTACGATATTTACCTGTCCACCACCACTGCGACCTGACTCCGCCGGATACATACTTCGCAGCACTTTAAACTCACCGATGGAGTCAATGCTTGGATACGCCTGAATGGTGAGATTTGAGCCGCGGTCCGTTACGTCAGCACCGTCAACCGTGAAGGTGTTCTGCGTGCTGCGAGCGCCGTTGACGGAAATGAGCGTCCTGTTCACAACCTGTGTGTCAGGGTTATTTGTTCCGGTGAACACAAGGTCGTCGAGATCATTCGTAACACCGGGAGCGAGCGTCACGAGCTGAACAAAGTTTCTATTGTTGATTGAGAGTTGGCGCACCTGGTCGCCGTTGATGACTGTCGCTGCCGTAGGTGTAGTCAACTCAACCGCAACCGGAGATGACTCAACCAGCACCGACTCGGTAATGTTGCCCGCTTCCAGCGTGATATCGGCGCTACGGCGCTGGCCCACATCGAGTTTGACTCTACTGAGAAGCGCCTTTTTAAAATTAGGAGCCTCGACCGAGATGTCGTAAAAGCCAACCAGGAGGTTGGGGGCGGTATATTCTCCGTCTTCGTTGGTGGTAACCGTACGAACCACCACCTGCTTGTCGGCGTCTGAGAGAGTTATGGTGGCGCCGGCCACTGCCGCGCCGTTGGAGTCTTTCACGGTACCGGATATGACGCCTGTGATTTCCTGGGCATGGGTGACTTGTGCAAAACCCAGCAGAGCCACCGCAAAGAGTACAGCGCGCACATAGCGAAGGTGAAATTTCATGGTTTTTCCTCTTCTAAATGAATGATGCTCAATTTTCTAATAGTGGAGGCCGCGATCGCAGAGCCCTACCACCGGGAGAGTGTCAACAGATTCTTCGGAATCATGGATATGCTATAGATTTTCGGACGACGAATTTCACAGATTCGATCTAGCGGTGCGCTAAGGGTATCGCTTCAGCCCTTACGCAGCAACAAATAACATCATTGTCAGTTTGAAATCAACGGGAGCCTTAAAAGCGACCGTGTGGACCCTCGTGACATGCAATCTCTGCGCCTACCGAGCCTCTGCGGCTCTCTGCGTATCTTTGCGTTCTCTGCGTTAAGGGGCTATCTCAACGCAGAGGCCGCAGAGATACGCAGAGGATCGCCGAGAAACCCCGAACCGCGCAGCGCAACACCCGATCGCACTGCGGTCATTTGATTGTTCTCGATCACGAGCCCGCCGTTTACGATTACGTAACTGATGCCTGACGGATACTGGTGCGGCTTATCAAACGTCGCCTGATCGATGATCGTGTTCTCGTCGAAGATCACGAGGTCAGCCGCAAAACCTTCCCGAACCAATCCACGATCGCGAAAGCCAAACGTCTGCGCCGGCAACGACGTCATCTTCCTGATCGCATCCTCAAGTGAGATCAACTTCAGCTCACGCACGTAGTGACCAAGCACGCGCGCGTTGTTGCCGTAGCCGCGCGGGTGCGGCACGCTCTCGTCGATCTGTCGCACGCCACTGTCGCTCGCGATCATCGTGAACGGCTCCTGCATGATCCGCTTCACGTCGTCTTCATCCATGCCGTGATAGATCATGCCCGCGCCGCCGGTTTCGTACATCTCGAGCATCTGTTCGATCTGGCTGGTAACGTCCTTCTTCTTCTTTACTTCTTTCGTGATCTCCGCGATCGATTTGCCGTTGAATGATTTGTCCCGTTCGTAAGAAGCGACGACGGCAAACGAGTAGTCTTTAAAACCGCTGCGCTTCAACGCCTCTTTCGTATCGTTGACGGCGCGCTCGCGGGTGGCCTTATCAGCCAGTCGCTTCTTTGCTTCATCGAGACCGCCGGCACGAAGCCACGACGGCAGTCGCGAATCGAGCGACGTCGAGCTGGCTGTATACGCGTACTGATCGACTGTGACGACAAGCCCGCGCGCACGCGCTTCGCGGACGAGACCGAGTATCATCGGACTCTGGCCCCAGAGCTTCTTGTTGCTGATCTTGAAGTGAGAGATCTCGACAGGCAGTCCGGCTTGTTCGCCGATCTGAATACTTTCGCGAATCGCGTCAGCAACCTTGTCGCCTTCGTTGCGCATGTGCGTCGCGTATAGACCACCGTAACGACCGGCAACACGCGCGAGCGCGACTATCTCGTCAGTCTTCGCATAGGTTCCGGGAACGTAGATCAATCCGGTCGAGAGACCGACGGCGCCGTCCTTCATCCCCTGCTCGACGATATTCTCCATCTGCTTCAGCTCTTCGGGCGTGGGCTCACGGTCGCCGAGTCCCATGACTTTGCGACGAACAGAACCATGCGCGATGAGTGTGGCGAGATTGACGGCCAGCGGCTTCTCTTTTATGCGACCGAGAAACTCCGCCACTTCAGTCGTCGACGATCCACAGTTTCCGGTGACGAGCGTGGTCACGCCCATGCGCACGAAGTTTTCCGCGGCAGGCTGACTGTAGATCGATTCGACGTGCGTGTGGACGTCGATAAAGCCCGGAGCAAGTATTTGCCCGCGAGCGTCGATGGTCCGCACGGCTGTCTCCGGTTTTAAACGACCGATCCGCGCGATGCGTCCATCTTTGATGGCGACGTCGGCGCGAAACCATGGATTGCCACTGCCGTCGACGACGCGTGCATTGATGATCAGGAGATCGTAGGAAGGCGCTGGAGCTTGAGCGTCGACAGCCACACGCGCAAACAGGAAGACCCCGAGCGCGAGCGCAGTCAACAGCACTGCTGCAGACTTAAAGAAGAGACTCGTTTTCACCGCTGCCAGCTTGGTCCCGTTATTTTCTGAGTTTGCTCTGATACGAAGAGCCTGATTATAGGCTGAACGGTGGAATAATAGAAGCTAAATGTTCTTATCTGTTTGATAAGAATGACTGATAGACGATCCAGCACAGAACCGAGCGCGGTAGCGCCGGGTCAAAGTCGATTCACTAGCGTTATAGTTGACTTTGACCCGGCGCTACCGCGCTCGGTTCTGTGCCTGGTCCTAGAAATTGTACTTCGCTACGAACTGAATCTTTCGCGATGTGCTGGTCGTGTTGCCGAGAACCTGACCAAAGGAACCGGTAGTCAGGATCAGGTTGGCGTCGGGAACGGCAAACGAAGGAGTATTCGTAACGTTCTGGGCCTCGACACGGATTTCCAGGTCCTGCGATTCGGTAAACCGGAACCGCTTACCCAGGGTCATGTCGAGGTTGAAGAACGCCGGGCCGTCGAAGAAGTTGCGGCCGACATTGCTCGCTTCACCCGCCGCCGGCACGAAGAACTTCGCGCGTTGCTCGGCAGTGAAGAAAACGTTTTGACCGTTTTCAAGTGTCATGCTTCCGAGATCAGGTGAACAGCCATTACAGCTCGCGGGTGTGAACACGACCTGCGAGAGCGTGTTGGATCCGGAGAACACCGTGAACGGCCTGCCGGAATAACGCCGCATCACCGCGCTGACATTGACGCCGCCGAGCAGGATCTCAGTCGTGCGACTCCAACTCGCGCCCCAACGTCTTCCCTTTCCGAACGGCAGCTCGTAAAGCACGTAGCCTTGCAGGGCATGTCGTCGATCGAAGTCAGATCGCGCGTAGTTCAAATCGCGATTGTTGATGTCGAACGGCGTGTTGGCCGCTGATTGACCAGTGGCGCCGCCTCTTGTCAGAAGCGTGAGCGCGGGATCGAACGATCGCGTGTCTTCAGATTTAGCAAGCGTGTAACTCGCCTGGAATGCGAGGCCTTTCGAAGAGCGCCGGCTGACCTGAATTTCCAGCGCGTTGTAACGCGAGCGATCGTTGCTGTCGATCACGTTTACGGCGCCAGTGAACTGCGGATACGGCTGGAAGAAGAACGGGCTGAACCCGTTCGTAGTGAGTGTGACTGCACCCGGCTGGGCCGTAAAATTACCCTGCGTGCTTTGCGCAATGATGAACGCAGCCTGCGCTACGCTACCGCCGGCGACGAGATTAGAAGTCAGTGTCCCGTTTGGCAGTCTTACTTGTCCGGCGAGTGTCTGCCGCAGCAGAAACTGCGAACCCGTCTCACGAACGCCACTATTCAACGCCAACCCTGAGTGACCGGCGAGCAGTTGATTGATACGCGGGCTGTTTCCTGTCAGTCGCAATTGTTCGAAGTCAGCAAGAAATCCATTCTTGAGATAGTCGACCTGGTTTACGTCGTAACCGCCGAAAAGATTGCGTCCCTGACGTCCGATGTAATTGACCTCGAGCACGTTCTTGCCACCAAGCTCCCTTTGGAAACTAACCGAGTACTGGTGTGTGCGCGGGTATTTGAGATCGGGATCGACTACGTTCAACGAGTTGGTTGAGAACGGCGCCGGCTGGCGGAATTGCAGCGGCGTCACGTCGTTTGAGTTGAGCACCGGCACACCCTGCCGCAACAGTCCACCGTTGTTGCCGAAGGTGTTGTTTGTCACTAAGCGGGTCAAGCCGGGTGCGCTTTGAAAAATGAAAGAGGAGAAGACGAAAGTGTTGGTGCGATCGTAAGCAAGGCGATAGTTTGCGCGGATCGAAGTCTTGCCGCTGCCGGTTGGATCCCATGCGATCCCGAATGTGGGAGCAAGCTGGAACAACGAATCGTCGTACAACTTCCCTTCACCAAACTTGAATGCGTTGGTCGGCGGTTCACCGAGGGCCAGCCGCTGCTCCGGTCGCAACACGATATCGTTCGGCGCCCGCGGCGATAACCTCATTTCCCAACGCAGGCCCAGGTCCACAGTCAAATTACGAGCAACCTTCCACGTGTCCTGACCGAAGAAATCATACTCGGGATAATGCGCTTCGTAATTGAAGCGCGTGCGGCCTGGTCCAAACGTGTTGTCGTCAATGGCGACAAACGCCTGGTTGATCGTTCCGACGCGACCGAGGATGTCGTTAACCCAACTGTCGAGACGGCTGCGGTCTGCGGCGTTGATGCCGGGAACGAGTGTGTTTGAAGTTCCCGTTCCAAAATTGGCAGGAACAGGATTTTGCGCGGTGCCGAGAAAGATCCTGGCTCTCGTCAACCCGCCCGCCACCGCGCTGCGATCGTCAACGTGTTTTTGAAAACGAAGGTTGGTGCCAAACTTGAACGCGTGCTGGTTGCGAATCACCGAGAGATTGTCGACAAACTGCCAGGTGGTAATGGTGCGCAGGTTGTTGACCGGCTCTTCGAGATTGAGCGGATCGTTCGGCACGTTCAGGATGACGGGGGGATTTTCTGTCGGATCCGGATTGTTGAAACTGAAAGTGAAACGGTTGAAGCCGGTCACAAACTCGTTGACTACAGTTGGCGTAACGGTCCAACGATAGTTGACGGCGAGGTTGCGCGGCGTGCGAAAAGTGTCAACAAAGTTTGGAATACCGGGAAACTTCTGTAAGCCGCCGTTGGCGTTATCGCCGAGCGTGTTCTGCGCGCCGTGGGCCCAGCGCACGTAGACCGAGTGACGCTCGTTGAAGTAATGATCTATCTTGGTCGTGAAGTCATACTGGCGCTCGGTTTGCGGCGCCACAAAACTAAACCCGGCGACGTTGAGCCCGTCACCGACGCTGAAGTTATTCGGCAGCGGAGTGACACCGATGATGAACTGAGTGGTCGGATCCGGTCCAAGCCCGGCTGGATTCGGAAACACGTTGTACGAGCGGATCGTCAGGCCCGGCAACGGATTGCCGTTCGCATCGACTGACGGACTTGCCTGCGTCGCGTTGCGATTGATGCCGCCTTGAACGTAACGATAGATTCCGTTGCGAGCTTGTGCCGTGTAGACAGTGCGGTTGACGAAGAAGCTCTGCTTCGTGCGCAGCAATTGCAGGTTGGTAAAGAAGAAGGTTTTGTTTTTGCCGTTGTAATGAGTTGGGCCACCTTCGCCAAACATCGGCAGGTAAACCGGACCACCAATCGATCCGCCGAAGATGTGTTGCACAAACTGCGGACGTGAAGCGCGGTTGATGAGGTTGTTGTACTCGTTCGCGTGGAAACGCGGTGTTTGATAGAACTCGAAAAGCGAGCCGTGGAAATCGTTTGTTCCCGATTTTGTAACGAGCGTAACCTGCGCTCCGCTGCTGCGGCCGAGGTCGGCGGTGAAGTTGCCGGTCACCACCTGAAACTCATTCAAAGAATCGGGATTGGTGCGAATGGGAGTAAAGTTTGAGCCACCGGCACTCGTCTCGTTGATGTCGATTCCATCAAGCGTGAAATTGAAAGCACGATCGCGGGAGCCGTGTACGTGAATACCGCCACCCGTGTTTGAGCCGGTAACGACCCCCGGTTGAAAGTTGATGAACTCGAGTGGATTGCGCCCGCGATTCCCGACGATGGGCAGCGTGAGTAGCGTGCGGGTCTCAACCGTGTTACCAAAATTTCCGGAGCTGCTGGTTTGAACCGCCTCTGCTGAGCCAAGAATCTGGACCGTTTCCGCGAGACCACCAACTTCAAGCGTGAAATCGACGGTCACGGGTTGGTTGACGTTCGCGGTATTACCCACCGAGACAGCTTTCTTGAATCCCTGCTTCTCGACTGCAACCGTATACTTGCCGGCCTGTATGGAGTCGAACACGTATGTGCCTCCGGTGCCGGTGTTAGTAGTCAGCGAGATCTGCGTGGCCTCGTTGGTGAGCGTAACGATGGCGCCGGGAACCACGGAGCCTTTTTCGTCCACTACGGTTCCGGTTGCGCGCGATGCCGTCCCCTGTCCGTTCGCAATCCCGATGACACACCAGATCAGGAGCAAAAACGCAAAGAGTGGTTTTCTCATTTCAGGTTCCTCAGTTGTGGAAAGGGTTTGAGCTACGAAATTTCGGACGGATTATAGATTGTTTTAAGAATAATGGTAGCTAAAGATTTTTAAGTCATTGATAAGCATCACTAATACATGCTCATCCTGAAAAATCCTTTGAATCCTGTATGCTGCTGACGTGATCGTAAGGACCGCCACCAGCATCGATGAGGTGCTTTCAGTCCTGGAGTTCGCCGAGCGCGAGGCGCGTTGCGGGTCTCAGGTGGCGGTGCTGCTCAGCTACGAAGCGGCGCCCGCATTTGATGCGGCATTCGTCACACATGCACCTTCGAATTTTCCACTCGCGTGGGCCGCGGTTCTTGATGATGCGCCTGCTCGCGAGCAACCTGAGTCGTATGCTTCAACTGAATGGGAACCTCTTGTAAGTCGAAACGAATATGATGAATCAGTTTCGCGCATCAGAGAACTGATTGCCTCTGGCGACACTTACCAGGTCAATTACTCGTTCCCATTAACTTCGTCATTTAACGGCGATGCATTCGCGTGGTATCAAGATTTGTGTGTGGCCCAGGGCGCGCAATACTCCGCCTATCTCGATCTCGGTCGTTACAAGGTGCTGTGCCTGTCACCCGAGTTGTTCTTTGAGCGGGTTGGTGATCGTGTGATTACGAGGCCGATGAAAGGTACGGTGCGGCGCGGGCGCTGGCCGGCAGAGGATCGCGAGCTGGCCCAGTGGCTTTCAGATTCGGCGAAGGATCGCGCGGAGAACGTGATGATCGTCGATCTGCTGCGCAACGATCTCGGCAAGGTTTCCGTGCCCGGCAGTGTGCGCGTGTCGTCGTTGTTCGATCTCGAGCGTTTTGAAACTGTCTGGCAGATGACGTCGACGGTCGAATCAACATTGCGGGAGGGAACGACTCTGGTTGAGTTGATGAGCGCGCTGTTCCCGTGTGGCTCGATCACGGGCGCGCCCAAGATTCGCACGATGCAGATCATTCGCGAGCTTGAACGTTTTCCCCGTGGCGCGTACACGGGCGCGATCGGGTTTTTGAAGCCGGGCGGTGACTGCGTTTTCAACGTTGCGATTCGCACGGTAGTGATTGATACGAAAAGTGGGGTGGCGACTTTCGGTGTCGGCGGCGGTGTGACGATCGATTCGACTGCCGAGCGTGAGTATGAAGAATGTCTGGTGAAGAGCCGGTTTCTGCACTCGAAGCCGGTGGAGTTTCAGTTATTTGAATCGATCTTGTTGGAAGATGGTGATTATTTTTTGCTTGAGGATCATGTAGCGAGACTCAACGAATCTGCTGAGTACTTTGGGTTTACTGGGACGCGGATTAACGCGGATTTGGAACGGATTGCTGCTGAGAATCCGCGGGGTTCCCTTAAAGTCAGGGTCACGTTGTGGAGGGATGGAAGGATAGAGACTCAGGTTACGCCGGTTGAGTTATTGGGTGAGTTGAAAGCTGTGGAGCTCGCGCGTGAGCCGGTCGATTCGGCAGATCGGTTTCTATATCATAAAACGACGCGGCGGCCTGGTGGTGATGGACTTGTCTTCTGGAATGAGAGAAGTGAGATAACAGAATCGAGTATAGCGAATGTCGTCGTTCCGATTGACGGCGAGCTCTTCACACCACCGATTGAATGCGGCTTGCTGCCGGGCGTGTTCCGGAAACACTTGCTCGCTCAAGGAAAAATTAAAGAACGCGTGATCACGATCGAAGAACTCCAAAACGCTCACGAATTCTTTCTGATCAATTCAATCCGTAAATGGATCCGTGTAATCCGCGGCTAATATAAGAGGATTGCCTCACGCTCCTTCCGGAACTCCTGCAACCCGGCATTCCACGACGCGAGGATCTCTCTCGCAGTGTCACCACGCTTCACGCGCGCGAGTGTGTCGGCATTCACGAGCAGTCGCAGGTAGCTATCAACCTTCCAATCATTTGGATACAACTTCCGCAACGCGAGGGCCATTTCGATCCCAGCCAGCAGCGGACGAAATGCGGAACGATCGGTAACGATGATGTTTACTCCGCCACATTCCTGATCCTTAAACACTGATGCCTTAGGCGTAAATCGCAACGGCACAAAACGCACACCCGGAACGCCACGTTGATTCAAATACTCCGCCAGCTTGTCACCCTGAATCCACGGCGCACCGAGGATCTCGAACGGCGTATCAGTACCACGACCAACCGAGACATTCGTGATTTCGAGCAAACCCACACCGGGGTACAGCGTCGCTTCAGTCAGGCTGCGCATGTTTGGTGACGGATTGATCCACATGAGGTTCGTTTCATCAAACCACATCGAGCGCCGCCAGCCTTCCATCCTGATCACGCGCACGTCGGCGCCGATGTTTCGCTGTTTGTTGAAGAGCTGCGCCAGCTCGCCAATTGTTAGACCATGCCGCGTTGGAATCGTGTGGTACGACGTGAACGAGAGTTTGTCACTGTCAGCAATTGGTCCGTCAACGTCGAGACCACCGATCGGGTTTGGCCGGTCCAAAACAAACACCGGAACCTTCGCTTTCGCACAATCTTCGAGCAGGTAACCGAGCGTCGAGATGTAAGTGTAGAAGCGCACGCCGACGTCCTGAATGTCATACACGAGCGCGTCGAGAGTCTTGAGCTGCTCGGGCTTCGGGCGGCGACTCTCACCGTAAAGTGAATAAATTGGAAGTCCGGTTGCTTCGTCTTTCGAATCCGAGACGTTATCGTCCGCAAGACCGCGAATGCCGTGCTCGGGCGCGAAGAGTGCGACGAGTTTCACACCGGGCGCCTTGCTGAGCACGTCAATAGTTTGCCGGCCCTCGCGATTCCGCCCAGTGTGATTCGTCACTAAGCCGAGTCGCAGGCCAGCGAGTTGTTTGAAGTTGTCTCGTTCGAGCACATCGATGCCGGTCAACACCCTCGTTGAGTCGCCCGCACCGTCACTGCGAAATGCAAACTGCTGCAAGCTCCTGACGAGCTCGTTGTAATACTTCGCAGACTGCTCACGCGCGCGCTCGACCGTCGCCGTATCAGTGACAGAAGCCGCAACGATCGTGGCGACGCGGCCGCGCAATGGTCCAACGTCACCTTTACCATCAGGATGCACACGGTTACTCAGAAACACGACAAACGTCTCGCTCGCCGGATCGATCCACAGCGACGTACCGGTGAAACCAGTGTGACCAAACGAGCCGAGTGGAAACAGATCGCCACGGTTGGAGGAGAAAGTAGTGTTGATATCCCAACCGAGGCCGCGTGTCGCAGCGTTACTCGCAACCACTCGCGGGCGCGTCATCTCAGCGACAGTCAATGGCGACAGAATCCGAACGCCGCGATACATGCCGCCGTTCAGGATCATCTGGCAGTAAATGGCGAGATCCTCGGCAGTTGAAAAAAGGCCTGCGTGTCCGGCGACGCCATTCATGCGATATGAAGTCGGATCGTGAACTTCGCCGCGCAGCCACACTTCGCCTTCAGCGCCCGCATTCACGCTCGTATCGCCCAGATAACTCATCTGGCCACGCCGTTTCTCAGTCGGCGCGATCCGTAATCTCAACGTCTGACTCGGACGAAAGCCTGTGTTGCGCATACCCAGTGGGCGGAAAATGTTCTGCTGCGCAAACTGATCCAGCGGCATTCCAGCGGCGCGCGCGACCACTTCACCAAGCGTGATGAATCCGATGTCGCTATAAGTGAAGCGGCTGCCGGCGGGATTTCGCAGCGGCTCCTTGATCAGCCTCTTCATCGCTTCGTCGTAACCGGTCCAGCGTTCACGCAGATCGAAGTCAGGCGAGTAACCGGAGACGTGCGTCAGCAGTTGCTCGATCGTGATTCGATCTCTTCCCTCGCCTTTCAATTCAGGAATGTAAACTGAAACCGGATCACTTAGTCGCACCTTGCCGCGTTCCATGAGGATCATGACGGAGGTAGTAGTCGCGACGACTTTAGTAAGGCTCGCAAGATCGAAGATCGTGTCCGGCGTCATCGCCTCTCGCGCCGGCTCGACCGCGCGCGCCCCATACGCCTTCCTCCAAACAACGCGACCTTTACGACCAACCAACACAACCGCACCCGGCAGCTTTTTATCTGCGATCGCGTCAGCGATGACGGCATCCATCTGCGCTAGCCGCGCCGACGACATCGACACCGCTTCCGGCTTCCCAAACGGCACCTGCGCGAACGCAGACTGCACCAACATCCCAACCAGAATCGGAACAAAAATCCGCGTTTTTATCTGCGTTAATCCGCGCCCAATCATTTCGCCCCTCTCAACTGCATCCCAGTCCCACGCGGGTACAATCCCGGCAGCGAGATCGGCAATCGCCCCACGACATCGATCTCGCCCAGCAACGCGCGGGCGGCCGCTTGCTGCAATGCGGGCATGTCCCCATACGTCACGACGTAAGTGCGTAGTCCCTTGAAACTGTCGAGTAAATAAGGATTTCCGAAACTGATCCCCACGATCGGCTTCTTCGCGTCAATCAGCGCTGACAACGCCTGCGCACCGGCTTGAGGTATGCCGACACTCGACACCTGTCCCGACCGCACACGCCCATACAACGAAGCAATCACCAGGTCAGCAGATTTCGCACGATTAATCGCCTTCTGCACCTCGAACACGGTCGAGCGCTCGTCGAGAACCACTGTCTCGACTTTCACTCCCGCGCGGTTGAGTCTCGACACAAACGGGTTTGCGATCCAGTTTCGATCGTCGCCGTTCGTCACCGCTAAATTGAAAATGCGCGTCCCGGGTTTCAGTGGCACAAGCTTGTCTTCGTCACGCACGAGGGTGATTGCGTGCTCCGCGATCTCAGTCGCGAGCGCCATCACGTCTTTGCTGCCGACGATACGATCGATCGAATCGATTGAGGTCATGCGTTCTTTGACGAGACCGAGATCGTACTTCGCAGCGAGTATCCGGCGCGCCGACTCCTCGACGCGTTGCTCAGTGATGCGGCCGCTCTTCACCGCTAGCAATACGCCACGAAACGACGCATCAACATCCGCCGGCTTCAGCAGCATATCGGCGTCCGCTTCCAACGCGCGCACAGCAGCTTCTTCCTGCGTGAAATAGATCGTCAAACCACTCATGCTCAACGCATCTGTAACAATCATCCCGTCAAACTTGAGATCGTTTCTCAGGATGTTGCCGATCACGGGAGACATCGTCGCCGGCATCGCGGCTTTCTCTTCGATGATCTCGCCGTTCTGGTCCGTGTCAATTGGTTTCGACTTTAGGTTCTCCGGCAACGGTTTGACGGCGGTGGCGTCGATCTGCGGCAGCGCGATGTGGCCCACCATCACCGCGCCGACGCCGGCGTCAACGGTGGCTTTAAACGGCACGAACTCGACCGTGTTTAAGCGCTCGCGACTGACGTTGATCTCCGGCAGTCCACGATGCGAATCGACGGCGGTGTCGCCGTGCCCCGGAAAGTGTTTTGCAGTTGCGATCACACCTGCGTTTTGCGCGCCTTCAGTGAACGCGGCGGCGAATCGCGAGACGTCCGCCGGGTCTTCTCCATACGAGCGCACGTTGATAACAGGGTTCGCGGCGTTGTTGTTGACGTCGACTACGGGCGCGAAGATCTGGTGTACACCGAGTGCGCGTGCTTCGCGTGCGGTGATCTCGCCCTGGTGCCGCGCGTATTCCGGGTTACCCGTCGCACCGACAGCCATGTTCCAGGGAAAGTTGACGGTATCGTCAAAGCGCATGCCCGCGCCGGCTTCGAGATCGGCGGAGACCAGCAGTGGATAACGCGCAAGCTGCTGCATGCGATTGACCAGAATTACCGACTCGTAAACCGGACCACGAAAAAGAATGATGCCGCCGACTTTGTTGTCTTCGATATGGTGCTTGAGTGTGCGGTAGGCGTCAGAGTCCTGGTTGAGAAAAGTCGCGTTCACGCCAACAGAGATCAGTTGCCCGATCTTCTCCTCGAGCGACATCTTGCGAAGCTGCTCGTTGGCCCACTTCAGCGCCTTCGATGAAGGCTCGCGTTTGTAAGCGCTGACCTTCAAGTGCGCTTGCGGCCGCGCCGGCAGCGCCGCGAGCCCCAGCAGTATCGCAATCAGGATAGCCGAAAAATAACGATTCCGGTTACGGACCAAATGCTTAATCCTCCTCTGCGCTCATAGGACCTATGTGTCCTATAGCACCTGTCGCTGCCGGCGAGAACGCAAAACTCGCCGCCCACGCCACCACAAACGTGATCAGGCTTCCGAGAAACACGTACCACGTCCACGCAATCTTCGTCGCAAAAAACACGTACAGCATCGATGCGATGCTCACGAGCATGCCGATCAGCGCGGGCGGTTGGCTCACGCGTCGCAAAAAAGTTCCAACCAGAAACACGCCCAGAATCGGACCGTTGATCAGCGACGCGATCGACAGCGCCATACTCAGCGCCGAACCCGGTTGATTTCGCACCACGAGCGCCACGCCAATCTGAACGACGCCCCACACGAGCGTCAGCACATGCGACACTTTCAAGTAATGCTTGTCGTCACGATTGGGACGAAAGGGCTTGTAGAGATCGTTAACCGCAGTGGCAGCAATTGAATTCAACGACGACGACATCGCGGCCGCGAAGATGGCCGCCACGACGAGACCGGAAAGCCCGGTCGGCATGTACTTCGTAATGAAATCGGGAAACACACGATCGCCGCCGGTGAACGGAAAAGCTGTATTGGCTGCGGTTGCGTAACCGGGATCGGTGAACGGGTGATAGAACGCAAATAGCAACACGCCGATAAATAAAAAACCAATAAACTGGACCAGCACGATCCCGCCGCTGGTTAGCAACGCAACTGTCGCTTTGCGCGGGTGATCGGTGCAGAGATAACGCTGCACGAGATACTGATCCGTGCCATGTGTGCTCATCGTCAGGAAGCAGCCGCCAATCAAACCTGACCAGAATGTGAACGTCTTAGTGTGATCGAGAGAAAAATCAAACAGAGAGTATTTGCTGTACTGGGCTGCGAATGAGTTGACGGTTGCCAATCCCCCTTCAATGGAAGAGGTAAGAACGACCGCAGCCGCGATTGCGCCCGCGATGTAGATGCCGAGTTGCACCACCTCGACCCAGATCACCGCCTCCATGCCGCCGAAGTAAGTAAAGATGATCATCGCGACGCCGATCAGAATGATCGACATGATGATGATCGGTTCCGCGTTCGCGTTTGGTTGGAAAGCCGCGTAGACCGCCGCGAGCACGATTGCGGTGAGTAGCAGTCGAATCCCGTCCGCGATATTACGCATGACGACGAAGAGCGACGCGGCAACCATCTTGATCTGACCGCCAAAGCGACGATCGAGAAGCTGGTAGACAGTCAGCAACTCACCGCGAAAGTAAGACGGGATGAAAAGAATTGAGATGACGATGCGTCCGAGCAAATAGCCAAAGACGAGTTGCAGGAAACCGAAATTCCCACCACGCGCGAAGGCGACGCCGGGAATCGAGATGAACGTGATCGTCGAGGTTTCCGTGGCGACGATCGAGAATGCCACGGCCCACCACGGAACGGATCGATCGCCGAGAAAGTAGTCGGCGGTGGTCTTCTGCTTACGGCCGAACCACGTGCCGAACAGCACGATCCCGATCAGGTACCCAAAAATGATAAGCAGGTCCAGTGATTTCATTTTTATTTGCCACGGATTTTACACGGATAAATACACGGATCTATCCGTGTTCATCCGTCTGAATCTGTGGCTTATTAACTTGCCGTATAGCGCTTTTGACAATCCAGTTTGAAGACTCCAGTGCAGACGTCGCTGTTTGTTCATCGACGCCAGCTTCCGCCATCACGATCCGTACAGCCCTCTCACGCAACTTCACATTCCCCGGTTGCAGGTTCGACATGCGATTGCCGCTCACATATCCGAGCCTCACCATTGTCGCTGTCGATATCATATTCAAGACCATCTTCTGCGCGGTCCCTGCTTTGAGCCTGCTCGATCCGGTCAGCACCTCTGGTCCAACCACAGGAACGATGCTCAACTCCGCCGCTTCCGTGATCGGCGAGCCAGGCACACACGCCAATCCGACAGTAAAAGCACCAAGCTCACGCGCAAATTTCAGCGCACCGACAGTATACGGAGTGCGACCCGACGCCGCGATTCCCACGAGCACATCACCTGCGCCAAACCCACGCGCCCGCAAATCTGCCGCACCCGCATCCGCATCGTCCTCCGAAGCCTCGACCGCGCGATAGCACGCATCGTAACCACCCGCGATCACGCCCTGGACCAACTCCGGCGACACACCAAACGTCGGCGGACATTCAGACGCGTCGAGCACACCCAATCGTCCTGATGTGCCTGTGCCCGTATAAAAGAGTCGCCCACCTTTCGAGAGTCTCGCCGCAATCTGATCAACCGCTGCCACAACATCGCCGAGCACGCGCTGCACTGCCGCTGCGACCGTCGCATCCTCATCGTTCATGAGCGCGACGATCTCCGCTGTCGATTGTGAACTGAGATCTTTTGAGCGTGGGTTCTCTTGCTCGGTGATTGGAAGCGCGGTTTCCGTTTTCATGTCAGACGGCAAGAGCGATATGGTTGATGCGTTCACGCGCCATTCTAGCGGCAGCCACGGCTGGAGCGAAGTGAGGTGGCTCGAAATACGCACGCGGCGCGACCTTCCGCACCTCCGCGCGCAACGTGTCGAGCATCAAATCTCCCGCCGATCGAAACACACCACCGACGTACGCAATCTGAAAACGTTCGCGCTCCATCTGCAAGTTTCGAATCACTGCGACAGCCGCAAGCCCGAGCTCTGTGCCACCCTCAGCGACAATCTGCCGCGCCACCGGATCGTTTGACTTCGCCGCCTCGACAACGTCTCTGCCAAAACCGGCTAAACGCTCGTTCGTAATCGTAGGCGCGTAGATCGCTGTGGTCAGATCGTCAGGACTGGTAACGTGGAAGTAGGCGCAGGCGTGCTCGGCAAGCTCGGTGTTTGGACCACGCCCGTCAAACGCATAAGCGACCGCACGCAGAGCGCGACGCGCCAGCCATGCGCCGCCACCTTCATCACCCGCAATCGGTCCCCAGCCACCCGCGCAAAAACGCTTGCCGCGCGCATTGATGCCGCAGCAGATCGATCCCGTACCCGCAATCACGACCAGGCCCGGCGCACCGTCAGTCGCTCCATACAATGCGATGTTGGCGTCAGTAACGACCTCGATCTCACCGATACCGAGAGGCATCAGCGTTTCGCGCATGCGTTCGCGCAGCTCGCGTCGACGCGCCCCAGCGAGCCCGATTTGCGCAGCGATCAGATCGCTTCGCCTGAGCTTCGCAGCGGCGCACGCGCTGTCGATCGCGTCGCGCACAGCGGTAGCGGCTCCTGCAATTCCTACTCGCAAAGGGTTCGAGGGTCCGGCGCGGCCCTCGCCGACCACTCGCTGGTTCGCGTCCATTACGACGGCTTCGGTCTTGGTCCCACCGCCGTCGACACCGGCCACCGAGTTCTGAGTGAGCATGCGTCTAGCCGAAGAGAGATCTGCTGTTCGTCGTTCAGTGCTCACAGTTGGGGCCCGGGCCGACTAAAAAACAATCCATTCAACATTATTGATTATTCTAGGGTTCGCTGATTTATAATGGAAACTAAAAGATTTTATTATTACGATAATCCATCTTGATATCGGGGAGCCTTGCTGTTGTGGAAATTCGACAATTACGCGCCTTCGTAGCGATCGCTGAATCGGGCACGTTTACTGCCGGAGCTTTACGCGTACACGTGACCCAGGCGGCGATTAGCATGCAGATCAGGCAGCTGGAGACTGAGATCGGGGCGAAAGTGTTTGTTCGCGCCCCGCGCCACGTGATTCTGACTGAAGCGGGCGAGCAGCTACTGCGGCGCGCGCGCCATATCCTCCGCGAACATGACGCCGCACTCGATGAGATCGCGGAGCTTGCCGGTGCTGAGCGTGGACGACTCCGGATTGGCAGTGCGTCGGCGATGGTCCTGACTGAGCAACTGCCGTCGATTCTCAAGGAATTGCGCACGCAGCATCCGGCGGCCGACATCTCAGTGACTTCAGGGACCAGCGAAGTGCTCGTGGACCAGATCCTTGCGGGTGAGGTTGATATCGCGTTCGTCTCGCTACCGGTTGACGTGCGTGGCATCAAGACTGAGCGCTTGAGCGAGGATCAACTGGTGGCGATCGCGTCGCCGCAGCACAAGCTCGCGAAGCAACGAACGATCAGTGCTTACACGCTTGCGGGCGAGCGTTTGATTCTCGGAGAACGCGGTGGAAATACGCGCCGCTTGATCGATCAGTTCTTTGCGCAGGCCGGAGTATCGCTGCGCGTTGCCATGGAGCTGAGCCGACAGCAGGCGATCAAGCGGATGGTTGAAGAGGACATGGGTGTCGGGATCGTGCCGTTGCAGTCTGTGAAGGACGAAGTTGAGAAGGGCCGGTTGATACGCTGGTGGATCGAGGGCGCGCAAATCAACTGGGAGCTGGGGATCGCACAGTTGAGCAACGGCTATGATTCACCGATTATGCAGAAGTTTGTCGCCCTCGCGCACCGCAACTTCAGTGACTCGAATTCCAACGCAGCGCCTGCGAAAAAGAAAAAAGCTAGCCACAGATTACACAGATAAATCAGTGAAATCTGTGTAATCTGTGGACAAGTTTTTCTATGTCATCATCGTTGTTGTAGAAATCGGTCGCCACTCGAATTCCCTGCGGCTTCTCAGTGACGAGGATGTTTTGTTGAGCAAGTTGAGCAACAATCTTCGCTGGCTCTTCGCCGCTGACGAGTGTCTCCGCTGAACGAAACTTCTCTTCTCCGAGTGGCGATAGGACTTTCCAACCGATCTCATCAAGTCTCGACGTTAGCTTCTGATTCAGCTCCAGCACGCGCGTCTGAATATTCTCGATCCCGATCGACTGCATCAACTCGATCGAGGCTCCCAACGCAAACACACCTGCAAAGTGCAGACACCCGAGCTCCGCACGAGACGCCACGTCATGCCGCAGGTGTATCTCGTCGTTTCTCATTCCATACGGATCGTGAACACTCAGCCAGCCGATGGTCCGTTGTCGCGAAGCGGCCTGAAGCTCCTTGCTGATGTAAACAAATCCCGAACCGTATCCCGATCGCATCCACTTGTGCCCCGTCGAACACAACGCATCGATCTTCATCCGCTTCACATCGATCTCGAACGCTCCCGCCGCCTGGCTCGCATTAACAACAAGCGCGTGATTGCCCTTGATGCTCGCGACTTCTTCGAGATCGCTGCGAAAACCGTTTGAGAACTGGACGTAACTCATCGAGATGATCCCGGTGCGCGTGTTCATCGCTGCGCGCACATCTTCCGGGCGCACTACACCGTCAGCCGACTTCACAAAATGCACCGGAATGCGACGATGCATCCAGGGAATCGTCGTCACCGGAAACTCCAGATCACACGAGAGCACCTCGCCGTGCTTCTCGAGTGCATCAACGATCAGATTCATTCCGCTCGACGTGTTCGTTGTGAACCCGATTTCTTCCGGCTCAGCATTGATGAACGCCGCAACTTGCCTGCGAATGTCTTCACAACGCGCGAGCCACTCATCCCAGTGAATATCGCCGTCGTTCATCATCTGCTCGTAATAAAGCTGACCGGCCTTTGCAGTCGACTCTGCCAGTGGTCCGGCCGCAGCCGAGTTCAGATAAACACTCCTGCTCGTAACGGGAAACTTCGCGCGCACCTCAGCCCAGTTGATCATTTTCTATTAAATCGATTCTTTGTAGATTTCGAGGTTTTCGTGGATCTTTTGCAGCAATTGCGATTTGAGAGTGTTTGATTTGAGTTGTTCGGCAGGGACGGGTTGCCACTTGCCCGGGATCAATACTTGTGAGTCGATGAAGGCGTCGAGTGCTTCCTGCAAACCGTCGATCCTGATCTTGTTTTTCATAGCGATAACTTCTTCTATGATCCACGTGACTGCGTCGCCCGTGATGCGATGGCGGTGATTGATCACTGCCGAGCGTTCCTGCAATGTCTTCAGCACTAGGTCGAATGGACCACCGAGCGCCTCAACCAGTCGCAGGTAACAGTGCTGAAAGTCTGCTACGTGTGACGCGGTAGACGACGTCGGTTTCAAATCTCGCTTGCCGACATACGACGCCGCCATGATACGGCAGAAAATCTCTTCAGGCATGTACGCATTCCGTTCGTCTGCGCGAGTGATCGTTTGTGCGACGTAGTAAGCCGGCAGCAGTCGCAGCAAGTTGCGGATCAGGAAAACGGGACTGTGCGTGAAACCGTCGGGTAGCTTCTCGATTCCCTTCTTCACTTTGCGGTCTTCGAAATAGCGCAGGCTGCGATCGAGATCTCTGATCTCTTTGCGCGCGTTGGTCATCAGGTACGCGATCTGTTCCGGCGTGAAACCGATTCGCCAGAGCAGGCGCTGTTCTCTTTCTTTTTCGAAAGCCTCATCGAAGACACGCAGGCAGCCGGCGTTTTTGAAATTGTTCAAGTTCTCTTTCACGCCCGACTGGACGAAGGCCATCGTTTGTGCGAAGACCTGGACCAGCGATCTCGCCCAGCCACGCTGTTCGGCGAGTGAAGCGGAATAACGGTCCACGTCGTTGTAACGATACTTATCGTGCTTCGCTGCAAACTGTCGAATCGAGCCGTAGTCGAGAATTGCGCCGCTTGCGAGCATGTTGTCGCCGTCCCACGAGAGCCAGTTGAAGATGTATTCCTCTTCGAGTATGGCAGCGAGTTTTGCGTATGAGCGCGCGAAGTAGTCGAGCGCCTTTGTATAGCGCTCCTTCGGATCGGTAGGAATCTCCCAGAACCCGTTCTCGACTTCGCGCTCGATGAAGTAATCGACTGAGGCTTTCAGCTCCTCGTGACGACCCTGCTTGAGATAGCGAAACATGTGCGCGGGCCGGATAAGGTTCGGAGCGCTCCGCACACCAATTGCGCTCGTATCAGGAAATCCGATCACGGCTAGACAGCGTTCGGTTGGAATTCCCTGACGATAAAAGATCTCAGACATGACGGCGCTGCCAAGCATCTCGTCGAGATGTGCAAGACCCGACGAGTAACCGTAAGACTCATCACCCGTGGCGATAGACTTTTCTGCTTCCTGCGCACCGGGGCTGAGTATCGTCGCGCCCGTGCCGCGACTCGAGATGTCGAAGATTAAGTGCTCGCTTTTTATGTATCCATTCCAGATGCTTCGACCGTCACCTGATGTTTTACCCTGGCGACTGCGATGTTGAATCTGGAGATAGCGCGTCGCCATGTACGGATGAGGTTTGATGGTCTCGGGTGAATACTTCTTCCCGCGTTCGAGATCGTATTCGTTGATGATCTGGAGTGAGAAAGTGTCGAGGATTACCTGTTCGAGATCTTTAGTGATACTAGCGCGATGGTCCGGCGGAATGAGGCCCATCTCTTTGGCGAGCGCGAAGTTGAAATAGAGGACACGTCCGTGCGGGCGATAACGAGCCTGATAGTCGACGTACCCGTCAGGGCTAACGTTGCGCCAGGGATGTGTACCGTCTAACTCCTTGAACTTCTCATACAAGGCAGCGACATCTTAGCCGCAAAAAGGCACAAAAGGCACAAAATAATTATTTTTTAGCGCGTTTGGTGCTGGTTTTGTTTTTTGTGCCTTTTGTGCCTTTTTGTGTACTGGTTTTCTTTGCGAGCCAAATGGTGGTTAATGGAGGTAGATCGATTGCGTCGTCGTTGATCGAGACAGCGTTGCTGCCGCCGTAGATTTCAGCGTCGGTGTTGACGATGAGATCGTAGGCGCCTGTGCTGAGACGCTCGACGCGGTAGCCTTTTCGTGGCACGGCGGAGAAGTTGCACACGCAGATGATTTCGCGGCCCGTGTCGGGTGAGCGGCGCAGGAACGCAACGATGTTTTCGAGGGCGTTGTCGACGTCGATCCATTCGAAACCCGCGGGATCGCTATCCGCTTCCCACAGTGCGCTCTCTGGTCCATAGACGCGATTCAGATCCTGCACCAGCTTCTGCACGCCGCCATGTAACGAATCCTCAAGCAGGTGCCAGTCTAGACTTTCCGTCTCGCTCCACTCGCGCCACTGTCCCAGCTCGCCGCCCATGAACAACAACTTCTTCCCCGGATGCGCCCACATGTACGCGTAAAGCGCTCTCAGAGTCGCGAACTTCTGCTCCGTCGTGCCCGGCATCTTGTTCAGCAGAGAGCCTTTCATGTGGACCACTTCGTCGTGCGAAAACGGGAGGATGAAGTTCTCGCTCCACGCATAGACCAGACCAAACGTCAGCTTGTCGTGATTGCCGGCGCGGAAGAGCGGGTCCGTCTGAAAGTATTTGAGCGTGTCGTGCATCCAACCCATGTTCCACTTGAAATCGAAACCAAGCCCGCCGGAGTAAATCGGACTACTGACCATGGGCCACGCGGTCGATTCTTCCGCAACCATGATGATTCCCGGACACGCGCGATGAGTTACTTCATTCAACTCCTTCAGAAACGCGATCGCTTCCAGGTTCTCGCGCCCGCCAAATTGGTTCGGTACCCACTCACCTTCTTTGCGGCTGTAGTCGAGATAAAGCATCGAGGCCACTGCATCGACGCGCAATCCATCCATGTGAAACTCGTTGAACCAGTAGAGCGCATTCGCGACGAGGAAATTCCGCACTTCGTTGCGACCGTAGTTGAAGATGTACGTGCCCCAGTCGGGATGCTCGCCTTTGCGCGGGTCGAGATGCTCGTACAACGCCGAGCCATCGAAGCGGCCGAGCGCCCACGCATCTTTCGGAAAGTGCGCCGGAACCCAATCCATGATCACGCCGATGCCGCGTTGGTGCAGGTAGTCGACGAGATAACGCAGATCGTCCGGCTCGCCGTAACGCGCGGAGGGCGCGTAGTAGTAAGTGACCTGGTAGCCCCACGATGGTCCATACGGGTGTTCCTTGAGCGGCAGAAACTCCACGTGCGTGAAACCCATGTGAGCAACGTAGTTGGCGAGTGGCTCGGCCATCTCGCGATACGTAAACGGGCGACCGTCATCTTCAACTTTGCGACGCCACGAGCCGAAGTGTACTTCGTAGATCGAGAGTGGCTCGCGGTAGTACTGTCGCGCAGTGCGGTTCTTGAGCCACTGCGCGTCGCGAAACTTGTATTTCGAGTCGTAGACGATCGAAGAAGTGTCAGGCGGGACTTCCGTGTGCTGCGCGTATGGATCGGCTTTGAATAACGCTGGACCATTTCGCGACTGAATCTCGAATTTGTAGAGACTGCCGGCGGTGAGTTTCGGAATGAAGAGCTCCCAGACGCCTGAGGTGCCGAGGCGTTGCATCTGGTGGTTGCTGCCGTTCCACTGATTGAAGTCACCAACGACACTGACGCTGCGAGCGTGTGGAGCCCAGACGGCGAACGCGACGCCTTTCGTGCGACCGACTTTCGTGACGTGTGCACCGAGTTTTTTATAGATCTCTTCGTGGCGGCCCTCGCCGAAGAGATGCAGGTCGATCTCCCCAAGCCATTCCATAGAAGTATCAGTTCTATTCAATCTTGCCTTGTTCCATTCAATGTACTGTTGCAAAGATCTCCGCGCCGGTGCCCTTGTCGGGGCGGTTGCTGCGGGCTTCGGCCAGCAGGGCCAGGAAGTGTTGACGCGGCGGATCGAGGCCGAGTTTGTTCATTAAATCTATGACACGTGCGGCGTAACGAAGGACCTGGATTGTTTCAATGCCGGCGAGATCTGAGAAGAACCAGCCGCAGCTCGTGAACATCAGCAGCGCGCTTCGTTGCATTTCCAGCAGATCCCAGACGCGAGATTCATCTGACGAAATTGCGTGACGATGAAGAAAGTCATCGCGCTCGTGTTCAGGATCGAGAATTACTTTGATGTAGTCGTTGCGCGCCGCCCAGGTATCTCGTAACAACCCGCTTCCCTCAAATTTCTCAGACGCATCGTCACGTAGAAAATTCAAGGCCGCACGCAACGGCTTGCGCCACGCCTGGTTCCAGCCGGGCTCACCACCCGTGTGACAGCCACAATCGCGCGACCATCTTGCAATACCGTGGACGCAGCTCCACGAGCTGCCTTCGCCGTCCGGACCATTATCGATCTCGACTTCCGTCTCCGGCGGATGATGATCGAGATACTGCGCGTAGTTTGTGATCCAAAAACCGGCTGACTTCGCTTCAACGTTCAGCGCATGAGTCAGACATAGATCGCCGAACTTGAAGTGATGACCGTACGTCTCGCCGTCTGTCGCAACGTTGACCAAATCTCCACCAACTGCAGCGCTGACGAACTTCTCCACGAGTCCACGACTCGACGCGAGTGCGCGTTCGAAAGCGATCGCGCGCGCGAGTGGTCCATTGTAAAAGAAAACTGCGAGCGAGCGTTTCGATCCATCAGGGTGACGAAAGACATAAGGCTTTGAAGTATCAACTACACCCTTTCCCTGGTCCGGCGCGAGGATGACGTAACGCATCCCTTGTTCTATGAGAAGCGCGAGGATCTGATCGTTAGCGGCGGTCTCGGGTAACCAGAGCGCTTCCGCTTCTCGGCCGAAGCGATAGCGAAAGTCAGCAAGGCCCCAAAGGACCTGCGTCAGACGATCGCGTTCGTTGCAGAGTGGAAGAATCGCGTGACCGTAGGCTTGTGCAATCGCGTTGCCGTGACCACCACGCGCGGCGGCGCTCTCTCGATCGGCGCCTAAAATTCGCAGGTAAGTGTCGCGATGATGACTCTCAAGCCAGGAGAGCAATGTCGGTCCGAAGTTGAAACTGATCAGCGGGTAGTTGACGATGTTTGGCGCATAACACTCAGTGTGTATGCGCTCGTTCCAATCGTGAAACGGCGCGGCACTCGGCTCTGCATCGACTTCGCCGGTCCATGGATTCTCGCGTGGTGGTTGATAGAAGTGGCCGTGGATTATGAGAGCAGTCATTGGACAGGATTTACAAGATTCTTCAGGATTTACAGGATAACTTGTTAATCATGGGAAATCTTGTAAATCCTGTCACAGACTATTCCGCGCCAGCCGAGCAGCTCCCAGCAATCCAGCGTTGTCACCACACTCCGCCCGCGCGATCTTCACCTGCTGCGCGGTACTGCGAAACGCGCGCTCTTCAACCTGCCGGTACATCTCCTCAGCAAACAGATCCCAACCATTCACCGCGCCACCGGCAATAACAATGATCTGCGGATCGATCAGATTGATCAGATTCGCGAGGCCAATCCCCAGATACATCCCAAAACGCTTGAACACCGCGAGTGCGAGCTCGTCACCATCGCGACCAGCTTCGTAAACCTTCTCAGCCGACCCATCACCTTTCAAGCACGACTCCGGAAACGACGACAAACTCTCTCTCGTCATCCGCACGATCGCGGTCGCAGACGCAAACAACTCCAGACAACCAGTGTTGCCACACTTACACTTCAACCCACTAAACGGATCGACAGTCGTGTGCCCAATCTCACCAGCCGATCCATGCGAGCCGCGCCAGAGCTTCCCATCGAGGATCACACCGCCGCCAACACCCGTCCCTAGCGTTACACTCACCACATCCCGGCATCCACGCGCCGCACCAAGCCACATCTCACCGACCGCCGCAGCATTGGCGTCGTTTTCGAGAAACACGGGCCAGCCCAGTCTCTTCTGTAATTCTGATTTGAGTGGATAGTTGACTAACGAAGGAAGGTTTGGCGCTTGCAGTACAACAGCTTTATCGCAATCGACCGCGCCCGGCACCATGATCGAAGCGGCGACCACGGCTTGTTTGTAGGTATCCCAGTTCTGCGCGGCGTTGACAAGCGCAGCGACGACGCCCTCAGCGGAATCGTCTTTCGGCGTTTCCTGTTTCGTCTGTTTGAGTATTCTCCCGTTATCATCGACGAGAGCTACTCGTAAATGTGTGCCTCCTAAATCGACGGCGAAAACTAAGCTTTCACTAAACAGGTTCTTCGGCATGTTCAAGTTGGAGCGCCTCCTCAGCCATCTCTCCACGCGAGAGGTTCCGTGAGATCAGCGCTCCTGCCACAATCGCGACGAGCAAGTATAGCAATCCTGCGCGCCACTCCTTGAATATCAACTTGCCAATGCCAAACAAGGAACCGTAAATCAGCGCACAACCCAGTATCCAATTTGCAAACTGTAATGACAACCGTCCCTGCGCGTGTGACTCTGCCAGTCCCGCTTCGGCGGCGACTTGCGTCCAGCCAGGGCCTTCCGGTCTGACGCGACGATAGAAACTAATGAGCTTCTCGCGAGGCTCGGGCTGAGTGATAAATGTAATTGCCACCCAGACGATCGTCGTGAGCCCAACCGTCACGAGCATGATATACGCGAAGTCTCGCGGCAAGTCGCTATTCCATTTCCGCACTGTCTGCAAATAGATCGAAACCACCGCCGCAGTGATCATCGCCGATACTTCCGACCATGCGTTGATCCGCCACCAGAACCAGCGCAGCAACAGCACCGTGCCGGTTCCTGCGCCGGTAACGATTAACAGCTTCCACGCGCCGCTAATCGAATCCATGAAGAACGTGACGATCACCGACGCGATCATCAGTAACACCGTCACGACCTGCGAGGCGATGACGTAGTGTTTCTCATTCGCAGAACGTTCAATGAACCGGCGGTAGAAGTCGTTGATGACGTAAGACGCGCCCCAGTTGAGCTGCGTACCGATCGTCGACATGTACGCGGCTGCAAATGCCGCGAGCATGAAGCCGCGCAGGTATGTCGGAAACACGTTTGGATCCATCAACGTTTGGATATAACCGGCTTCCTTATCCTGCAAATTTGGGTAAAGAATCAGAGAAGCGAGCGCCGTCAGGATCCACGGCCACGGGCGCAGCGCGTAGTGAGCGATGTTGAACCACAGCGTTGCGAGCAGCCCGTCCTTTTCGGTTTTGGCGGAAAAGATGCGCTGGGCCACGTAACCGCCGCCGCCCGGCTCGGCGCCGGGATACCACGTGGACCACCAAACTACTCCGAGATAGACAAACAACGTGATCGCAGGCATCCAGATAGAATCGAACTCGGGAAAGAAAGCGAGACGCGATCCGGAACCCGCATCCATCGCACCGATCTTCGACTTCAACTGATCGATGCCACCAACTGCATTGACCGCAAGGATCGCGAGCACGATGACCATTCCCATCTTCAACGCAAACTGAAACAGGTCGGTGACGAGCACGCCCCACAAGCCCGAGATCGTCGTGTAGAAGGCAGTGAAGATGAGCATCCCGATGACGATCTTGATCGCGCCACTCTTAGTCACTCCCAACGTGATCTCGAGAATCTTCACCATCGCGAGATTGACCCAGCCGAGAATGATGCAGTTGATCGGCAGGCCAAGGTAAAGGGCACGAAAGCCACGCAGGAACGCCGCTGGCTTGCCTGAGTAACGAAGCTCGGCAAACTCGATGTCAGTCATCACGCCTGCGCGTCGCCAGAGTCGCGCGTAAAGAAAGACGGTGAGCATGCCGCTCATGACAAAGTTCCACCAAAGCCAGTTGCCGGCGATGCCGTTCTTGGCGACGAAGCCCGTGACGGCGAGTGGCGTGTCAGCCGCGAAGGTCGTTGCGACCATCGACGTGCCGGCGAGCCACCACGGCACGTTGCGTCCCGAAAGGAAGAACTCGCTGGTGCTGCCGGTCGCTTTGCGAGCGTAATAGAGCCCGATACCGAGATTGAAAAGGAAATAAGCGGCGATTACCGTCCAATCCAGTGGTGAAAGGTTCATTGGAATCCTTACTTTGTCGGTTTTGAAAAGGCGGTTACTCGGGGCGTGATTTTGCCACAAAAAGGCACAAAAGGCACAAAAGAATTTTCCTTCAACTCTTTTGCTGGTTTTGTGCCTTTTGTGCCTTTTTGTGGCTGAACATTTTGTGCTTTTTTGTGGCTACCGTTAGGATGGGCCAAATGACTGCGGAACAGTTAGTAGCGGGTCTCGCTTTAATCGGGATCGTCATCATTGTCTCGGCACTGCTGTCTGGACTGGTTGATAAAAGCGGTCTGCCATGGGTCGCCGTCTTTATAGGTATCGGCGCCGCGCTTGGGCCTTTCGGCCTGGGCGTGTTCAATATGACGCTCGAATCGCCGGTTTTGCGCGTTGTGGGGACCCTGAGTCTGACTCTCGTTCTATTCACCGACGCTGTAACTCTCAACATAACGGAGGTCAAACGAAACGCCGGCCTCGCGTTTCGTATGCTGGGTCCCGGCACGCTGCTTTGCGCCGCGCTGACTGCAGTTGCAGCCTGGTGGTTACTCGGCGTATCAGCCCCGTTTGCGACGATTCTCGGCGCCGCGCTCGCTTCCACCGATCCGGTGTTGCTGCGTGGACTGTTGCGACGTCCCGACATCTCGCCCACCGCGCGCCAGGCTCTCCAGATCGAGAGCGGTCTCAACGACGTCGTATTACTTCCGATCGTGGTGATTGCCATCGCTTTAACTGGTCCGCACGATTTTGGGTCCGGCCATGTCGCAAAAATGGGCTTCGGACTCTTTATTCTTGGCCCAGGCGCCGGCGTTGCGATCGGATTGCTTGCAGTTTCAGCGCTCGACTTGATACGCAAACGCACCGGGGTGCGACGAGATTATGAATCGCTCTACTCACTCGGCGTCGCTTTCTCGGCGTACGCGGCAGCAGAAGCACTGCATGGCAGCGGCTTTCTCGCCGCCTTCGCGGCAGGTTTGACGATTGCTGCGCTCGACGTGGAGCTTTGCGACTGCTTTATCGAGTATGGCGGCGTGACTGCCGAGATGCTGTTGTTGTTCACGTTTGTGATCTTTGGCAGCTCGTTGATCTGGACCGGCTTTACCGGGCTCGATTCGCGCACGATAGTCTTCGCCGTTTTCGCGACCTTCATCCGGATCCCAATCTATCTGCTCACCATGATCCGTTCGCACGTCGATCGACGCGGTCGACTGTTAATCGCGTGGTTCGGACCGAGTGGACTCAGCTCGTTGCTGTTAGTGCTGCTGCCGGTATTCGCCGGCGTCCCGGGCAGCGATCAACTGTTTCGTGTCACAACCCTGATCGTGATGATTTCGATTGTGCTTCACGGGACGTCACCAATGTTGCTCACGCGTCTTGGCAAGACGGAACCGAAGCTTGAACCGGTTGCGCCGCCATTACCACCGGAACCCGAGCCGGTGAAAGAATCGCGCTCACTGCCTGTGATCGACACAACGCCGTCAGTAGGAAAACAGAGCATCACGTTTGAAGAATTGGAAGAGCTACAGAAATCGGGAGATCAGGTAGTGCTCCTCGACGTGCGCACCGAACGAAGCCGCGCTACGAGCGATTTGCAAGCGAAAGGCTCAGTGCGCATTTTGCCCGAGAACGTTGCGATACAGGCTCAGAAATTGAAACTTCCGAAGGAGGCATGGCTGATTGCCTACTGCGCTTGACCAAACGAAGCTACCAGCGCCCGTGTGGCGCAGGAACTCCGGCAAGCAGGATGGACCAAAGCCCGAGCGCTGATCGGCGGCTGGGACGGTTGGCAGGAGGCGAAACGTCCAGTCGAGCCCAAATCCGTTTAATCGTGATTAAAATGATCCGTGTCATCTGTGTGCTAATCTTCGTTTGCCTCATGGCATCCCTCATGGAATTGGCGTCTCAAACTCAGACGAGTAGACCGCGCGCGCGTGAGGCGGGCGTCATCGTCGGCGTCTTGCCTACTGGCCCACTTAACGCGATCACAGACGTAGACGGCGTACTCGTCGGCCACACAACGATCATTCGCGGCGACAACATTCGCACCGGCGTCACAGCTATTCTCCCGCACGGCGGCAATCTCTTTCGCGAAAAAGTGCCGGGCGCAGTCTTCGTCGGGAACGGCTTCGGCAAACTCGCCGGCTCTACTCAAGTCAACGAGCTGGGCGAAATCGAAACACCGATACTGCTGACTTCGACCCTCGCCGTCCCGCGCGTCGCCGACTTCGTAATCGATTACATGCTCGCACTTCCCGGCAACGAAGATGTGCAGTCGATCAATCCGCTCGTCGCGGAAACGAACGACGGCTATCTCAACGACATTCGCGGACGCCACATCTCGCGTGACGACGTCTTCTCAGCCATTAAAGACGCGAAAGGCGGTGCAGTTACCGAAGGATCTGTGGGCGCGGGCACCGGAACCGTCGCGTTCGGCTTCAAAGGCGGCATCGGCACTGCTTCACGCAAACTCCCGGCCCGGCTTGGCGGTTTCACCGCGGGAGTTTTGGTGCAGTCAAACTTTGGCGGAGTTTTAACCATCAACGGCGCTCCGGTGGGCCGCGAATTGGGTCGCTACTATTTAAAGGACGAGCTCACCGAACCGGCCACCAGGCCGCAGCCGCAACAAAACCAGCCGGACGGCTCGATAATCATCGTGATCGCGACCGATGCGCCTCTCGACGCCAGGAATCTAAATCGTATGGCGGCCCGGGCAATGATGGGCCTTGCCAGGACGGGCGCTGCGGGGAGCAACGGTAGTGGTGATTACGCCATCGCCTTCTCGACGGGAGCGGACGTCCGCATCAAAACGCTCAATCAAACCGAGCGAAACACGCCTCGCTCTGTCAAAACACTCGCAAACGATGCTGTCTCACCGCTGTTCCTTGCTGTAATTGAGGCCACGGAAGAGGCGATCTACAACTCATTATTCAGGGCCACAACGACTTCCGGCAGAGGCCGAACGGTCGAAGCGCTGCCGTTGGACCGTGCTTTGGAGGTCCTTCGCAAGCATGGTCTAAGTGTGCCTGTTCGCTGAGCCGCACTATCACGACAAGTTCACGGTGGTCTAACCTTTTCATATTGAAGAGAAAACTGTTTGACACTCGTTGGATCGGTGCATAGAATCCCTAACGACCCCCACAATTTGAATTTAGACTGGAGGGAGTTAACGATGGCTTCGAGGATTAATGTTCGTGTCAACCGAAAGAAACCGGAATCCATGACCCGGCAGATTCGGGAACAACTCAATACGCTGATCGAGGCAGGCGAGATCGCGGCGGGCACGTTGCTGCCAAGCGAACGTGAGCTTGCCAACACGCTCAAGGTCGCGCGCAATGTTGTTCGCGGAGCTTACGAGCAACTCATGGACGCAGGTAAGCTAACGAGTGAAGGCCGCAAAGGAAGATCGGTGAGTAGCGGTCGCAGCAGTGGTCGCAGCACTACGAAGAAGCGATCGAGCGGCAAGACTTCGAAGGGCAGCAAAGCGCGTAAGAAGTAGGTAGTCAGTCTTCGCGCTTGACTTGATCCCCTTGGTCTAATACCGCGCTTGCTCACAAATCCCATCTAGTCAGTGGCAGTCGGAATTTCTTTGCCGAGCGCAACGATCTCGTTTCGTATTGCGTTTCGCTCGGCGAGTAGCCTCACGAAGAATCTCCTCCTCACCAGGAAAAACGTCAGCATGCGCAGGCCGGCTATAGATTTGTCCAGCTCTTCATAGAAGACGATCGCGAGATAACCGCAGAACGGAACCACGACGAGGACGACTACAGCGAGCAACCATCCGGAAAAGACATAAGCCAGAACAGTCAGCACGATCCACGTGAGGGGAAACAAGAGCATCGCCGAGATGATCTTGATCGTTGAGATCACGTCGTCTGAGTCACGCGCGAACCTGGTGGCGAGAAAGCCGCCGAGTCTGTAAGCCGGATAATGCGCGATCGTGCCGATGAGGGCTGGTCCAAGCATCAGCAGAAACAGAGTCAATCGGCGGACGATCGCGGCGAGCACTTGGCCTGTTGAGCCGGGCGGTGACAGTTCCTCCGGATCGACGCCCGCCTGATTCAGCTCTTCTTCGAAACGCATCATTCGCGTTTCGAGTCTGCGCAAACGGTCCGGTTGAAGCTGCAGCACGATCGGATAGGCTTTGATGAATCGTTGTTGCAGTTGCAGCTCGTCTTTCAGGCTCTCCTCTTCACCGTTATTCGAGGCGGACGAGAAGATGCGTTCGGCGCGCGCGGTTGTTTGCAGCTCTTCTTCGTGTTTGGCGTCAAGGATGACTTCGCGCAGGGCCTTTTCGATCTGGCTTGAGAGTTTGCGGACGGCGTCGCGCGGCGGTGTGCCGTCGGGTTCGAGTGTTACGGGTTCAACGTTGATCGGATTGCCGAAGTAGAGGAGTGCGTCGCTGCGAAAGCGTGTTTTGGATGTGTAATAGAGTCCGGCGGGAACGATCTTCAAATCGCGGACTTCGCCGGTTGAGACTGCGGCGAGGGAGATTCGGGCGGCGCCGGTTTTGATCGGTTTCAATCCGGGATCATCATGCGAGACGCCTTCCGGGCAAATACCAATCGTTCCGCCGCGCGCGAGTAGCTTGCGAGCGGCAATGAATGTTTCCTGGTTTTTGGTTACGTCTTCGCCGTCGTCCTGGCGTCGATACACCGGGAGTGAATCGAGTTGTTTGACCAGGTAACCGATGACGGGCATGCGAAAGAGTGGCGCTTTGGCGAGGAACGAAACGTCTCGCGGCGCGAGGCACAGGAGGAATACCGGATCGACGAGCGCGTTCGGGTGATTAAGTACGAAAATAACTGGCGTATCGAGCGGAACATGCTCGATACCCGTAACCTCGATGCGCTGAAAATAGATCCTCAACGCCAGTCTCACGAGAGCAACGATGATCTTCCGAATCATTAATAAGTACGCCGAAGGCGTTGGCTAATTTCAGCCCAGGGTTTGGAGCGCAGCGACAACCCTGGGATTCAAATAGAAATTGAGCTCAAACCCTGAAAGGGTTAGCCGGCTGGCGAACCCTTTCAGGGTTTCTAAATATTGAATTTTCTTGACCCAGGGTTGTCGCTCCGCTCCAACCCTGGGCTGAAATTGGCCAACGCCTTCGGCGTATGTGGCTCAAATCCACGTCAAATGCAATAATACTCACGCTTTCCCAATCGAACCAAAATTCATTTGCCCGAGGAAGATCCATGAAGCGTTTCGTTGCTGTTTTTACCGTTTTGTTAATCGGTTTGTGCTCGCTCGCCGCGGCCCAAAACCGTTCCTACACGATCGAAGATTTGCTCAAAGTACGTCGCGTGGGCGACCCGCAAGTCTCGCCTGACGGAAGGCGTGTCGCGTTCACGATCGGCGACGTCAACTTCGACGCGAACCGCGTCGTCAACCAAATCTATGTCGTGTCGATCGACGGCAGCGGTCTGAAGCAGTTGACCTCCGGCGATAAATCTTCAACCGCGCCGCGCTGGTCGCCTGACGGAAAGAAGATCGCCTACACCACCGGCAGCCAGGTCTGGGTGATGGACAGCGATGGCGACGATAAAGAACAGGTCACGAAGATCTCATCCGGCGCCGCAGCGCCCGTCTGGTCGCCTGACGGCAAGTGGATCGCGTTCACGTCAGATGTTTATCCCGACTGCAACGACGACGAGTGCAACAAGAAACGCGATGAGCAAGCGGATAGCAGCAAGGTCAAGGCCCACATCGTCACGCGACTACTCTACAAACACTGGGACGAGTGGCGCGACGTCAAACGCACGCACGTGTTTCTTGTCTCGACTAACGGCGGCACTGCACGCGATCTGACATCCGGCAACTTCGATTCGCCGCCGTACGCAGCCGCATCAGGTGTCGACTACGCCTTTTCGCCTGATTCGACCGAGATCGCATACCTTCGCAACCCGGACAAAGTAGAGGCTATCTCAACCAACAGCGACATCTACGTGGCGCCGCTCAATGGCGGTCCGGCGAAGAATATCACTGTGCGCAACAGAGGCTACGATGCCGGTCCAGTCTACACGCGCGACGGCAAGTTTATCCTGTATCGCTCGCAAGCGACTGCGGGTTTCGAAGCGGATCGCTGGCGCTTGATGGCTTACAATCGCGCGATTGGTGCGAGTGTCGAGCTTACGAAGGGTTTCAATCAGCAAGTCGACGAGCTGGTCGTTTCGCCTGACGGAAGCTCGATTTACTTCACCGCCGGAGAACGCGGTAAGAGTCCGATCTTTAAGATACCTTTGAGTGGTGGCGTGCCTCAGAAGGTGCTTCCGAATGTTTTCGCCGGCAATCTGAAGATCACGCCTGACGGTCAAACATTTGTTTTCGCATCAAGCTCGATGGCGTCACCGGCTGAGATTTACAAAGCGAATGTCGACGGCAGCGGGTTAACGGCTTTGAGCTCTGCAAATTCGCAGTTGATGGCCCGCGCGAACCTGAAACCGGCGGAAGAGATCGAGTGGACCGGCGCGCTCGGTCGCAAGATTCACGGCTACGTTGTGAAACCGACGAATTTCGACGCGGGCCGCAAGTATCCGCTCCTCGTGTTGATTCACGGTGGACCACAGAGTGCATGGAATGACAACTGGGGTTATCGTTGGAACCCGCAGGTGTTCGCCAACGCGGGCTACATTGTCTTTGCACCGAACCCGCGCGGCTCGACCGGGTATGGTCAACAGTTCGTGAATGAAATCAGCGGTGATTGGGGTGGAAAAGCTTACGTCGACATCATGAACGGTGTCGCAGACGTGCTGCGTCGTAACTCGTTCATCGATCGCAGTCGCATCGGCGCGGCGGGCGCGAGCTACGGCGGTTACATGGTCAACTGGATTCTCGGTCATAACAACGATCCGCGGTTCCGGTTCAAAGTGCTCGTGTCGCACGACGGTGTTTACAACCTCGAGAGCATGTACGGGACGACTGAAGAGTTGTGGTTCCCGGAATGGGAGTTTAAGGGACCAGCGTGGTCCAACCCGGCGCTGTACACGCGCTGGTCACCACACAAGTTCGTGCAAAACTTCAACACACCGATACTGATCATTCACGGTGAGCTGGACTACCGCGTACCGATCGGTGAAGGAATGCAACTATTCACGGCCGTGCAGCGCAAAGGCATCGACTCGAAAATCCTGATCTTCCCCGACGAAGGCCACTGGGTCCTGAAACCCCAAAACTCCCAGCTCTGGTTCCACACTGTATTGGACTGGCTGGATAAATACTTGCAACCGCAATCAGCCACGGATTAAACGCGAATTCACCTGGCTTGGTTATACTTTAACGCGGAGGCATGACAGAGATGACCAACGAACAAGTCGAAAATGAAGCTCTAAAGCTTAAGCCGGAAGCACGTGCAGAACTTGCCGAAAAACTGCTTCGAAGCCTTGAAGAACTTTCGGAGGAAGAGATCGGGCGATTATGGGCGGAAGAAGCTGTCCAACGCGACGCAGAGATTGATTCTGGAAAAGCGTCGATGCGTGATGCGGACGAAGTGTTTAAAGATGCAAGAGCCAGGATCTTATGAACCCAAAAGTAAGCTTTCACGAGCTTGCGGAAATTGAATTGAATGATGCGGCAGCTTTTTTCGAAATTGAGCGAGAGGGATTAGGTCTACGTTTTTTGTCAGCCGTCGAAGTTGCAACGTCTCAGATTCAGGAACATCCAGAAGCCTCACCAATCATTATTAAAGATATCAGGCGTAAGGTATTGCGGACGTTTGCTTACAGTATTGTGTATTCGATCAAGCCTGATCGGATTCGAATCCTTGCGGTCGCAAATCAGAAACGTAGACCGTTCTATTGGCGCACTCGCGTATGAACCCATGAAGACCATCATTTGGCAGGAATTTTAGCCACAAAGAGGCACAAAAAGCTCAAAAATCAGCAGAACCTGTTTGAGCTGTTTGTGCCTTTTTGTGGCTACTCCGGCCGTTCCGGTGGGGGCGCGACGGCGACGAAGTCTTCGACGAAGCGCTGGCCGTAGTTGTCGAGGAGCTCGTTGACCCGATCCAATCTTGGGGAGCGGATGATGAGGCCGGCGTGGTGTCGCTTTTTCACGCGATAGATGATCTCCTCGTCGGCGTAGTTGGAGGTGTCAGGGGTTTCCTGTTTCGCGAGCGACAGAATGATCCCGGCATACTCTTTCCGCGACGGCCTGATCTTCGAAGACCCTTTGCCGTCAGCGATCTCCAACTTGGCCCACTCGCGCCACAGATTCACGCCCGACGCTGCTTCAAGCACGTCTGAAATGTACGCGCCACCAACGCGCGCCGCGATCTCCAGAAAGTAAAACTTGCCGTCAGCATCGCTCTTGATAAATTCGGCGTGCGTGGCCCCACGCTTCAATCCCAACGCGCGCACGAGCTTCTTATTGATTGCGAGTAGCGTCTTCTCGTCAGCCGAGCCGCGCTCCAACGTGCGCGAAATATAAGCGCCGCCCTGATGGGCCACCTGCATCGGCGGGCGCCCATACTGGTTCGTACCCGCAAACATCACCTTGCCATCATTCACTACCGAATCAACATGAAACACTTCGCCTGCAACAAACCGCGCGAGCACGTAATATGACGCACGCTCGCGCAGGTTCTGACGCTCATTCATCTCGTGCATCGCGCGCCGCACTTCTTCCGGCTCGCTCACCTTGCGAATTCCGATCGCAGACACGTCAGAACGCGGCTTGATCACCCACGGTCCAGGCACGCGCTGCATGAAGTCGTCGACTTCTTCCACATTCACGAGCGGCACGAATTCCGGAACATCAATTCCCGCGCGCCGGCTGTGAACCGCCATCGACAACTTATCGCGAAACACCTTCGCACCCGAGCTGCTCAAACCCGGCAGGCACAAGTGCTCACGCATCAATGCAGCCGTAACAACGTCAAACTCCTCAAGCGCAACCACTCGATCGATCTTCATCTTCCGACCGAGAAACACCAGCAGATCGATGAACAGCGCTGGTCCAGCATCATTGGGAACAGCGATCACATCGTCGAGGCTCTCGCGTGGCCAATCTTCGTGGAGGACCTTCTCCTTCGTGATCAGAATCACGTGACAGCCTTGAGCTTTGCATTCGCGAATGAAATCAGCGCCTTTGAAGTAAGTGGCGAGGCAGATGACGTTGAGGGGCCGATTCTCAGTTTCAGGCATTTGGATTTCTCTCTTTTCCCCGTTTGATTATGCTGTTATCCTGTCAATCCTGCAAAATCCTGAAATCCTGTAAACGAACATGATTGTTAAAGGTCCCTACCCAGATGTCTCGATACCGGAAACTGCGCTAACGCCCTTCGTGCTGCATCGCGCGCAAGAGCTGGGCGACAAGCCGGCGCTGATTGACGGGCCCACGGGACGCACGTTCACCTACCGGCAAACCGCGGAGGCGATCAGCATCGTGGCCCACAATCTTTCCGAGCGGGGCTTCAGGAAAGGTGACGTCTGCGGCATCTTAAGCCCAAACTGTCCTGAGTACGGGATCGCGTTTCATGCGATTGCGACTTTAGGCGGAATCGTTACACCAATCAACCCACTTTACACACGATACGAAGTCGGTCATCAACTGAAAGATTCCGGCGCGCGCTTTCTCATCACCGTGCCCGCGTGCGCGGAAAAGGTGCTTGAAGCAGACAGTAAAGCGGGCCTCGATGAATTAATCGTCTTCGGCTCACTGCCAGGCGCAACTTCGTTTGACGAGCTGCTAGTCGATAACGGGCGCGCAGAGCAAGTCGACATCAATCCACGCGAAGATCTGATAGCGCTTCCCTATTCGAGTGGGACCACAGGATTGCCGAAAGGCGTGATGCTCACACATCACAACCTCGTCGCAAACCTCCGGCAGATGGACGGACTGTGTTACTTCAACGATACCGACACACTGATCGGCGTATTGCCTCTCTTTCACATCTACGGTCTCGTGGTCGTTTTGAACATGGGACTCTACAGCGGCGCGACAGTCGTGATGATGCCACGCTTCGAACTCGAGTCGTTCCTGAAAACAGCACAGGATTACGACGTGACGTTGGCCCATCTCGTGCCACCAATCGTGCTCGCGCTCAGCAAGCATCCGATAGTCGACAATTACAAATTACCGAAACTTCACACGATCTTTTCCGGCGCCGCGCCGCTTGGAGAAGATCTCACTCGCGCGTGTATGGAGCGGCTGGGATGTAGTGTCCGGCAGGGATATGGCATGACGGAGACAAGCCCTGTCACGCACTCATCACCCGCGCCGCCGTTGCCACTCAAGTTTGGCTCTGTCGGCGTGCCGGCGCCGAACACCGAATGCAAGGTCATCGATCTCGAAACGGGTGCGCAGCTCGGTCCCGGAGAGAAGGGCGAAGTCTGCGTGCGTGGACCGCAGATCATGATCGGCTATCTGAACAATCCTGAAGCGACCGCGCAAACAATCGATCCCGAAGACTGGTTACATACAGGCGACATCGGATACTTCGATGAAGACGGCCACTTCTTCATCATCGATCGTGCGAAGGAGTTGATCAAATACAAAGGATTTCAGGTGCCGCCCGCTGAGCTTGAAGCAGTGTTATTGACGCACCCGTGCGTTGCGGATGCGGCAGTGATTCCGTATCCGGATGAGGAAGCTGGTGAAGTGCCGAAGGGCATCATCGTGTTGCGAGAGCCGGCGGAGGCCGGCGTAATCATGGAGTTTGTCGCCGAGCGCGTCGCGCCGCACAAGCGCATCCGGCAGCTCGAATTTGTCGACAAAATTCCGAAGTCCCCGTCAGGAAAGATCCTCCGGCGAGTTTTGGTTGATATGGATCGCGGAAAGAGCGCTGCGGGATGACTTATCCACAGATTACACAGATTGTTTTTGAATCTGTGTAATCTGTGGATAGTGTGCTTGACAGTCTCCCAGCCTGCGGAATAGAGTCGCCCTACCAACTCTCCACGTGGTCACGCTAAAAAGTTGAGGAGGTAATGACATGCATTCTCGTCGTTTACATTTGGTGCTTGCGAGTATTCTCTTAGCCGCTTTCGCGGTCGCGGCTCATGCGCAAAAACCCGCCGACGTCTGGGCTGAATGGGAAACGTTAAGTCCTGATAACGAAGAATTCACTGTCTTGATGCCGAAGAACCCGACCACGGAATCAACGACATTTCCGTATCACAAGATGGAGCTGAACGCGCGGCTCTACATGGCGACGTCGTCTGCTGGACCAGTGCTCGCCATCGCATCGTTAAGCGGTATCAAATCCGACCCGGCGCAATACACGGAATTTGCGCGCTTCAATTCCTACATCGACGCGTTCAAAACTTACTTCCCGGCAAAGGTTCGATCTAAAGAGACGCTCGTGAAAATGGTACTCGCGAGCAGTCGTCCGTTTCACGGTCACACCGGCAGGTCATACAAAATTACGCTCGGCGACTTGACTGGATCAGTCAATGCCTTCGTAACGCGGAAACGCTTCTACGCGATCGTTTCACTCAACACCAAGAAGGACGAGGCGCTGGAAGAAAAGTTTCTCAGCTCGTTCGTTCTACCGGAACGACAGAACGAGCCGCCGAAGACGGTGGCCAGCACAAATCCGGACCAGCAGCAGCAGGCCCCAAATCCGCCGGAAAAGATCCTGGATCCCAATACCCAGAATACGGTCCAACCCGAAGGCGAGAATCTGGTGCCGGCAACGGAACCTGCCGCGCCCGCGCCCGCTCCCGCGAACGCTCCGAACAGTCGACAGGCGCTGACAGAGCCAGGAAAGAAGGGACCGATCAACGGCGGCATGTTGAATGGCAAAGCGATTTACTTGCCGGTGCCGGAAGCTCAGGCGGGCGACGCGAATGGAGTCGTGATTGTTGCTATCCTGGTCGATGAGCAGGGCTCGGTAGTCGACGCGCGCGCGATGGCTGGTCCACAGCATCTGCATGCGGCGGCTGTCGCTGCAGCACGTCTGGCCCGGTTCTCGCCGACGTTGCTGATGGGCGAACCCGTCAGAGTGAACGGTACACTGAGTTACAATTTCGTTAAGTCAAACTAAGAGAATATTAGCCGCGGATGAACGCAGATTAACGCAGCTCAGAAAAATGTAAGAACGATTCTCTTCTGCTTTTCTGATCCGCGTTCGTCCGCGTTTATCCGCGGCTAAAATGGAGCCAAAAACTAAGAATGTCCATTGGAATAGCCACTTCGTGTCCCGCGTGGTCCATACCGGGTTACCTCGAAGTGCGCAACGACCACCTGACCGTCAACGGCGTCGACACGCTGGAGCTCGTCAAGGAATTCAACTCGCCGCTGTTCGTATTTTCCGAGGCTCGCATTCGCGACAACATCAAGCGATTGCAACTCGCCGCTGATGCAGTCGATCGCCCGATCAAATTTTGCTATGCGTCAAAAGCGAACTCAAACATGGCGATTCTCAAGGTCGTGCTGGAGTCGGGAATCGATATCGAGGTCAACAGCGGCGGTGAGCTGTTCAAAGCACTGCGCGTCGGTTTCCGGCCCGATCAGATCATCTTCAACGGCACGAGCAAGTCTGACGACGAGCTTGACGATGCTGTACGCGCAGGCATCTACGCGATCAATGTCGACTCGATTTACGAAATCGATCTGGTGGAACAATCGGTCGAGCGTCTACGCGCGCGCGGAGAGAACGTCGCACCAGCGCGCGTCACGCTGCGCCTCGTGCCTGAGATCGGTACGCGCTCCCATCTCGGGTTGCAAACCGCGCTGCTGACGTCGAAGTTTGGTATCTCATCGTCGGAAGTGCTCGCCGCGTTCAGGCGTGGTCTGGAGAAACCGGACCTGGTCTATGTTTGCGGTATTCACATTCACGTCGGCTCGCAGACGCCGGATGTTGAGCCATTCGCGGAAGCGTTCAAGAGCATGTGGGAACACCTCGTCACGATTCATCGCGAGACGGGCCACACGCTCGAACACATCAATCTCGGCGGTGGTATTCCGGTCAACTACCTGCGCGATCGCTCGCAGGCAGATCAGCTTCCGGAGCATGAGCGCGACATGCTGGGCGCGGAGCTCGAGCTTTCCACTGTACTGAAAGAAGCGCTCCGCGTCGCCCGCGAATCTGCTCGCGCCGCGGATGCCGAACACCTGCTCGATCAAGTGACAATCCTGTTGGAGCCGGGTCGCAGCATCATTGCTGATGCGGGCCTGGTGCTAACGACCGTACGTAACATCAAGAGCCGTCCCGAAACCGGCGACGTCTGGCTGTTGACCGACGCTGGTTACAACATCATGCTCTCGATGAACAATTATAAGTGGTACTACCACCTGATCTCTGCATCGCGAGCCGCGGCGCCGTACGCGAGCGATTACAAAGTCGCGGGTCCACTCTGTGATTCGGGCGACGTTTATTTCGACATCGAGCGCGAAGGACGTTTGCCGGACTATCGCAAGCTTCCTGAAGACGTTGGGCCAGGCGAGGTTCTCGCGTTGCTCAATTGCGGTGCGTATTCATTGGCCCAGATGTTCCACTACAATGGCCGGCCTCTTCCGGCGGCGGTTTTGATTGGCGGGGATAGATCAGTTTCGTTGATTCGACGAAGAGATACCTACGAAGATCTAATAGCCAGCGACATTTTTTAAACGCGGACAACACGGATCTGTTAACGGATGCACACTGAACACACGCAACTCATCCGCGGGCTGGGATTGATTGCTGCAATCTCAGTCAACGTCGCCAACATCATCGGCACGGGCGTTTTCCTTAAAGCGCGCGTGATGACGTGTAACGTTGGCACGCCCGGCAAAGCGCTCATGGTTTGGGTGATCGCGGGCGTTCTCTCACTCGCGGGCGCGCTCACGTACGCGGAGTTGCTCGCGATGATGCCGAGAGCCGCAGGTGAGTATGGCATTATCCGCGATGCGTATGGCAGGCCGTTGAGTTTCATCTATGGCTGGGCGCAATTTTTGATCGCGCGTACTGCTTCGGCCGCGGCGCTGGCGGCCGGTTTCGCGATCTTCCTCAACGATCTTCTTCACGGCGCGCTGGGTACGGTCTACTTTAAATTCGCATTTCCCGGCGGGCACGTCGTTTCGTTTGGCCGGCTGCAAATCGTTGCTGTCACCGCGATTGTCGTCACGACACTGATTAACTGCGCGGCAGTGCGCGTGAGTGGCGGTGTGGCGAGTGTGCTCACGGGCTTGAAGCTCCTGCTGCTGCTTGGTATCGGCTTTGGAGCCTTCTTCTACAGTGGCGGTGACTGGGGCCATCTCGGCATGGCAAACACTGGTGGCGCTTGTGAAGGCGTGGCAATCACCACGGGAGGTGTGGCCGGATTCGCCGCCGCGATGCTCGGCGCGCTCTGGGCTTATGACGGCTGGAACAACATCACGTTTCTCGCCGGTGAAGTGAAAAATCCTGCGCGCAACTTGCCGCTTGCTCTGATCGGTGGCGGGCTCGTGGTGATGGGTCTTTATCTCTTCGTTAATGTGAACTACTTCCACGTGCTCTCACCGACAGAGATGGCGAGCGTGCCGGCGTCTTCGTCGGTAGCGGCGGAGGTAGTGAAAAGATTACTCGGGGCTGGTGCGGTAACACTCATGGCCGCAGCGATGATGACCTCATCGTTCGGCGCGCTGCACGCATCGCTACTGGCGACAGCTCGCATACCTTACGCGCTCGCGAAAGACGGCTTGATCATCAAGAGCCTCGCACACGTTTCGCCGCACACGCATGTGCCCGTGCGTGCGCTCATGGTCCAGATGTTTTGGGCGTGTATCGTGGCGCTCTCAGGGTCTTACGACACCATCACTGACTACGCGATCTTTGCGTTAACGTTGTTCTACATCCTCGTCGCCGGATCGATCTTCCTGTTCCGAAGGCGTATGCCGGACGCAGAGCGACCTTATCGCACGTGGGGTTATCCGGTCGTGCCTATTGTGTTTATTTGCGTCTCGGTCTGGCTCATCTTCCAAACCATCCGCAACACGCCACAACAGTCAGCCATCGGCCTCGGACTAATCTTATTGGGCCTGCCCGTCTACTGGGTGCTGCAGAATGCACAGAACCGAGCGCGGTAGCGCCGGGTCAAGATAGCAAAGCGCGCCCCAGACTGATGTTGACCCGGCGCTACCGCGCTCGGTTCTGTGCTAATTCAGCGCCACTTGGAGCAGTGGTGATTGTTTGCCTTCGCTGGTAGCGAGGAGGGCTTTGCCGTCGAGGCGGTAGGTGATTGATTCGCCCTGCTTGCGTTTGCCGAGATCGAAGCTGGTCATTTTCTGTTTCCAGATATCATCGAAGTTCGAAGTGCCGGCAGGCAGTACTAGCTCGTAGCCTGAAAAATAATCACACAGCGCAACACGTTTTCCATCAGGAGAGATATTGCCGCCCGTGATCGCGCCGCCGAATAGACTCGGGACGCGTGGCTCACCCACTTTTCGCATCGTGATCGATTGGCCTGCACTAAAGGGCGCGACCGCTTCGTAAACGCCTGGATTCGCGATCAATACTTTCGTGACAATGTAAATGTTGCCAGTGCGTGGATGGACCAGCAGAGTTTCGGCATCGTGCCTGCCGTCGGGATATCTCAACCTGATGGCTTCGGAAGGCCCAGTCGATCCAGGACGACTTTTCGTGAACTTGCGTGTGGCAGATGATAGAGCCGGCTCTGCGACGCGATAGACGATCACTTCCGGTCGCATAGCATCATTGTCACCGATATCGCCGATGTACAGGTACGATCTGTTTGGTTGTGGTCCGGGGCCGACGGCTATGTCTTCCCAGTCACGCGCCTGTGCACCGCTCACACGGAATGTGCCGAAGGAATCACCACGCGTGTCGAAGGCGTAGATGAATGGGCCATCGCCGGAATCATTGTGTGTCCAGTACGCGCCTGGCGTTGTGCGAGAGGCGACGAGTCCGCTGCTTTCGGAGATCGATTTATCTTTGATGGTGGCGAGCGTGGTTGGCTGACCGTAGGTGAGAATGGCGACTATTAATAAATAAACGTGCATTTTGACTGTAACCAGCTAACGACGCTGCGATAGTGCGGAGCGTGCGACTTCCTTGTCATCGAAGTGAAACGTCTCACGGCCGATGATCTGGTAATCCTCGTGGCCCTTCCCGGCGATCAAGACGAGGTCGCCGGCCTGCGCTTCGGCGATCGCCTGGTGGATCGCCTCGGTCCGGTCGGCGATCTTGCGATAGGGTTTGCCGGTTCGCTGAATTCCCTCTTCCGCGTCGCAGAGTATCTGCTCCGGATCCTCCGTGCGCGGGTTGTCAGACGTGAGTATCACAACGTCGCTTAAGCTGCCCGCCGCCTCACCCATCGGCGCTCGTTTCGTCCGGTCGCGATCGCCACCACACCCAAACACGGTGATGATCTTTCCCTGCACGACCTCGCGCGCCGTGCGTAACACATTCAAGAGCGCATCGTCACTGTGCGCGTAATCCACCACGACCGAGAAGCCTCCGTCATGCACCACGCGCTCAAAACGTCCGGGCGCACCGGTACACTTCTCGAGCGCCGCTGACACGACGTCGAGGCTGTAGCCGAGCGCGAGTCCGCTCGCCACCGCCGCGAGCGTGTTGTAGATATGAGGTGGACCAACGAGCGGCGAATGAAAATCGCGTTCGCCCGCGGGCGTTGAGAGTAGAAACCGCATACCATTCAACGAAAACTCCGGATCGCGTGCAGTCACGTCAGCGTCGCTATTCACCGCATAACGAATCACGCGGAGACCATCCTTTTCGAGAGATGCAGCAAGCTCAACACCGTAAGGATCGTCGACGTTGATCACGGAGTTGAGTGGCCGCGTTCCGAGACGACCGTCGAAGAGTCGCTGTTTCGCGTACCAGTAATTCTCCATCGTCTTGTGATAGTCGAGGTGATCGCGCGTGAGATTTGTAAACACGGCAACGGCGTATTCGAGCTCGTCACAACGATGGAAATCCATCGCCTGCGAAGAACACTCCATCACTGCCGCGCGGCAACCGATCTCAACCGCGCGCCGGAGCAGACGCTGCATGTCAGGCGCTTCGGGCGTAGTGCGATCGGCTTTGAAGCGTTCCTTGCCGAGACGGTATTCAACAGTTCCGGTCATGGCGACTAATTCGCCTGCCTCTTCGGGAATCGAAGCGATCAGGTAAGCAGTGGTTGTCTTGCCATTCGTGCCGGTAATGCCGACGAGCTGCAGCTCGCGTGACGGATGATTCTGGACCTCCGCAGCCGCGAGCGCCATCGCGCGGCGAATGTCTTCGACTTGCAGCCATGCGGCGGTAAAACCTTCCGGCACACGCCGGTCAGATAAAACTCCCACCGCGCCCTGCTCCATCACCTGCGGGACAAACTTGTGCGCGTCGAACAGCTCCCCCGCAACCGCGGTGAATAACGTACCTTCACCAACACGCCGCGAATCGTGACTTACATCCGTGACGATCTGTGTCTCATCACCGCTGAGCTTCGCGCCTGTTATTTCTGTGAGTCGTTTAATATTGGTCACGGCTTCACTACTACCGCCGGAATATTCTGATCCTTCACTAACTGATTGAATGCCGGCACATCAGTTCGCATTAACTGCGCGAGCTTCTGCAACTGCGCATCAATCTGCGCGACCACTTCATCATACACCGCATATGACTGCGCGGTTGGCGCCGTCTCCGCACTCGCAACTACACCACCGAGCGCCGCGAGCTTGTTATTCAAACGGATCGGGAAGTTCAAAGGATCCTGGTTGCTCTGGTTCTTCGTCTGGTAGAGCTGCTCTTCGATCGCAGTCAGGTTCTTATTGAGCGCCGTGCCCGCGTCGTTGACCACTTTGAAGTTCGGCTGACCACCAACGCGCTTCAACAAGTCTTCAACCTGCTTGCGCACGTCTCGGATCTGAATGATCGCATTATGTGTTTCAGTCAACTTGTCGCGAATCTTCAAATTCAACTCGTGCTGCTTCGCGTAATCCGCGGGTGTAGTCGATAAGCGTGGATCGGCTTTGATCTCAAACGGCTGCGTGTAGCTCCTGCCCTCGACAGTGAGCTTCACCTGATAAGTTCCCGGCGGCAGCTTTGGACCACGTGTCTCACCGGCCCAGAGAATCATCCCGGGAAAACGCACCGCGTCGGGATAGCGCGTGTCCCAAACAAACCGATTGAGCCCGACATCGGTTGGCACCGGCGGCGCACCACCGCCGCCGAAAAAGCCACCTTCACCCGCCGGCTGCGGCGGCGTGCCGGCAGCCGCACCTTCACCCTTCGCCTTCGCCGTAAACTTCCTGATCGACTTCCCTGCCGAATCTAAAAATTCCAGATCGACATCGGAAGCCGGTTTTGTTTTCAACGAGTAGTAGACCACTACGCCGTTCGCGGGATTTCTGCCGAGCGTCGCCGTTGGGCCAAGCGGAAAACCACCGCCCGGCATGCGATAACTCTCCTTGGGCTTGTACAACCGCGTCTCGCCCGCCGCACTAAAACCACCGCTGTCCATCATCTGGTGCAGCACGGGCAGGTCATCGAGAATCCAGAACGATCGCCCCTGGGTCGCGACCACCAGTTCCTTCTCACGTTCCTGAATCGCTAGATCAGTAATCGGCACGATCGGCAGATTCAACTGCATCGATTGCCAGTGCTCGCCGTTATCAAACGACACGTACATTCCCGTTTCGGTGCCCGCGTAAAGCAGGCCGCGCTTGTTTGGATCTTCGCGAATCACCCGCGTAAACGTCGTGTCGGGGATTCCATTCGTGATCTTCTTCCACGTCTTGCCGTAGTCGCTCGTGCGATAGAGATAGGGCTTATTGTCGTCCCACTTGTACATCGTCGCCGCCACGTACGCGGTCCCCGGATCGTGCGGCGACGCATCGATCGAGTTGATCTGGATCCACTCCGGCATGATGTTCGACGGTGGCGTGACGTTGGACCAGTTCTTGCCACCATCACGTGATACGTGTACGAGTCCATCATCGCTTCCAGTCCAGATCGTTCCGGCCTGAACCGGCGATTCCATCACCGTGAAGATCGTCGCGTAGTATTCGACGCTCGTGTTGTCTTTCGTGATCGGTCCGCCAGACGCGCCCTGCTTCGATTTGTCGTTGCGCGTGAGATCCGGACTGATGATCTGCCAACTGCTGCCCTCGTCCATCGACATGAACAGCACGTTCGCGGCCGTGTAGAGCTTGTTCGGATCGTGTGGCGAGAAAAGCAACGGGAAGTTCCACTGAAAGCGGTACTTCAACACGTCGGCGCCTGCGCCCATCGGATTGTTTGGATAAGGATTGACGTCGCGTAGCTGGCCGGTGCGTTTATCGAAACGGGTCGTCAAACCACCGTAAGAACCGGCGAAAACGATGTTCGAATCTTTCGGCGACGGCGCAATCCAGCCCGACTCACCACCACCGACGTCGTACCAATCACTCGTGCCGATGCCGCCTTCGGTCGTGCGGCTCGCAATGCGCACAGTCGAGTTGTCCTGCTGCGCTCCGTAGACGTTGTAAGGAAAGTCGTTGTCGAGCGCGACGCGATAAAACTGCGCGGTCGGCTGATCCTGCTCGGTCCAACTGCGGCCGCCGTTATACGTAACATTCGAGCCGCCGTCGTTACTCTCGATCATGCGGTTCGGATCGTCTGGAGCGATCCACAGATCGTGATTGTCGCCGTGCGGCACGCCGATACCGGTATAAGTGCGGCCGCCGTCGTTCGAGCGATAGAAGCCAGTATTCAAAACGTAAACCGTGTCGGGGTTCTTCGTGTCCGCGTAGATGCGCGTGTAATACCACGCGCGCTGGCGGAGCCGGCGCTCTTCGTTGACTTTGGTCCACGTGTTGCCGCCGTTGTCTGAACGAAACACGCCGCCGTCTTCAGCTTCGACTATGGCCCAGACGCGATCGGGATTCGCCGGCGAAACTGTAATGCCGATTTTGCCGACCATGCCTTTCGGCAGACCGGGATTTCGCGTCAGCTCATTCCAGGTGTCGCCGCCGTCTGTCGATTTGAAGATCCCGCCGCCAGGACCACCACTCTCGAGCGTCCAGGGCTTGCGATAGACTTCCCAGAAACCTGCATAAATGATGTTTGCATTCGTCGGATCGAGAATGAGATCGATCGCGCCCGCTTTGTTGCCGCGGCTCAGAACCTTCTCCCACGTCTTGCCGCCGTCTTTCGAACGAAACACTCCGCGCTGCTCGTTTGGTCCCCAAACATGGCCGAGCGCCGCGACGTAAACGAGATCGGGATTCTTCGGATGCACTCTGATGCGCGCGATCTGTCGCGTGTCTTCGAGACCAACGCGTTTCCACGTCTTGCCTGCATCGTTCGACTTGTAAACACCGTCGCCGTGCGAGACGTTGCCGCGAATTGGCGACTCGCCCATGCCGACATATACCGTGTTCGGATCAGAATCAGCGACCGCGATCGCGCCAACAGAGCCCGTGCCAAACACCGATCCATCGCTGACTGATTCCCAGTTGATGCCGCCGTCAGTGGTCTTCCAAACGCCGCCGCCGGTCGAGCCGTAGTAAAAAACAAACGGCTGCGAGGGAACACCGGTGACCGCCGCCGAGCGCCCGCCGCGATATGGACCAATGCTGCGATACTGCAACGCCTTCAGGAGATCGGGCGGTTTGGGTGGTGTGCCGTTCTGTGCGTGGCTCGGGGTCGCTGATAGAAACAGGACGATGGTCAGACAGAGAGAGAGGGGCTTCAACATTAGTGGGCTCCTTTTTCTAATTTAGCCGCGAATTAGCGCAGGTAACGCGGGTTTTCTTCGCGCAACGGGCGGCTCATTAATTCGGAGACGGCGTCGCGCGCAGACTTGCCGTCGTAAAGCACTGCGTTCACTTCGTTCGTGATCGGCATCTCGAGGCTCGCGCGATCCGCGAGTTTCTTCACTGCGCGCGCGGTGTTGATGCCTTCGGCAACTTCGCTCAGCTCCGCGGTGATCTCTGCGAGCGTTCTTCCCTTGCCGAGCTCTTCGCCGACAAAACGGTTCCGCGAAAGAGTACCAGTACACGTCAACACCAGATCGCCAAGGCCGGCGAGACCCATCAACGTTTCCATCTGCGCGCCTTCACGTCGCGCGAGACGTGTAATCTCGGCGAGACCGCGCGTGATGAGTGCGGCGACACTGTTCGCGCCGAAGCCGAGGCCGGCGGCCATGCCGGCAGCGATCGCCATCACGTTCTTCACCGAGCCGCCGATTTCCGTTCCGACGACGTCAGCGTTCGTGTAAATCCGCAGGTTCTCGAAACTCAGATCGTTCTGAACCGTGCGCGCTGCGGCACCGTCTTTACTCGCAGCGACGATGGCTGTCGGATGACCGGCAACGACTTCTCTGGCGAACGATGGACCAGACAATGTCACAAACGGATGTGGGACGGTAACTACTTCTTTCGCGATCTCCGAAATTCGCTTACCGCTCTCGATCTCGATGCCTTTGGCGACGTTGACGATGATTGCCGCTTCATTCAAGTATGAAGTCAACGCCAGCAACGTCTCGCGCGCCGCGTGGGATGGTACGGCCAGCAGGACCATCGATGCATCTTGCAGCGCCGCTTCCACGTCGCCGGTTGCAGTCACGCCGTCAGGAATCGACGTCGAGCTGAGATAACGTGAGTTCACCTGCTGCTCGTTGATCGAGGTAACGACTGCATCGTTTCTCGACCACAATCGCACGCTGTGTCCGGCGCGCGCAGCGATCACAGCGAGGGCTGTCCCCCAGCTTCCCGCTCCGATGACTGCGATCTGCTTCATCCTTCAGATCCGCGACTCCGTTCCCGACGCCAAACGTTGAATGTTGCCGCGATGCGCAAACACGATCAGCGCCGCCCCTATAATCGCCGCTATCAATAAAGGTTGCGAGTCAGACTGCACCCACACAAGCACGGGAATTAAAATAGCGGCGGCGACAGAACCCAACGACACGTAACGCGTCAACACCACGATCGCGACAAAGACCACGCCCGCACACAGCAACGCGATCGGAGCAAGCACGAGAAATATCCCGACGCCCGTCGCCACACCTTTACCACCACGAAAACGCAACCACACTGGAAAAATATGACCGACAAGCGCCGCGATCGCAGCCACCGCAATCACCCAATCATCACCGCCAACACCCTTCGCGATCAGCACCGCCACACAACCCTTCGTCGCATCGAGCAACAGTGTCAACACACCCGCCGCCTTACCCGCTCGTCGCGAAACATTCGTCGCCCCGGTTCCACCCGATCCCGTCTGCCTGATATCGCCGCCGCCCCTGCCCCGCACGATCAAGTACCCAAACGGAATCGATCCGAGCAAATACGCAACAATCGGAATAATAATCCGTGTCATCCTTGGCTAAAATTCACAACAACCGGCGTCTCAAGAGATCCAGGGCGGCCTGCGAGGCGCGCCAGCGGATCAGATTTCGATCGCCCGGCAGGTTGAGCCGGCGGTGCTCTGTCTTCACGTCATCCGCAAGCGCGATGAAAACCGTCCCGACGGGCTTCTCTTCCGTACCTCCACCTGGCCCGGCAATCCCCGTTATCGACAATCCGAAATCAGTTCCCATACGTTCTCGGACACGTTCAGCCATCGCTTCCGCAACGGGCGCACTCACCGCACCATGCTCCATCAACATCATCGGCTCGACGCCCAACTCTTTCGTCTTCACCTCATTCGCATATGCGATCACGCCACCAAGAAAATACTTCGACGACCCAGGCACGTCCGTGATCCGCTGCGCCAGCAAACCACCGGTACAACTCTCCGCAACTGCAAGCGTGTAACCACCTAAAGAAAGTTTCAAACCAACGACTTCCTCCATCTTTTCACCTGCAAACGAGAACACTGCATTCCCGAGTCGCTCCTCAATCTGCGCAGATAAACGATCCAGCAACTCAACAGCTTCCTTTTCAGTGCGCCCGCGCGCAGTCAAATGGATCTCGATCTCACTCTGATTGAACAGAATAGTCGTCACCGGATTGTCGTACTGCGTGTAAACCGGCGCGATCTTCTCATCAACCGCCGACTCGCCCATCCCCGCCACTCGCAACATCCGTCGCACGACGCGCAAACTTCCCGCCCTTCCGCTCAGTCTCTCAGCCACGTGATTCTCAAACATCGGCCGCATCTCACGCGGCGGTCCGGGCAGTAGAACAATCGCGGCGCCCTGGTGATCGATAAACATTCCGGGCGCGGTACCGTTTGGATTCGGCAGCACTTCAGCGTCTTCGATCACCATCGCCTGGCGCGAATTCCGCTCCGGCATCGTTACTCCAAAACTTTGAAACCGCTGCCGGATCTCTGCCAGCACGACCTCGTCAAGCAGCAGTCGTTTACCGAGTGCGCGTGCAGTGATTTTGCGGGTGATGTCGTCTTCGGTTGGACCAAGACCGCCGGTCGTGATCACCACTTTCGAGCGGCGCACGGCGTCTTTGATCGCTTCTTCGAGGCGGGCATCGTCGTCGCCGACGATGGTCTTGAGTTTGACTTCGATGCCGAGGCGGTTGAGTTGTTCGGTGAGCCAGAGACTATTGGTATCAGTGCGATCGGGCGCAAGTAGCTCCGATCCGATCGCAATGATTTCCGCTGAAAGGGATTCGAACAAGTCGCGTTAGTTACTCGCTCTGGTTTCGTCTTGATAAACGTCGCGCAGCACCGTCGTGATTGGTGGCGGCGCAGAGATCTCACTCAACGGCACGGATGGCGCAAACCGCGGTTCTTTCGGCGCCTCCGTTGCTTCGGCCACAGGGGCCGCAGGGTTCTCTTCCTTCACTGCGTGTGGCTCTGTTTCTACGAGCGCGCGGCTCTCCGAAAGCAGGTTGCTCGCATTGCGTTGTCGCGCCCGCTCCAAACTCCGGATTGCGGCGAGCGTCTGTGGCGCGAGTGATGGCTGGTACTCGATTCGTCGCAACATTGAAACGTAACGGCGCAGTTGTGGTGATGGCGAGGTGCGATGAGTTTCGTCGTATCGCTCGTCTTCAATCACGCGTGAAAGATATTCAACACTCGCCGCATGATTACCGAGTCGGTGATACAGCGCCCCGAGCGCGTAGTAATTCAACGGCGGCGGATCGGGCATGATCTCCAGCAAACTCTCGCCATGTTCGATCACTTCAGCGATCTCGAAGCCGTACCAGCGTCGCTCTTCTTCACGAAGCACCGCATCAGCCGCGATATAGAAATCAAATATGCGCTCAACTTCACGCGCCTGCGCGCGATGAGCGAAGAGCCAGATAACGAAGCACATCCCGGTGAACAGCACCATGATCATGGGTGGAACTCCCACCGCATCCAGCATCGCCACAATCACAATAACCGCGATCGCCTTCGTCGTGAGTTTCCCTGCGCTCGTCATAACTCCTTACTCCTACTCCTTTTACTTCTACCCGCGTGTTTCACCCGGCGCTACCGCGCTCGGTTCTGTAGACGCGCGATGATCGCGGCGCCTGCCTGTTCTGTAGAGAGTTGTCCGCCGAGATCTCTGGTGGTTTCATTTGCAGAGATCGCGCTGCGAACAGCGTCCTCGATTTCGATACTCAACGTTTGGAAGCCCAGGTATTCTAACATCATCGCGAGGGTCAGAATAGACCCAATCGGATTCGCGATTCCCTTGCCCGCTAGTGGCGGCGCGCTGCCGTGTACCGGCTCGAACAGCGAGACTCTTCCGGGATGAATATTTCCCGAAGCAGCGAGGCCGAGACCGCCTTGAATCGCCGCGCCGAGGTCAGTCAGAATGTCGCCGAAGAGATTGTTGCTGACGATCACGTCGTACTGCGACGGATCGAGCACCATATACATCGCCATCGCATCGACGTACTGATGATTCGCAGGAATCTCGGGATAACCCGCAGCGACTTCCCTGAAAACACGTTGCCACAGATCGCCGCCAAAACGTTGCACATTCGACTTATCAGCCATCGTCACGCGCTTGCGACCGTTTGCACGCGCATACTCGAATGCAGCGACGATGATGCGTTCCACTCCGCGACGTGTATTGACTTCGTCCTGCAACGCGATCTCGTCGGCAGTTCCGTGCTTCAAAAAACCACCGGCAGCGACGTACGCGCCTTCTGTGTTCTCGCGAAAGACGACGAAATCAATATCGGTAGTTTTGCGGTTGAGCAACGGCGTGAGCCGATCGTTGAGCAGGCGCACGGGCCGCAGGTTGATGTAAAGATCGAGGCCGCGACGCATGCCGAGAAGAATGTCTTCAGCGTGTTTGTTTGACGGCACGCGTGGATCTCCGAACGCGCCGGCGAGTATCGCGTGGAACTCTGCGGTCAACATTTGGAGCGCGCCCTCGGGCAGCGTCACACCGTCGCGAAGAAACTTTTCCGCGCCCCAGTCGAAGTCGACCAGCTCGAGTTCGAGACCATTGCTTTGTTGCAGGTGACGCAGCACGCCAACGGCTTCGCGCACCACCTCAGGACCAATTCCATCACCGGGAATGACTGCGATTCTTTTCATAGTCAGCGATTAATAGGGCACGCAAAGCACAGGCACGCGCGTGCCGCGCAGCACTTTCTCCGCCGTCGAACCGAACAGTATTTCTTCAGCGGGCGTTGACTGGCCTCTGATTCCCATCACAATCATCGGCAAGTCGAGATCACGCGCAATCTTCAGAATCTCGACAAACGGAAGTCCGATGACGATCATCTTTTCGATATCCATATTGCCGGTTTCGATTCCTTCCAGCACATTCGCAAAACTCGCCTCCGCCTGTTCCTTGAGACGCGCGCGGAGATCCTCAGTAGTTCCCATTCCGGCAGCGACTGCCGCCTGTATGAATTCTTCATCGACGACGTGCAGCAACGTTAGATCGCCTTCGGGCGCCGCCATTCCCACAGCAACTCTGAGCGCGTTCACCGAGCAAGGTGAAAAATCTACCGGAACGAGTATCTCGGGTGATGTAAGCATCGCTCCTCCTACAGAACCGAGCGCGGTAGCGCCGGGTCAATGTCATCCTCAAGCGTCCTTATTGCACCAGACCCGGCGCTACCGCGCTCGGTTCTGTTTGCGCCTTCTTGTTCTCTTTTGTGCTTTTCTGTGTCACGTGTTCAGTGATCTTCGGCAAACTCGCCAGGATCGTCTCGCCAACAATCTTCATACTCTGCGCTGACACCTTGTCGATTGTATCGTCAGCGCGGTGCCAGTGCGGATACGACGTCAGTTGTATGATATCGACCGCAGCCACGCCCGCGCTAAGAAACGGCTCGTGATCGTCACCACCGACGCCTTCTTCACGATTCAGAAACACCTTGTCGTACCCGAGCGTGCGTCCGGTTTCCCAGATGATGTCCTGTAACCACCTCGTGCTCATCGAGTCGCGGCCCAATTCGAGATTCTTGTAACCCATCATATCGAGCAGGATCATCGCGCGCGTATGCTCCAGCTCGTTGTGCGCGCGCAATTGCAAGACATAGTGACGACTGCCGTAGGTATTATCGGGATTTTCTTCGTCGCCACACTCAGACCAGCCTTCACAAAACGACTCTTCGCCGTCGAAGAACACCAGTCGATACGTCACTTTTGGTTTTTCTTTGCGACTCCCGAGCACGCGACCAATCTCGATCAGGGTCCCGACTGACGCTGCCGGATCGTTTGCGCCGACGAAATTCATGTCTTTGTAAAACTTGGTATCGTAGTGACTCGTGATCAGGATCACTGTTTTGGTTTCACCTGGGATCTCGGCGACGATGTTTGCCATCTTCTTTTCACCTTGCGGCGTTTTGGCAGTGAACTCGTCGAGCGAGACTGTCAGTCCGTAAGACTTCAATTCGTTTGTAATGTATGCACGCGTCTTTGCAAGTTGCTCGGTGTCGGGTGGACGTGGTCCGAAATCGATCTGCTTCTTCACGTGGTCCATGGCGCGTTCGCCATTGAACGCTGTGACGATTGGTGGCGATTGAGCTATGGGACGAGTACTACTTGATACAGTGGCCCTTGGTTTTGCCGGCGGATAGTTCTTCGGACAGGCAATAAAAAACAGCGGCGCCAATAAGGCAAACGCCCAAATCCCACCAACCGTAGTTGGTTTCCGATTAATCCCACCAACGGCAGTTGGTGGAGATTTCAGATCTTTTCTACAACCACGGCCCACAGCCTTGCCCTCAAATCCCACCAACGGCAGTTGGTGGATAGTTCAGATCCTCTACTTCTTCTGCGCACTTCTCGCTTTTGCCTTATTAACGATTGTATCGAACGTCTTCGATCCAAACGCGAGCGGCTTCTCGATCGCTGAGTCAAACGCTTCTGACATCGTGATCGCTTCCAACTGCATCAACGTCGCCAGCTTCTTGCCGAGTGGCAGCGCGCCGAATTTCTTCGTCAGCTCTGCTCCCGTATCGACAGGCTCCGACGTTTGTGGTCGCGTCGCCGCCATCACCACTACATCGCCGTGGTTCTCGATCTTAACCTGACACGCGAGTCGCAACGACTGGTCCAACTGTTCCGCACCGAGTTGCTGCTCTTCGGCGAGGCTCGGTGGCGACAGTAAATTCGCGCCCGCCTTTACGGAAACAACACACGACGGGCACTCGCCTTTTCCCGCAGTGCATCCGGCGCCGAGCGGCGCGCCCATGCGTCGTGCGGCGTCAATGAGATAAGTTCCCTCGGCGACGAGACCGTTGATGCCGGAAGGTTCAAACGTAATTGAGACACTCATACCCAACCTCCAACCGCTGTGTAATCTGTTTGGCTAGTGTAAATCCGGGGGAGACTTCTGCAAAACTACGAGCGCGCCGTGAGGGTCCGTTCACTTTGTCTGCGCGCCGCCGAGCATTCGGCGCAAATGCCGATGATGCGTAACAGGTGCTGCGTGATTTCGAAGTGATGCTTGGCGGCCATCGCATCCTGAATCGCTTCGAGCTCGGCCGAATAGAACTCGATAATCTTGCCGCATTCCGAACAAATCATGTGATCGTGATGCTGATGTTTGTAGTTGTGTTCGTAGTGTGCGCGCCCGTCGCCGAAGCGGACTTCACGCGCGAGTCCTGCTTCCGTGAGCAACTTGAGCGTGCGATAGACGGTCGTTTGTCCGACGGTCGCGTCTTCTTTTTTAACGAGCTGGTAGAGATCTTCGTTTGAGAGATGTTCTTCAGTGCGTAAAAAAACATCCAGAATCAGATCGCGCTGAGACGTGCGCTTCAGACCCTTTCGCTGGATGTGTTTAAGGAAGACTTCCTGCTCTTCGGTTAATGGCTCTTCTGCGGTCGTCATCACTCGGGAGAGTTTACCATTACGGTTTCAGCGACGAAAGAGTGAGAGCTCAGGCAGCTATCTCTCGATGCCAGTTGTCTGTTTCCAGCAGTGTTTTTGGTGAGCGTCAGGGTGAACCGCCAATTGCCAAGGGTACCGTTGTTCAGAGACACCCGGAAGTTCAAATCTCTGGTTGTTTTGAAAGAGTTGTACCAGCGCCAGCCGGCTTTGTGACTGAGTAAGTCGATTACTTTCTCAGCGTCGACCTTGTCACGATCGATATTTTTGCTGAGCCAGTCGCGGTCAGTTGCTGCGGTCGCAAAATCCAGTAGATCCAGAACCATCTCGCCCGCTGTAGTCTCGGCCGCGCTCCTGGTCGCTCTCATCAGAGTTCTCAAAAGAACTCAACGTAATTGGCTTCAACATTCGATGCCGCACTTCGTCAGATCCGGCCTCCACCGCTCAATGTGGGTATGAATTGAAGTGACCGGCCACACAGAGTACCCGCCACTACCATCTTCTGATTGTCCGATCAAGATAGAGCCTCCGGTTCCGGCACTAGGAACGGGTAGGTGATCGATAATTGAAGTGGGTCTCATAGGTACAGCTCGATCAATGTTATGCTTTGCGCGATCTTCTTACTTCCTTTACCTTTAAGGCAGTGTCACATTTTGTGAAGGATCTGTAGCAATAGATGGCGAAAAAAGCGCGAACGACCCGAGTTGATCCGGAGTTTTACAAACATCCAGAATCAGAAAGTTTACTGCGACCTGACGTAGGTACACAGGCGCAGTTCCGTAAGAAGAAGCCCCCGCAAGAATACCGCTACGATTCTTCTCTTTCTCCTGAACTCCAGTGGGACGGACAGAATCCTTCACGGGAAGAGGGCGAGCAATGCATCGCCCGAGCTATCGGTCAATTGGCACAAGCGCGAAAAAGGATTGCAGAAACTGATCTTCAAGCGCTGGTGCGCGAGAATGCTGATGTGGATCCAGAGCTTTTGTTGCAACTCATACTTGAGGACGTGAACGTCGCTAGTGATGCGCTCCACGAGTTGAAAGCGATGAGCGGCCCGTTTCTCAATTGGGCAGGCAAGGCAGAACGACTTTCATTTGAAGTACCGACCCTGCCCCTATTTGTTCATGAGCGACTATCAACAAAGGCGATTCTCGAAACGCTTAAAGGGCACACTCGCGACCGCCAGCAGGACATGTTTCAGCTCTTCGGCGATCCGCAGCATTCGGTGACGGATCAGATTCTCGGCGCGTACGAACACACAGACAAGTGGGTCAATCGGATGATCCTAGGGGATTCGCTGGTCGTCATGAACTCCCTGTTGCGTTACGAGTTTCTGGGCGAACAGGTGCAAATGATCTACATCGATCCGCCTTACGGTGTGAAGTTCGGATCAAACTTTCAGCCGTTCGTCCGGAAGCGCGATGTTAAGCATAACGATGACGAAGATCTAACGCGAGAGCCAGAGATGGTCCAGGCCTATCGCGACACTTGGGAGTTGGGACTACATTCCTATTTAACCTACTTGCGAGATCGGTTATTTTTAGCGCGCGAGTTGCTAACTCCAAGCGGCAGCATTTTTGTGCAGATCAGCGATGAGAATCTTCATTACGTAACAGAGCTCCTGGACGAAGTGTTTGGTCGGGATAATCGCGTCGCAGTAATCGCTTTTCGGAAGACAGGTTTTGCCAGTGACGAAGCACTTTCAACCACCCACGACTTTCTATTATGGTATGCCCGTGACCACGAACTTGTGAAGCTTCGCGCTGTTTTCGGCAACAGAGAACTCACCTCGGACGAGCTTTCTTTTTATGACCAAGTAGAACTTCCAGACGGACGTCGACGACCACTAACGAAAGATGAGAAGCTACTGGGAGCCAAAATTCGTGACCTTGGTCGTCCGTTCGCCCGGAACCCGATGGTTTCACCAGGATGGCAGGATTCTCTGGGATACGAAGTCGAATTTGACGGTCAAACGTTCGGTCCACCATCAAATCGCCATTGGGCAACGGCGCAACATGGAATGGAGCGGCTGCGTCAAGAAAAACGGTTAGCGGTTAAGGGAAATACCCTCAGATTCGTTCGCTACTTTGACGACTTTGCTTTTCAACCATTGGGCACTGTATGGAGCGATACAGGTGTCGGGGGATTTGTTGGCGACGAACGTCTATATGTTGTGCAAACTGACACCAGGGTAGTCCAGCGCTGTTTGCTGATGACTACAGATCCTGGTGATCTTGTTCTCGATCCAACGTGCGGCTCTGGTACGAGTGCTTACGTTGCGGAACAGTGGGGGCGACGTTGGCTCACTATAGATACCAGCCGCGTCCCATTGGCTCTAGCTCGCCAGAGATTACTAACAGCCACCTATCCCTACTACGAGCTCAATGACGAGTCCCGTGGGCCGTTGGCCGGTTTTGTATATCAGCGGAAGAAGAATCAAAAGGGTGAGGAGGTTGGTGGTATCGTTCCGCACATAACACTGAAGTCAATTGCTAAAAATGAACCTCCCGCCGAAGAAGTATTGGCTGATCGGCCCGAAGTAAAGGATGGCATCACTCGGGTCACAGGTCCATTCTGGTTTGAAGCGACTATTCCAACACCAGTTGATTTGGAAACCGATGGAATCGAAGACAGCGGCGTTGCGGAAGATTATGGCTCGTTCGTTGAACGCTTGTTAGAGGTGCTGCGACGCAGCCCGGTGCTGCGACTTGAAGGGAACCGAACGGTCACCTTCAAAGGCGTGCGGCCTCCCGCGAAGACGCTGTCACTCTCAGCCGAGGCTCTGGTTGAGAATGGTGAAGAGAAACCAGTAACCTTTGTTTTCGGACCAGAGAATGGTGCCGTAAGCGAGAAGCTAGTCTTCGAAGCGGCACGCGAGGCCTATGCTAAGAGCTACACGCACCTTTATGTAATCGGTTTTGCTATTCAACCAAACGCGCGAACACTCGTAGATAACTGCGCTGAAGTCGTTGGTATTCCCGCTACATATGTCCAAGCCACGCCTGACTTAATGATGGGCGACCTCCTAAAGCACATGCGCAGCAGTCAGATCTTCAGCGTGTGCGGACTGCCTGAAATAAAGATTCACCGTAAAGAATCAAAAGAAGGTCCGCCTCAATATCAAGTCGAGTTGATTGGCCTCGACGTCTTCGATCCAATGACAATGGAAGTAGATCATGAGCCTGGCGGTGAGGTTCCCGCTTGGTTCCTCGATACGAATTACAACGAACTGAGCTTTCATGTCAGCCAGGCATTCTTTCCGAGAACCAGCGCATGGGACAATCTCAAACGTTCATTGAAAGGCGTCTACGAAGACAGCGTTTGGACACACCTTGCCAGCAACAAGAGCGAGCCATTCGAAGCAGGCGAACATAAACAGATTGCCGTGAAAGTTATCGATGATCGCGGTAATGAACTGCTCGTGGTCGAAAAGCTCAAGTAGACCTCATGATCAATCAAGTTACTATTAGGAACTTTAAGCGATTCCGCGAAGTGACTTTTGACCTGCCGGGACATATCGTCGTCGCAGGCCCAAACAACACGGGTAAGACTACCCTTCTGCAAGCTATCGCAGCATGGGGACTCGCATTGAATCGGTGGAAAGAGGTAGCGGATCCCCATAAACACAAGGGAGCATACACAAAGGCTCCGCTTGCACGACAGGCTTTCTCGGCAGTGCCTTTGCGCGGATTCGATTTGCTGTGGACTGATCGTAAGGCGCGGTTGCCTATCGAGATAATAGTCACAAGTGACCGAGGCTGGACGATTGGTATGGAATTGATTCCTGATAGTAGCGAACAAGTGTATGTAAGACCGTTAAGCGATACAGAACAAAATGTGCTGCAAGAACATGACTTGATGGAAACGGTCTATATCCCGCCAATGACAGGTTTGAGTACCGATGAGCCTGAGTATCGACGGCCGAAGGTCGATCAGCTGCTCGGTCAAGGAAAGCCTGGAGAAATTATCAGGAACCTCTTAGTCGAGGCGCACCAGTCGGAGGAAGCCTGGTCAGAACTCAGCAAATGCATCGACCGAATGTTTCGTTATGAAATGCTGCCACCAGATGCAACTGGAGCAGACATTATTGCGGAATATCGAGAGCGGCCGGGAGGACCACGACTGGATGTTGCCAGCGCAGGAAGTGGCTTTCAGCAAGTATTGATGTTGCTGACTTTTCTTCACACACGTGGCAAGTCAGTGTTGCTTCTTGACGAACCTGACGCTCATCTTCACATAATCCTTCAAGATGTAATCTTCAGCGAACTTCACACTGTTGCTCTAAAAAAGAAGTCGCAGCTGATCGTTGCGACCCACTCAGAAATCATCATCAATTCGGTCGAACCGCGTCTCCTTTGCGCAATGCTGGCAACACCGCGATTGCTTGACACCGTAGCTGATCAGGCGAGTCTCGTATCCGCATTAAGAGTCTTAACTCCGATTGAGATTATGGAAGCGGTCGATGCTCCCGGCGTTGTGTATCTGGAAGGCCATACTGATTTGAGTATCCTTCGCGAGTGGGCAAGAATTCTGAACCACCCCGCGCTTGAAACGCTGACAACCAAACTCTTTTGGCAGGCCACGAATTTCGAAACACGATTCGGTGCTAAGGGTAAGAAGTCTAAGGAGCACTATGACGCACTGCAGCTAATCAAGAAGATTCCAGGGTTGGAAATCATTGACGGAGACGCACATCCCGACATTCAAGACAAAGTCACAGGGGAGGGATTGCAACGTCTTCGATGGCGACGATATAAAATTGAAAGCTATTTGGTTCATCCCAGTGCTCTCGAACGGTATGTTGAAAAGGTAGTAGGAAAGGAAGCTGCTGCGCCACACATCGCCGACCTGCGAAAGTATCTCGATGATAACTTCCCGCCCGCCGCTATTCGAGATCCACTAGGTGACCATGCATTTCTGAATAACGCGAAAGCTAGAACTGAAATCCTCCCGCCAGCATTGGCAGCCGCGGGTCTCCCAGGAATTCCTTACACCGAGTATCACGAGATTGCGGCAGTCATGTTGCCCGAAGAAATTCATCCCGAAGTATCCGAGAAACTTGACGGGATTCAAAAAGCCTTTGGTTTATGAGTAACTATCAAGTTCCTGAACCAATCATAAACTCGCCGTACGACGAGCCGAAGCAGCACTGGAATATCGTCGAGGGCGAGCAACCGCAACTCTTACCCGATCGCAGACGGGCAATCTATTTCTATCGCGATCCAAAAGCGAAGACCGGCAAAGACTATCGCGGTGACCGTGGCGTTCCTATAGAACTAAAGCTCGTCAACCTCGTTCGTGAGCGAGTAAAGACCTGGCGAGATGCGGGTTATCCCGGCGTAACGCGAACGACGAGCGAACTGCTTCAATGGTGGAGACGAGAGGGTCGCGAAAAGCGCTTGTTCTTCGCGCAGCTTGAAGCGGCCGAGACCATAATTTTTCTGACAGAAGCACGTGCTGACTTTCGCCAGGGTATTGAAGTTCCGCGTGACGAACCCGGCGAAGACCGAAAGAAAGAAGGCTATAGTGGATTCCTTCGCTATGCCTGCAAGATGGCGACCGGTACCGGCAAGACGACGGTCATGGCAATGGTCGCAGCCTGGAGCATCCTCAACAAACTTGCCAACCGTAGCGATGCCCGGTTCTCAGATGCAGTTCTAGTCGTTTGCCCTAATGTAACAATTCGCGATCGTCTAAACGAACTCAAACCTGAGCTCGGAGAAGCAAGTGTTTATAAGACTCGAGACATTGTCTCCGAGCCACTATTGAATATATTGACTCAAGGAAAAGTGATAGTGACGAACTGGCATGTGTTTGAGCCGCAGACCAGCCAACAGGGTGGTGTCAGTTCGAAGGTGATCAAATCGGGAGTTCGTGAGAAGAAAATTGAGACGATCATCATCGGGCCTAAGAAAACCTCTGCGCGCGGACATCGCTATCTCACCCCAGGCGAATTGAATCGGCAAATCGCAGCGGGGCTGTTGACGGTCCTTAAAGAGGAGCGGGACAATTCGGGTGTGCTGGTGCGAGTAAAGGTTGAGTCCGTCCGGTATGTAAAAAGCGATACTGCTTTGATCGCCGAAGTATTGCGCGATATCGGGGGAAAAAAGAATTTGCTCGTTATGAACGATGAGGCTCATCACGCTTATCGGATCAGACGGGATGAACCAGAAGAAGATCTGGAAGAGGACATGTTTGGCGAGGAAGAAGAGGCTTCTGAGTTTTTTAGAGAAGCCACCGTCTGGGTCGATGGTCTGGACAAGATCCACAAACTTAGAGGTATTAATCTTTGTGTCGACTTCTCAGCGACCCCATATTTCTTAGGACGAGTTGGCCAGGCAGCAAATCGACCGTTCCCATGGGTCATGAGCGATTTCGGCTTGATTGATGCAATCGAATCAGGTCTTGTCAAAATCCCACAGCTGGCGATACGTGATAACACTGGATCATCGATCCCAGGTTACTTCAATATCTGGCACTGGATATTGCCTCAGTTGACACCCGCTGAGCGTGGCGGGAAAAAGGCGCGGCCGAAACCAGAAGCCATTCTCAAGTATGCACACACTCCAATCGCGATGCTGGGGTCACTTTGGGAAAAGGATTTGAAGGAGTCAGTCACGAACGGCGACGATGCTCGCCCGCCAGTATTCATCATAGTTTGCAAGGACACTCCACTCGCTAAAGTCGTCTATGACTGGATTGGTGAGGGACGGTGCCCAACGGGGATACCGCCTTCAAAAATCGACGGCTTTAGAAACAATGGACGGCGCAATACTATTCGAGTCGACTCTAAGGTGGTTCACGAGACAAACAGCGGCGAGTCGAAAAGCGATGAGACGCGATGGATGCGATTTACGTTGGATACTGTGGGTCGGGTTAGCTGGCCAAAGGATAGTTTGGGACGGCCCATCTACCCGTCAGGCTTTGAAGAGCTCGCAACAAAACGAGGTGAATCGCTTGATCCCCCGGGTCGAGACGTTCGGTGCATCGTTAGTGTGGCAATGTTAACCGAGGGTTGGGACTGTAATACTGTGACGCACATTGTTGGGCTTCGACCGTTCATGTCTCAGTTGCTTTGCGAGCAGGTAGTCGGACGTGGCTTGCGACGAAAGAGTTACGAGCCTAGCGAGGATGGTAAGTTCACAGAAGAAGTCGCCAAGGTATTCGGTGTTCCGTTTGAAGTCATACCATTCAAGACGTCAGCTGGTCCTGCACCACCACCGGTAAAGCGTTTTCATGTTCATGCCGTTCCAGAAAAGTCCGAGTTTGAGATTAAGTTTCCTCGCGTAGAAGGGTACACCCAGGCAATCAAGAACCGTGTGACCGTCGATTGGCCGGCGGTCCCATCTATTACTCTGGATCCCTTGAAGATACCTGCTGAAGTCGAGATCAAGGGCCTGAGCGTAAGCAACCATGGCCGGCTGTCTTTGGCGGGTCCCGGCAGGCTTGATGACGTCAAGCTTACTGAGTTTCGGGCCAAGCGAAGATTGCAGGAGCTGGTCTTCGACCTCTCAGCACATTTGGCTAATCGATACATAAAGCAGCCAACCTGTGAGATCCCCGCTCATGTTTTATTCCCTCAGCTTGCAACAATCGTGCGTAGATATGTGACTGAGAAGGTCCGAGCGCAACCGCCAGCGGATAAGAAAGACCTTTTCCTCTCTCCCTACTACGGCTGGTTGGTGGAGGTGTTGTTGGAATCGATCAGACCTGACACGTCCCAGGGTGAACTTCCGGAAGTTCCGATTTATGAACCAACACGAGGACCAGGCTCAACGGAAGATGTAGATTTTTGGACGAGTCGGGAAGTGTTTGAGATTCACAAAAGCCATCTTAATTATGTCGTCGCTGACACTAAGAGATGGGAGCAATCAGCAGCATTCCGCTTGGATAAGAGTCCAGCGGTACATTCTTTCGTAAAGAACGCAAGCCTCGGATTTGCAATCCCATATTTGCACAACGGCCAAATGCATGATTACTTACCTGATTTCATTATTCGTTCACAGGCTGATAAAGGTCGACATTTGATCCTTGAGGTCAAAGGGTACGATCCGTTGGAAGAAGTAAAGACTGCCGCAGCTCTACGCTGGGTGAACGCGGTAAATAGTGATGGACGTTATGGAAATTGGCGCTATGGAATAATTAAGAAGATTTCCGAACTTGATCGCTATGTTGAAGGTGAACTCGGATAACTCGCCCTGATCGACAGTGGGTACGCAGAACCGGCATAACCGCTAAACCAGCAGTAGTAAACCACATCGATCATCCGGCGCGGCATCCATAACTTGCTGAAAGGCTTTTGGGGCATTCTATTCCCATTTCCTCAGCGGCCTGAAAAGAATTGTCTGGATTCGGTCGTGCCTGATATCGCCAGGTGAGTCACTCATCTTTCATCCTCAAAAGTCACGCAGTAAGGGCGCCTTTAACTTGAAGACTTACGAAGTAAATCCAATTTCTTACAGAAGTCACCGAAGACGACTTCGCCATCGAGAGATCCTTTCATGCGGCTGAGAATGAGGCTGCAAATAATTCACCGGGTTGACGCTACGATCTGGGTGTTTAGCCAAAAGAGGAGAGGCTTGCTAGAATTCGAGCCACGGACAACATGCCGGGGTGGCGGAATGGCAGACGCTGCGCACTTAAAATCCTCATTCCGGCTTCTTACCTAGTGCTACCAAGCGATACTAAGCAGTATTTATCGACGTATCGGCCGTCAAAGCAACCTACGTCTTGCTTGGTATCACTAGGTGAGTCCCGCACCTTTCCCGCACCTTTGGACCAAAGAAAAGAAAGCCTTCTCTGATTCCGTTCTAATAAGAGCGTAAGACTTGGTTCTATTGACAGAGTTCTCCACATCCATAAATGCCTTGCATCGGGTTATGGTTGCTGGGGTGAGGACAGTAACTCTGAAAGCTGAATGCTTTCGCCCAACCTTGAGAGGCCGGTCCAAACCGGCCTTTCGGTTTAGGACAAGCCCATGACTGGAGAAGTCGCGCGAAAACAACCATCTCTAAAAGATCTGGTTGTTTTGTTATACTCCGCTCGCTATGAAGTATTGGTTACTATCAGAAGACGTCCACGCTTACCTGCGGAGAGAGTGGTGGCATTAACTTTTGCGATGAAGCCGTAGCTGTCTCACTTGGCTGACAACTCAATAACACGCCCGTTACGAAGAACCTTGCAGCGTATAGGACCATGCGAGTCCGAGTTTGCAATCCTAGCTAAAACATTTCGGTACGTTTCGCGGTTG
>Ga0126311_10000014_pt1 | contig 114362 bp, 71 predicted proteins | sample Plot61_FD_92539 | JGI IMG/M metagenome (GOLD analysis project Ga0126311, IMG submission 92539) | Serpentine soil microbial communities from UC McLaughlin Reserve, CA, USA - Plot61 | ecosystem: Environmental > Terrestrial > Soil > Grasslands | place: USA: UC McLaughlin Reserve, Lake County... | reverse complement strand
GTTTACAACTCAGTTTCATGTCAAAGAACAAGGGGCAGCTAAACCGATTCTTGGCGCCGCCGGCGTCACGACGAAGTGTGTCTAAAAAAGTTGTTGACATCGATCGTCGCTTCATAGATGCGTACCTCAGTGTTCTCTGCGTTAACCAGCAACTTCAACGCAGAGGACGCTGAGATACGCTGAGACCGCAGAGAAGATTTCATGCTTAACCTCATTTCGAAAGTGGGATTCGGAAGTCCCGCAAGCGAAACGATCGTTTACGTTTTTTTCGAACGTGCATCCGAGTTTGCGATCAGCCCGCACTGCCAAACCACCCCGAATCCCTTGTTTTTAGAACATTTCAGGCGCAAACTACGTTCTATTCCACTGCTGGCACAGGCTTTGAATCGCACCAGCGCGGAGAACTGTAAAGTTGTGCGTGAAGTTTGTTTCTAGCTCGTTCAGTTCATGCTTCGCGCGCGCATCGCCGCTCTCTCAACAATGGCTATTACAGCTCTCCAAAATTTTTTTGAAGTGAAGCACTATGGACATTAAGCGACCCCCTAAATCGAAAATTAAGAAGAAGATTCGCAACGCCATCATGATCGTGGTCGGAATCGCCGCGATCGGAGGCATAACCTACGGTCTCACGAAGTTGAAGCCGGCCGCGCCGACACTCGACCGCTCGACGGCGGTCATTGAAACAGTCAAACGCGGCGAGATGGTCCGCGACGTGCGCGGCAACGGCACGCTCGTGCCCGAGGTTACGCGCTGGGTACCAGCTCCGGCTGACGGACGCATCGAGAAAATTCTTCTGAAGGCGGGCGTCGAAGTTGATCCATCCACCGTCATTGCCGAGCTTTCGAACCCCCAGCTCGAACAACAAGCTGTGGACACTGAGCTTCAGGTGAAGGCCTCGGAGGCCGACCAGGAGAACCTGAAGGTGAAGCTCGAGAGTGAGTCGATGACGCAAAAGGCGGCGATCGCCACCATCAACTCGCAATACAGCCAGGCAAAGTTACAGCTCGATGCCGACGAAGTGCTCGGGAAGCAGGGATTGGTCGCAGATCTCACCTTGAAGATCTCCCGTGTGACTGTTCAGGATCTTGCGAACCGGCTCAAGGTCGAGCAGGAACGGTTAGCAGTCAGCTCGAGATCGACGAAAGCGCAATTAAATGCGGCTGTTTCACGACTGAACCAGTTGCGCGCCCTGGCCGCGCTGCGACGCCAGGAGGTTGATGCCTTGAAGGTGCGAGCGGGCAGCGGCGGCGTCCTTCAGCAAGTCCTCGTCACCGAAGGTCAGCAGGTGACGCCCGGAACCAATATCGCACGCGTAGCCGATCCGGCTTCGTTGAAAGCTGTTTTGAGAGTTGCTGAAACGCAGATCTCCGGCGTACGCATTGGTCAACCTGTCATCGTCGACACTCGCAACGGTTTGATCCAGGGAACAGTCTCGCGTATCGACCCGGCTGCTCGCGAAGGAACCTTTGAGATCGATGCTTCATTGATTGGTCCGTTACCGGCAAGTGCACGTCCGGACTTGAGCGTGGACGGTACGATCGAGCTGGAGCGACTCAAAGACGTCCTGAAAGTCGGTCGACCCGCCTTCGGACAGGCACAGCAAACCATCGGTATGTTTGTATTAAGTCCCGACGGAACTGAGGCAGAACGCCGCAGCGTGAAACTCGGGCGCAACTCCGTCAGCCAGATCGAGATCCTCGAAGGGTTGAAGGAAGGCGACCAGGTCATTATTTCCGACACCACGGCATTAGATAGTTACAACCGCATCCGGGTCAGGTAAAGAAAGTCACAAAGCGGCACAAAAGCCCGGTCCGCGGTGTTCAGTTAAAAAGATCTAGTACAAAAATTCGTTAAGGAGCGAATGATGAGTTCTTCCGAGCCCCTGATCCACCTTGCTGATGTGAAGAAGGTCTTCTACACAGACGAGGTTGAGACACACGCACTCTCCGGTATTCATCTCGACATTAAACAGGGTGAATACGTTTCCATCGCCGGACCTTCGGGCTGCGGCAAATCCACTCTTCTCTCAATTCTTGGCCTGCTGGATACGCCGACTGACGGTAAGTTCATCCTTAACGGCCATCCGGTAGAGAACCTCTCGCTTTCAGAGCGAGCAAGAATCAGAAACCGCGAAGTCGGTTTCATCTTCCAGAGCTTCAACCTGATCGGCGACCTGACGGTCTACGAGAACGTTGAGCTCCCGTTGACCTATCGCGGCATGAGTTCCGGCGAGCGCAAGAAGCGAGTCACGGATGCGCTCGAGCGCGTCGGCATGGCGCATCGCGCGAAACACCTGCCCAGCCAGTTGTCCGGCGGTCAGCAACAGCGCGTCGCAGTCGCACGTGCAGTTGGCGGAGAGCCGAGCATCCTGCTGGCGGACGAGCCGACCGGAAACCTCGACTCCACCAACGGCGAGGCCGTGATGGAGTTGATGCGTGAATTGCACCGCGCCGGCGCGACCATCTGCATGGTGACGCACGACCCGCGCTACGCACAGCACGCAGATCGCATCGTGCACTTGTTCGACGGTTTGATCGTCGAGGAAGAAGCCGGCGCCGATCGTCGTGAGATTCGGGAAGCCAAACGCGAGCTGGCCGAGAGCGGCTTTGGAGCAATTCAATGATCAGTTTGCGCGGCGTCGAGAAGTCGTTTCCACACGGTCCGACCAGAACTTACGTGCTGCGCCGGATCGATGTGGACATCAGGCAGGGTGAGTTTGTGTCGATCATGGGCCCATCGGGAGCAGGGAAGTCGACACTGCTGCACATTCTCGGCATGCACGACCAGTCGTGGAGCGGTGAGTATTACTTCGAAGACGTCCCGGTCCACAAACTGGACGGAAAGAAGCGCGCCGCGTTGCGAAACCAGAACATCGGGTTTGTTTTTCAAAGCTATCACCTGCTGGACGATCAAACCGTTTTCGAGAATCTCGAATTGCCGCTTTCTTATCGCGACGTAAGCAAGAAGGACCGGCAGTCGATCGTTTGCGATACGCTCGATCGTTTTCAGATGGTAGGCAAGAAAGATCTCTTTCCAACCCAGCTTTCAGGTGGCCAGCAGCAGCTCGTGGGCATTGCGCGCGCGGTGGTTGCGAGTCCGCGAATTATCCTCGCCGACGAGCCGACTGGGAATCTTCATTCGGCACAGGGCAAGGAGATCATGGAAATGTTCAAGCGGTTGAATGATGAGGGCACCACCATCGTCCAGGTAACGCACTCCGAGACGAATGCCTCATATGGCAATCGCATCGTGCAGCTTGAAGACGGTTGGATTGTTAATCCGGAAAAGGAGCAGCGAACCGCAGTCGGTTAACTGCTCCCTCGGTCAAGTTTCCCTGTAGTTGCTCAAGAAAGATTAAAACGAACGTAGAAATCTACGTTGACGTCAGAGGTGTGTCCGCAGTTGTAGAACAAGATTGCAGGATTCACAGGATTTACAAGATGGTGAATACAGTAGCAGCACAGGTTCCCCGCACTCTCATCGCTGACGATCAGCCGGATGTCCTGGCCGCGCTGCGGCTGCTACTCAAAGGCGCCGGTTATCAAACCGAAGCAGCCGATTCGCCCGCGGCAGTGCTCGATGCGATCAGGCACGAGAAGTTTGATCTCGTCCTGATGGATCTCAACTACGCACGCGACACCACCTCAGGAAAAGAAGGTCTCGATCTCATCGAGCGAATTCACGCGCTCGATCACGATCTGCCGATCGTGGTGATGACTGCGTGGGCCACCGTCGATCTCGCGGTCGAATCGATGCGACTCGGCGTGCGCGACTTTGTGCAGAAGCCCTGGGAAAACTCGCGCCTGCTGCGAAAGCTAAAGACTCAGATCGATTACGGCCGGCGCCAGCGCGATCGCGAAGCGGCGACGCAGAGCCGTGAGCGTCAACTGAAACTCGAGCTCGATGAAGCGCGCGAGATTCAGCGCGGGTTGATGCCTCGCAAGATGCCGCACCTGCACGGTTTCAGTATCGCGAACGCGTGGCAGCCTGCTCGTGGCGTGAGTGGCGACTACCTGGCTGCGTTCAAGTTTGACGAGTCGCGAACGGCTTTGTGTGTCGCCGACGTCGCTGGGAAAGGAGTCCCGGCGGCGCTGTTGATGTCGAACATGCAGGCGGTGTTGAAGTCGTGGGCTTCGGAATTCATGTCGCCGAGCGAGCTGTGCGGCAAGCTGAACAAGCTTATGTGCGCGAACACGCCGCTGCGCAAATTCATCACCTGCTTCTACAGCGATCTCGACCTGATCACACGCAAGCTGACGTTTACCAATGCAGGGCACAATCCGCCGATGCTGGTGCGTCGTAATGGCCAGTGCATTCGCCTCGAAGAAGGCGGCCCCGTGATCGGCGCTTTTTGCGATTCAACTTTTACCCAACAAGAGATTCAGCTTTACGAAGGCGACAAGTTATTGCTGTTCACGGATGGCGTCACCGAAGCGCGCAATGCCGCGGGCGATGAGTTTGGCGAGCAGCGCCTGCAGACGTGCCTGCGATCGTACGCCAGGCGCAACGCGGCTGAGTTAAGGACACTAATCCTCGACGAAGTCACAGACTTCTGCGCCGGCAACTTCGACGACGACGCCACCCTGATGGTTTTGATCGCCAACTAGGCAGGAACTTCGATCCCATCCACAGATTCACAGATTTTTTCTGCGTAATCTGTGAAATCTGTGGATGGGAAAACTCTGGCTCAAAGGAGGCTCATGGGCGATATTCGTTACGCAATGAGAAATCTCTTGAGGCGGCCGACCTTTACGCTCATCGCCGTCGTCACCCTCGCGCTCGGCATCGGCGCCAACACCGCGATCTTCAGCGCCATCAACGCCCTGCTGCTGAAACCGCTGCCGTTCCCCGACCTCGACCGCGTCGTCGCAGTGTGGGACAAGCTGCCCAGTCGCGGCGTGCTGCACAACGAAGTCACAGTCGCAAACTATCTCGACTGGCAATCGCAGACTCAATCGTTTGAGCAACTCGCCCTGTATCGTTGGTGGAGCGCAAATCTCACCGGCATCGATCCTCCCGAGCGCATCCAGGGATTTCTCGTCACTGCGAACTTTCTCGACGTGACCGGCATAAAGCCGATCATGGGTCGCAACTTCTCGCCCGAAGAGAACCAGCCAGGCAAGGACCAGGTCGCGATCATCACGCACAGTCTCTGGCAGAGACGTTTCGGTGGCGATCCAAACATTCTCAATAAAACGATCACGCTCAATGGTGTCGTGCGCACAATCGTGGGCGTGATGCCGGAGCGTTTCAACTTTCCGAAAGGCGCTGAAGTCTACGGGCCAGTACAGATGACGCCGGAGCTGATGAAGAGCCGCGGCAGTCATGGTTATTACGTGATTGGCAGACTGAAACCTGGCTCGTCGATCCAGACTGCACAGGCCGAGATCGACAACATCAGCGCGCGACTCGAACAGCAGTTCCCCGAAACCAACAAAGGCTGGGGCGCAACTGTTTTCCCGATTGTTGCCGACACCGTGCGCATGTACGACACGGCGCTGTGGGTGATGATGGCCGCGGTCGGTTTCGTGCTGCTGATTGCGTGCGCGAACGTCGCAAACCTCATGCTCGCGCGTGCAAGCGGACGGCAAAAAGAGATTGCAGTGCGAACTGCGTTGGGCGCGAGTCGCTGGCGCATCGTTCGCCAGTTGCTGACCGAGAGCCTGATAGTTGCTCTGATCGGCGGGGCGCTCGGAATACTGATCGGCTTCTCGGGCATCGATGCGTTGCGCGCCGGTAATCCCGGTGACGCAGCTAAATACGCGGCCGGCTGGTATCAGCTCGGCATCAATCCGACTGTGCTGTTATTCACTCTCGGGCTTTCCGTTGTAAGCGGCATCGTGTTTGGTCTCGCTCCCGCTTTGCAGGTGTCGAAACCTAACCTCAACAATTCACTGAAAGAAGGAACACGGGGAACGACTGGTACGACGCATCGACTGCGCAGCTCACTGGTTGTTTTTGAAGTCGCACTCTCGCTCATGTTGCTCGTCGGCGCGGGATTGCTCACGCGCAGTTTTTTGTCACTACTCAGAACCGATCCCGGTTTCAATTCTGACAACGTACTCACGATGGCTCTTGTGTTGCCCGTCGCGAAATACAAGGGCGAACCAGCGGTTGCGGCGTTTTACAACGATCTGGACCAACGCGTGAAAGCGCAGCCGGGCGTTGAGTCGGCGGCGCTCGTGAACTTCGTGCCGCTCGGTGGCGCGAACGCGTCTGATTCATACCTTGTTGAAGGCGAGCCGGAGCCCGCGCCCGGCCAGGAGTACGATGGCCGTTATCGCGTCGCCACGCCTGATTACTTCCGCACGATGGATATCTCGATCGTTCGCGGCCGCGCGTTTACCGAGCAGGACAAAGCGGGCGCGCTCCCGGTCGTGATCGTCAACGAGACACTCGCGCGCAAGCACTGGCCCGGTCAGGATCCACTCGGCAAACGCATTCGCTTTTATGGCCCACTCGAGCGGGCACCGTGGCTGCAGGTCGTCGGTGTTATCAAAGACGTGAAGCACGAGCTGAATATTCCGGTGGAGCCTGAATATTACCTGCCGCACGCGCAGGACTCGTGGGCCTCAATGGTGCTCGTGGCGCGCACGACTGTCGATCCGGCGTCGCTAGCGGCCGCGCTGCGACAACAGGTGTGGGCCATCGACAAGGACCAGCCAGTGTTTGACGTGAAGACGATGCAGGAAGTGCGCTCGACGTCGGTGGCGATCTACTCGTTTTCATCGGTGATGCTGGCGATCTTTGCGGGCGTCGCGCTCGTGCTTGCGGCAGTTGGGATCTACGGCGTGATGGCGTTTGCCGTGACGCAGCGCACGCAGGAGATCGGAATCCGCATGGCGCTCGGCGCGCGCACCGCCGACGTGCTGAAGCTCGTGGTGACACACGGAATGAAACTGGCGCTGCTCGGGATCGTGATTGGGTTAGCAGGGTCGTGGGCGCTCACACGGTTTATCGGGAAGTTGCTGGTTGGTGTTCAGCCGACGGACCTGCTGACGTTTAGCCTCGTATCGCTTTCTTTGCTGGTCGCAGCGTTTGTTGCGTGCTATTTGCCTGCCCGGCGCGCAACGAAAGTCGATCCGCTGGTGGCATTGCGATACGAGTAATGAGCGCCTCGTGGTGCACAGAACCGAGCGCGGTAGCGCCGGGTCTGCTGCAATAAGGACGCCGGCGAATGATACTTGACCCGGCGCTACCGCGCTCGGTTCTGTGGCGCCCGGTTGAAGATAGCATTATGAACACATTATTTACTGATCTGAGATATGCCTGCAGAGGGTTGGTGAAGCGGAAGGGCTTTGCGGGCATAGCTGTGTTGACGTTGGCGTTGGGGATTGGTGCGACGACCGCGACGTTCACCGTGGTTGACGCTGTGCTGCTGCGCAAACTGCCGGTTGCAGATCCGGATCGTGTGGTTGTGGTCCACAACCAGATGCCGAAGATCAACCTGCCACGCACGTCAGTTTCGGGTCCTCACTATGTCGATTACAGTCGTCAGACTGATGTGTTCGAGTCGAGCGCCGCCTTCGCGACGCGAAACTTCAATCTCACTGGGGTGAATATCCCCGAGCGTTTGCAGGCTGGACGCGTGACAGCAACGTTCTTCCCTACGCTCGGAATCAATCCGATCGCGGGCCGGTTCTTCACTCCGGAAGAAGATAGATTTGGGAACGAGCGCGTCGTGGTGTTAAGCGCGTCGTTATGGAAGCGGCTCTACAGCTCCAACACTGCCGTTCTCAACAACTCGATTCAGCTTAACGGCGACAACTATCAACTCATCGGCGTCGCGCCTGAAGGTCTCGAAGAGATCTATCCCAACGTTGATTTCTGGGTGCCGATGGCATTCTCGCCGCGCGAGCTTTCCGCCGAGCGTCGCGGCAGTCTCGCCTATACGATGCTCGCGCGTTTAAGCCACGGGACCACGATCAGCCACGCGCAGGACGTGATGACGGGTGTCGCGCGCAACATAAGTGGTTCGGATCCCGACATCTTCAACATCGAAGTCCGCTCACTGACAGATGAATACGTGAGCGACGTGCGGCGGCCGCTGTTTGTTTTGCTCTGCGCGGTCATAGCAGTGTTGTTGATCTCGTGCGCGAACGTTGCAAACCTTCTGCTCGCGCGCGCCACTGTGCGTGGTCACGAAATTGCGGTGCGCGCGGCCCTCGGCGCTGGTCGTCGTCGCATCATTCAACAACTACTCACCGAGAGTCTCGTCATCGCAATCATCGGCGGCGCGTTCGGAATCCTGCTCGCCTTCTGGGGAACGAAAGCTTTGCTCGCGCTCGCGCCGAGCACGCTGCCGCGTGTCAGCGGCGTCCAGGTTGATCTCAGAATTCTTTTGTTCAGTCTTGGTGCTTCTCTTCTTTGCGGCGTGATCTTCGGACTCGTTCCAGCTTTGACTGCTTCGAAAACAAATCTCGTCAGCTCGCTAAAAGAATCAGAAACGAAGGATACAGCCGGCGGGATGCGTTTGTGGTTGCGAAGAACATTTGTGGTGGCGGAAGTCGCGGTCGCGCTCGTGCTGTTAATCTCGGCCGGCTTGCTCGTTCGTAGTTTTAGCAAAGTGCTCGACGTGAAGCCGGGGTTCGACGCGCAGAACGTGCTCACGTTGCGAATGTCTCTGCCGAATGCTCAATACGACAAAGCGACGAAGGTCGCTGCGTTCTACGACAACGTCATCGCGCGTGTGTCTGCGTTGCCGGGTGTGGTCCATGCGGGCGCTGCGTACCAGACACCGTTCACGCCGGGCGCTGACAACTCGGTCTTCTCGATCCGCGGCAGACAAGCGAATCCAGGCGACCCGCCGCCGCACGCCGATTACGCATTCGTATCTTTCGATTACTTCAAAGCCATCGGCCTGCCGATTCTGAAAGGTCGCGATTTCCAACCGTCGGACATGCGGGCCGGCAACTATTTCGCGCCCAACTCAGTCGCCATCATCGACGAAGAATTAGCGAAACGATTCTGGCCCAACGGCGACGCGCTGGGCGGCGGCATTAGCTGGAGCGATACCGGACCGTACGCGACGATCGTCGGCATCTGCGCGACCGCCCAGCTCAAAGATCTCAGTGAACAAGCGCAAGGCACCTTCTACCTGCCGGCGTATGTCGGGCTTTCGACACTCGTGGTTCGCACTGCCGGCGATCCGCGCCCGCTAACACCTGCAATACGTGAACAGGTGCTCGCCGTCGATCCGAATCAACCCGTTTACGACGTGAAGACGATGGCTGAGCGCGTTGCCGTGACCCTCGAGACGCGCCGGTTTGCAGTCGTGTTGTTGAGCGTGTTTGGAGCGCTCGCGCTGATACTCGCCGCCATCGGGTTGTACGGCGTGCTGGCGTTTGCTGTGTCGCAACGCACGCGCGAGATCGGAATTCACATGGCCCTCGGCGCCCGTGCGCGCGACGTGCTAGTGATGGTGATCAGGCAGGGCATGTCCCTCGTAATCATTGGTGTGATGTTCGGAGTGGCGGGCGCGTTTGCGTTGACGCGGTTGCTGCGGAGTTTGTTGTTTGAAGTTGGACCAACGGATTTGCTGACGTTTGTGCTCGTGTCGCTGCTGCTCGCAGCGGTGGGCTTTATCGCCTGCTACGTCCCCGCCCGACGCGCGACGAAAGTCGATCCATTGGTGGCACTGAGGTACGAGTAAAGGGCAATCCACAGATTACACAGAACAATAATCTGTGAAATCTGTGGATGGTTTGGAGATCATGGATAACTTATTTAAAGACATTCGTTATGGTATACGCGGCTTGTGGAAGCGCAAAGGCTTTGCTGCTATCGCGGTCCTCACGCTCGCGCTCGGCATCGGCGCTAACACCGCCATCTTCACACTCGTCAACGCCGTAATGCTGAAGTCACTTCCGGTGGAAAAGCCGGAGGAGCTGGTCTTGTTCAGTGACGCGACTGGCGAGGGAACATCGGTCGAAGATAGTCCGCGCACGGGAAAATGGAACCTGTTTTCCTATGCGTCCTACGAGTACTTCCGCAATAACAATCAGGCGTTCCAGGACATCGCCGCGTTACGCAGCGGCTCGAGCCGCCTGAGCGTGCGCCGGCCTGATGCAGCCGCGGCGGCGCGCGGCGCCGGACAACTCGTCTCGGGCAACTATTTTTCAGTACTCGGTGTCCGCGCCCTGCGTGGCCGAGTGCTCACAACCGAAGATGACAAACCCGGCGCTGCGCCAGCCACGGTGATCAGTCATCGCTACTGGGAGCAGGAACTAAACAGCGATCCTGCTGTCGTCGGTAAGAATTTCATCATCAACGGCACGAACTTCACCGTTGTCGGCGTCACCCCAAAAGAATTTTTCGGCGAGCGCGTGCGGCGCCCGCCCGACTTCTGGTTACCGCTATCGTTTCAACCACAAATAGAGCTGCGCGAATCGTACCTGACCAACGATCAAGTTTACTTCCTGATGGTGATGGGCCGTCTGCAGCCCGGCACCACCATGGAGCAAGCGCAGGCGACGACTAACCTTGCTTTGCGACAGTTCTTAACCGAGCAGGCAGGCAGCAAGCTCACTGACGAGCGACGCAAAGGTATCGAGAACACCTACGCGACGCTCGTCGAGGGACAGGGCGGCATCTCTGGTTTGCGCAGAGCGTATTCGAGGCCGCTGCAAATGCTGATGGCCATCGTCGGCATGATTTTATTGATCGCTTGCGCCAACGTCGGCAGTCTTTTGTTATCGCGCGCGGCTTCACGCAAAGCCGAGATCTCTCTGCGCCTGGCCCTCGGCGCCACGCGCTGGCGGATCGTTCGCCAACTGCTTACCGAAAGCATGTTGCTGGCGCTGATCGGCGGCGTGTGCGGCGTGCTGTTGGCACAATGGGCCGTGACGGTGCTGGTGGGGCTGGTTGCAAGAGAAGCGCCGCTCAATACGCGACCAGATGCCGGCGTGCTTTTATTCACCGCCGGCGTCGTGATTATCGCCGGTCTTTTGTTCGGACTGATTCCTGCCGTGCAGGCCAGCCGTACAAACCTTTCCTCCGCAATGAAAGAAAAGAACCGCCTGCGAAGCGGATTCCTGCGACTCAGCCCATCGTCACTAATGGTGGTGATGCAGGTAGGTCTTTCAATGGTCCTGCTCACTGGCGCGGGACTGTTTGCACGCAGTCTCTTGAAACTTCAGAGCGAGGATTTGGGATTCAATCGCAACAACGTGCTGCTGCTCGGCGTTGATCCACGTCTCGCCGGCTATAAGACAACGGACCTGGCCACACTCTACCAGCAAATCGTCGAGCGCCTGAGCTCACTGCCACAGGTGCAAAGCGTATCGATTGCAACCTACTCGCCGCTGAGCGGCACACGTCGCAGCAGCAGCGTCCAGGTTAACGGTTACACGCCACAGCCTGGTGAGAATCTCGACACGCAGGACATTTTAGTCGCGCCCAGGTATGCCGAAACACTCGGAATGCCGTTGTTACGAGGTCGTGACATCGACGTGCGCGACACGGCCACGGCGACGCAGGTCGCAGTGATCAATTCGGCGTTCGCCGAGCATTTCTTCAAAGATCAGAACCCGATCGGGCGCACCTTCTCGTTTGACGATGACACTGACAAGGGTGCTGCGGTGCAAATCGTCGGCGTGGTCGGAGACATCAAGGCTGACGATGTGCGTGATAAGCCTGACCCAACTGTTTATCGCCCGATTCTTCAAGTACAGGACCAGGGCGCCTACACCGCTACGATTCACATTCGTACCGCAGCCGATCCAACCCCGCTCACACCGCAAGTGAGGCAAATGATCAATCAGATCGACGACAAGCTCCCCGTCTTCGGTGTGACAACGCTCAGCGATCAACTGCACGACAAGCTGAACCAGGAACGTTTGATCGCCCAACTCGTCAGTTTCTTCGGCGCGCTCGCTTTGATACTGGCGTCGATTGGTTTGTATGGCGTGATGGCCCAGGGCGTCGCGCGTCGCACCAGCGAGATCGGAATACGCATGGCGCTCGGCGCACGTGGCGGCAACATCGCGTGGATGATTTTGCGAGAAACATTTTACCTCGTTTTAGCCGGACTCATTTTGGGTGTCCCTGCTGCGTTGCTCGGAGCCCATTTGATTTCAACGCAACTGTTTGGATTGAGCCCGACCGATCCTCTAACACTCGTGGGAGCGGCTGTCGTTCTGTCGGTGGTGGCGATGCTTGCAGGTTATCTGCCTGCGCGACGCGCATCACGCGTCAACCCGCTGAACGCGCTGAGATATGAATAGAAGCCCCAAAAGGAGGGCACTAAAATGGACTCACTAATCAAAGACATTCGCTATGGCATTCGCAGCTTGTTGAAGCGGCCTGGCTTTACCGCGATCGCCCTCGTTGCGCTCGCACTTGGCATCGGGGCCAACACTGCGATCTTCAGTCTGGTAAATGCAGTCGTGCTGCGTCCACTTCCGTTTCCGGAGCCGGATCAACTGGTCTGGGGCTGGGGGTTCGTGCGCAATGGAACACCGCGCGCAAGTGTTTCGCCACCGGACTTCGTGGATTATCGCAATCAGAACAAAACGTTCGAAAACCTCGCTGCCACCAGCTCGGTCCCCCTCTCAGTAAACATGATCGGCAACGGCGATCCGGAACGACTCAATACCTATCTGGTCACCGGCAACTATTTCGACACGTTCAAGATCGCACCGGCGATCGGTCGTGGCTTCACGCTCGATAACGAGAAAGCAGGACAGGATCAGGTCACGGTCCTCAGTTACGACCTCTGGCAGAGACGTTTTGGCGGCGATCCGGGAATTCTCGGTAAGACAGTTGTCCTCAACGGCAAAGCGACGGAGATCATCGGGGTGATGGGCAAAGACGTCAGCTTTCCGCAGGCCGCCGAGCTGTGGCTACCCCTGAATTTTGAGAGTGACGCCGATATGAAAATACGCAAGGCGCACTTTCTTCGACCCGTGGGACGACTCAAACCCGGCGTCACCGTCAGGCAAGCACAGGCTGATCTGGACGTGATCGCCGCGCAACTTGAAAAACAGTATCCCGATAGCAACACCGGTTGGAGTTTGCGACTTGTCTCATTGCGAGAGCAGCTTTTGGGTGGCAGCAGGACGTATGTCTTCATCCTGTTCGGTGCTGTCGGTCTCGTGTTGCTGATCGCATGTGCGAACGTTGCCAACCTGCTGCTGGTACGTGCGGCTGCGCGCCAGAAAGAGATCGCGTTACGCACAGCGCTGGGCGCGAGCCGGTGGCGCATCCTGCGCCAGATGATTACAGAGAGCGTGCTGTTGGCGATCCTTGGCGGCGCCCTCGGCGTGTTGCTGGCGAGAGCCGGAGTTGAGCTGCTCGTTAGTCTGAGCCGAGACAACCTGCCGCGCACAGTGTCGGTCCGAGTTGATGGGACAGTACTGCTGTTCACTTTCCTGCTCGCGCTTTTGACTGGTCTCGTGTTTGGTCTCGCACCTGCGTTTCGCACTTTGAAAGTCAACCTGATCGAGTCGTTGAAGGAAGGTGTGAGAGGCGGCGGTGAAAACACACTGAAGAATCGCACGCGTAGTGTGCTCGTCGTAGCCGAAAGCGCGATCGCGGTCGTGTTGTTAATTGGAGCGGGGCTGCTGGTTCGTAGTCTCGTCGCACTGCAACGCGTGAATCCCGGCTTCGAGTCGAACAACGTGATGACGGCGCGCCTCGACGTCCCGCGCAAAAAGTATGACACAGCGGAAAAGAGAGCAAACTTTCTTAACGACATTCAAACGCACCTCAGTAACTTGCCCGGCGTCGAAACGGTTGGACTGATCACTGAGCTGCCGCTGAATGGTCAGCCTAACGATATGCCGTTCACGGTCGAAGGCCGCCCGCCGGCTTCGCCTGATCAGACGTTGGGCGCCGACTGGCGTCGCGTAAACGAAAACTATTTCAACGCGCTGCGCATTCCGTTGTTGCGTGGTCGAAATTTCACCGCGCAGGAGGTGCGACAAAGCGAGCCCGTCGTGATTGTCAGCCAGCAACTCGTGGATCAGGTTTTCCCGAATGAAGACCCGCTGGGCAAACGCCTGATGCTGGCGATTGGCGACAAGCGCTACGAGATCGTCGGCGTCATCGGCGACATCCGGCATCGCGCGTTGTCAGCTCCGCCTGTTCCCACGATGTATCTCCCGACTTTTGAGATAGGTTCCACGAACATGGTGATTCGCACTAAAGGCGATCCGATGAGCATCGCAGGCAGCGTGCGCAAAGAAGTGCTCGCTGTCGATCCGGAGCAGCCCATCGCGGCAGTCAGGCCGATGACGGCGCTGGTGGAGACGTCTGTTTCCTCGCAACGTTACAACACGATGCTGCTCGGTCTGTTTGCAGTGCTCGCGGTGGTGCTCGCGGCGACCGGAATCTACGGTGTGATGTCTTACACCGTCGCGCAGCGAACACACGAGATCGGCGTTCGCATGGCGCTGGGCGCCCGCCGGTTTGACGTGCTGAAGATCGTGCTCCGGCAGGGGATGACGCTGGCCATTATCGGCGTTGTTTTGGGACTGCTCGGCGCGTATGCGTTGACGCGAGTGATGGCGGCGTTCCTGTTTGAAGTGACGGCAAGGGATCCGATCACGTTTGCGGTCGTATCGGCATCGTTGTTAGCGGTTGCTTTCTTTGCGTGTCTCGTTCCGGCGTTGCGCGCGACGAAGGTCAATCCACTGATCGCTCTCAGGTACGAGTAACGCACAGAACCGAGCGCGGTAGCGCCGGGTCAGGTGTGGTAGGAGCGCCAGTCTGGCAGGTGACCCGGCGCTACCGCGCTCGGTTCTGTGCCTAACGAGGTTAAAAGATCATGGACTCGATCATCAAAGACATTCGCTATGGCGTGCGGGGGTTGTTGACGCATCCGGGGTTCACGGCCATCGTCGTGATCACGCTCGCGCTCGGTATCGGCGCGAGCACCGCGATCTTCAGCGTTGTCGATAGCGTGCTGTTGCGCCGTTTGCCTTATCGAACGGCAGAACGGATCGTGGCGATCCAGGAATTGGATCCGAACGGCAGGAGAGGCCAGTCAACCTCCGCTAACTTCTACGACTGGCGCCAGCAGAACACCGTCTTTGAACACCTGTCTGCGATTAAGATCAACACGACAAACCTCGCACTTTCAGACCACGCAGAGCGGATCGATCTCGCCCAAACGAATGCCGACTTCTTCGACATTTTCGGCATCACGCCGCAGTACGGACGGTTGTTTATTCCGCAGGATGAGCAGGCTGGACACGAGCCGGTCGTCGTCGTAAGCCATGCGCTCTGGCAGCGTCGCTTCGGATCCGATCCGTCTCTCGTTGGTAGATCGATCACACTCGACGGTCGAAACTACAACGTCATCGGTATCGCACCGCCCGGTTTTCAATATCCCGATAAAATCGAGCTATGGCTACCGCCGCTGAGACTCGTGCCGGAGTTGTACCCGGACCAGGATGTGACGCAAACGCGTCGCATGGGTTATCTCTTCGTCGTCGCGTTGTTGAAACCCGGTGTGTCGCGTCAGCAGGCGGCGGGCGAGATGGAGACCATCACTGCGCGTCTGCGAAAGCAGTATCCCGATTCAAACAACAAACGTTTCAACCGGGTAGTTTCACTTCACGAGCACCTCGTCGGTGACACAAACAAACTGCTATGGCTGCTGCTCGGCGCGGTTACGTTTGTGTTGCTGATCGGATGTGCGAACGTCGCTAATCTACTGCTCGCGAGTGGCGCGTCGCGACAAAAGGAGATGGCGATCCGCGCTGCGCTCGGTGCGTCGCGCTGGCGAGTCATCCGCCAGTTGTTTACCGAGAGCACGATCCTCGCGCTTACTGGTGGTGTAGTTGGTCTGCTGATTGCATTCTGGGGACTCGCTGCGATCACGAAACTCCTGCCGGCGGATTTTCCACGACTCAATGAGATTCATATCGACTGGCGTGTGCTTGGCTTCACCTTCGCGGCGTCGATGCTCACGGGAATCCTTTTCGGTCTCGTTCCGGCCTTGCAAGTCTCGCGTCCCGACGTTCAGGACGCAATCAGGGAAACTGGACGAGGCGCATCGGGAAGTCGCCGTCAGAGTCGCTTTCGACAGGCGCTCATCGTGGTCGAGGTGGCGTTGTCGGTGGTACTGCTCGCGGGCGCCGGCTTGCTTTTCAGAAGTTTCCTGCGGCTCCAATCAGTAAACACCGGATTCGTTTCGCAACAGGTGCTGACTGCGAGACTGACGCCTTCAGGAACAAATTACGTTAACGACGCCGGCTATGCGAAGTTTTATAACAGCGTGATCGAGAAGGTTAGCGCGATTCCCGGTGTGCAGGATGCCGGTCTCATCAACACGCTGCCTTTATTTAAAGGTCCGACGTCGGGTTTTCGCGTTGAAGGACGCCCGGTCACCACGCCTGACAAATGGCCGAGTGTGAACTATCGCGTCGTTAGTCCGGGCTACTTTCGCGCGCTGGGCATTCCGGTGTTGCAAGGTCGCGCTTACACCGATCGCGATAACGAAAACGCGCCGCTCGTGATGATGGTCAATCAGCAACTGGCACGCGAAATATTTCCTGATGAAAACCCCGTTGGGAAGCGAATCACGTTCGGCGGCACGAACACAGAGGGGCAACCGAGATGGTTTGAGATCGTCGGCGTTGTCGCAAATGTTCGCAGCCTGGAGCTGCGCGAGGAGCCCACTGCGGAGCTGTACTTCTCAGCGCAGCAGGATCTGTGGCCGGCGATGTCGCTCGTGGTTCGTTCCAGTGTTGAGCCATCGAGCTTGAGTGCTTCCGTGCGACAAGCAGTTAATGAGGTTGATCGATCCGTTCCCGTCGCGGATGTGAAGACGATGGACCACGTCGTCAGTGAGTCGATCACTCAGCCACGTTTCAATCTGTTCTTGCTGGGACTGTTCAGCGCCGTGGCGATGCTTCTCTCGGCCGCGGGAATTTATGGCGTCACTGCTTACACGGTCACACAACGGACACGCGAGCTCGGCATTCGCATCGCGCTGGGCGCGCAGGTCGGGGACGTGTTGAAGATGATCCTGGGCCAGGGCATGGCGGTGATTGGTATCGGGTTGATCGCCGGGCTGGCTGCGGCGTTTGGGTTGATGCGTCTGCTCAGGAGCTTGCTGTTTGGTGTTGGTGAGAATGATCCGCTGACGTTTGCGGCGATCACGGGCGTGTTGATGCTGGTGGCGCTGATCGCTTGCTACATCCCCGCGCGCCGCGCCACGAAGGTGGATCCCCTAGTAGCCCTGCGAGCTGAATGAAAGGCCATCCACAGATTACACAGAAAAATATCTGTGAAATCTGTGGATGGATCGATAGGTATGGATTCAATAATCAAAGACATTCGCTATGGAATTCGGGCTGAATAGGATTTTTGAAAAGAGCGCTCAGAGCGGGGGCAAGCCCCTCTTCCTGACTTGTTCTTGTTTCAGGCGCCTGAGGGAGGAACAAGTCAGGAAGAGGGGCTTGCCCCCGCTGAAAGAGGGACGAAAATAGATTATGGATTCGATCATTAAAGATATTCGCTATGGAATTCGCAGCTTGATGAAGCGGCCGGCGTTCACGGCTGTCGCTGTGATCACGATCGCTCTCGGCATCGGTGTTAACACTGCGATCTTCAGTGTTATTAACGCCGTGCTGCTGCGACCATTGCCATATGACGATCCATCTCGATTGATCAGTTTTAGATCGAATCAGTCAGCGCCTGATCTCGCTGACGTCGAATTACAGAGCAAGACGTTCAGCCGGTTTGGTGGCATGGTCATGCAGCCGCTGGCGTACACGGGCGGCAGTGAACCCCTTCAATTTCAGGTCGGACAGGTCACCGGCGGATTCTTTGAAACGCTCGGAGTAAGACCTGAGCGCGGACGTTTCATCACGAACGAAGACGATAAAAACGGCGCTCCGTTCGTCGTTGTGTTGAGCCACAACCTCTGGGTCAAACAGTTCAACAGCGACGATCAGATAATCGGCAAAGCAATTCCTCTCAGCGGAGACGTGTACACCGTCATCGGTGTGATGCCCGCTACCTTCGTCACACCGCGTGACAGCACCGAAGCATGGACACCGGTACACGTCTCGAACCCCGTCGCAGCGAATTTCCGCGGCGTTCATTTTCTGAAAACGTATGGAAGACTCGCGCCGGGCGTCAGCATCGAGCAGGCACGCGCCGAGATGCAGCTCATCGATCAAAGCCTCGCCGCGCAATATCCCGCCGAGAACAAAAATCGCAACACGGTGCTCTTCGCATTGCATGAGCGGATCGTCGGCGAGACGCGCCGCTCGTTGTTCATTCTCTTTGCCGCAGTCGGCTTTGTCCTCCTGATCGCGTGCGCGAACTTCGCCAATTTGTTGCTGGCACGTGCTGCCGAGCGCCAACGTGAGTTTGTAATTCGCGGGGCGCTCGGCGCGGGTCGGTGGCGATTGATGCGGCAGTTGCTGATTGAGAGTCTGTTGTTATCGCTTACCGGTGGTGTCGCGGCTGTCGTGCTCGCGTTCTGGGGCACGAGCCTGCTGGTGTCGTTCAAGCCTGACAACCTGCCGCGTCTGACGGAGATCGGTGTTGACGGGCGAGTCCTTGGTTTCACACTCGGCATCTCGATTTTGACCGGACTCATCTTCGGCCTCGTGCCTGCGTGGGCCGCTTCGCGCGGTCGTGTTGGTGATGCACTCAAGGAAGGTGGCCGCAGTGCGACGGCCGGAAGTGCGCGACAACGACTGCGCAGCGCCTTTGTAGTCGTCGAGCTCGCGGTCGCGCTTGTGCTTCTCGTCGGCGCCGGTCTGCTCATCAAGACTTTCTGGAAACTGCGCTCAGTCGAGCCGGGTTTCAATTCCGATCACCTGATCACGATGCGAGTCGAGCTGCCAGAGACTCGCTACAAAGAGGTCGCTCCGCAAACACGCTTTCGCAAACAAGTCCTCGCCGGTATGAACTCACTGCCGGGCGTGCAGGCCGCGATGATCAGTGAGCTTCCACTCAGCGGCGACTCTCTGGATCACGATTTTCTAATCGAAAACCGGCCGCCAATCGCGCCCGGTGACGAGCCCAGTCTGGAAACGCGCAGTGTGCTCGGTGACTACTTCAAAGTCATGCAAATCCCCCTGAAGCAGGGACGCGACTTTGGACCACAGGACTTCGATACACATGCGCCACGGGTCGGCATCGCAAACGACGCGCTCGTGCAACAGTATTTTCAAAATGAAGATCCGATCGGCAAGCGCGTGCGCTGGGCGCGTGATCCTGAGATTCGGTGGATAGAAATCGTTGGTGTCGCCGGCGATGTAAAGCATTTCGGTTTGGATCTGCCGGAGTTGCCGGCCCTCTACACTCCATACACGCAAATCAATCCGTGGAAACGATGGATGTCGATTGCGGCGCGAACACAGGGTGACTCGGCGAGCGCGGCTCAGGCGCTCAAACAGGAGATATGGAAAGTTGATGCGCAGCTACCGGTGACGAAACTCGAAACGATGAGTGACGTTGCGGCGAGCTCGTTTGCCGCACGGCGTTTCAATATGTCGCTGTTATCGCTGTTTGCAGGTCTCGCCCTGGTGCTGGCCGCGATCGGAATTTACGGCGTCATGTCGAATGCCGTCACGCAACGAACACAGGAGATCGGCATCCGTCTCGCGTTGGGTGCGCGCACTAGCGATGTACTCAAGCTGATTATTCGTAACGGGCTGACCCTCGTGATTATCGGTGTGGCAGTTGGGTTGGCGGGCGCGTTTGCGTTGACGCGTTTGATGACGACGTTGTTGTTCGGAGTTACGCCGACAGATGGACTAACGATCGTGGTTGTGTCAGCGGTGTTGATTGGCGTGGCGTTGCTGGCGTGCTTGATACCAGCGCGCAGAGCGACGCGCGTGGATCCATTGGTGGCCCTGCGTTACGAGTGAAGGTCATCCACAGATTACACAGAAGATCTGTGAAATCTGTGGATGGATTGAAAACCTATGAAAAAAGACCTGGTTCATAGCATTCGAAGCCTCGTCCGTCACCCAGCATTCACGGCGGTGGCGGTCATCACGCTCATGCTCGCTATCGGCGTGAACACCACGATCTTCAGCGTCGTGAATGCAGTGCTGTTGAAAGCGCTGCCGTTCCGCGATCCGCAGCAGCTCGTCTCCGTTCACAATGTTCCTATAGACGGTGGACTGCCCGGTATCGCCGCGTATCAATACCTCTCCTGGAAAGATAACAGCACCACCTTCGACGATCTTGCCGCATTCACCGATAACAATTTCAACCTCACCGGCAACGGCGAACCGGAGCGCATCTCGTGCGCGCAGGTGACGGCGAGTCTCTTCACAACGCTGGGCGTCCAACCTGTTCGTGGCCGTTTCTTTCTACCTGAAGAAGACAAGCCCGGCGCGAGCAAAGTTGCAATCGTCAGCGAAGCATTCTGGGAACGACGTTTTGGTCGCAACGAATCACTACTCCAAAGCACACTGACGCTCGACAACAAGCCGTATGTGATTGTCGGTGTACTGCCGAACAATTTTCGTTTCCCCGGTGAGTTTGAGGTGTGGCTGCCACTCGCTCTCGATCCCGTAAAAGAGTTTCAGGGTGACTGGTTTCAGCTCGTTGACGTCGCCGGTCGCCTCAAACCAAACGCATCAGTTGCGGGCGCGCAAAGTGAGTTGACCCTGATTGCACGGCAAGCCTCGGAGCAGGGTAAGAAGGAGCGTTTACCACTCGCCGCTGTTGAGATCGCACCGCTGCAGCAGCAGCTCGTCGCGGGCATTCGAGTGACGGTGCTCGTGTTGTGGGGCGCGGTCGGACTCGTGATGCTGCTCGCGTGTATCAACGTCGCGAGCCTGATGATCTCACGCACACTCGCGCGCCAACGCGAAATGGCTGTGCGCGCGGCAGTGGGCGCGCGTCGCTGGCAACTGATTCGCCAACTTCTCACTGAGAGCGTGCTGGTGGGTGTTGTTGGCGGCGCTTTGGGATTGCTGATCGCCGTGTGGGGCACGCGCGCGATTAGCAGCCTCGTTCCCAAAGGTTTCACCAGCTCCGTTTACGACCTGAGCAACATTCGTCTCGACTGGCGCGTGTTTGCCTTCACGCTTGGGCTTTCAGTTCTGACCGGAATCATCTTTGGCTTAGCACCGGCGTTAACTGCTTCGCGGCCCGATCTGATCGGCGCGCTGCGCAACAGTCGAGCGCACGGATTGATGAGTTTCGGACTGCGCAGCTTTCGCGGCTGGCTCGTCGTGGCGGAGCTCGCGCTTGCAGTCGTGTTACTGCTGGCTGCGGGTTTGCTGGTGCGAAGCTTCAACAAACTCGTTGCCGTCGATCTCGGCTTCGATCGCGAAAACGTCCTCACGGCACGCATCGCCTTGCCTCGCTCAGTCTATGCGAAACCGCAGCAGGTTCAGGCTTTCTACGATGACTTGTTGCAGCGTGTGAAGTCGTTGCCGGGAGTGCAGTCAGCCGGAACGATCAACCATACGCCGCTCAACGGCTTCGGGTTGATTGCTTTTTTTCAGGTCGAAGGATATCCGCCTATAGACCAGAAGAAGGATCCGCCGATCGGTATCGGCACAGTGTCGCCCGACTACTTTCGAACGATGAAGATACCGCTGGTGAGCGGTCGTTACTACGACGCGCGGGACGGCGCTGATGGACAGAAAGTTGCGATCGTCAACAAGGCGTTTGCGAATCGTTTTTCTCCGAATAGCGACCCACTCGGGAAACGTGTCGGATTTGGTTGTGAAGAGTCGGAAGGTTTGTGTCGCACGATTATCGGGGTGGTCGGCAACATTCGCCAGGAGAGTATTACCGACGAAATCGCGCCTGAGATTTACGTACCCTTTGCGCAAAGTCGCGTGAACGGGATGACGCTGCTGGTGCGCACCAATTCAGATCCGCTTGCGCTCGCGGGATCCGTGCGCAACGAAGTGCTCGCGATCGATAAGAACCAGCCGGTCTATGACGTGAAGACACTTGCGCAACGCCTCGATGAAGCAGTGGCTGTTTCGCGATCGTTGATGGTGTTGTTTGCATCGTTTGCGTTGCTCGCATTAGTGCTCGGCGCCGTTGGTATCTACGGCATCGTCTCTTACTCCGTTACACAACGAACACATGAGATCGGAATACGCATGGCGCTCGGTGCGAGAGCAGCGAACGTGTTGAGCTTGATCATGAAGAACGGGCTGACACTCGTGTTGACGGGAATCGTGATTGGGATTGGTAGTGCGCTGGGGTTGACGCGATTTCTGACGACGCTGCTGTTTGGGATTGAGCCGACCGATCGCGTGACGTTCCTCGTTGTGTCCGCGACGTTTTTTGTGATTGCGATGGTCGCTGCGTTGTTACCGGCGCTAAGGGCGACGCGCGTCGATCCACTGATCGCGTTGAGAGATGAATGAAAGGTGATCACAAAGTTCACAGATTACACAGAAAAAGAATCTGTGAAATCTGTGGATGATTGGTAAATCATGAATTCAATAATCAAAGACGTTAAATTTGCACTGCGTGGGTTGCTGAAGCATCCGGCATTTACCGCGATTGCGGTGGTCACGCTCGCGCTCGGCATCGGCGGCAGCACGTCGATCTTCACCGTTGTTAATGCGGCGCTGCTGCGTGGGCTGCCTTACAAGTCGCCGGATCGGCTTTATCACATTTGGGAACAGACGCCGAAACAGGAGTTTTCGAAGCGTGAGTTTTCATATCCCGACTACCAGGATTACCAGCAGAACAACGTGTTCGAAGGCATCGCTGCTTACTCCGGCGGCGGCGCGATTCTGAGTGGCCAGGGCGATCCGGAGAGTTTGAACGCGACGCGCGTGAATGCAGCGTTCTTTTCAGTGCTCGGCGTCGATCCTTATCTGGGACGAACATTCCAGAACGGCGAAGACAACCAGGGTGGTCCAAAGGTTACGGTGCTGACTTATGCATTGTGGCAACGTCGCTTCGGCGCCGATCCAAACATCGTCGGACGCGCGCTCACGATCAATGGCGACAGCTATACCGTGATCGGCGTGTTGCCGGCGAGTTTTCAATTCGCGCTGCGGCCGGCAGACCTTTTCCTGCCTTACCAGCCGACGCAAAACCAGTTGACGCGTCGCTTCATGCACGGGACTAATCTCATCGGCCGGCTCAAGGCTGGTAAGACCGCCGATGAAGCGCAATCGGAATTGAATCTGATCGCCGGCCGTATCGAGCAGCAGTTCAACGATTCGCACGCAGGTGTAAAAGCGCGCGTCGTCCCGCTTCAGGAAGAAATCATCGGGAACGTGCGGCCGATACTGTTAGTGCTTCTCGGCGCGGTTGGGTTTGTACTGCTGATCGCGTGCGCCAACGTAGCCAGTTTGTTGTTGACGCGGTCGCTGGCGCGACAGAAAGAAGTCGCGATTCGCTCGGCACTCGGCGCCAGTCGTTGGCGTGTCATCCGCCAACTGCTCACGGAATCAATTCTGCTTTCGCTCGCGGGTGGTATTGCCGGTTTGTTGATTGCGCTTTGGGGCGTGCCGGCGCTCGTTGCAGTCTTGCCACAGAGCCAGTTGAACGCGATGCCGTTTTTGAAGTCGCTGAATATCGACGCGTCGATCCTGGCTTTTTCATTTGGCCTTTCTTTGCTGACCGGTCTGTTCTTCGGGCTCGCGCCTGCGCTTCAGTCTTCAAAACTCGATCTCAACGAAGCACTCAAAGAAGGCGGGCGCCAGACGTCCGCGGGTTCTGGTCATCGTTTGCGCAGCGCGATGGTCGTGAGCGAGATCGCGCTCGCGGTCGTGTTGTTAATCGGCGCCGGGCTGATGATGAAGAGCCTGCTGCGACTGTTGCAGACAAATATCGGCTTCCAGACTGAAAACCTCATGACGATGACGGTGATTTTGCCGCCGTCGAAATACACCGAAGTCAACCAGCAGATCAACTTCAACGATCAACTGCGCCAGCGCGTGCAATCGCTGCCGGGCGTCGCCGGTGCGGGCACAGTCAACATCCTGCCGGTTAATTCCGGTAACACGACGCGTTTCTTCATCGACGGCGATCCCATTCCATCGCCGGGTAAGGAAACGGAAGCCAACATTCGCACCGTCAGCGACGATTACTTCAAGACTCTCGGCGTGCCGCTGCTGGCAGGCCGCACGTTTGACGAACGCGACACGGCTGACAAGCCCGGCGTCGTGATCATCGGGAAGACAATCGCGGACCGCATGTTTGCGGGTCGTGATCCGGTGGGCATGCGGATCAAGTATTCATCGATCCAGGGCCAGCCGGATCTGATCGTCGGCGTCGTTGGTGACGTGAAGATTACGGGGATCGATGAAGCGCTCAGGCCGGTGCTGTATTACCCGTTTCGCCAAAGCCCTTCAACGTTCGCCAATCTCGTCGCGCGCACTAACACCGATCCGACGGCGCTCGCGGCCGCGATTCGCGGTGAGGTTCGTAACCTCGAGCCTGACGCAGCGATCCTCAACGTGCGCACGATGGACGAGATGATCGCGCAGACGCCGGCGTCGTTCATGCGACGTTTTCCGGCGTTGCTGATCAGCATCTTCGCGGGTATCGCATTGTTGCTGGCGTCGATCGGAATCTACGGCGTTGTTTCGTACTCCGTGAGCCAGCAGACGCATTACATCGGCGTGCGCATGGCGCTTGGTGCGAGCCCGTCTGACATTCTCAAGATGATTTTGAAGCAGGGATTGTTGTTGGCGGTTCTGGGTGTCGGCATTGGTGTCGGCGCCGCGTTTGGTTTGATGCGCCTGTTGAGCACGCTGCTTTTCCAGGTAAGCGCGACCGACGCGAGCACGTTTGCGATCGTCACAGGGACATTGTTTGCGGTGGCGCTGTTGGCATGTTTTCTGCCGGCGCGACGCGCAACAAAGGTCGATCCACTGGTGGCGCTTCGCTACGAGTAATTTTGACTGCGTGCGCCGGCCGTGCACAGAACCGAGCGCGGTAGCGCCGGGTCAACTGTCGGTCGGAGCGCCCTTAATTGCACTTGACCCGGTGCTACCGCGCTCGGTTCTGTGGGCGCTCGGTTGGAAATAGCGTGATGAACATGCTTTTCAATGATCTGCGATATACGCTTCGTGGGCTGTTAAAGCGGCCGGGATTTACGGTGATTGCGGTGCTGACGCTCGCGTTGGGTATTGGTGCGAACACCGCGATCTTTAGTGTTGTGAATGCGGTGTTGTTGAAGCCGCTGGCGGCGAAGGATCCGGACCGGTTGATGACTTTCTGGCATTCCGCGCCCGCCAAGGGGTTGAAACACGTCGATCTCAACGACGCCCTCGTTGCTTACTACCGCGATCGCACGCGCACGTTCCAGGGTCTGGCTGCATTTGAAACCGGTAAGTTCTCAATCACCGGCGCCGGTGAGCCTGAAGTTGTGCCGGGTGCGATCGTCACGTTCAACTACTTCGAAGTGCTGGGACGTGAGCCACTGTATGGACGAACGTTCACGCCGCAGGAAGACACGCCGGGCAACAACCACGTGGCGCTACTCAGCTACGCTTTGTGGCAACGCCGCTATGGTGGGAACCCAAACATCGTGGGACGATCAATTAATCTTGATGGTGCGCTGGCGACGATAGTCGGAATCATGCCCTCCGACTTTGATTTTCCCAATCCTGCCGAGCGAGCGAATAGCTCCGGTCACATGCAATTGTGGGTTCCGAAAGGTCTCGATCCACAAGATGCAACTTCGTGGAATCTTTTAGCCGTCGGCCGCTTGCAACCAGGCGCAACTCGCGAAGAAGCAGAAAAAGAAATCAATGCTTTGTACGTAGCGTGGACTGCTGAGAACGGCCGCCAGCTTGGCGACGGCGCAATCGGTTCAACTACCTCCACGGTGATGTTGCCGTTGCAGCAAAACATCGTCGGTGAAGTACGTCGACCATTGCTCGTGTTGCTGGGCGCGATCGCGCTCGTACTGCTGATCGCGTGCGCGAATCTCACGAACCTTCTGCTCGCACGTGCTTCAGCGCGCCGCCGGGAGATCGCAGTGCGCCAGTGTCTCGGCGCGAGTGCAACCACAATTGCGCGACAGACGCTTACCGAAAGTCTCCTGCTCTCGTTTTGCGGAAGCGTAGCTGGAGTGTTGCTGGCCGTATGGATTGTGACTGCGCTGAAGAGTTTTGTGTCGTCACAAATTCCTCACATCGAAAGTGCGCGCGTTGATGGAACGGTTCTGCTGTTCACAGTCGCGATCATGTTGCTCACCGGCGTGCTGTGTGGCTTAGCTCCTGCACTCCGCGCTTCCCGCATCAATTTGCAGGGCGCGATCAAGGAAGGCGCACGCGGCTCCGCCTCAGGCTCGAACAAGCGACTCAACAATATCTTCGTCGTTTCCCAACTCGCGCTCTCGCTCGTGCTGCTGATCGGCGCGGCATTGTTCCTGCAGAGTTTCCGGAATCTGTTGTCAGTCAATCCGGGCTTTCGCGCTGAGAACGTGTTGATGGCGCGCCTGTCGCTTCCCGAAACGAAATATAAGGAACGACCGGAGGTCGAGAGCTTCTACAACCAGGTTCGCGCGGGCGTGAGCAGTCTTCCGGGCGTGCAGGCGGTGGAGTTGTGCCAGGTGGTTCCGTTCAGCGGTGGCGGCGGTGGTGGACCATTCACCGTCGAGGGTTTCGAGGGCCAGCCGGCGAAAGTTGCGTGGCTGCGCAGCACGACGCCGGGATACTTCGGCGCGATGGGAATGCCGGTGCTCAAAGGTCGCGCGTTCGCCTCGTCTGATACTGAAAAATCTCAGCCGGTTGCGATCGTCGACGAGCGGCTCGCGCGAATGTATGCGCCCGACGGCGATCTCGTCGACAAGCGAATCCGCATCGGTGATGGACCATGGCTGACGATCGTCGGTGTCGTTCCCAACGTCAAGAACCGCAAACTCGATGAAGAAGCGTGGCCCTACCTCTATCGACCGTACAGCCAGTGGGTGCGACGCGAAACGATGCTCGTCGTGCGCGGCGCGATCAATCCTCAATCCCTTGTTGGCCAGATCCGGCAGGAAGTTGCGAAACTCGATCCCGAATTACCGCTCTCCGATGTGAGCTCGATTCAGCAGGCAATGGATCGTTCGCTCGTTACTGCTCGATTAACCAATTCGCTGCTGGTCGGTTTTGCTGTGACCGCGTTGTTGCTGGCGTTGACCGGGATTTACGGAGTGATGTCGCTCAACGTCGCGAATCGCAGGAATGAGTTTGGCATACGTCTCGCGCTTGGCGCGCAAACGTCGAACGTTTTGAAGTTGATCCTGGGACAGGGATTGAAGCTCGCGGCGGTTGGGGTGGCGTTGGGATTGCTGGCGGCGATCGCTTTCACGAGACTGTTGAAGGGATTGTTGTTTGGCATCAGCGCCAGCGATCCGTTGACGTTTGGGTTGATTGCCGCGCTGCTTGTCGGTGTTGCGTTGCTTGCGTGTTGGATTCCCGCGCGCAGGGCTACGAGAGTCGATCCATTGAAAGCGCTCAGAAACGAGTAAAACCATCCGCAGATTACAGAGAAAATCTGCGAAATCTGTGGATGGATTGTTCTGGACGTTTGCGGCGATCGGGATCTTATTGGCGGTGGTGGCGTTGATTGCGTGTCTGGTGCCTGCGAGACGGGCTACGAAGGTGGATCCACTCAGGGCGCTCCGTTACGAGTAAAACTTAGCCACGGGTGAGACGGATCATGGAAACGATTTTCACGGATATACGCTATGGGTTGAGGACTTTGAGGAAGCGACCCGGGGCGACGTTGATCGCGCTCGTGACGTTAGCGCTCGGGATTGGGGTGAATACGGCGATATTCAGCGCGGTTGATTCGATCCTGCTGCGACCGCTGCCATTTAAAGATCCCGAGAGAATCGTATCTGTTTGGGAGCAGTCGCCGTCACTCGGCATACAGCAAAACCAGGCGGCGCCCGCGAACTTTTTCGATCTCCGCAATCAGAACCAGTCGTTTGAAGCGCTCGGTGCTTATGGACCACTGGATATCAATCTGACTGGTGCTGGAGATCCTGAGAGGCTCGACGGTCAGCTCGTATCGGCGAATGTGTTTTCAATATTAGGCGTTGCACCTGCAGTCGGCCGCACGTTCCTTGCGAATGAAGATCAACCGGGCCAGGAGCACGTGGTTGTGCTGAGTGATGCGCTCTGGCAACGACGCTTCAATCGCGATCCGTCGATTATCAATCGCAACATCTCGCTTAATGGAGAATCGTTTACGGTCGTCGGGGTGATGCCGCGCGGCTTCTTCTTCCCACTTCGTGAGACTGAATTGTGGGTGCCGTGGGCCATGGAGGCGGATCAGGCAAGTGGACGCGGCGATCACTATCTTGGAATCGTCGCCCGTTTGAAAACTGATGCCGGCATTGAACGCGCGAATGCCGATCTTGCAGCGATCGGGCAGCGGTTGGCGGTTGAATACCCGCGCACCAACGAGGGGCTCGGCTTTATCGCACGATCTCTGCACCGTGATTACGTCGGCGATCTTCGTATGCCGATGCTGATCCTGTTTGGCGCGGTTGGGCTCGTGCTGCTGATTGCGTGTGCGAACGTCGCGAACCTGCTTTTGGCCCAGGCGACAACGAGACGCAAGGAGATCGCGATTCGCATTGCCCTCGGCGCGCGGCGTTGGACCATCGTGCGACAGATGCTCGTCGAGAGTTTATTGCTCGCCTCGGGTGGTGGTTTGCTGGGCGTGCTCGGTGCGTTCTGGGGCGTTGAAGCGCTCACAAAGTTTCTTCCCGAAAGTCTTTCGAAGCTACAAGGCGTCAATATCGATGCGCGAGTGTTGCTGTTCACGCTCGGGGTGAGTGTGCTTACGGCCATCGTCTTTGGCGGCGTGCCCGCGTTGCTCGCTTCACGCACGACGCCGGGGGCGACGCTGAGTGACGTTGCGCGAGACACGGCGGGCGGAACTTCGGGCCGCCACGTTCGACGTGTGCTCGTCGTGTCTGAAGTCGCGCTTGCAGTCGTGCTGCTCGTCAGCGCCGGACTGTTGATTCGGAGCTTCCAGTTACTGCGGCAAGTTCAGCCGGGATTCAATCCCGAGAACGCCCTCACGATGCGAATGGTCCTGCCGTTTCCGAAGTACGCAAAAAAGGAAGCGCGAAGCGCTTTTTACGATGAGGTGCTGCGGCAGGTTAAAGAGACGCCCGGTGTTGAAGCCGCGGGCATGATCACGTTTATGCCGCTCTCGTTCAGTGGCATGAACTTCAGTTTCTCAGTCGAGGGACGCACCGCACCGAGTGACATGAATCTGCCGTTCGCACTCTTTCGCGTTGTCAGTCCTGACTACTTTCGTGCGATGGGCATTCCGTTGCTGCACGGACGATATTTCGAAGCGCACGATGCGCCCGATACCACGCCGGTGACTTTGATCAATCGACGTCTCGCAGAACAGTACTGGCCGGGGGAAGATGCGATCGGAAAACGTCTCAAAGTTGGACCAGCCGATTCACCAAATGCATGGCTGACAGTTGTGGGTGTCGTTGGCGACGTGCGTCAAACCGGGCTGCACGAGCAGAAGTTGGAATTCTACGTGCCGTACCTGCAGGAGCGCCGCTCGTTCATGGCCCCGCGCGATCTCGTCGTGCGCACGAAAGCTGACCGGGCGGTGATCGCGGCGGCGGTGCGAAAGGCTGTGTGGTCGGTCGACAAGGACCAGCCGGTCTCGAACGTTCGCACCGTTGATGAAGTGTTCTCTGCGGCGATCTCGCAGGAACGTTTTCAGGCGCTGATGCTCGGGCTGTCTGCGGCGCTGGCGCTCGTGCTCGCGTGCGTCGGGCTTTACGGCTTGATCTCTTACTCGGTTGTGCAACGAACGCACGAGATCGGCGTGCGCATTGCGTTGGGCGCGCAGCCTGTCGATGTGTTGAGTCTCGTCATTCGTCAGGGAATGTCGTTGACGTTTGTGGGGCTCGTTGTGGGCATTGTTGCGGGAACATTTATGACGCGTGTTTTGAGTGACATGTTGTTTGGCGTGACGCCGCGCGATCCGTTGACGTTTGTGGGCGTGCCGGTGTTGCTGCTGATAGTTGCTTTCTTTGCGTGCTACATCCCGGCACGACGCGCAACGCGGATCGATCCGTTAGTGGCGTTGAGATATGAATGACACCGGAAACGAATTGAAAGCACCAATACGCCGAAGGCGTTCGCTAATTTTAGCCCAGGGTTCGAACGCAGCGAGAACCCTGGGTATGCATAGAAAAATGGGTGAACCCTGAAAGGGTTCGGGGGTTGGCGAACCCTTTCAGGGTTGTTAAGGATTTTTAATGATGATCCCAAGGTTGTCGCTGCGCTCCAACCTTGGGCTGAAATTAGCGAACGCCTTCGGCGTAATTAGCGAAGGGGCTTCGGTTGAATTTAGCGAACGCCTACGGCGTTAATGCACCGATGTTCATTGAGGAATAACAGATGATTCAAGATATTCGGTATGGAATACGCATGCTGTTGAAGCACCCAGGGTTTACCCTCGTTGCCGTCATCACACTCGCGCTCGGCATCGGCGCGAACACCGCGATCTTCAGCCTCGTCAACAGCATCCTGCTGCGACCGCTCCCGTTTCGTGAACCCGATCGACTCGTGCGAATGCTGCAGGCGAGCCCGAAGCTGGGACTCTCGTCGTGGGGAGTTTCGCAGGCCGATTATGCCGCGTACCGCGAACAGAATCGCTCGTTTGAATCAGTCGCGATTTACAACACGACCGCGACGAACCTCACCGGCGCAGGCGAGCCCGAGCGTTTGCCGATCGCGACTGTCACCGCCGACTTTTTCAAAGTGTTCGGCGTCAATCCGCTGCTCGGCCGCACGTTTGTCGAAGGTGAAGACACGCCGGGAAAGAACCAGATCTGCGTGATCAGTTATGCATTCTGGCAGCGACGCTTCGGCGGCGATCCAAACGTCGTCGGTAACAAGCTGAGTCTGAACAACACGCAGACGCAGATCGTCGGTGTCATGCCCGCTGAGTTTAAGTTTCCGCGATACGAAACCGATCTCTGGACGCCACTCGCGCACGATCCCAAGCGCATTGCGCCGTACTTCTTTGCGCTCATCGGTCGTTTGAAGCCCGGCGTGCAGGTGGGCCAGGCGCAGGCTGACACGACAGACGTGCTTCAGAACTTTGGTCGACAACATCCGAACCTCAGCGAAGCGATCGGGCTGAGCGAAGGTATTGGACCACGAACGATTGTTACGCCGTTGCGCGAAGCGATGCTCGGCAAAACTGAGAAGCCGTTGCTCGTGTTGCTCGCCGCTGTTGCACTCGTGCTGCTGATTGCATGTGCGAACGTCGCGAACCTTCTTTTGGCGCGTGCGACTTCACGCACGCGTGAGATCGCTGTGCGAGTGTCGTTGGGCGCATCGCCCTCGCGAGTCGCGCGACAGCTTTTAACTGAAAGCGTGCTGCTCTCGTTCATCGGTGCAGTCGTTGGCGTTAGTCTGGCCGGGTTTGCCATCCGCATGCTCGACAAGCTGCCCATCAGCGGCATCGTGCGCATGGAAGAAGTGCGTATGAGCGGCACCGTGCTCGCGTTCACGGCAGGACTCACAGTATTCACAGGTTTACTGTTTGGCTTCATGCCTGCGTTGCGCGCGTACGCAATGGGGATCGCGAGTGGAATTCGTGAGGGCGCGCGCGGCACGGTTTCGCATCGTCGACTCAACAGCGCGCTCGTCGCGGTCCAATTTTCACTTTCTCTAATTCTCCTGATTGGCGCAGGACTATTGTTGAAGAGTTTTCAGCGACTCGGTGCAGTCGATCTCGGGTTCAATCCTGAGAACACGCTGACGATGGTCGCGACTCTGCCGCAGGCAAAGTACGACAACGAAGAGAAAGCTCTGCGCTTTTACGACAGCGCGATGGAACGCTTGCGTAACTCGCCTGGCATCAATGCAGTTGGCCTCACTGACAATCTGCCGTTCGGCGACGGCGGAAATGTTGACGGCATCATCGTTGAGGGACAGGAGCCGGCCGAAGGCGCACAGGTCTCACAAGCCGAACAGGCGGAAGTTGTAAGCCTCGCGCCGGGAACGTTCAACGCACTCGGAATTCCGCTCTTGCAGGGCCGCGATTTCCAGACAACCGATCACAGCAAATCACCTCTAGTCGCAATCGTTGACGAACCTTTAGCTCGTCGTTACTGGCCGGCGGGCGATGCGCTCGGCCGTCGCATACAGATCACGGGAGACCGGCAGTGGCTGACGATCGTCGGCATTGTCGCCGGCGTGAAGCACATCAGCCTGATGGAAGAGAAGCGGCCGCATATCTACTTCGCGACAGCCCAGTATCCGTCGCCGCGCGTTTCGTTTGTCGTGCGTACAGATGGACCACCATTAAGCGTGACGGGCACGTTCCGGGCTGCGATCAGGGAAGTCGATCCTGACATGCCGTTGTATCTCGTACGGCCGATGACCGAGATCATCGGACAAACACTCAGCACACAACGATTGACGAATCTCCTGCTGTCGGCATTCGCCATCATTGCGTTGACGCTCGCTGCTGTCGGTATTTACAGCACGATGTCGGTTTACGTCGGCAGTCGCACGAAAGAGTTTGGGATCAGGCTCGCGCTCGGTGCTCAACCCGGTGCGTTGCGACGTGCGGTTATGCGCCAGGGGCTTTGGCTCACGGGGGTGGGCGTCGTGGTTGGTGTGGCCGGTGCGCTCGCGTTAACGCGGACGATCAAGAGTCTGCTGTTCGAAGTGAGTGCGACTGATCCGCTGGTGTTTACGGCGATACCGGTGTTGCTGGTGATGGTGTCGTTGCTTGCTTGTTACACGCCTGCGCGAAGGGCTACACAGGTCAATCCGTTGGAGGCATTAAGGGACGAGTGAGGCTATCCACAGATTGCGCAGATTACACAGAAAAATATCCGTGTAATCTGTGGATGGATCGAGAGTCATGAAACAAAACATCAGTTTCGCCATTCGCACGTTGTTCAAGAACAGGGGCTTCACGATCACGGCGGTGTTGACACTCGCGCTGGGGATTGGAGCGACTACGGCGATCTTCAGTGTGGTCTATGCGGTGTTCGAGCCGATGCCATATCCCAAAGCGGATCAGCTCGTGATGGTGTGGACCATGATGCCGGGTGGAAGAAACTCTGTCGCTGCCGGCGACTTTCTCGAATGGCGACGACGGAGCACTTCGTTCCAGGATTTGAACGCATGGACCAGGGCCTCATTCAACGTCGCCACTGAAGATCGACCGGAACCTATTGTGGGCGCGCGTTGTACAACCGGGTTCTTCGCGATGCGCGGATTGCCGCTGTTTCTCGGGCGCTACTTCCTTCCCGAAGAAGGTGAGCCAGGCAGGGATCACGTCGTGATTCTCAGTCATAACGTGTGGAGCAAATACTTCAACTCCAATCGTGACCTCATCGGCAAAGACATTCGGATAAACGGCGAGCACTACACAGTCGTCGGCGTTCTTCCGCCCGGCCTGCACGATCGGCTCAGCTCGCAGGTGTGGGTGCCTATGTCTTTCAGACCTGAGGAGATAGCTCACGACACGAACTTTATTACCGTGATGGCGCGCTTGAAGGACGGAGTCACAATCGATCAGGCACAAGCAGAAATGAGTGGCATCGCTGCGCAACTTCAGCAGGAGTTTCCAAGGTCAAATGCGAATCGCGGTGTGAGCGTCGAGCGATTGCACCTCAACTTCGTTACCGACTCTACGCGACGCAATCTCTGGCTGCTGCTGGGTGCGGTCGGCTTTCTTCTATTGATTGGTTGTGTCAACGTGGCGAGTCTGCTGCTGGCGCGCGGCGCCTCTCGCCAAAAAGAGATTGCAATAAGAGCGGCACTGGGCGCTTCCAGACCTCGCTTGTTCGCTCAGTTTCTCACTGAGAGTCTGGTGCTGGCGGCTCTCGGTGGAGCGCTCGGCGTTTTTCTCGCGCGCTCGATCATCGATGCTGTCACGCTCGTGATGCCGCCGGTCGGCACGATGATTCCTTCCGAAGCAGATATCAGGATCAGTATCCCGGTGTTGCTCTTTACGATCGGGGTAACAACCGTTGCCGGACTATTGTTTGGGACTGCGCCTGCCTGGCAAGCAACACGAGTTGATCTGAATGAGATTCTCCAACTGGGAGGCCGGACCGGCAGTCGTGGCATCAAGCGCAACGCTTTTCGAGCGCTCATAATTGCGGAGTTTTCTCTCGCCCTCACGTTGCTGGCGACCGGTGGTCTCGCGCTGCGAGGTTTCTGGAATCTCAACCGGATCGATCTGGGCATTCAAACGGACAATGTGCTGACGTTTCGTCTGCCGGTACCCGATAGACGCCTGGATGGACCAGATCAAATCAGATCGTATTACGGGCAGATGCTGGAAAGGATCCAGACTCTGCCTGGAGTAACGAAGGCCGCGTTGACAACTGGTTATCCCGGTCTTGGTCCAGGAAATGGCGCCCGGTTCACGATTGTCGGCCAACCAGTCAATCCTCAAGCGCGCCTCGGCACAGGCGTTCGAATGGTTACGCCGGAATACGTCGACACGCTCGGAATTCGGATGGTAAACGGTCGCAACATTAGCGAGCACGACATCGCCAACAGTGTGCGTGTCGCCACCGTCAATGAAGACTTCGTGAAGCAGTATCTGGCGGGAGCCGATCCATTAACGCAAAGAATTTCCTTTCCCGAAATTATTCCGAATGCGCCGCGAGGGAAGCCGGTCGAATGGCAGATTGTTGGCGTTTATCACAACCTTCGCGGGGCTGGAGTTCGTGAGGACTCTCCGGAGATCAACATTCCATTTGCTCAGAATCCCTGGCCGCAAGCTTCTGTCGCGCTAAAGACGAGCGGCGATCCGAAGGCTGTTATCAAGAGTGTCGCCGCGGCAGTTAATGCAGTCGATCCTGATATGCCGCTCGCGGGTGTGCAGACGATCGATGAGATCGTAAGCGAGTCCCTTGCAATCGATCGTTTCAGCGTCGTGTTGTTTGCGAGCTTTGGCGCGCTGGGGCTGCTGCTTGCGGCGGTGGGTATTTACGGCGTGATGGCTTTCGCAGTGGCGCAACGCACGCATGAGTTTGGGGTGCGCATGGCACTCGGCGCGCAGCGCTCGCGTGTGGTCAGTATGGTCCTGAAAGAAGGTGCGTTGCTGGCGATTTTGGGAACACTCATCGGACTCGGTGGTGCTTATCTCGTGGGTCGTGCGATGCAGTCGACTTTGTACGGCGTCGACGCGTTCGACGTGCGGGCGTTCATTGGTGTTTCGGCGTTGTTGCTGGCCGCAGCGCTGCTGGCGTGCTGGTTCCCGGCCCGGCGCGCCAGCCGCATCGAGCCGCTTGAGGCACTCAGGTACGAGTAAAGCCACGGATTAACACGGATTACACAGTTCAGAATAAAGCCGTGTTCATCAGTGTAATCCGTGGCGAAAAAAATTATGAATTCACTATTTAACGATGCGCTTTCGGTTGCTTGTTATATCCCCACGAGGCGTGCGACGAAGGTCGATCCACTAATCGCGCTGAGGTACGAATAGGACCTATAGGACGGAACCATACCATTTGATGATTAGTGAGCTAAAAATAGAACAAGTCAGGAAGGGTGGCTTGCCCCCGCCGTTGCTTGGATGGGACGAGCGGGGGCAAGCCACCCTTCCTGACTTGTTCTATTTAGCGGTTCGTAATTCAACCATTAGCTCGGACCTATAGGACGAATTTTTATGCAAACACTTCTACAAGATCTCCGCTATGGCGTCCGGATGTTAGTCAAGCAGAAAGGGCTTACTTCCGTTGCCATCTTTTCACTCGCGCTTGGTATCGGTCTGAACACGGCGATCTTCAGTATCGTCAACGCCGTCCTTATTCGTCCGCTTCCAGTCGTCAAGAATCAGGACCGTCTGGTGTGGCTGCGCGCGCCCATCTCATATCCCGACTACGTGGATTATCGAAACCAGGCAAACAGTTTCGCAGGGATGGCGGCAATCACCGGCACGCACGACTTTAGCGTTACAGCGGGAAGTGAGCCGGAGCTCGTTAAGGGCGAGTACGTCACGGAGAATTATTTCGACTTGCTTGGTGTCCCGGCTGTTATGGGACGCGTGTTTGTCGAGGAAGATGGAAAGACACAAACACCAGTCGTCATCCTTAGCGAGAATTTATGGCGAACACGTTTTGCTTCAGACGCAAACATCGCCGGCCGACAGATCTCATTAAACGGATTCGGTTTCACTGTGGTCGGCGTGATGCCGAAGAACTTTACCGGTACTGAAGTCGGGCTCAATCGCGAGCTGTGGCTGCCGCTTTCAATGTACCGGCTGCTGAATCCGCCTGCGGCTGCGCGCGCGGCGAATCCCGGAGCGAATCTATTCGAGAACCGCGATACCCACTGGCTCGCCGTGTTTGCGCTAACAAAACCTGACATTTCGCGTGAGAGCGCCGGCAGTGAGTTAACCGGAATTGCCCGGCGTGTTGCCGAGAACTATCGCGGTGAAGTCGAAGCGGAAACACTCAGGAGCGTGCAACTGCTGCGGATGAGCGGTGGCATGGATCCGCGAGATCAGGAAGAGGTGCTGCCCGTTGCCGGCATCGCGATGGGCGTAGTTGCTCTCGTGTTGCTGATCGCGTGCGCGAATATCGCAAGCCTGCTGCTGGCGCGAGCCGCAATTCGAAGACGAGAAACAGCGATCCGGCAAGCACTCGGGGCGAGTCGCCGTCGTCTGATGCGGCAGTGGCTGACGGAGAGCGTGTTGCTCGGCATCGCCGGTGGCGCTGTCGGGTTGATACTTGCGGTGTGGGCCAATCGGCTCCTGGTCTCACGTCTCCAGTCGACACCGCTCGCCGCGCTTGAGTTCGATTTAGATTATCGCGTACTCGCATTCACGCTCGTCGTCTCAGTTGCCACCGGCATTGTCTTTGGACTTGCTCCAGCGATTCAGGCTTCGCGGCTGAACATCGTCATGGCGTTGAAAAGCGACGCTTTGAAAGTTGCCGGCGCTCATCGCTCGTACCTGCGCAATGCCTTCGTCACGGTCCAGCTAATTCTGTCCGTCGTGCTGCTGGTTGGGTCTGGTCTGTTCATCAGGGCTTTGCAGCGTGCGAGCTCGATCGATCCGGGTTTCACTGTCGAGCGCGCATTGATGGCGCCAATCAATCTCGGGTTATTGAGATACGACAAGACGCAGGGCGAGGCTTTTTATCGCGACGTGCTGGCGAGAATGCAAACGCAGGCCGGCATCGAGCAGGCCACGCTCGTGCGGTTTCCGCAAATGGGCAGCTCCTTCGCGCAGTTTCAGGTTTTCACGGAAGGCAGCGAACCGGCCGGCGAAGGTATGAGCACGGGCTTCAACGTCGTAGGCCCAAACTATTTCAGAACGATGGGAACTACATTGCTTCGCGGCCGTGAGTTTACGGAAGCCGATCGCGACGGCGCGCCGGGCACGGTGGTAATAAACGAGACGCTTGCGACCAGACTCTGGGCGAACGAAGACGCACTAGGCAAACGCGTCAGCATCGCTGGACCAAAAGGTCCATTCCTCGAAGTGGTTGGCGTGGCGCGCGACAGCAAGTACCGGACGCTGGGTGAAGTAACGCGTCCTTACGTCTACCTGCCGCTTCAGCAATCTTACGATCCGAAGATGACTCTCGTCGTACGCACGACGGGTGAGCCAAAGGCCCTCACCTCGATCGTGCGCGAACAGATCCGTTCGCTGAATCCAAACCTTCCGATCGCAGGCGTGCAGACATTGCGCGAACAGTTAGAGCTCACGCTGCTGCCATCACGAATCGCTGCATGGACTCTCGGTGGCTTTGGCACCCTCGCGCTGCTGCTCGCGGGAATCGGGATCTACGGCGTCGTTTCTTACGGCGCGGCGCAGAGGACACGCGAGATCGGAGTGCGGATGGCGCTGGGCGCAAAAGAAAAAGACGTACTCGGGCTCGTGCTTTGGGATGGGTTGATCGTTATCGGTGCGGGGCTCGCGATCGGCTTGCTGCTCGCGGCGGCGGCCACGCGAGTGATCGCTGCGTTTCTGTACGGCATTGGAGCGACTGACCCGTTGACTTTTGTGGTGGTGCCTCTGCTGCTGGGAGGTGTGGCTCTGCTCGCGTCTTATGTTCCTGCGAGAAGGGCGGTGAAAGTCGATCCACTCGTGGCGCTGCGTTACGAGTAAATCGTTAACGCTGATTAGACGGATTGAAAACGCGGATTTAAATCAATGAATACTCTTTTACAAGATGTGCGCTATGGGTTTCGGATGTTGCTCAAGCAAAAGGGGCTCACGGCTGTGGCGTTGCTTTCGCTGGCGCTGGGCATCGGTGCGAATACGGCATTGTTCAGTATCGTCGATGCGATGCTGTTGAAGATGTTGCCCGTGAAAGAGCCCGAGCGACTGGTGCTGCTCAAAACGATCGCGCCGCAGGATTTCTCAGTCGGCAGCTACAACGGTAGCTCCAACCGCGACAAGGAGACAGGTCTGGTTCACAGGACCTCATTCGCGTACCAGACTTACCAGCGGCTGCGCGAGCAACAGGGACCAATGTCCGACATCTTCGCGTTTGGGAATATCGGACTGAATCTCACTGCTGACGGTCAGGCTGAGATTGCAAACGGACAGGCTGTTACCGGCAATTACTACGCGGCGCTCGGCGTGCAGCCTGCGATTGGTCGTGTGCTCACGGATGAAGACGACAAATCCGGCGCCGCGCCAGTTGCTGTTCTGAGTCATCGTTACTGGCAGAAGCGATTCAGTGGCGATGCGTCGATCGTCGGCAAGCAAATCAATCTTAATAACGTGCCGTTTACCGTTATCGGTGTATCGGCCAAAGGTTTTGACGGTACGGCGGGCGTGGGCACGTCGCAGGATGTTTCTATTCCCGTCACGATCGAGCCACAACTCTACGCTGACAAAGATCGCTCTTACATGAATGGCGCGGGTGTTTGGTGGCTGCGCATCATGGGTCGACTGAAGCCCGGCGTAGCTCCGGAACAGGCGCAGGCACAGTTAGAGAATGCGTTTTTACAATCAGTGCTCGAACATCGCGCCGCGCGCCAGGCCGCCGCAAAGGCAAAAGGTGGCAATGCGATCGGCGATCTGGATCCGAAGCAATATCCGCGACTCATTGCAGATCCAGGCGGGCAGGGCGAGATGTATCGCCGCAAATATTACGCGCCGTCGCTTTACCTTTTGCTTGGCGTTGTCGGCCTCGTGCTCCTGATCGCATGTGCGAATGTTGCGAATCTCCTTTTATCCCGCTCTGCAGGACGACAAAAAGAGATCAGTTTGCGATTGGCGCTCGGAGCCAGTCGCTGGCGTCTCATTCGTCAGCTTCTCACTGAAAGCATGTTGCTCGCCGTCCTCGGTGGTCTGTGCGGAATCATCTTCGCAATTTGGATCAAAGATGGACTGATCGCGGTGAGCGATTGGGGTGGCCGCGGCATGAACACACTCGAGCCGAGTCTCGACTGGCGTGTACTCGGTTTCACGATCGCACTCTCCCTCCTGACCGGAATCGTGTTTGGTCTCGCGCCCGCATGGCGAACGACGCGAGTAGATCTCACTCCGTCGCTCAAAGACAGTGGGCGTGGCTCCAGTGCCGTGCACCGATCGCTTCTGAGTCGTGGCTTGGTTGTGGTGCAGGTGGCGTTGTCGTTGTTGCTGCTGATTGGTGCGGGATTGTTTGTGCGCACACTGCTTAACCTGCAACGCGTCGATCCCGGCTTCAACACGCAAAACCTTTTGCTGTTTGACGTTGAGCCCGCGCTGATCGGCTACAAAGACGACAAACTGCGACAGATCTACCGGCAGATCGGCGAGCGTATCGAAGCTGTTCCCGGGGTGCAGGGCGTGACGTTTTCGCGAATGCCGTTGTTGTCGCAGTCCTCCAGCTCCAGCAGCGTGTTTTTGCGCGAAGCGTTGAATGCAACTCCGGATTCCGAGGGACGAATCCCGCCGAGCGGCGAGGGCTACCGCCATGTTGTCCGTGAAAACTTTTTACAGGCGATGGGGATTCCGCTGCTTTCGGGCCGCACCTTTGGACCACAGGACGACACCACCTCGCCGAAAGTCGTAGTCGTCAATCAAACGTTCGCGAACAAATACTTTCCTGATCAGAATGCGATCGGAAAACGCTTCACCTACGACACGAAGAAGCCCGATGAGATCGAGATCATCGGCATCGCAAAGGATGCGAAGTACACCAGCCAGCGCGACGAGGTTCCTCCGACTGTCTATTCGTCGTACCGGCAGGAGCGCCCGCAGTCCGGCGCGACCTTCGAAGTCCGTACCACCGGTGATCCGTCAGCGACAATCGCGAGTGTGCGCAGTGTCGTGCGCGAGATCGAGCCGAACCTGCCGGTGATGAACGTCAAATCGCAAGTCGAACAGGCAGATGAAACACTGCGGATGGAACGCCTGTTTGCGAAGTTGTTGACCCTCTTTGCTCTCCTGGCCCAACAGCTCGCGGCGATCGGGTTGTTTGGCGTGCTTGCTTACACGGTTTCACAACGCACACACGAGATCGGGATTCGCATGGCGCTCGGAGCAGATCGCGGGAACGTGATGAGGATGATCGTGAAGCAGGGAATGATACTCGTTGTGATCGGTATCGTTCTCGGCCTGGTTGGCGCTTACATCCTCACGAGATATCTCGAAAGTTGGATCAGTTTGTCGAAGATGTTGTTTGGCGTGAAGGTGACGGATCCGCTGACGTACGGGTTGATTGCGGTGCTGTTGACGGTGGTGGCGCTGGTCGCCTGCTACATTCCGGCGCGCCGCGCGACGAAGGTCGATCCACTCGTGGCGCTCAGATATGAATGAAAGGCGATCCACAGATTACGCAGATTACACAGAAAAGAATCTGTGAAATCTGTGGATGATTTGACGAATACGATGATTCAGGATCTCATTTACGGTTTGCGGTGGTTAAGGAAAAACCCGGGCTTCACGGTGCTGGCCGTGTTGATGCTCGCGGTGGGCATCGGAGTTAACACCGCGATGTTCAGCGTGATCAATGCGGTGCTGTTGCAGCCGCTGCCTTATCCCGAGCCGGATCGCATCGTGTGGATGAATGAGTCGGGGCCGGAGGTCGCTAATCGCCAGGTTTCTTTTCCGAACTTCGTCGATTGGCGCGCGCGCAATTCAGTGTTCGAATCGATGTCAACCTTTCGCGGCTGGTCAGTGAATATCACCGGCACCGACAAGCCCGAAGCCCTCGACGCGCGGATCGTCACTGCTGATTACTTCCACGTAATGCGCACCACGCCGTTGCTGGGCCGCGACTTCACCGCCGGCGATGACAAACCCGGCGCACCGCCCGTCACGATCATCAGCTACGCATTCTGGCAACAACGATTCGCGGGCGATCCAAACATCGTGGGCAGGGAGATCCTGCTCGACAATAAGCCGCATACGGTCATTGGCGTCACGCGCCACGACTTCGTTCACCAGGGGCCACCGCCATTGTGGGTCCTCATGGGCCCGCTCAATTGGAAAAGTCGCGATGTGCGCAATGGTGGAAACGTCATCGCGCGTTTAAAGCCGGGCGTGACGATCGATCAGGCGCGCGATGAGATGAACCGCATCTCGCAACAGTTGCGAAAAGAATATCCAATCCCCAACGCCGGCGCGAATGTCGTGAACGTCGTGTCGCTGCAGGACAGTATCACGAAGAGAGTCAGTACGGCGTTGAAGATACTGTTCGCAGCAGTCGGGCTTGTGTTGCTGATCGCGTGCGCGAACGTCGCAAATCTCCTGCTTGCGCGTGCGGCCGCGCGGCGTAAAGAGTTTGCAGTGCGCGCGGCGCTCGGCGCATCGCGATTCAGACTCGTGCGACAGATGTTGATCGAGAGTCTGTTACTCTCGATCGCCGGCGGTGTGCTCGGGTTCTTCTTCGCTTCATGGACTGTGCTCCTGCTTTCGCGCATCGCGCACGAGACAGTGCCGCGCATGAACGGCGTGCAGCTCAGCGGCAGAGTGCTCGCCTTTAACATCGCTGTCTCTGTACTGACCGGACTACTTTTCGGTGTGTTGCCGGCGCTACGCTCGTCTCAAACAAACTTACAAGACACGCTGAAAGACAACAGCTCGACAACGACCGACAGCGGCGGCAAGCGATTGCGCGGCACGCTCGTCGTCGCAGAAGTCGCTTTCTCGGTGGCGTTGCTGGTCGGCGCGGGATTGTTAGTGAAGAGTCTCGTGCGATTGTTGAGCACTGACAACGGCTTCGATCCGAACAGCGTGCTCACCATGGAGCTCAAGGTCTCGCGCAGTCGTGGCCGCGACGAAGCAGAGCTCAGCCGGTTGCTGCACCAGGTGTTAGCAGCCGCTCAATCTCAGCCTGGTGTCGAAAAGGCGACGCTTTCCGCGGCGCTTCCGGGCATTCCGGATGACACGCAAACCGACATCTCAGCCGAAGGTTATCGCCAGGAGAAAAAGGGCGAGCTCATCAACGTCGACTGGTCCATCGTAACGCCGGATTACTTCGAGACGATGAAGATCCCGATCCTGCGCGGCCGCACGTTTACGCGAGACGAAGACGAACAAGGCAAGCCGGTGGTCCTGGTTGATGAAAACCTCGCGCGGCGTTTCTGGCCCAACGAAGAGGCGGTCGGCAAACACATCGGATACGACAGTCCCACCTGGCACGAGATCATCGGCATCGTTCCCGCCGTGCGAGCTTTCGGCTCTGAAGCTCAGCCGCTAATCAGGATCTACACGCCGATGGGTCGCATGCCGCAACGCAACGCGGTGTTGTCGATTCGTTCCAACACGAGTGACGCGAAAGGTTTAACTGCCGGAATCGCGAACGCTGTACGGCAGATTGACAAAGATCTGCCAATCGCTGAAGTCGCGACCTTCGATGACATCCTGGCGCGCGAATCTTCCACGCGTCGTTTCAATGCGATGCTCTTCTCGATCTTCGCCGCCCTCGCGCTCGTGCTCGCGGTGACGGGCGTTTACGGCGTGCTCGCTTATTCAGTTTCACAACGCACACATGAGGTTGGCATTCGCATGGCGCTCGGTGCGGGACATCGCGACGTGCTGCGGTTGTTTATGGGACAGGGAATGCGGCTCGTGTTGTTGGGACTTGTGATTGGATTGGGCGGTGCGTTTGTGCTCACGCGTTTGATGTCGAGTTTGTTGTTTGGAGTTTCGACGACTGATGCGACGACGTTTGTCGCGGTTGCGGTGGGATTGATGTTGGTAGGTGTGTTCGCGTGTTACCTGCCTGCGCGAAGGGCGACGCGTGTCGATCCATTAATCGCGCTGAGATACGATTAAATGAGCCACAGATTTACACGGATTACATGGTAAGAAAAAAAAGTGTAAATCCGTGTAATCCGTGGCGGAGTTCTTCCGATGATCAATGACATCCGTTATGCGTTGCGCCTCTTGACGAAGAATCCTGCGTTTGCAGGCGTGGTGGTGCTCACGCTCGCTCTCGGCATCGGCGCGAATGCCGCGATCTTCTCCCTCCTCGATCGGGTGTTGTTGCAGAGTTTGCCGGTCGCGAATCCCGATCAGCTGGTGGTGCTGTCGGTCTATGAGGCGAAGGCGTCACAGACTGATAGCTCCTTCTCGTATCTGATGTACCAGGATCTGCGCGATCGAAACTCCGTTTTCTCGGGCGTGCTCGCGCGTGGCGGCACGCAGATGAACGTCAGCTATGGCGACCAGACTGAGCGCGTGAGCGGTGAGCTTGTCAGCGGAAACTTTTACGAAGTGCTCGGTGTTCGTCCCTGGATCGGCAGGTTGTTCACGCAGGATGACGATCGCACACCCGGCGCGCATCCGGTCACCGTGTTGAGCTACAGGTTTTGGGAAAGCAGATTCAATAAAGATCCAAACCTGATCGGCAAGACGATTCTCATCAACGAACACCCGATGACGGTCCTCGGCGTTACGCCGCCAGGTTTCTACGGTGTTGACCTCACAAACAATCCTGATGTGCGCGTGCCGTTGATGATGACGCCGGTCTTCAATCCGCTCCCAACAACCAGGATGCAAAGCCGGCGGCATCAATGGCTGAGTGTGATGGCGCGTCGTAAAGCCGATGTGTCTCCGGAACAAGCGCAGGCTGCGCTGAGTGTTACTTATCAACAGATTCGAGCAGCCGAAGCTGAACAGTTGACAGCAAATGGAACGAAGTTCAATCGTGAGCGATTTATGGCGCAACGCATCGCTGCGATACCGGGCGATCAGGGATTTCGTCACCTGCAGGTTGAGCTGCGCACGTCGTTGTTGTTGCTCTTCGGTGCGACCTGCGCCGTGCTGCTTATTCTTTGCGCGAACCTCGCAAACCTGATGATGGCGCGGGCCACTGTGCGCGCACAGGAAATTACCGTCCGGCTCGCGCTCGGCGCCGGACGATTGCGTCTGCTGCGACAGTGGCTGACGGAAGGCGTGGTCCTGTCTACGATCGGCGGTGTTGTCGGGATCTTCATCGCGCTTTGGATCAAAGCCGGTTTGATTGCGTTCATACCGCCTGATTACCGTCAAAATCTGAATGCGAGTTTTGACTGGCGCCTGTATGCGTTCATTCTCGGAGTGTCTCTCCTGCTGGGGATCGCGTTTAGCCTCGCGCCGGCGATCCAGGCGGCGCGACAGGTTTTTGCGCCGGGGCTGCGCTTCGAGTCGCGCAGCTTTACGGCAGGTAGCAAGCTGCTGAGTCTGCGTAGTGGATTGATCCTGGTCCAGGTCGCCCTCTCGCTACCGTTGCTCGTGAGTGCGGCGCTCTTATTAAGAACACTGCAAAACCTGCGCGCGTTTGATACGGGATTCGGCAAGGAGAACGTGCTGCTCGCCAGTGTTAATCCGGCGCTCAATGGCTATTCGAAAGAACGCACGGCGGCTTTTTATGACGAGCTGCTGGCGCGAACACGCACTTTGCCGGGCGTGAGGTTTGCCAGTCTTGCTTCCGACTCGCCCATCTCCGGTGGCTGGGATCAAAACGGCATCGTGGTTGAAGGTTACACGCCCCGCGAAGGGGAGCGGATGTCGTGCGACGCCACCTATGTTTCGAGTGATTACTTCAAGTCACTCGAAATTCCTTTTCTCACGGGGCGCGATTTTGACGAGCGCGATCGTATCGGTGCGCCGCAGGTCGTGATCGTCAATGAGAAGATGGCGAAGCACTACTTTGGCAGCCCGTCCAACGCGATCGGAAAACGCATCGGGTTGGACGACGTGCCTGACAGGACGATCGTGGGAGTCGTCACGGATGCTCAATACATCAATCTGCGTGAGAGCCTGCGCAAGCATTTTTATGTCCCGGCAACGCAGGATTCGACCCTCTCGAACCTGACCTTCCACGTCAAGACTTCGAATGATCCGAATACTGTTGCGGAAGAGTTGCGCGCCACATTGAAGGCGCTTGATCCACACCTGCCGCTTTACGACATCAAGACGCTTTCGACTGAGATCGATGAGTCGCTGATCCAGGAGCGACTGGTGACGTGGCTCTCGACGGCGTTTGGATTACTCGCGACATTGCTGACAGCGCTCGGGCTTTATGGTGTGTTGACGTTCTCAGTTGCGCGACGCACGCGCGAGATTGGAATTCGAGTCGCGCTCGGCGCGCAACGCCGCGACGTGTTCCGGTTGATCATGATTCGCGGTGTGATTCTGGTTGGTGTTGGCGTGGCGATCGGGCTCGGAGCTTCGTTCGGACTTTCGCGCTTCCTGGGCTCGCTATTGTTTGGTGTGACGCCGAACAACGTGACGACGCTCGTGGGCGTTTCGGTCGGATTGATCGCTGTCGCACTCCTGGCCTGCTACATCCCGGCCCGCCGCGCCACGAAAGTCGATCCGCTCGTTGCGCTGCGGTACGAATAACGCCGAAGGCGTTCGCTAATCTCAGCCCAAGGGTTGGAGCGCAGCGACAACCCTGGGATGAAGAATAAAGAGACCTTGAAACCCTGAAAGGGTTCTGAGGTTGGCGAACCCTTTCAGGGTTGTAACGATTTTTTGAAGCTAACCCAGGGTTCTCGCAGGCTCGAACCCTGGGTACGCGAATGAAAAAGGAAATGAACCCTGAAAGGGTTCGCCAATTGAGGAACCCTTTCAGGGTTGGAACGCATTTAATCGCTGGTCCCAGGGTTCTCGCAGGCTCGAACCCTGGGGCTGAAATTAGCGAACGCCTTCGGCGTTAAGCACCAAGCTTTATCGTGGAAAAACTAAAGTTCTTATCGAGGAATAATCAATGTTGCAGGACATTCGCTACGGGATAAGGATGCTGCTGAAGAAGCCCGGGTTTACGGCTGTGGCGGTGCTGTCGCTTGCCCTCGGGATTGGGGCGAATACGGCGATTTTCAGTTTGCTTGATGCGGTCTTGATAAAGACGCTGCCGGTCGAGAGACCGGAGCAGCTGGTCCTGTTCGGCAAGGGCGAGAGCATGGGAATGACCACCGGCTTTCCCGATGGGAGCACGGACCTCTACTCCTATCCCTTCTATCGCCAGGTGCAGCAGCAACGCACCGATGTGTTTTCAGGCGTTGCAAGCGTGCTAAGCCTTCAGTGGAACGTACACGGCTTCGTTAACACAGGCGGCGACATCGAGCAGCTACAAGTACAACTCGTCTCCGGCAGTTATTTTCCGGTGCTGGGAGTCAACGCCGGACTCGGCCGCGTGTTAACCGAAGCTGACGATCAAAATGTCGGCGCTCATCCGGTTGCGGTCGTGAGCTATGCATGGTGGCAACAGCGATTGGGCGGCAGTCCTTCCGCTGTCGGGCAAACGATTACCATCGACGATACGGCATATACGATCGTCGGAGTTGCGCCGAGAGACTTTTTCGGCACGACTGTCGGCTCTGCACCCGATCTGTGGATCCCTCTCGCGATGGAAAAGCAGATGCCTCCCACGCACTGGGACGGCCGCAACAACGAGAACTTCCAGGATCTCTATCTCATCGGCCGTCTTAAACCCGGCGTCACCGCGAGTCAGGCAAACGCCGCGGTTAATTTGCTTTTCACGCAACACTTGCAGACACGCGCGGGCGCTCAGCCTACCGCGCAACGTCTCAAGGAGCTTGAAGCAGCCAACATTCAACTGACACCAGTGAGTCGCGGTCTTTCAGGGCTGCGCGAACAGTTCTCACTCTCGTTGCGAGTCCTGATGGGCGTCGTCGCACTCGTGTTGCTGATCGCGAGTGCGAACGTCGCGAATCTCTTGCTAGCTCATGGCGCGGCACGCAGCAGGGAATTCGCCGTCCGGCTCGCAGTCGGCGCCGGACGAATGCGGCTCGCGCGGCAGTTGTTAACTGAAAGCGCGCTGCTGGCGCTGGTCGGCGGAGCTATCGGCGTCGCCCTCTCATGGTGGGGAGTGCGTCTGCTATTAGTGATGGCTTCTGATGGACCAGAGGCGGTGCCGGTCCACGCCGCGCCAAACCTGCGCGTACTCGGATTCACGATCGGCGTCTCTGCTCTGTGCGCAATCGTTTTCGGAACTGTACCTGCCTTTCGTGCTTCGCGCGTAGAGCCAAATGCATCTCTCAAGGGTGGCAAGACTCTCAATGCTTTGCGCAATCCACTCGGGAAAGCATTCGTAGTCGCGCAAGTGGCGTTGTCGTTGTTGCTGCTCGTCGGCGCGGGTCTCTTCGTTCGCACGCTCGTCAATCTGCAAAGTATTCCCAGCGGATTCAAACAAGAGAACGCGACGCTCTTCATGATCGACACGTCCGCCACCGGCATCAAGACTGACGATCCCAAACTGCCTTCGTTGCTGAGTGAGGTTGAACAGAAAGTCAAACAGATTCCCGGCGTACAGGCAGCATCGTTTGCTTTTATCGTTTTCAACCAGGGCTTCTGGACCGGCGCGGCGTACACGCGCGAAGACAATATTCCCGAAGGACAAAACCGATCGCTCAGAAACAACGTCGTGGGTCCTGACTTCTTCACCGCGATGGGAATTCCATTCGTGCAGGGACGAGGTTTTGAACCACAAGACGTGAAGTCGTCGCAGAAGGTGGCGGTGGTGACTGAGTCGATGGTGCAGAAGTTTTTCCCGACCGGCTCGCCGATCGGAAAACGGTTCGGCATCCAGGGTCGCGAGTCCGCAGAGACTATCGAAGTGATCGGCGTGGTGAAGGATGCGAAATACGGCAACTTGAAAGAGCAGTTCAGGCCCATGGCTTTCTATCCGTATACACAGGTTCCCGAGGTGCTCGGCAATCTCGTCGTACGGTTCTCAGGACCTGCGAGTGCGGTTGTGCCGCAGGTGCGGGAAACGATCAAACAGATAAATCGCAACCTCCCGGTCGATGACGTGGTGAGTCTTTCGGATCACATCGGTCGATCTCTCGTACAGCAGAAACTGATCGCGCGGCTCGCGTCGTTCTTCGGACTGCTCGCGTTGTTGCTCGCGTGTGTCGGGCTTTACGGCGTGATGTCGTACGGCGTGGCGCGACGCACGAACGAGATTGGCATCCGCATGGCGCTCGGCGCGCGGGGCCGCAGTGTGCTGTGGCTCGTACTGCGTGAAGCGTTGGTGCTGGTGGGGATTGGGCTCGTTGTGGGCGTGCTCGCGTCGCTGGTGCTGACGAAGACCGCGGCGTCGTTGCTGTATGAGTTGAAGCCGAACGATCCGCTGACGATCGTTTTGGCGTCGCTCGCGTTGACGGTCGTCGCGCTCGTAGCTGGTTATCTGCCGGCGCGACGTGCATCCCGCGTCGATCCGATGATCGCGCTAAGAGACGAATAAAGAAAGGGCATCCACAGATTGCGCAGATTACACAGAAACATAATCGGTGAAATCTGTGGATTGATTTAACTATGAACACATTACTTCAGGACATTCGCTTTGGACTGCGCATGCTGCTCAAGTCGCCGAGCGTCAGCATCGTCGCCACTATCGCACTCGCACTCGGCATCGGCGCCAATACCGCGATCTTCAGTGTGGTGAACGCAGTGTTGCTGCGACCGCTGCCGTTTCCCGATGCCGATTCGCTCGTCGCCGTCTTTGAAACTGTCCCCCAACTCGGCCGAAGTCGCGGCTCGCATTCATATCCAAACTTCCTGGACTTCCGCGCGCAGAACACTGTCTTTGAGCGAGTGTCTTCGTATCACGGCGGCGACTTCATCATGACTGGCCGGGGCGAGCCCGCGCGCCTGCAAGGTTCTGTCGTGACCGCGGATCTCTTTCCGCTGCTCGGCGTCCAGCCCATGTTGGGCCGTACTTTTCTCCCGGATGAAGACAAACCGACCGAGACTGGCCGCGTTGTGGTCCTCAGTCACTCACTCTATCAACGACGCTTCGGCGGCGATCCGTCTATCCTCAACCAGCCGATAACACTCGATGGCATTCGTTTTACGGTTGTCGGTGTGATGCCGCCATCCTTCGAGTTTCCGATTCAGAACGACCCCGCTGAGCTATGGACCACGATCGCCGGCGACGCTTCCGGAAAAGAGCCGGTCACGGGCCAGCGCGGCGCGCACTTCCTGCGCGTGATCGCCCGCCTGAAACCTGGTGTCTCCAGGGAACAAGCGCAGGCTGAAATGGAGACGATTGGTGCGCGTCTGGAACAGCAGTATCCCGACACGAACACCAACAGGAGCCTGCGAATCGAGCCTGCTCTGACTGCCCTCGTCGGCGACATTCGTCCCACTCTCTTGATACTGCTAGGAGCGGTGGCCTGTGTGCTGCTGATTGCCTGTGCGAACGTCGCGAACCTGCTGCTCGCGCGCGCCACCGGCCGTCATAAAGAGATGGCGATTCGCTCGGCACTCGGCGCCAGTCGCATTCGCGTGATTCGCCAGTTGCTGACTGAAAGCGTGTTGCTGTCGATCGTCGGTGGCGGCGCCGGACTGCTGCTCGCAGTTTGGTGGTCCGATCTACTGGTCGCGCTCGGGAAGGATGACATTCCGCGCGCGATTCACATTGGTATGGACTGGCGCGTTCTGGGTTTCACCCTCGGTGTGTCGTTGTTAACCGGTCTGATCTTCGGACTCGCGCCTGCGTTTCATTCTTCAAAGACTGAGCTGGTCGACTCGCTCAAAGAAGGTGGACGCGGAACGAGCGAAGGCGCGCGTCGCAATCGCGTGCGCAATGTTCTGGTCGTAGCAGAGCTCGCGATCGCTGTTGTCCTGTTAGTCGGCGCCGGACTGTTAATTCAAAGCCTGTGGCGCCTGCAAAGAGTCAACAGTGGTTTGCACCCTGAGAACGTTCTCACCTTCAACGTTGTCTTGCCTGAGACTAAGTACAAAACTGATAGACAGAGCCAGTTTTTCATCGACTTAAAGCAGCGACTCCAGACGACGCCCGGAGCTGTATCCGCGAGCTGGATCTACCCGTTGCCGCTAAGCGACGACCGCTTCGTCATCTCGTTCGAAATCGATGGGCGGCCGATGGCGCCCAAGGATCATCCTTCCGCCGACTTCTTTACCACGGGTGTTGATTACTTCAAGACGATGGGCATTCCCATCATTAAGGGCCGCGACTTCGACGATCGCGACAAGCATGGCTCAACTCCTGTAGTCATCGTCACAGAAAAGTTTGCGCGTGATTTTTTCCCGAACGAAGAAGCCGTTGGAAAGCGTATTCGTCCTGGCATCGGAACTATCGAGGATGAGGATACGCCGTGGCGCGAGATCATCGGCGTTGTCGCCGACGTCAGGAATCGCAGTCTGAGCACTGATCCACCGCCGGCTTATTACGTGGCGCAAACGCAGGTGCCGTTCACGCAGCTCGTCGGTGTCATCAAGACGAGCAACGACCCGCGCGGTCTGATTTCGGCTGTAGGCAAAGAGGTCGCGGCGATGGACCAGGACGTGCCCGTGTTTGCCGTAAAGACGATGGAGGAATACCTGTCGACGTCTGTTGCCGGGCCGCGTTTCAGTACGACGCTGCTCTCGATCTTTGCAGCGGTAGCGCTGGTGCTGACTATCGTCGGGTTGTACGGCGTGATGAGTTACTCAGTCGCGCAACGGACCAACGAGATCGGCATCCGGCTCGCCCTGGGTGCACAGACGCGCGACGTGGTGCTGATGATCGTGAAACAGGGTGGCATGCTCATTGTGCTCGGACTTGTAATCGGACTGGCGGGTGCGTATGCGCTCACGCGTTTGATCGCGAGTTTGTTGTTTGGAGTGACGGCGAAGGATCCGATCACGTTCGCGGCAGTAGCAGTGTTGCTGGCGATCGTCGCATTGCTGGCGTGCTACGTCCCGGCTCTGCGCGCCACCAAAGTTGATCCAATGGAAGCCCTACGTTGCGAGTGATCCTATCCACAGATTGCGCAGGTTACACAGAAATAAGTCTGTGTAATCTGTGGATGGATTGGAGAGGTGTTGAAAATGATCGCTGATATCAAGTTTGGCGTGCGGATGCTTTTGAAGAGTCCGGTGATGACGTTTGTGGCGTTGTTTGCGCTCACGCTCGGTATCGGCGCAAACACTGCGATCTTCAGCGTCGTCAATACGGTGTTGCTGCGCAGCTTTCCTTACAACGATCCGGAGCAGCTCGCGCTCGTGTGGGAAAAGAGGAAGGGCGGGCGCACCGATCAAAACGTCATCAACCTCGGCAACTTCTCCGATTGGAAGGAACAGAACAGTGTCTTCTCGGACATGGCGGCCTTCCTCGATACCAGCCGCAATCTGACTGGGGACGGAGAGCCGGAAGAGATTACGGGCCAGCTTGCAACCACCAATCTCTTCTCGGTACTCGGGACAAACCCGGTCCTGGGTCGCACTTTCACCGCAGACGACGGACGCGAAGGCCAACCACGCGTGATCGTGATCAGCTATGGCCTATGGCAGCGACGCTTTGGCGGCGACAACCAGATCGTTGGCCGGCAGATCCTCGTCAATGAGCAACCGGCCACAGTCATCGGCGTGATGCCGGCAACCTTTGGGTGGCACATTCAAGGTAAGTCACGCGCCAGAAAGCCTGCCGACATCTGGATGCCGCTACAGATCACAAACGAGCTACGCGAGCGTCACGGACGCTTCGCCTCTGCCGTGGCGCGTTTGAAGCCCGGCGTCCCGATGGACCAGGCTCAGCATGAGATGCAGACGATCGGGGCGCGTCTCGCACAGCAATATCCCGACTTCAACACTGATTGGGGAGTAAACGTAGTCCCACTCCGCACACAAATGACCGGCGAGATCAGACGCCCGTTGCTGATTCTTCTGGGAGCAGTGGCTTTTGTGCTGCTGATCGCATGTGCGAACGTGGCCAACTTGCTGTTAGCACGCGCGAGCTCGCGCCGGAAAGAGATCGCAGTGCGGGCCGGACTTGGCGCGAGTCGCTGGCGCATCGCGCGACAGTTGTTGACCGAGAGCGTGATCCTGTCGCTGTTAGGTGGAGCGCTGGGCGTGCTTGTCGCCTGGTGGGGCACAAAATCGTTAGTGGCGTTGAGTCCACCGGCGCTCATTGATCTGAAGAGTGTGAGCGTCAATCTCCCGGTGCTGGCATTTACGCTCGGTTTGTCCGTGCTCACTGGCATCGTATTCGGACTTGTGCCCGCGCTTGAAGCAACACGCTTTGACCTTCACGGCTCGCTAAAAGAAGGTGGCAAGAGTGTGGGCGGCAGCACCGGCAGCCATCGTGTACGCAGCGTGTTTGTCGTGACTCAGGTGGCGCTTGCCCTCGTGTTGCTGGTGGGCGCTGGGCTTCTCGTGAAGAGTTTGTCGCGTTTACAAGCAGTCGAGACGGGCTTCAATCCCACTAACCTGCTCACCGTGCGCGTGAACGTGCTGCCAAGGAAGTACGACACCGACCAGCGGCGCATCAATTTCTTCGAACAGGCAGTCGAGCAGATGAAAGCGATTCCCGGTGTTGAGGCCGCGGGCGCGATCGATACGCCTCCTTTCGCGGGTCTTTACAGCGGTACGAATGTCGAGGTTGATGGTCAGAAGTTGCCGCCCGACCAGGAATTCCATACGGGGGTAAATGTTACTGATGCCGGTTACTTCCAAACGATGCAGATCCCTTGGAAGCTCGGACGTTTCTACACGGATCAGGAAGTGGCTGAGATGCGGCACGTCGTGCTCGTCAATGAGACGTTCGTCCAGAAAAATCTTGGCGGCCGGAATCCACTGGGCCACAAGCTCACGATCTACATGAAAGACGACAATGTGCCGTGCGAGATCATCGGCGTCGTTGCGGATCACAGGCATCTCGGACTCGATGTCTCAATCGAGCCGATGGTGTACTGGCCTCACGCCGAGCTGGTCTATCCGGCCATGACGTTGATGCTGCGCACGCGCGGAGATGCTAATGCAGTTGCAGGCGCGGCGCGCAACGTCATCCACACGATCGATCCGCAACAACCGATCGGCGAAGTCAACACGATGGCGACTCTGCTTTCGACTTCGGTGGCGCGCGCGCGATTCAGTGCGTCGCTGTTGACGGTCTTCTCGTTCCTCGCGCTCGTGATGGCTGCAGTCGGAATTTACGGTGTGATGTCTTACTCGGTGTTGCAGCGCACGCATGAGATCGGAGTGCGAATGGCGCTCGGCGCGCAACGTTTGGACGTATTGAAGCTCGTGGTGCGCAAGGGAATCGTGCTCGGTGTTATCGGAGTTGTAGTTGGATTGGTGGCTTCGTTTGCGTTGACTCGATTGATTTCTACGTTGCTCTTTGAAGTTACTGCGACTGATACGGCGACTTTTGCGGTCGTGTCAGTAGGGTTGTTTCTCGTTACGCTGGTGGCTTGTTATGTGCCGGCGCGACGGGCGACGCGTGTGGATCCGTTGAAGGCGCTCAGGTACGAGTAGGCCTTTCTCTCGGATACAAATCAGCAGGATTAAAAAGATGGCAATGAGTGAACCTCTGAGTCAGTGTGCCTGGCATTTCGATCCGGCGTACACGACGGTCGAGTTCGTGATCAGGAATCTGTGGTTCAAAGTGAAAGGCCGGTTCAGGGATCTTGAAGGCGTGATCGTTCTGGATGAGAACGACGTGAGTCGCTCGTCTGTGACAGCAACGATCAGGGCGGGCAGTATCGATACCGGCAACAAGCGGCGTGATGGGCATTTGCGCCTGCGCGACTTCTTCGATGTTGAAGCGTTTCCGGAGATTGCATTCAGGAGCACGAGCATCCGGCGCGGCAAAGATCGCGACGCGCTGGAACTCGAAGGCGAGCTGACGATTAAAGACAAGACCGTGCCGATCACGCTGGCCGTGAACGAGATGGATCGCAGTCGCTCACCAAGCGGCGAAGAGTTTGTTTACTACAGCGCAACGACCGATCTCGATCGTTGTGCTTTCGGCATCAACTACGCGCGCGGACTCATTGGCCGCCGCTTGCGCGTACACATCAACGTGCAAGCCTCAAACAGGAGATGATTTATGAAGTTGCTCAACCACTCGATCAAAGCGCGAATCCTCTGGCTCCTTGCGTCATTCTTTGCAGTGCTCATTGCCGCGCCGCTGCCCGGTCTGCACGCTCAGAAGAGCCGGGACGAAAGTCAAAACACAACGAGGTGGATACAGCAGGACGGTGAACAAAAACGGCTTCTCGAGATTCGAGGTAAGGCTGAGTTCAATGACGACTACACTGACATCTTGAGTGTTACTGAAGGGGGTTGGGTCATCGTTGAGGAGCGGACCGATAGTCAATGGTTTCGTTACGAAGTGAGACGAGATCCCGCGGGACAAATCACGCGAGCATTCTACGCTAACGGCGCCGCGCGCCCGCTCGATGAGAGCGCGAAGAGCTGGCTGAGCAAGTTTGTGCTCGATGCGGTGCGCCAGGGCGGCTTCGATGCGGAAAAGCGTGTGCAGCGAATCCTCGCACAGCGAGGTGTCGCCGGCGTGCTGGCCGAAATCAATCTGATAGGGAGTGACTATGCGCAACGCCACTATTACGAGGCGCTTATCAAACAAGCAACTCTTGACGCCACTGCGTTGCGCGATGTGCTGCGACAGGTCGCGCGAGATATTTCCTCTGATTACGAGCAGTCGCAGTTGCTGATCGGCGTGGCGCCGATAGTGACCGGAAAAGACGCCGCGATACAGCCGTTCTTCGATGCCGTCGCCACGATCAAATCGGATTACGAGCGCAGTCGCGTGCTCAAGACGATCATGAAGCAGGATGCGCCCAGCAGTGCTGTGCTCGTGCTGGTTGCGTCGTCGACGAAGACGATCTCGTCAGACTACGAGCGTCGTGGTTTGCTGAGCGCGTTGGTGAAGACGAAGAACCAGAGTGAAGAGGTTTTAAGGCTGCTGCTCGATTCGGCTGCGGCGATGTCGTCGGATTATGAGAAGGCGACGTTGCTGATGGAAGTGTCGAATGCTTACACGGGCGATACGCGGTTGAAGGGGTTGTTCCTGAAGGCGGTGGAGACGATCAAGTCGGATTACGAGCGGGGTCGAGTTCTATCGGCGCTGTTGAAGAATAAACAGATCGGGTAACACAGATTGGACGGATCTTAAAGACCGATTAACGCGGATAAGATTATGGAAAATTTAATTAAAGACATTCGCTATGGCGTTCGGATGTTGATGAAGAATCCGGGCGTGACGATGGTGGCGGTGATCACGCTCGCGCTGGGGATTGGGGCCAATACGGCGATCTTTAGTGGCGTGAGTGCGTTTCTGATGAGGCCGCTCAGTGTGCCGAATGCTACTGAGCTGGTCCGGCCGCTCGAGATCTCGGAAGACCGCGGCACGACGGATGAGTTTTCATATCCGGACTTCCTCGATTATCGCGAACAGTGTACGTCGTTCGCCGGGCTCGCGGCCGACGATATGATCCAGGCCGCCGTCGATACTGAGAACCAGAACGACATCGTGTGGGGACAAGTAGTTTCCGCGAACTACTTCGATGTGCTTCAAGTCAAACCGATCCTCGGTCGAGCATTTCTTCCTGACGAAGACAAAACAGCCGGTGCGAATCACGTCGTCGTGTTGAGCCACAGCTTCTGGCAACGCCGCATGGCCGGTGATCCAAACATCGTCGGCAAGACGGTCCAGCTCAACAACCGCGCCTACGAAGTGATCGGTGTCACGCCGGATTATTTCGTCGGGACGAAGTTTGCGCTCGCGCTCGATTTCTGGACGCCGATGTCGATGGCTGAAGAGCTGCGCCGCGACCCGGGCATACTCGCCGAACGCGATAGTCATTGGATGAACGCCATTGGCCGGCTCAAGCCCGGTGTTTCACTTGCGCAAGCGTCGGCTGAATTCGCCACGATCGCGGGGCGTCTGAATCAGGCTTATCCAGACACGCGCGCTACCACCACGAAGGGTCAGGTGAATTTCGAGATTGACGGACGTTGGGAAGAGCTGGGCCCGGTGTTCAAGAGTGCGGGCGCGATCGCGATGGCCATTGTCGGGCTCATTCTTCTGATCGCGTGCGCTAACGTGGCGAACCTTATGCTGGCGCGAGCGGCGAGTCGTCGTAAGGAGATCGGGATTCGTCTGGCGTTAGGCGCGAATCGCGCGCGTCTCGTGCGACAGCTCTTAACTGAGAGCATGTTGCTTTCAATCGCCGGCGGCGGGCTCGGATTGCTGCTCGCTTTCTGGGTCACGGATTTGATGGAAGGTTTCATTCCGGTCATTGAATACAACGTTGTCAGTAACTTCTTCGCACTCGATTCACGCGCACTTGTGTTCACCTTGATTGTTTCGCTCGCCACCGGACTCGTGTTTGGTCTCGCGCCCGCTTGGCAGTCTTCGAACCCGGAGCTCGTTCCGGTGTTGAAAGGCGAGGCGGAAGGCACGCGGCGCCGAAAGAAAAGAGGATTAGGGTTACGCAATGTGCTGGTGGTGGCCCAGGTCGCGTTGTCGCTCGTGGTGCTGGTTTGCGGTGGCTTGTTCATCAAGAGTTTTCGCAAGGCGCAGACGATGGATCCCGGCTTTGATAATGCGAATGGATTGATCGTGTCGCTGAGTCCGACCTTGATTGGTTACGAAGACGAGCAGTCGCGACAGTTTTATAAACAGGTACTCGAACGCGTGTCGCACGTTCCCGGTGTTGATGCTGTCTCGTACGCGCGCACGCTTCCGCTCGGCGACAGCTCGAATTCCAATGGTCCGATTCTGAAAGAAGGCGAGACGCTTGCGAAGGGCAGTGCCGGGCGCGTGATCATGACCACTGTTATCAGTCCCGGTTACTTCAAGACGATGCAGATTCCGATTGTTGAAGGCCGCGACTTCGACGATCGAGATCAGCCGAAGACGCAGCGCGTAGTGATCGTCAATCAGCAGATGGCCCAGATGCTCTGGCCCGGTGAGAGCGCGGTTGGTAAACGCGTGCTTGTAGGGGTTGATAGTCACGATCCCTGGGAAGTTGTTGGTGTGGTCAAGACGGGCAAGTACCGGACGTTGGCGGAAGATCCAAAACCATTTTTCTACTACGCAATAGGCCAGCGCAGACCAGCTCCGACGTTGATGGTTGTGCGTGCGGGTGTGGATCCGCGTTCGTTAGTGGGTGTGATTCGGAGTGAAGTGCAGGCGATCGATCGTCGTGTGCCGCTGTCGGGTGTGAAGACGATGGACGAGCACAAGACGTATGCGTTGTGGGCGCCAAACATGGCGGCGAGTTTTTCGGTGGCGTTTGCCGTGGTCGCAATTCTGTTGAGTGCGGTTGGACTTTACAGCGTGATGGCTTACGTCGTTTCGCAACGCACGCGCGAGGTCGGGATTCGCATGGCCCTCGGCGCAAACCGCGGCGACGTGATGAAGATGATCACGCGTCAGGGAATGCGACTCGCGGCGATCGGTGTCGTAATCGGCTTACTGCTATCGCTCGCGCTCGCGCAGGTATTGTCGTCGTTGTTGATCGGGATCAGTGGTTACGACGTGACGACGTTCATTCTCGTGCCGGTGCTGTTATCGACGGTCGCGCTGCTGGCGTGTTACCTGCCGGCGCGCCGGGCGACGAAAGTCGATCCACTCGTGGCGCTGCGATACGAATAGAGCCACGGATTTACACGGCTTTACCGTCTAATCCGTCGCGCCGACTGATTTACCGACGTTCATCGTGGTTTGTGTTGGTCTGGCGGTGGTGGCGCTGCTGGCGTCGTATCTGCCGGCGAGAAAGGCGACGAAAGGTGGATCCACTCGTGGCATTGCGAAATGAATAACGCCGAAGGCGTTGGCTAATTTCAGCCCAAGGTTGGAGCGCAGCGACAACCCTGGGTCAAGCGACAATAAAGAATTCGAACGCTGACGGGTTCGGAGGTTCGAACCCTTCAGGGTTGCAACGCCTTTTAATGTGAGGTCCCAGGGTTCTCGCAAGCTCGAACCCTGGGCTGAAATTAGCCAACGCCTTCGGCGTTAATTGAACGCTCGACGTTGAATGGAGAAGAAATGTTCCAGGACATCCGGCGCGCATGGGCGCGATCCTGCTCGCGGTGTTTGGCGGGCTCGCGTCGGTATTGCGGTGGCGGCAGCCGTGACGCGACTGCTCGCGAGTTTTCTTTATGGTGTGAGCACGATGGATGCGTTGACGTTTACGGCGATTCCGGCGTTGCTGACTGCGGTGGCTTTGCTTGCGTGCTACCTGCCGGCTCGCAGAGCGACGAGGGTCGAGCCACTAGTAGCGCTTCGATACGAATGAAAGGCCATCCACACATTACACAGAACAATCTGTGAAATCTGTGGATGGATTGATCAATATGGATTCACTCATCAAAGACATTCGCTATGCAATCAGAAGCTTGATCAAGCGGCCCGGGTTTGTCGCGATTGCTGTGATCACGCTCGCGCTTGGCATCGGAGCCAACACTGCGATCTTTAGTCTCGTGAATACGGTCCTGTTGCGATCGTTGCCGGTTGATCGTCCGAGCGAGATTGTTTCAGTAGCGGTGCGTGGGAAGAACGATTCGATGTCGGCCTTCTCCTATCCCAACTACAAAGACTTTCGCGATCACAATGACGTGCTCTCCGGTTTACTCGTCTATCGCTTCGTGCCGCTGAGTCTGAGTCGTGGCGGTAATAACGAGCGCATCTGGGGCTACGAAGTCTCCGGCAACTACTTCGACGTTCTCAACGTGAAGGCAATTCACGGCCGCACGTTTCTCCCCGAAGAAGACCAGACAAAACTGTCGCATCCGGTGATCGTCGTCGGTTACGACTGCTGGCAGCGACGCTTCGGAGGCGATCCGAGTCTCGTAGGCAAAGACGTGCTCATCAACAATCACCAGTTCAGTGTGATCGGCATCGCGCCGGAAGGTTTCAAGGGGACGGAGTTCGTTTACTCGCCGGAGATCTGGCTACCGGCGTCGATGATGGAATGGGCCGAGCCCGGCGCTACCTGGATCGACAATCGCAACTCAAAGAATTTCTTTGCAATTGGACGTCTGAAGAGCGGAGTTGATTGGCGCCAGGCAGAAGCTTCGCTCAATCTTCTGAGCCAGCAAATCGCGAAAGAGTATCCCGACTCAAATGAAGGGCAAACGATCAAGCTGGATGCTCCGGGTTTTATCCTGCCGGACCTGCGCGGTGCGGTTGTTAGTTTCACATGGGTGTTGATGGCGGCGGTCGGACTAGTGCTGCTCGTGACGTGTACGAACCTGGCCGGACTCATGCTTGCGCGCGCAACCGATCGCCGCAAGGAGATCGCGATCCGGCTCGCGATGGGCGCTAACCGCCTGCGTTTGATTCGTCAGCTTCTCACTGAAAGCGTTTTGCTGGCTTTCGCCGGTGGCGCTGTCGGGGTGTTGCTTGCAATCTGGATTCTCAGGGCGTTGCTGGCGCTCAAGCCTCCGATCGATTTCCCGCTTGCACTCGATGTAAGTGTCGACTGGCGCGTGTTGTTGTTTTCTCTCGCGGTGTCAGTCACGGCCGGTGTGATCTTTGGCTTTGCTCCGGCGTTACAGGCTACGCGCCCGAATCTCGTGGGCGCTTTGAAAGACACTGCCGCGCAGGGTGGCTCCGTGAAGACGAAGCTGCGCAGCGTGCTCGTCGTCGCGCAGATCGCGATCTCGTTAATCGTTTTGATTTCAGCCGGACTCGTCGTCCGCACGTTACAGCAACTGCAAACGATGAATCCCGGCTTCGACACGCAAAACGCGATCACGATGTCGTTTGATCTCGGCTTGCAGGGCTATGACGAAGCGCGCGGCCAGCAGTTCTATAAGCAATTAACTGAACGCTTGCAGTCGTTGCCGGGAGTCGAATCGGCGGCGGTGATGAGTTATATCCCGCTTAGTCTCAACTTCAACAGTAACAATATCTTCGTCGAAGGTAAGCCTGCTGAGCGTGGCGAGAATGTGCCTTTGGCGATGACCGCGAGTGCTGGGCCAGCCTACTTCAAAACGATGGGCACGCCGATCCTGCAAGGTCGCGAATTTACTGATACGGACCAGGCGAAGACTGAGCAGGTGGCCATTGTTAACGAACACTTTGTGCGGCGTTTGCTGCCTGAGGTGCAAACACCGGCTGAAGCTGTCGGCAAACGGTTTAGCTTCAAGAGTGCAGGTGGGCCATGGGTGCGGATTGTCGGCGTTGCGAAGGCGGGCAAGTATTTCAACATTGCGGAAGAGCCACGGCCGTTTGTCTGGACGCCGATGGCCCAGGACTATAACTCGAGCGGGATTCTCGTCGCGCGCACGAAAGGCAACCCGGAAGGACTGTTTGGGGCGGTGCGAGGCCAAGTGCAGTCGCTTGATGCGAATTTGCCGCTCTTCGATGTGAAGACGTTGACTGAGCACATGAAGCTCGCCCTCTTCCCGGCGAAAGTCGCTGCGACTGTGTTGGGTGTGTTTGGGTTGGTCGCGTTGATGCTGGCGGCGATCGGTGTTTACGGGATTACGTCGTATGCAGTCGCGCAACGCACGCATGAGATTGGGGTGCGCCTCGCGCTCGGTGCGCAGCTTGGCGACGTGTTGAAGCTCGTACTTGGTCATGGATTGAAGCTGACGATCATCGGCGCCGCCATTGGACTGTTTGGTGCATTTCTAGCGACACGCGCGATCACGAGTGTGCTCTACGGTGTGAGTGCGACGGATCCGCTGACGTTCACGTTCGTGTCGTTGCTGTTGATCGGCGTGGCGCTGGTTGCGTCGTACGTTCCGGCGCGTCGCGCGACGAAGGTGGAACCGCTGATTGCATTAAGGAATGAGTAATTTATCTCTGTTGCGTAGAGAAAAGGTACAAAGCATGGACACCTTAATTAAAGACGTGCGGTTTGCGGTCAGAAGTTTTCTGAAGCGGCCGGGGTTTTTGGTGATTGCTGTGGCGACGCTTGCGCTCGGGATTGGGGCGACGACGGCGATGTTCACGGTTGTGAATTCCGTGTTGCTAAGACCGTTGCAGTTTCCGGAGCCGGAACGAATCGTTCTGTTCTACGGGATTAATCCGCGGCAGGGAATCACGCTGAGCAACATGTCGATGCCTGACATCGTCGACTGGCAAAAGCAAGCCTCGTCGTTCGAACAGATCGCGGGGTTTGTGACGGGCGGTCTGTTTTTGACTTCGGGCGACGAGACTGAGCGCGTGCGCGGCACGGGCGTCTCGGGCGAGTTTTTCCCGCTCTTCAAAACTAATCCGATTCACGGTCGTACGTTGCAAGCGGCCGACATGCAACAGGGCGGCGAGCCCGTGGTCGTGATTAGCTACGCGTTATGGCAACGGCGTTTCGGTGGCGAGATCAGTGCCGTGAACAGTAAGGTGATGCTCAACGGAAAAGCGGCAACCATCGTCGGCGTAATGCCCGCGGGATTTAATTATCCGGCAGAGTCCGAAGCATGGACCGCATTTTCTTTGAATGAACCCAACCAGCCGCGTGACAACCGCTTCATCTCGGTCGTGACGCGCCTGAAACCGGGCGTCTCGCTGTCGCAGGCGCAGACGGAGATGGACACGATCAACCAGCGGCTCGCGCAGAACTACGGCGAGACAAACAACGGTTGGGCCGTGCGACTCGTCGAGTTGCGCGAGAGTCTCGTCGAGGATTTCAGGACTGCGTTGCTGATCTTGTTAGGCGCGGTTGCGTTCGTGCTACTAATCGCTTGTGCGAACGTCGCGAATCTCATGCTGGCGCGCGCGGTCTATCGTCAAAAAGAGATTGCACTGCGAACAGCGCTGGGAGCGAGTCGCATGCGAATCGTGCAACAGCTCCTGACTGAGAGCCTGTTGCTTTCGATCGTGAGCGGCCTGGTGGGTTTCACACTCAGTCTCGGTTTGATCAGATTGCTGATCGCTATCAGCCCGCCGAACACGCCGCGAGTTGAAGAGATCGGAATCGACTGGCGGGTGTTTGGTGTCACCCTCGCGGTAGCAGTGTTTGCTGGTCTGCTGTTTGGACTGTTTCCCGCACTGCAAACGTCGCGGCCCAACCTCAACGACACACTCAAAGACAGCGGCCAGCGTGGCTCGCAGTTTGGTGGACGCAATCGCGCGGGCAGCATGTTCATTGTTTCAGAGATCGCGCTCTCGTTCATCCTGCTGGCGGGCGCGGGTCTGCTGATCAAGAGCTTCCTGCACCTCAGAGAGATCGATCCCGGTTTCAACCCGGACAACGTTCTGGCGATGCGTCTGACCCTGCCGCCGGGCAAGTACAAATCGGGCCAACCACGCGCGCAGATCTACAAGCAAATCGTCGATCAGGTGAAGGCGACGCCCGGTGTGAAGTCCGCGGGCGCTGTGCTCAGCCTGCCGTTGGGCGGTGACACGTTTGGAGTATGGCGTGGCGTAGTTCCCGAAGGTCGCCCGCTGACGCTTGAAGAGCAGACAAATGCGCAAAACCTTCCAGTCACACCTGATTACTTCCAAACGCTTCAGATTCCGTTGAAGGCGGGGCGCATGTTTACGGACCAGGACACTTTGGAAAGCACAAAAGTCGTGATCCTCAACGAGACGCTGGCGCGCCGCTTGTGGCCCGGTGAGAACCCGATTGGTAAACGCTTCGCGGTCTGGCGTGATGAGAAGTTTCCGCGCGAAGTTGTCGGTGTGGTCGGCGATACGAAGGGGACACTCGATAAAGAAGCCGGCAACCAGATGTATATCCCGTACGCGCAGGATCCCACGTGGGGTAGCTTGTCGCTCGTCGTGCGCACGAACGGAGAGCCGACGGCGCTCGCTGGTCCAGTGCGCGACGCGATTCGTTCAGCCGATAAGGCAGTTCCGAATTACAACTTGAAGACGATGAACGATGTCGTCTCTGCGTCTGCTGCGCCGCGAAGAGTGCCGATGTTGTTGATGACTGCTTTTGCGGGTATCGCGATGTTGCTGGCGATGCTCGGTATTTACGGTGTCACTTCTTACTACGTGACGCAACGCACGCACGAGATCGGTGTGCGCATGGCGCTCGGCGCGCAGATCGTCGACGTGTTGAAGCTCGTGTTGAGCCGGGCGATGGCACTCGCGGTGATCGGAATCGGGATCGGTGTTGTTGGTGCGATTGCGTTGACGCGGTATTTGACGACGTTGTTGTTTGGGGTGAAGCCGATCGATGTGGTGACGTTTGTGGGAGTGGCGTTAGTCCTGAGCGCGGTCGTTTTTATAGCGTGTCTCGTGCCGGCGCGAAGAGCCACGAAGATCGACCCATTAGAAGCGTTGAAGTAAACGTTCAGAGTTCAAGCTTTAGCTTGCTCTCGTAAACAGCAGCCTAAAGGCTGAACTCTAAACCTCCGAATACCCGCAGGTCACATTTTCCGTCCCGGCGGTGTTTGAAGTTATATGGAAACTCTATTTAAAGACATTCGCTATGGCATTCGTGGTCTGTTAAAGAGGCCGGGGTTTACGGTTATCGCACTCATCACGCTCGCGCTCGGCATTGGCGCGAATACCGCGATCTTCAGTGTTGTAAATGCAGTTTTGCTGCGGCCGCTGCCGTTTCAAAAGCCTGAAGAGCTCGTTATCGTTTGGGAGGACCTCGCCTTCGCGGGCTTTCCGCACAACACACCCGCACCGGCAAACTACGTCGACTGGAAAACTCAGAACCAGTCGTTTGTCGACATGGCCGCGAGTCACGAGACCAGCTTCAATCTCACCGGTGATGGAGAACCGGAACGCGTCTCCACCTATGCGGTCACGGCAAACTTCTTTCCACTGCTCGGCGTGCAGCCACTACTCGGCCGCAGTTTCACGCCTGAAGAAGATCGTCCGGGCGGGAGCAAGGCAGTCGTGCTCAGTTATGGCCTTTGGCAGAGTCACTATGGCGGCGACCGCAACATCCTCAATCGCGAGATCCTGCTGAACGGCGAGAAGCATGCAGTTGCCGGCGTGATGCCGGCGAGTTTTCAGTTCTTTGCTGCGGACGTGCGCGTGTGGGTTCCGATCGCTCTCGCGCAGGAGGATTGGGCCAATCGCGGCGGTCACTATCTGACGGTGGTAGCGCGTTTGAAGCCCGGCGTGTTGGTGACGCAGGCGCAGGCTGACATGAACGCCGTCATGCGCCGGATTTCCACCGACCATCCAGAGGAAACAATGGAAGGGAAGATCGGCGTCGTCGTGATGCCGGTGCGCGATGAGTTTGTGGGCGATACGCGCGGCTCGTTGATCGTATTGCTGGTCGCGGTTGCGTTTGTACTGCTGATCGCTTGTGCGAATGTCGCGGGATTACTGCTGGCGCGTGCGGTTGGTCGTCGTAAAGAGATCGCGCTGCGCCTTGCGTTGGGCGCGGGGCGTACTCGCGTGGTCCGGCAACTGCTGACGGAGAGTTTGCTGCTCGCGGTCGCGGCCGGTGTGCTCGGATCGTTGCTGGCTTATGTGAGTTTTACGTTCCTGCAGGGACTTATTCCCGAACAGATGGCGTTAGCAACGAGTTTGAAGCTTGATGTGCGCATACTCGTCTTCACGATCGGGATTTCAATCGTCACCGGAATCATCTTTGGCCTCGTGCCCGCGCTTCAGTCTGCAAACTTCGACTTGAACGAGGCGTTGAAGCAGAGCAGTGGACGCGTGACTTCGACCGGACGCTTGCGTAGCGCCATGATCGTGTTTGAAGTGGCGCTGTCGATCGTGTTGCTCGTCGGTGCCGGTCTGCTCATTCAAACGCTGTTTCAGCTTTTCCGGCAGTACTCAGTGCTCGAACCGGAGAAGATTCTCACGATGCGCACGACACTGCCGTTCGAGAAATACAAAGAGCTGCCACGACGTGACAACTACTACCAGCAGGTTCTGCAACGCGTCGAGAACCTGCCGGGCGTGGTGGCGGCGGGTTACAGCACGTCCATACCGCTCGCGTGGAAGGGCGGCACGAGTGGGTTCTATCCCGAAGGACTTGCAGCGCCAGTTCCGGGCATGGCTTACGACGCCAATCATCGCGAGGTTAGTAGCAACTACATCAAGGCGATGAACATTCCACTGCGCCAGGGACGTTACTTCGACAGTCGCGACAACGCGCAGTCACTTCCGGTCGCGATCGTCAACGAGACGATGGCGCGGCAATATTGGCCCGGTGAGAACGCGGTCGGCCGTCGTTTCAAGCTCGGCGATCCTGATGAGCCGGGAAAACAATGGAAAGAGATTGTTGGAGTTATCGCGGACATTCGTCAGATGGGAATCGACGAGCCGGTTAAGGCTGAGATGTATTTCCCTTACGCGCAGATCACCGACTGGCCCGGGTACATGCCACGCGACCTCGCGATTCGTACGACTGGCGATACTACGAGTCTCGCGGGAGCAGTGCGGCAGATCATTCGCGAAGTCGATCCGGACCAGCCTGTTTCCAACGTTGCGACGATGGAGGAAGTGCTCGGTGAGGAAGCAGGTCAGCGTCGGATGGGAATGATCATGCTCGTAGGTTTTGCGTCGCTCGCCTTGTTACTCGCGTCGCTCGGCATTTACGGCGTGCTGGCTTACTTCGTCACGCAACACACGAACGAGATCGGCGTGCGCCAGGCGCTCGGCGCAACGCCGCGGAATATTTTGTGGCTCGTGTTGAAGAAGGGAATGGGGCTGACGCTCGTTGGTGTGGCGATCGGTCTAACCGCATCGTTTGCACTAACACGTTTGATGAGCTCGCTGTTGTTTGGAGTGACGGCGGCAGATCCGTTGACGTTTGCGACCGTGCCATTGCTGCTCGTCCTGGTGGCTTTGCTGGCTTGTTACATACCGGCGCGTCGTGCGACAAAAGTCGATCCACTCGTGGCGCTGCGATACGAGTAAGACGTAGCCGCGGATTACACGGATTAAAACCACGGATTTACACACGGAGTGTTTATGATAAATACGCTCTGGCAGGACCTGAAATATGGCGTTCGGATGCTGTTAAAGCATCGGCTTGTGACAGCGATTGCCGTCGTGACGCTCGCGCTCGGCATTGGTGCGAATACCGCGATCTTTAGTGTGGTGAATGCGGTGTTGCTGAATCCGCTGCCGTACAGACAACCCGATCGACTGGTTGCGTTATGGGAGAACGTGCCGGGGCACGGGCGCTGGCGCAGCTCGCCCGCCAACTTTTTCGACTGGAAAAAGCAGAACACTGTCTTCGAAGACGTTGCGGCATTCAGCGCTTCCACGTTGACACTCACTGGTACCGGCGAGCCGGAACAACTGGTCGGCTGTCGCGTCAGCTCAGGCTACTTTGCTGTCGTCGGCGTCGATCCGATTCTCGGTCGCGCGTTTCTGCCGGAAGAGCACGAGCGCGGCAACGGTCAGGTCGTCATTCTTGGTTACAACTTCTGGCAACGTCGTTTTGGTGGCGACAAGAACATTATTAACCGCACGCTCACGCTTGATGGAGACAGTTACACAGTTGTCGGTGTCATGCCTGCGGGAATTTATCCGGTGTGGCCCACGACTGCCGGACACATCACGTTCGACGAACAGCAACAGCAGTACTGGATGCCGATGTCGTTCACAGCAGAATGGGCTGCGGTGCGCACTGCGCACGTGCTCGGCGTTGTCGCACGACTCAAAGCCGGCATCTCGCTTACGCGGGCGACGACGGAGATGAACACGATCGCCGCGCGTCTCGAACAGGAGCATACAGAAAATCGCGGTGAGGGAATCATCCTCAACCAGTTCATGAACGAAGTGGTCGGCGACGTGCGACCGGCGCTCTTCACGTTGCTGGCTGCGGTCGGACTCGTGTTGCTGATCGCGTGTGCGAATGTTGCCGGGCTGTTGTTGGCCCAACACGCCGGACGAAATAAAGAGATCGCGATTCGTGCGGCGCTCGGTGCGGGCCGGACGCGGCTCATACAACAGTTCTTCTTCGAAGGATTGCTGCTGTCGTTCTTCGGCACGGTCGCGGGAATCGCGATTGCCGCGGCAGGCACGAAGCTGTTGCTGCAATTCGTTCCGGCAGGTGTGCCACGACTCGCGCAAGCCAGTCTCGACTGGCGCGTGCTCGGATTCACGATGCTGATGGGGTTAGGCACGTGCCTGATCTTCGGTCTCATACCCGCATGGCACGCTTCAAAACCCGACCTGCACACAACCCTCGAACAGACGGGCCGCACTCTCGCTACTGGTGCGAATCGTTTGCGCTTCCGCCAGGTGCTGGTCGTGTTTCAGATCAGTATCGCAGTGATGCTCGTTATTGGCGCAGGGTTACTGATCAAGAGTTTCTGGTTGCTGCAACGCATCGATCCGGGCTTTCGTGCGGAAGGCGTGTTGTCCGCCGGTCTAACCCTGCCCAACAAATACGCGGACCCGGTTCAGATCAACAACTTCCACAAGCAGTTGCTCGATCGAATCGCAACGCTGCCCGGCGTGAAGACTGCCACGATCGCCTACGATCATCCGTTGCAATCGAACTGGCTCGACTCGTTTCAGATCGAAGGACGAGTTCCGTCCAGTAACAATCAATCGATGTCGGCCAATTTCATTCCGGTCGGTCCGAGCTATTTCGACACGGTCAGCGTTCAGCTTGTTGCCGGTCGCACATTCACGCCACTCGACGATCAGGACCATCCAGGCGTTGCGATTGTCAACGAGTCGTTTATCAAGCACTACTTTCCCAACGAGAACGCGCTCGGCCGGCGTTTGCGGCCTTCACCGCCCGCGCGGATCTGGAATAACCAGCGGCTGACTTCGTTTGAGATCGTTGGGGTGGTGCGCGACGTCAAGCTCGCGGGTCTCGAAGCACCATCGGAGCCGGCGTACTACCTTCCGGCTTCACAAGCGCCTTTGCAGGACATGACGCTGCTGGTGCGGACGACAACCGATCCGCTGTCGCTCGTCGGCGCTGTGCGTGGCGCAGTCTTGTCGATCGATCCAAATCAGCCGATCGCAAATATCAGCACGTTGGAGAAAGTCGTTGACGAGAGCATCGCGCCGCGGCGTTTGAACATGTTGCTGATGGCGTTGTTTGGCGGGCTCGCGATGCTGTTATCGGCTGTTGGAATATACGGGCTACTGTCGCACGCGGTAACGCAGCGCACGCAGGAGATGGGAATTCGGATGGCGCTTGGCGCGCAAGTGAGTGATGTGCTCAAGCTCGTGCTGAAGCAGGGAATGATGCTCGCGCTAGCAGGCGAAGCAATCGGATTGATTGGCGCATTTGCGTTGACGCGATTGATTCGTGGGTTGCTGTTTGGTGTGACACCGAATGATGCGATGACGTTTGTGGTTGTGGCTGCAGTGTTGGGTGTGGTGGCGTTGTTGGCGTGTTATCTCCCGGCGCGAAGGGCCACGAAAGTTGATCCCTTGATCGCGCTTCGTTACGACTAGGAGAAAGCATGAAGTCGTTGCTCAATGATCTTCGATATGGCGCGAAGATGCTCTGGAAGTCCAGGGGCGTAACGATCGTGGCAGTGATCTCGCTCGCCATCGGCATCGGCGCCAACTCCGCGATATTCAGCCTCGCGAATTCACTGCTCCTGCGGCCGCGTCCGGTGTCGCAGCCGGAACAACTCGTGGAGATTTACGTCAGCGAGGGCGAGCAACAACCTTACCAGTCCACTTCATACCCGAGCTACCTCGAGCTGCGCGATCAAAATGACGTGCTCAGCGGACTCGCTGCTTACAGCATCCAGCAGTTCAATTTCGGTGACGCGAACCAGGTCGAGCAGATCTGGGGCGAAGCCGTATCGGGAAATTACTTCGATGTCTTAGGTGTCTCGGCGCAAAAGGGTCGCACCTTCTCGGCCGATGAAGATGTCGTGCCGCGCCGGAATCCCGTTGCCGTAATCAGCAACAGTCTCTGGCAGCGACGTTTCAATTCCGATCCTGAAATCGTTGGCAAGACCATCTCACTCAACAGCCAGGCACTGACTGTGATCGGGATCGCGCCGCCGCAATACACGGGCATGATTCGTGGGCTATCGAGTGAGATCTGGATTCCGATGGCCATGGTGCCGGCGGTGGATCGAAACGGTGAGCGCATGCTGACGAGTCGTGGAAACCGCTGGATGATTCTCGTCGGACGCCTCAAAGCCGAAGCAACTCTGGCCCGGGCGCGGGCGCGTTTCGATCTACTCACGCGCGACATGCAGGCTGCGCATCCTGAAGAGTGGCTGTCGAAAAACGAATCGGGACGCGTGCGCGTGTCGGCGATCACGGTACTGCCGGAGAGTGAGACGCGCATTCATCCGGGTGCGTCGGCGGCTGCGTACGCCGTATTTGGTCTCGTTTTCGTGGTCGTGAATCTGGTGCTGCTGATCGCTTGCATCAATCTCGCGAGCATGTTGCTGGCGCGAGCGGTAACGCGACGAAGAGAGATGGCGGTGCGACTCGCAATCGGCGCCAGTCGCGGGCGGATCGTGCGACAGTTGCTGACTGAAAGTGTGTTGCTGTCGATCATCGCGGGCACCGCCGGGATCGTGCTTGCGGTTTGGTTTCTGAATCTGATCGTCGCTGCTATTCCGGCATTACCGGAAGGCATACGAGTCGCACTCGATCTTCATCTTGATTGGCGCGTCGTAGCCTACACGATCGCGTTCTCAACAGTGACGGGCATACTTTTTGGACTCGCGCCCGCGTTGCAAAGCTCGAGAGCAGACGTCTCGACTGTGTTGAAAGACGATTCGAGTCTCTTCACTGGCTTCTATCGCAAGTCGCGAGCTCGCATGGCGCTGGTGGTGGCCCAAGTCGCTTTTTCGTTGCTGCTTTTGGTTGGCGCGGGGCTCGTGTTGCGTAGTCTCGAAAAGATTAGACCGTCACGTCTGGGCTTCAGCACCGAGAGTATGGTCGTGGGGATCGTGAGACTTGACGAAGCGAAATACGATCGCCCCAAAACACAGGAGTTCTATCGACAACTGTCGGAGCGGCTCGCTGCTTTGCCGGGTGCGCAATCGGCGAGTCTAGTCAGCGAGATACCGTTAACGTTCATGGGTGGGACGCGCAGCAGCATCAACATCGAGGGATATCAGCCCGGTCCAAATGAGGACATGCAAATCGCCGCGGTCGTAGCTGGTCCGCGTTATTTCACAAACATGAAGGTTCCATTCGTGCAGGGACGCGACTTCGAGGATCGCGATCGTGAAGGCGCGCCATGCGTTGGCATCGTGAATGAAGCTTTCGGCGAAAGATATTTTCGTGGCTCGAGCTCACTGGGTAAGCATCTCTTGAAATACGGTGGCGCAGAGAATGCTCCGAGAATCCCGTGCGAGATCGTCGGCGTAATCCGCGACAACGAATGGCAATCGTTGGAGAAGCAGGTACACCCATTCTACGCCCTCGCGCTACAACAGTCGCAAGGAAAACAATTCACTCTCGTGGTCAGCGGCGCCGATCCGGCGAGTTTGATTGGTGGCGTGCGTAGCGCGATCCGCGAGCTCGATCCGATGATTCCGGTGGCTGACGTACAGACATTGGGTGATTACTTCAGCATCGGGCTTTATCCGTTTCGAGTGCTGGCGGTCGTGATGGGTGGCTGCGGCGTGCTGGCGTTGTTGCTGGCGACGCTCGGGATCTACGGAATCATTTCCTACTCGGTGGCGCAGCGCACGCGCGAGCTTGGCATCCGCATGGCGCTTGGCGCGGTGCAGAAAGATATTTTGCGAATGGTGATCGGGCAGGGAATGTTTCTCGTGATCGTTGGATTGGGAGTCGGATTGTTGTTGTCGTTCGCATTGACGCGAGTGTTGACGAGCTCGTTGCTCGAGCTTGAGCTGCCGTTGCCTGTCAGTGCGCTCGATCCGCTCACGTTCGCAGGCGTGACGATTTTGTTGGCATTCGTAGCGCTCGTGGCGTGTTTCATTCCCGCGCGACGAGCAACGAAAGTGGATCCAATTGAGGCGCTTAGATACGAATAAAATCAGCCACGGATTTCACGGATGAACACGGTTTTGTCTGAACAGTGTAATCCGTGTAATCCGTGGCTATTAGGGAGACAGATATGGCATCTACAATCTGGCAGGACATACGCTACGGCGCGAGAATGCTGATAAAGAACCCGGGCATCACGATCATTGTGATCATCGCGCTCGCACTCGGCATCGGCGCGAACACCGCGATCTTCAGTGTCGTCAACGCGGTGCTCCTCCGTCCAATGCCTTACGATGAGTCTGAGCGATTAGTCTTTCTTAACGAGCAGAGTCCGGTGATCGATGAGATGTCGATCTCGTATCCAAACTTCCTCGACTGGCGCGCGCACAATCAAACTTTCGAGAAGATGGGCGTCTACAATCGCGCCAGCTACAACCTCACCGGCACAGGCGAAGCGGAACGCATCGTCACTGGTCAGGTTTCTGCCGATCTCTTCTCCGCCCTGCGCGTGAACGCGCTGCACGGACGCGTCTTTACAAATGATGAAGACAAGCCTGGTGGCACGCCGGTCGTCGTTCTGAGTTACGGTCTGTGGCAGCGCCGCTTTGGCGGACAGATGAGCGTTCTCGACCAGCCAATTACTTTGAATGGCAAGCCGTACACTGTCATCGGCATCATGCCCGAGTCGTATGCTTATCCGAGCCGCGCCGAGATGTGGGTGCCGGTGGGCCAACTGTCGGACCAGATAAGCTGGCAAAATCGTGGCAATCATCCGGGCCTGTATGGTATTGCGCGTCTAAAACCCGGAGCAACTTTCAAACAGGCGGAAGCTGACATGACCAATCTCGGCGCCAACCTCGAGAAACAATATCCCAACACGAACGCGGCCACTCGCCCGAGACTGCGTCCGCTGCTGGAGGTTTTCGTGGTTGATGCGCGGCGCGCGCTGTGGGTGATCTTCGGTGCGGTCGCATTCGTCCTGCTAATCGCCTGCGCAAATATCGCCAATCTTCTGCTCGCGCGCGCGACTGCACGTAAGAAGGAGATGGCGATTCGCACGGCTGTCGGTGCGAGCCGTTGGCGTATCGTGCGGCAGCTATTGACTGAAAGTATTTTGCTGTCGCTCATTGGTGGCGCCATTGGACTGGCCCTCGCCTACTTGGGCGTGCAACTGATCCTGTACATGAGCCCGAACGCGATTCCGCGCTCAGGGGAGATTGGTCTCGACTGGACCGTGCTCGCGTTCACAGTCGCCATCTCGTTTGTTACCGGCATACTCTTCGGACTCATTCCGGCGATTCAGGCTGGTGACGTGGACGTGCATGAGACGTTGAAGGAGAGTGGGCGCGGCATGAGCGGGCGACAGTGGTTGCGCAGCGCACTCGTTGTCGTGGAAGTCGCGACGACGCTCGTGTTGCTTATCAGCGCCGGACTGATGATCCGCAGTTTCTACCTGCTACAAAAAGTAAATCCGGGTTTTTCACACGAGCAACTGACCAGCTTCAGTATTTCGCTGCCGCAGAAGAAGTACGCAAACGAAGAAGCGCGCCAATCATTCTATAACCGCCTGCTCGAAAACGTTCGTGCGCTGCCGGGAGTTGAGTCAACCGCAGCGGCGTCGGGCCTGCCGCTCGGTAACAATGGCTGGCAGACGTCGTTTCTGATCGACGGGCGACCAGAGCCGCCGCGCGAGCAGGTTCCTCTCATGGAAGCATGTTTGGTGACGCCGGATTACTTCAAAGCGATGAACATTCCGGTGTTGCGCGGGCGTGTGTTCAATGATCGTGACGATCGATCGCACCTGGCTGGACGAGATCTCAGTAAGATGAATGAGAACCAGCGCTCGATTGCGGGTGTTAATAAGATTGTCATCGACGAGGAGTTCGCGAAAAGGTATTGGCCTAATGAAGATGCGGTTGGCAAACGCGTCAAGATCGGCGCTGCGGCTGATGGACCAATACTCGAAGTGCTCGGTGTGGTTGGTCGCGTCAAGATGGAGAGCCTGAATCAGAACAGTGATCGCGTGCAGGGTTACTTCGCCTTCAATCAAAACCCGCAGGGTGGCATGACGGTAATCATTAAAGGCGCTTCTGATCCGAATCAGTTAATCTCTTCGGTGCGCGGTGTGGTCAAATCGCTCGATCCCGATCAACCGATATACAGCCCGCGGACGATGAACGAGATCCGCGCTGAGTCAGTCGCGCCCGAGCGTTTGAATTTGACGTTGCTCAGTTTGTTTGCAGGTATCGCACTCGTGCTCGCCATTGTTGGTATTTACGGCGTGATGTCTTACTCAGTCACGCAGCGCACGCACGAGATCGGGATCCGCATGGCGATTGGCGCGCGTCCACTCGACGTGTTCAAGATGATCATTGGTAATGGGATGAAGCTGGCGCTGCTTGGTGTGGCGATCGGGCTGGCCGGCGCGTTTGTGCTCACGCGATTTATGGCGACGATGTTGTTTGGAGTCGCGCCGACGGATGCGATGACGTTTGGCGGCATCTCGGTCCTGCTGATCACGGTGGCGTTGCTGGCGTGTTACCTGCCGGGCCGCAGGGCGACCAAAGTGGAGCCGACGATCTCCTTGCGTTACGAATAAAATGCCATCCACAGATTACAGATGAATCTGCGAAATCTGTGTAATCTGTGGAAGAAAAATGAACGATCTGCGTTACGCTCTCAGAGGTTTGTTAAAGCAGCCGTGGTTTGCGGCGGTCGTGGTAGTGACGCTCGCGCTAGGGATAGGAGCGAGCACTGCGATCTTTAGTGTCGTGAATGCGGTGTTGCTGCGGCCGCTTCCGTTTCCACATGCCGAGAGGCTGCAAGTGGTTTGGGGTAATTACCGCTCGCTCAACATCGAACGCCTGCCCGCAAAGGCCGCCGAGTACGGAGACTACGCGAAGCAGACTGAGGTCTTCGACGCGGTCGCGGCTTATGCGAATCACAGTTTCAACGTGACGACCGGAGCGGAGCCGGAGCGCATTCGCGGCGCTTACGTTTCGGCGAATCTCTTTCCGATGTTGGAGGCACAGGCTGCTGCTGGAAGGATCTTTACGAGCGATGAGCAACGCGTGGTCGTGTTGAGTGATGGGTTCTGGCAGCGCCGCTTCGCGGGTGATCGCGGCGTGATCAATCAAGCGATTACGCTCGACAACGAGAGTTATACCGTGATCGGCGTGATGCCGCCGGGCTTTCAGTTTCCACATCCGAGTCGTGCGTTGGGTGAGCCCGTAGAGATTTGGGTACCGTTGAGCTATGGGCCGGACCAGGTCACGAAGCGGAGTGGGCCTTACTTTCTCAATGTGCTCGCGCGGCTCAAACCGAGCGTGACGCTCGAACAATCACGCGCACACATGAACGCGCTTGCGTCACGGTTCGAGCGTGAGCTGAGCGGTTATCGTGGGCCAAATGGTGAGGATGGCGGCTGGCGCATCACAGTGACGCCGTTGCAGGAAGAGATTGTCGGTGGCAGTCGACGTGCGTTGCTCGTGCTGCTGTTTTCAGTTGGGTTGTTGCTGCTGATTGCGGGCGCGAATGTGGCGAACCTTTTACTGATGCGCTCGGCGAAACGACACAAGGAGCTGGCGATCCGCGCGGCGTTGGGCGCGAGTCGCTGGAAGATCGCGCGGCAGTTGCTCGTTGAGGGGCTCGTGCTGGCGACGGTGGCAGCGGTTCTGGGACTTGTATTTGTTAATTGGGGAATCGATCTACTCGTGGCGCTTGGGCCATCGATCGTGCCGCGGGCACAGGAAGTCAATGTCGATACGCGGGTGTTTGCGTTCATGAGTTTGACCGTCGCAGCGATCAGCATCGGGTTTGGTCTGATTGCCGCACGGCCGGTGTCGAAGCTCGATTTGAACGACGCTTTGAAGAACACGCGACTGGCCGGTGGAGTGCAGCGAGGGCAGTGGAGCAATGTGCTGGTTGTTGCTGAAGTCTCGCTGGCCGTGTTGTTGCTGATCGGCTCGGGACTGCTGGTTCGGAGTCTTTGGCGCTTGCAGCAGACGAACCCTGGCATTACGCCGGAAGCGCTCGTGAGCGTGGAATTCGATCTCTCGGCAACGAATTACAACGATGCTGAGCATGCGTCCGACTTCTACCGGCGTCTTGTTGCGCAGGTGCAGTCGCTGCCAGGTGTTCAGTCTGTGAGTTTCGGAACCAACCAGCCGTTGAGTGGAACCGCGGGTAGCGATCCGTTCGCGATCGAACGACGGAAACTCGATCCTTCAAATCTAACCTCGGCGGGCTGGCAGCTTGTTGGTGCAAACTATTTGAAGACGCTTGGCATTCAGCTTGTTAAGGGCCGCGATTTCACTGCCGAGGATATGCAACCCAGCGCGCCGCCTGTCGCAGTTATCAACGAACGAATGGCGGCGCGCTACTGGCCCAATGAAGATCCGCTCGGCCGCCGCATCACGCTCGGCCTGCCGCGTCCTGACAATCCGTGGATCGCGATTGTGGGGATCGCGAAAGATGTACCGCATCGTGCGGTCGATTCGAAACCTGAGCCCGATTGGTATGCCTCGCGTCTGGTCGCGCCGCAGCGACACCGGTACGTTTTTGTGCGCAGCGCACTGCCGGCGTCAACGCTCACTGCCGCCATCCGCAAGACTGTGGCCACCATCGATCCACAGCAGCCGTTGACGAGCGTGAAGACGATGGAGCAGGTGATCGGCGCCACGACCGCGCCGCGGCGGTTCAATGCGTTGTTGCTCGGCGTGTTTGCCGCAGTCGCGCTTACGCTCGCGACGCTCGGAATCTACAGTGTTATTTCTTACTCGATCACGCTCCGGACACAGGAGATTGGCATTCGCATGGCGCTCGGCGCGAATGGCCTTGCGATACTAATAATGGTATTGCGAAAGGGAATGGTGCTCACCGGCGTAGGCGCGGCGATCGGTTTGGCGGGCGCACTTGCGCTCACGCGCTGGATGTCGGCGCTGCTGTTTGGCGTCTCTGCCACTGACCCGGCAACGTACCTGATCGTGTTGCTCGTTGCGCTCGAAGCTGCCTTGTTGGCTTGCTCGATTCCAGCCTCCCGCGCCACCAGAGTTGATCCTCTTATCGCACTGCGGTATGAGTAGTCACAGATTTCGCGGATTTAAATAAACATTTACACGGATCAAATGCCTCGCATTCTAATCGCTGATGACCAGGCTGACGTCCTTGCGGCGTTGAGTCTTCTATTAAAGGGTGAGCGTTACCAGATTCAGAGCGCGTCGTCGCCCGAAGGCGTGCTCAGATCCATCGATACGCACGAGTTTGACGTCGTACTAATCGATCTCAACTACGCGCGCGATACGACCTCGGGCAGCGAAGGTCTCGATTTGCTGAGTCGCATTCGCGCTGCGGATCCGACGCTTCCGGTCGTCGTCATGACGGCATGGGGCAGCGTCGATCTCGCGGTCGAAGCAATGCGACGCGGCGCGCGCGACTTCATTCAGAAGCCCTGGGACAACGCGCGACTGCTCGCCGTCTTGCGCACGCAGGTCGAGCTTGCCGAAGCGCTGCGTCGTGGCCGGCGTCTCGAAGCTGAAAACATGGCGCTGCGCGACGAGTCGTCGAGCGAGTTGCCACAGATCGCGGCTGAATCTCCTGCCATGAAGTCGGTGCTCAACCTGGTCGAGCGTATCGGCCCGGCGGATGCAAACGTGCTGATCACGGGGGAGAACGGCACGGGCAAGGAAGTGATCACGCGCTTGCTTCACTCGATCTCGTCGCGCCGCTCCAAGCCTCTCATCTCTTTGAACGCCGGCGCACTCGCTGAAGGCGTGTTTGAGAGCGAGTTGTTTGGACACGTTCGGGGCGCGTTTACTGACGCAAAGGCCGACCGCGTCGGACGCTTCGAGCTCGCAGACGGCGGCACCCTCTTTCTCGACGAGATTGGAAATGTGCCGTTGAATCTCCAGCCGAAGTTGTTGCGCGTGTTGGAGACAGGCGAGTTTGAGCGCGTCGGATCGTCGAAGACGCAGAAGGTGAATGTTCGTTTGTTGTCGGCGACGAATGCCGACCTGCACGCGGAAGTCGCGCAGGGACGTTTTCGTCAGGATTTATTATTCCGTCTGAACACTGTCGAGATCCGGCTGCCGCCTTTGCGAGATCGTATCGAAGATATTCCGGTTTTGGCCGAGCATTTTCTGAAGCTGCACCGGGAGCGTTATCGACGTCCGATCATGGGCTTCACGCCGGAAGCGCTCGATGCGTTGCGACAACACTTGTGGCCGGGCAATGTGCGTGAGCTAGACCACGTGATCGAGCGCGCAGTGCTGATGAGTCCGGGCCAAATCGTGACTGCGTTCGACCTCGCGCTCGAAGCGACACCCGACGCGCGTTTGTCGGCGCGTCTCGAAGAGATGAGTCTCGAAGACGCTGAGCGACTCTTGATCAAGAAGGCGCTCGCGCGGTTTGAAGGCAACGCCAACCGCGCTGCCGAAGCACTTGGCCTCAGCCGCAGCGCGTTGTATCGTCGCTTGCAGAAATATGGCCTCGGATCTTAGCTACAAAGAGACACCAAAGACGCCAAAGGCAGAACTGTCGTTTTCCTCTCTCGATCCGGAACTCAGAAGCGGCAACCGCCTGAAATTCGAAGGGCGCATCACTCTGCTCTCGCTCGCCGCGGGATTTCCTGCCGTCGGTTTGTGTGCGTTCCTGCTCTGGTTCGACGGCTACTCCGCGCAGGTGCAATGGACCGTCGATCTGCTCCTCGTCCTGCTGTGGCTCGGCATCTCTTTTAACCTGAAGACACGCATCGTCCGGCCGCTGCAAACACTCTCGAACATCCTCGGTGCGATTCGTGAGGGCGACTACTCGATTCGCGGGCGACGCGCGCTCTCCGGCGATGCGCTCGGCGAAGTCATGCTCGAAGTAAACGACCTGGGCCAGACACTGCGCGAGCAACGGCTGGGCGCAATGGAAGCCACCGCGCTAATGCGTACAGTGATCGCCGAGATCGACGTCGCGGTGTTTGCGTTTGATGGTGAACAGCGTCTGCAGCTCGTTAACCGCGAGGGTGAGAAATTGTTGGCCCAACCCTCGGCGCGTTTGTTAGGCCGCACGGCTGACGAGCTCGGACTCTCCGCGTGTCTCAACTCGCCCGCGGGCTCCCCGCAAACCATGCAGATGGTGTTTCCGGGTAAAGTCGGGCGTTACGATGTTCGTCGCAGCACGTTTCGTGAAGGCGGGCAGCAACACCAGTTGCTCGTGTTGACTGACTTGAGCCAGACACTTCGTGAAGAGGAACGCATTGCCTGGCAACGACTGTTGCGTGTGCTGGGCCACGAGCTGAACAACTCGCTTGCGCCGATCAAGTCGGTGGCGGGAAGTCTCGGCGATTTGATGGTCAGGAAACCGGAGCCGCCCGATTGGCGCGAAGACATGCAGCGCGGGCTGGCTGTGATCTCTTCGCGGGCAGATTCACTCGCGCGTTTCGTTGAGTCGTATTCGAAGCTGGCGCGACTGCCGCCACCGCGACTCGAGCCGTTGAAGATCGGCGCTCTTGTGTCGCGGGTGGCGCGTCTGGAGACTCGTTTGCCGGTGAATGTTGTTTCCGGACCTGAGCTCGTGGTCCAGGGAGACGATGTGCAGCTTGAGCAGTTGCTGATCAATCTCGTGCGTAATGCGGTTGATGCGTCGATGGAAACGCGCGGCAGTGTGGATGTCGGCTGGCAGCAGAAGAATGGGCAAGTGGAAGTGTGGGTGCGTGATGAGGGGCCCGGTCTCGCGAGCACCGCGAATCTGTTTGTGCCGTTCTTTACGACGAAGTCGCAGGGATCGGGGATCGGATTGGTGTTATCGCGACAGATCGCTGAAGCGCACGGTGGGACGTTGACGCTCGAGAACAGAGAACAGCTTCGTGGTTGCGAAGCGCGGTTACGACTACCGTTGTGATCCACAGATTACGCAGATTACACAGATTCTTATAACCAATCTGCGTAATCTGTGGATACTAACGTCTGCTGCTGAATCTGTAGATCGTCGTTGATTTAAACGTCTCACCCTTCTTGAGCGTCGTTGTCGGGAACGAAGGTTGATTCGGTGAGTCTGGATAGTGCTGCGTCTCGAAACAGAATCCCGTTCGTCTTGCATAGATCTTCCCGGATTTACCGGTCAAGGTTCCGTTCAGAAAATTTCCCGTATAGAACTGCATGCCAGGCTCGGTCGTCCACACCTCCATTACACGCCCTGAAGTCTCCTCGTAAGCCGTTGCCGCCAGTCGCATTCCTCGGCCATTGATCACCCACGTGTGATCGTATCCATTACCAAGCTTCAACTGTTCATCGTCCTGATTGATGCGCGCACCGATCGCGGTGGCTTTTAGAAAATCGAACGGCGTTCCGGCCACGTTCTTGAGATCGCCCGTCGGTATCGATCCGGCGTCAGTAGGCACGAAACGACTGGCATTGATCGTGACGAGATGATTCAGAATGTCGCCATTGCCTTCACCGGCGAGGTTGAAATATGAGTGGTGCGTCAGGTTCGTGACAGTGTCTTTGTCGGTGGTCGCGGAGTATTCGATCTTGAGCTCGTTGTTGTTGGTGAGCGTGTAGACCACTCTCACATTCAGATTTCCCGGGTAACCTTCCTCGCCGTCCTTGCTTAGATACGTCAACACAACCGCCGGTCCTGCGCCTGTCTTTATATCGCGACCGGTCCAGACAACTTTGTCGAAACCTTTGATACCGCCATGCAAGTGGTTCTCACCATTGTTTACGGCGAGTTTGTACTCGACGCCGTTCAGCGTGAAGCGACCTTTGGCGATCCGGTTGCCGTAGCGACCGATGAGAGCACCCATATATGGATCATTTTTCGCTACGTAACTTTCGAGATCGTTGAACCCGAGCACGACGTCGCCAAACCTCCCATTGCGATCGGGAACTTTGAGTGAGACGACGATGCCGCCGTAGTTCGTGATCTTTGCTTCGACGCCTTTGGTGTTTCGGAGTGTGTAGAGATAGACGTACTCGCCCGCGGAGGTTTGGCCGTAGCTCTCTTTCGTGACAGTCTGCGCCGCTGCAAAGACGACGCAGGACATCAACAAAACAAACGCCGATATGCTTCGAGGTAGTTTCATGACTGTTCTCCTACGGCAGTGCTCTGTCGCATCTGCGCGACCTGTCGTCGATTACGTCGTTCAGTAAAGATCTGATCTGCCATCACGCCGATCAAAATCACCGCGCCCATCACAGCGAAATCGAGCGAGCTGGGAATACCGAGCAGGTTAACGAGATTTCGCAGCACCTGGAGGAGAGCAGTTCCAATCAGGACGCCGACCACCGATCCTTCGCCACCGCGCAACGAACAGCCACCAAGCACCGCGGCCGCGATGCCGTAAAGCTCATACGCATTACCGTGATTGGCGGGCGACACGGAGTTTGTATAGAAGGCGAAGATCATTCCTGAGATGGCAGTCAGTGCGCCTGCGATCACGTAAGTCAGCGTGATGATGCCCTTCGTGTTGATACCGGCGTAACGTGCTGCTTCCGCGTTGCGGCCGGTCGCGAACAAGTAGCGGCCAAAAACGGAGCGATGCAGCGCCACCCATGTGATCGCCGCGATGATTATCAACAACACGAATGGCATGGGTATGCCTGCGAGATTTCCATTTGCGAGATAGCGGAGGAAATCGAGACCTTCGACGGTGCCGAACCCTTTCGTCTCATCGTTCGTGACGAAGCGTGCGAGGCCGCGATAAAAAAGCAGGCCGCAGAGTGTGACGATGAACGGTTGCATGTTCAGACGTGTGATCAGCAAACCGTGCCCGAGGGTCAGCACCATTGCGATGGCAATGCACGCCACCACCGCTACGATTACACCGAGTCGCCACTCAGTCAGCATCATCGACATCAGCACACCCAGTAGCGCCATCATCGAGCCTACGGAGAGCTCGATGCCGCCGGTGATGATCACCAGTCCCAACCCGATACTAAAAATTCCAAACGCGCCGATCTGCCGAGCGAGGTTCTGAAGATTGATCGGGAGCAGAAAGTTTGGGTTGATAACCGAGACGATGATGCAGAGAACGATTAGCAGGACAAAGATGCCAAGCTCTTTTTTCATAAGCCCTCTTTCAGCCGCAAAAAAGCACAAAATGTTTCATGAATTTACGGCCCGACATCCTTCTTCTTCATTTGTGCTTTTTGTGCCTTTTTGTGGCTAGTTTGCTGTGCCGGTGGCGAGACGCATGACGGCCTCTTCGCTGAACTGCGCGCGATCGAGAATTCCGGTGAGCCGTCCCTCGTGCATCACTGCTATGCGGTCGCTAATGCCGAGCACCTCTTCCATCTCACTACTGATCACAATCACTGACACGCCTTCCGCCGCGAGATTGCGGATGAGCTGATAGATCTCCGCTTTCGCGCCGACGTCGATCCCGCGAGTCGGCTCGTCGAAGATTAGCACTCGCGGCGCAAACGTAAGCCACTTCGCCAGCACCACCTTCTGCTGGTTGCCGCCACTGAGATTTGCTGCTCGCACTTCGGGCGTCGGCGTCTTGATGTTGATTGCCTTAACCGCCTCCAGCGCGGCTTTCGTCTCTTTCGCGCGATCGATGATCTTCGCTGACGAATATTTTTCGAGATTCGGCAGCGTGATGTTCTCGCGCACATTGAAGTCTACGATGAGTCCGGACAAACGACGATCTTCCGGGATGAGATAAATGCCGTGCGTGATCGCGTCCTGGGGTTCCTTAATTCGCAACCGCTGACCGTTGAGCGTCACCTCTGTTTCCAGTGCTTCTTCGACGCCAAAAATTGCGCGCGCGACTTCCGAACGACCCGCGCCGACGAGGCCTGCGAAACCCAGCACTTCACCTCTCTCAACGTTGAATGCGATCCTTTGATTCGGGTAGCGCAGCGTACGTAAGCCACGCACTTGAAAACCACCGTCAGTTCCAACTTTTCGATTGATGGACGCGCCTTTGAAAAAATCCTTGAGATCGCGTCCGACCATCATTCGCACCATGCGCTCGTTCGTGATCTCGCCGCTTTGAATCTCACCCGCGTTCTTTCCATCACGCAGCACGACTGCACGGTCCGCGATCTCTTCGACTTCGTGCATCCGGTGCGAGATGTAGATGATGCTGATGTTCTCAGCTTTCAGATCTTTGATGAGCTCGAGCAGACGCCGGGTCTCAGTGAGCGTCAAACTCGACGTCGGCTCATCCATGATGATGATGCGCGCGCCCGCGCTCAGTGCTCGCGCGATCTCGACCAGTTGCTGTTGTGCAATTGAGAGTTGACTGAGCGGAGTGCGGCTCGGAATATCAAGACCAACCTTGCGCAAAATCTGGTCTGACTCGCGATAAACACGCTTCCGATCGACCAGCTTCAGAAAGCCGCCGGTGGTGGGCTCGCGACGCAGAAAAATGTTCGCGCCAACATCGAGATTGTCGAGAACACTCAGCTCCTGGTGGATAAACTCGATCCCGAGAGCGCCGGCCTCGCGCGGTGAGCGTATCTCGACCGGCTCACCGTTAATCTTGATCGTGCCGGTATCGCCTGAGATCGCGCCACCGAGGATCTTCATCAACGTCGATTTTCCGGCGCCATTCTCGCCGATCAGCGCCACGATCTCGCCCGTGCCTACAGTCAGACTCACCTGATCGAGCGCAACAACGCCTGGGAATCGTTTGCTGATTCCCTCCATTTCGAGGATTGGGGCGTTTGCTGCCACAGGCTAAGTTTTAACTTCGTCCCCGGAGTGTATTGATCTCTTTTGTGAACGCTTCGACGTTATCTTTCTTGATCGCCTTCGTCGGCACGAGGATCTGTTTGCTGGCCGGAACCTGCGACTTGTCACCATTGAGGTATTTCGACATCAACTCCATCGAGCGGTAGCCAAACTCAAATGGTTGTTGCACGACTGTCGCGTAGATCGCGCCGTTTTTGATTCCGTTCAGCGTTTCGTCTTCTTCATCGAAGGCGACGATCTTCACCTTCTCGGTCTTGTTTGCTTCTCTAACCGCCGCCAGGATTGCTGGTCCATTGTACGACCAGAGCCCGACCATTCCCGCGATATCAGGATTATTCACGAGCGTGTCAGAGGCATTTGACTTCGCGCGAACACGATCGGTGTTGTCAGTACGCACGTCGATGATCGAGACATTCGATCCGGCGAGCGCTTCCTTCAAACCCTGATAACGTTGCCTCGCGTTTTCTGCATCGAGCACGCCGACAAACACCATGATCTTCCCACCATTCGGCAAAGCCTCTTTCACCAGTTGACCTGCCTGGCGTCCAGCTTCGACGTTATCTGTACCGATGTAACAGACGCGATTGCTGTTTGGCGCGTCGCTGTCCTGCGTGACCACGAGCGTCTGGCTCGCGACGCGATTCAGCATCGGCGTCTGGTTGGCGGGGTCGACGGGACTGATGGCGATGCCCTGAATACCTTTCGCGAGCAGATCATCAACGACGCGTTGCTGCTCGGCGGCAGTGCCGTCGGACGGAATCCTGAACTCCACCTCGATGTTGGGAATCTCCTTCGCTGCTTTCTCAGTTCCTTTGCGCGCGATTATCCAGAAGTCGGAAGCATTGTTAGTGACGAAAGCGAGTTTGTGCTTTGTTCCGGCGCCGCCAGTGGCGGTGTTTGTACCCGAAGTGCCTGGCTGGCAGCTTGTCAGGAGAAATGTAAGTAGCAGCGTGCAAACGAATACGGAGATCAGTCGAATGGAATTTTCTGGTCGCATTGGCTTCCTCGGCAGTTAGTTTGGGTTGTACGCAAAAGATGTTTACCACAAAGAAACCAAGAGAGAAAGCGCTAAAAAACTCCGGGTGGTCGAAATTGGGTTGAGATTTGGTGCTTCGAGTGGTACAAGATCCGTATCCCCTCCTTCTTGTAGTCAACCCCCTTGCGACATGAGTGTCGAAAGTGCGCCGAACAGGTGCGCAAGAACGAACACGGGAGGACACGATGGTCAGAAGAATGTTCTTGTTAGTAATGCTGGGAACTTTCCTGGCACTCGGCGGGTTTTGGGCACTCAGAGCCCAGGATCCTGCGCCACAACAAACTCCAACTCAAACCACAACTCAGACGGAAAAGCAGACGATGCCACGGTCGCGTCAACTGGATCTTTCCGGCACCTACACCGGAACGTTTGCTAATTGCGACGCCGGCGGTCTGAATGGTGACACTACGTTAACGATCACTGGAGATCAATTTACGACTTCTGATGGAAAGAGTGGGCGGATCATAGCTTCCAAAACTAAAGGTTATACCGCTGTAGCTGTGCAAATGTCAGGAGCGAATTCGCCGGTGATGTCGTTTCGCGGCAAAAAGAGTGGCAATAAGCTGACGCTGTCGCCGGTCGCGGGAGCGACTTCGCAGTGTATGTTTACGACGTCTAAAACTTCATCGAGCTCGTCAACGGCAACGGGAACGACAGTAGCGAGTCCGTCGACAACGACGCCGAGCACGATGCCGAGTCAAAGTCCGTCACCGACGCCGAGCCCGAGTCCGGAGGCGAGTCCAGAACCGAATCCGAGTCCGAGTGGAAGTCCGAGGCCGGGACCGAGTCCGTCGCCTACTGAGCCGGCGCCGAGCCCGACTCCGACTCCAAGCCCCAGCCCTCGGTTTTAGATCGCCCAACATCAACAGAACCGAGCGCCGTAGCGCCGGGTCAACTTCCGATGAAACGACCTTTGATGAAGTTACCCCGGCGCTACCGCGCTCGGTTCTGTTTTGTGCTTTTTTGTGGCACCATTACCAACTCCGAGATGAAACAAAAAGTACGCATTGCAGCCGGACAGGGCTTTTGGGGAGACCTTCTCGACGCACCCGTTCGCCAGGTTGAAGGTGGTCCAATCGATTACCTCATGCTCGACTATCTCGCCGAAGTGACGATGTCGATCATGCAGAAACAGAAAGCGCGCGATCCGAATGCGGGTTACGCGAAGGATTTCGTGCCGCTCATGCGACGGATCCTGCCGATGTGCGTCGAGCGCGACATCAAAGTCACTGCTAATGCCGGCGGTGTTAACGTTCGCGGATGTGCCGACGCAGTGATTCAGGTCGCACGCGAGCTTGGCCTCGCCGGCAAGCTCCGCATCGGAATCGTCACCGGCGACGACATCATGTCGCGACTCGACCAGCTGCTTTCGCGCGGCGTCGAGTTGTGCAATATGGACACAGGCGAGCCACTTTCGACCGTGCGCGACAAGATTCAGAGCGCCAATGCTTACCTCGGCGCCTCGCCCATCGTTGAGGCGTTGAATCAGGGCGCACAGATCGTGATCACCGGTAGAGCAACTGACACTGGTTTGACACTCGCGCCGTTGATTCATGAGTTTGGCTGGGCAAACAACGATTGGAACCGCCTCGCATCGGGAACGATCGCTGGTCACATCATCGAGTGTGGCGCACAGGCGTCGGGTGGAAACTGCCAGTATGAGTGGAGCAGTATTCCGAACCTTGCAGACGTCGGATTTCCGATTGTCGAAGCCGCGCCGGATGGGACGTTTGTGATCACGAAGCACGAGCGCACCGGCGGCTGGATCATCATTCCGGGTATTAAGGAGCAACTAGTCTACGAGATGGGCGATCCGCGCGAGTACATCACGCCGGATTGCGTCGCTGACTTCACGACGGTCCATTTAGAATACGAAGGTCGCGATCGTGTGCGGGTGTTTGGTATCGAGGGACGACCGGCGACTGAGTTTCTGAAAGTCTCGATCAGTTATTCGGCCGGGTTCAAAGCCGTCGGCACGTTGGTCTATGCTTGGCCTGATGCTTACGAGAAAGCGCAGGCCGCGGATCGGATCCTGCGGCGTCGTTTAGATCGACTTGGGCTACAGTTTGAGCAGGTATTGACTGAGTTTGTGGGAGTGAATGCGACGCATGGTCCACTAGCCGGGCCGCCGCATCCCGACATTCCCGAAGTGCAACTGCGAGTTGGTGTGCGTGGCGGGGATCGGAGCGCGGTTGAGCGGTTCACGAAAGAGATTGCGCCGCTGATCCTCACTGGACCACCGGCAGTGACGGGTTTCGCCGGAGGGCGGCCCAAGGTCGAGGAGATCGTTGCATACTGGCCGGCGCTGATCCCGAAGGAGGAGATCACGCCCGCTGTTGAAGTACTGGAAGCATAGATGAGAGTGAAATTAACAGAATTGGCCCATGCGCGTTCGGGTGATAAGGGCGATACGGCGAACGTCGGATTGATCGCGTTGAAGGATGAGTTTTATCCGATCCTCGTGCGCGAGGTTACGGCCGAACGTGTGAAGCAGCATTTTAAGGGGATCGTTCACGGTGACGTGGAAAGGTTTGAGTTGCCGAATCTCGGTGCCCTCAACTTTCTGCTGCACGAGAGTCTTGGTGGCGGTGGCACGTTGTCGTTGATGACGGATGCGCAGGGGAAGACCTTTTCTACCGCGCTGTTGCGGATGGAGATCGAGATCACAGACGCGGAGTTAAACGGATAGAAAGCCCCTTTACGCGGATCAGAAATGAGTGAGAGTGAGGTAATTCTTTATTCGGTTGAGGGTTCGGTGGTGCGTATTACGTTGAACCGGCCTGAGAAAAGGAATGCGCTGAACGACGCAGTCATCGCCGCGCTCAAAGAAAATCTCAAAAAGGCTGCGGCGGATAAAAACATTCGTGTTGTGGTGATCGCCGGGGCAGGGAAGGATTTTTGTTCGGGCGCCGATCTTTCAGCACTCCAGAAGATCGCCGGCGCGTCAGTCGCAGAAAATTCTGAAGACGCACGCTCGTTGCTCGAATTGTTTCTGCTGATTCGTGCGCTTCAGGTTCCGATTGTTGCTGCTGTCACGGGTCGAGCGCTGGCAGGCGGTTGCGGTTTGGCAACTGCATGTGATCTTGTGCTCGCGTCGGCGTCGGCGCGTTTTGGATATCCGGAAGTGAAGATCGGCTTCGTGCCTGCGATGGTGATGGCGATCCTTCGCCGGAACGTGTCAGAGAAGCGGGCGTTCGAGCTGATCACTCGCGGCGCTGAGATTAGTGCGGAGCAGGCGCTGGAGTTTGGTCTCGTCAATCAGGTGTTTGCAGACGAGAGCTTCGACCTTGAGGTACGCGCGTACACGAGCGAGTTTGAGAAGATGAGTGCGTCTGCGATGGGATTGACGAAGACGCTGCTTTACCAGATGGATGGTCTCGCCTTCCCGGAAGCACTCGAAACCGGAGCGGACGTCAACGTCATCGCTCGCCTCACCGACGATTGCCAGCAGAAGGTCGCAAAGTTTTTAAGCCGTAGCTAAGGTTTGGTGGCCCGGGCTTTGTCGCGGAGGCGTTTGATTTCGCTCTGTAGTGCAGCGGAGTTTTTGAGCTGCGGCGACTTTTTCATGTACGACTCGAGCTCGGCGGCGGCGCGCTCGGGATCGCCCTTGAGCTCATAAAACAGCGCCATCGTCATCATGTCAGGCTTGAGCTTGTTCTCACTGAGATTTGAGGCCTGCGTCAATGCGATCTCGGCACGACTCAGCAGGTAACTTCGCTCTTCTTCACTGCCGGCGGCCTGATGAATCAGCGCCGTGGCGCGCATGACCAAGTTCATCGGATTTTTCGGATTGAGTCTCGCCGCTTCAGCAAACACTGCCACCGCAACCGCATAATTTCTCTGCTTCATCAGCAACAAACCGAACGACTGATAAGCGCGCTCGTCGTTGGGATTAATTTCGCGCGCCCTGTCGAGCTCGGCGATCGCATCCGGCAACTGATCTGTTTTGAGAAACACGTTGCCGAGTTGCAGGTGAGCGTCGAAATAGTCCGGAAAGATCTGGATCGCTTTCCGCATGTTTTCGATCGCGGCGGGAGTTTTTCCTTCTTCAGCCGATTTGAGTCCCGCTTCGAGCGCCTGTTTCGCGGCGGCTGGAACGTTTTGAGTGAAAGCGTTGATGACGCCTGGCCCGGTGTTTGGTTTGTGAGTGACGGGCCGGAGCTGGATGTCCTGTGTGAAGCTTTGTCCGCTTCCTCCGAACGCGGGGATATCGGCACTGATGGCGGTCGTTTCGAACGTCAGGCCGTCACCTTCAGCGGTGAGTTGATAAGTGCCGCTTCTAAGACCGGGAAATGAAAAGCGACCGCTGAGATCGGTAAACGTTTCGTGAATCGGGCGACCATTGAAAGTGAGCTTCACGCGAACAGGATTGGTTGGCTGTGTTCCAGAAGGCGTGATCACTTTGCCTTCCAGGACGCTTCCGCCTTGCGCAGCAATTGAAGAGGACGAAGCGAGGAGTAAAAGGAGGAAAAGCGCGACTTTCATGGGAGAAGTTTTAGCCACGGATTGGCACGGATTCATCACGGACATCATCCGCGTAAATCCGTGTTCATCCGTGGCTTCAATTTAGAAACTAAAGCGCACGCCTAACTGGGCCTGGAACGGAATTCCCAGGGGCTCAGAGAAGCCGGTCGCGCCAAAGAAGTTGACGGGCTTACCAAAGTCAGATGCGCCCGTCACGTTCTGAAATTGGTTGCCGAAGTTTCCGGTGTTGAAAACATTGAACGCTTCGAAGAAGAGGCCGAGCTTTTTGGTCTCGCCGAAGTTAAAGAACTTCGAAACGCGCACGTTCAACTGTGAAAAATTATCGCCGCGGTGGTCGTTCAACGGCAACGAGTGCTGATCGTCGATAGCCGGATTGACTGATTCGCGATCGTTAGTAACGCCGTCCTTATTAATATCGCAAAGACACGAAGGGAAAATGCTGTAAGGACGAGCCGACGCTACTTGGAAGATAGGCGCGACCTGGAAGGCCCACGGAAGGTCAAAGATACCAGACAAGACAAACCGATGTCGTTCGTCTTCGCCTGTTGGTCCGAAATTAATCGGGTCGAATTTGACGAACGCATTCTGCGGCGCCAGACCAAAATCCGCCGTCGCGCCAAACCACGCCTGAGATTTCGCGAGGGTGTAATGCGCGTTCAATTGGAATTTATCCGCGTAGCGCTTCTTGAATGCTACAGTGAAGGCGTCATAACGCGAGCGGCTGTCAGATTGGGCCACGGAGACGCGCGCGAAAGGCGTTGCCGTACCGAACGCCTGAATTAGTTCAGCAGCGTGAGCAGCAAACTGTGGCGCCAGAATTCGCGCTGAGTTAGGAGGTGTCGGATCGCCACGGTCCAAGCCAAGTAATGGACCAGGTCGCGGGTTAATATCCAAACCTGAAAACTCGTGTAAGCCAAGAATATGGACATAGTCGAATTCCAAAGCCATGTTCTTGCCAAACTCCTGCGCGAAGCCGATGTTCCACTGCTGCGTATACGGCGACTCGAAGTCAGGATCAAGCATTCTGCCTCGTGTATTTGGCAGCGGATTGGTCAGCGGGCGCGGAACATTTGGTGCTGGTGAATCGATACTCAGGTTAGCACCATCGTTGAAGAACGTTGCGTAAATCTCCGGGTTTGCCTGCTGCACCGCAAAAAGCGGTACGTTCAAAAAGGATTGGTCGTAGTAAATGCCATAGCCGCCCCTGATCACAGAACGACCATCGCCGCGAAAGTCCCAGGCGAATCCGACTCGGGGACTAATATTGTTTGTGTCGTCTTCTACTACCTTGCGTGCGAATGGGCTTCCGATGATCCGGAGCGCCTGGAAGGTTCGATTCTCCGCAGCGTGTGCGTTGTCTACAAAACCGAAATCCACGTCGTACCGCACGCCAAGGTTAAGGGTGAGTCGCGGCGTGATCTTCCAATCGTCTTGAGCATAAAACGCGAACTGCTTCGCGCCCTCTCGTAAGTTGAAAGCCGGATCTCCGCCCGAAAGAACGATTTGAGCTACAACGCCAATGCCGTCAAGGTCGGCCAACGTACAATTTGGCGTGTCAGCAAAAGCTCCACAGGTGATCGGTCCCGGTTGAATCTGGGTTGTGTGGAATCCCTGTGGAAACTGGCCCGGATTCAAGGCGATCTCATCTGCGTTGAAGTTGAAGTCATACTCGGGAGCAGAATTGAAGGCAAAGAGTCCACCGAGTGTGGGGACGTAGGTAAAGTCGCCGCCGAATTTGAAACCATGGTTGCCGCGATTCCACGAGATGTCGTCATGGAACTGATGCTTCTTCTGTATCGTCTGTTGCGGCACGTTGCCATTGCGACCGACGAGAAGACCGTCGGGGAAAGTGAGCAGATTCAAGTCTGTCGTTGCGTTAATGCGGTTGTCGAACGTCTGGTACTGGTAGGTGAACTGGTTCACGGTACTCGCATTTATCGTCGACGACAGTGAAGTCAGAAAATTGTAGAGAGTATTGAGCGACTCATTACCGCCCGATAAATCTGTACGGACGATCAAAAAGCCGGCCTGATCGTTCAGGGCATCATTGTTCTGTCCGGCGAAACGAACGACGAGCTGGTGTTTGGGCGAAAGGACAAAGTCACCCTTAACTGTATATTGCCAGTCGTTGAATGGCTGTGGCAGCAGGGGAACAGCCTGATAGCCGAAGGGTTCAAGGAATGTAATTTTGTCCTGGTCGTCGGCGGAAACGAATGAGTTACCGCGCTCACGCGTGCGCTCGATTGCACCGAAGAAAAACGCCCTGTCTTTCTTTATTGGACCACCAAACGACCCACCAAACTGTTGGCGATTGAAGGGAGGCTTTATTGCACTCTCGGTTGATTCGCCTCGAGCTTCGGCGAGTAGCGCTGGCGCATTAGCGTTCAAAGCATCGTCGCGGAAGAAGCCGAATGCTGAGCCGTGAAACGCATTACTGCCGCTCTTGGAAACGACTGACAACAGCGCGCCACCCGAGCGGCCATTCGCTGCTGAGAAGCGTTGCGTTGAGAGAGCAAACTCCTGAATACCTTCCATCGAGAAGTTCTGGAGTATGCCGCCGACTGCGTTGTCCTTGTTGTCGCCGCCGTCGATCGTGATGTTGAGATTGCGGCCGGTTGAGCCGCCGACAGAAAACGTACCGACGCGCGCTTTCGTCGGATCGAATGATGGTTGCAGTGTCGCGCCAGGAATAAGTACTGCGAGTGATGCGAATGAGCGACCATTCACAGGGAGATTCTCAAGGCGGCGTTGGTCTATAACTCCGCTGACGTCTGTCTTGGAAGTTTCGACAAGTGCCGTGCTTTCGCCTGTGACGGTAACTGTTTCTCCGATGCGCCCGACCTTCAAATCGGGATTGACTGTGGTGCGCTGGAGAACGTTTATGACAACTGGTTCCTGAACAAATTTCGAAAAGCCCTGGGCCTCTACTTCTAACCGGTAGTTGCCGGGTACGAGCTGCGTGATCTCGTAAACACCATCTGAGCTCGTTGTCGCGGCGCGCTCAGCGTTAGTGCCGAGGTTCACGATCTTTACCGAAGCACCGGGAACTAAGCCACCCTTTTCATCCTTGACTACTCCGGTGATTGTCCCTGTGTTGGAGGTTTGACCGAATACGCTAATCGACATAGCCGACGATGCGACGAGCAGCACCGTCAGGAAGGCCGAAAATAGCCATCTTTTTAAATAGCTAGTCTTCATAGTAATCGTCTCCTGAAAGAGGTGAGTGCCGGGGAAACCTTTTGCCTACAAGCAATTCCGAAAGTCAGTAGCGGGAACACACTGTCGCAACAAATATGCCTCTGTGATTAATTGCGGAAATTCAGCGGATTTCGAGGGAATGGCTTGAGGGGCATCCAAAAAACGGAAGACATTCCACAATTTTGTAGCAAGCAGGGCCACCGAACCGAGCGGTAGTGCCGGGTCAAATTCTCCAATGTAGCCTTGTAGGATATTTAACCCGGCGCTACCACGCTCGGTTCCGTTAATCTCTGGGTTTGACGTTGTCCTGGAGAAACTTGACGATGTCTTCCGTGGAGGTGCCGGGCAGGAAGATTTCGGCGACGCCCTGTTCCTTCAGGCGCGGCAGGTCTTCCTGAGGGACGATGCCGCCGACCAGAACAAGGACGTTGTCCATCCCTTTTTCCCGTAGCAACTGGACGATGCGTGGGCAGAGTGTGTTGTGCGCGCCACTCAGGATCGAGACGCCCACGGCGTCCACGTCCTCTTGTAACGCAGCCGCGGCGATCATCTCCGGCGTCTGTCGCAGACCGGTGTAGATCACTTCCATGCCCGCGTCACGGAGCGCGCGAGCGATTACTTTGGCGCCGCGGTCGTGGCCATCCAGTCCGGGCTTGGCGACAAGAACTCTAATCTTCCGATTGGACATAGGTGCGGCTAAAAGGCGGGCTCTTCGTAGATTCCGTAAACGTCTCTGAGCGCCGAGCAGATCTCACCGAGCGTCGCGTACGCGCGAACTGCGTCGATGGTCGCCGGCATCGTGTTCTCGTTTTTGTGCGCTGCGGCCTTGAGTTTGTCGAGCGTGTTTGCGACCGCGCCTGCATCACGGCGCGTACGGGTTTGTTCGAGCCGTTCGAGCTGGTGTGTGCGCACTGACTCATCGATCACAAGGATCGGAACTTCCGAAGGCTCGTCAGTCATGACGTACTTGTTGACTCCGACGATCACCTGCTCGCGTCTCTCGACAGCTTTCTGATACTGGTAAGCCGAATCCTGGATCTCGCGTTGCGGAAATCCTTTTTCGATCGCAGAGACCATGCCGCCCATCGCATCGATCTTGCGGAAGTAATCGAGTGCTTCCTGTTCCATCTTTTCAGTTAACGCTTCGAGGAAGTAAGAGCCACCGAGTGGATCGACTGTGTTCACTACGCCGGTTTCTTCCGCGATGATCTGTTGTGTGCGAAGCGCGATGAGTGCCGCGCGATCGGTCGGCAGTGCGAGCGCTTCGTCGTAAGCGTCGGTGTGCAAACTCTGCGTGCCGCCGAGAACACCGGCGAGCGCCTGGATTGCGACGCGAACGATGTTGTTGAGTGGCTGTTGGACCGTCAACGAGACACCGGCGGTTTGGGTGTGAAAACGCATCTGCAGCGTGCGCTCGTGGTTACTGCCGAAGCGTCGCTTCATCTCCTGCGCCCAGATACGCCGCGCCGCACGATACTTCGCGATCTCTTCGAAGAAATCGTTGTGCGCATTGAAGAAGAAGGACATGCGCGGCACGAATTGGTCCACGTCTAAGCCCGCGTCCACTCCCCACTGCACATACTCGATGCCGTCGCGCAGAGTGAAGGCGAGCTCCTGCACTGCGGTCGATCCGGCCTCGCGAATGTGATAGCCGCTGACCGAAACCGGGTTATAACGCGGCACGTGTTCGGTGCAGAACCCGAAGGTATCGATCACGAGCTTCATCGCCGGCTTGATCGGATAGATCCATTCTTTCTGCGCGATGTATTCCTTGAGGATATCGTTTTGCAGTGTGCCGGAGATCTTGTCCCAACGCGCTCCCTCTTTTTCTGCAACCACGAGATACATCGCGAGCAGAACTGATGCGGGAGCGTTGATCGTCTGCGACACTGTTACTTGTTCGAGCGGAATGCCGTCGAAGAGAACTTCCATGTCAGCGAGTGACGACACGGCGACGCCGCACTTTCCGACTTCACCTTCAGACAGCGGTGAGTCAGCGTCGTAACCCATCAGAGTCGGGAGATCGTAGGCGACTGAGAGTCCTGTCTGGCCTTGTTCTAATAAATATTTGAAACGCGCGTTGGTTTCTTCAGGAGTGCTGAAGCCGGCGAACTGGCGCATGGTCCAGAGCTTGCCGCGATAGCCGGTCGGATGGATGCCACGCGTGTATGGAAACTCGCCCGGGTAAGAGATGTCGCGCTCGTAGTCGAGGTCTTCGAGATCGGCAGGTGTGTAAAGACGTTCGACCTCTTCGAGTGAAACGCTTTGAAAACTCTTCTTTCGTTCCGGACGTTTGTTGAGCGCGGGCTGGAGAGTCTGCTCTTCCCAACGCGCGCTTTCTTTAGTTGGCATCGTCCGCATATTAGCAAATTAGCCACAAAAAGGCACAAAAGGCACAGAACCGAGCGCGGTAGCGGGGTCCACTTCACGAAGCGGCTTCATTTGGACATTTAACCCGGCGCTACTGCGCTCGGTTCTGTAGAGGGGAGCGCGGCTGCGATGGCAGTCACAGCCGCGCCACACGGAGGGTTAACCCGGTTGCGTGGAAGTCGAGCAGAGAAAAACTATAGGCAGGTTTCGGCAGGCATAGAAATCGATTCCTTGGTGATTCGCCATAATTATTCAACAGGAACAACAAACTCATTGCTCCGGACCATGTTCAGTTGGGCGCGTGCCGCCGTCTCGATAGTCCGCGGATCTGTGCGCAGTCTGTCCAACTCCGATTTCAACGACTGGTTGACGTTTCGCAACGCTTCGACATCGGTCTCCATAGCCGTAAGCTGCTGCGCCGCAACGTGAACTTTGGCGCGCGTGCGCATGTTCACCGTCACACAAACGGCGAAAGTCGCCAGCAAAATCATTCCAAAAACTACCCAGGAGGGAATTATTCCGCCGCGGCGGCGTACCTCCGTACGAGTTCCAATGATCTCCATCGAGATCTGTTGCACCGAGGCCAGAGGACTTGTGCGGGGGGACACGTGCTGCGACCTGATTCTTTCGTCAATCCAATAAGTGTTTGCTGCCTTGCTCACCTCAAAATTCCTCCCAGTTCCTTTGCCGTCAGGTTAGCTCAAGGTCGGCGTGCCGTTCCCATGTCCCGAGTAGATTGTCTTGCGCTCAGGGTTAAGAGGCTGCTTAACTGAATTCTGTGGGTTTGGCCACAATATAGTTGGCTATTATGACCGGCAGCCCCAACCTAATGTGCTTTCACGGCTTGTCAATGTCTTGCCGCTCAACAACTTAGCGGCGAATGGCCGGACTGTAACAACTTGCTTAAAGTGTGTAAAGATATTTCTCCTCAATAGTTTATGTCCGTAAGTTGAACGTTTACTTGATGTTAAGCAGTGCTTAAGCGAAAATGGCGAACAGGCGGCGAACACAAAAATCCAGCGGGTTTGTTTCGAATTCCGCCTTTAGGCTGCACCGCTGTTCAAGCTAAAGCGTGAATCTAAACCGAAAGTGTAAAACGTTGTTGACACTATGGCTCTCGGTCACTAGACTCGTAAACCGTGGGCTACAAGTTGTCAGCCCCTGCCCTGCGGCCCTCAATTAAAAAGGATCCCACGATTTTCAAGAGCACAGTTAAGGGACGGTGTTGATGTCTGACTCTGCGGTTACAGGCCCGGATGCCCCTGCCTCCGAGTCGAGTTCGTCGCAACTGCTACCAATCAGCTCGATCGTAAGGGCGGTTTGCCAGGCTGCTAGTGGTGGTCCCGACCGGCTTTACGAAGTAATGATCAAGATGAGCCTGATGGTAGAGGCGACGGCGCCCACGTACGGCTTATCAATCTGGGCTACCAGCGATGCGGGTAAACCGACGCTGCGCTGGGCAGAAGGGCTCGAAGAGCCGGAGATCGCGATTGGCGAACCTGCGGTTGCAGAGATCTTCGCGAGCAAAGGTCGGCCCGAGCCTGCCGCGGAAGGTGATCGTGCAATCTGTCTCTTGCTTGCGTTACCTTCACCCGGTCGGGAAGGTGCTGCGTTGTATGGTCGTTGTGTGCGGCCGTTAACAGCGCAACAGGCAAAAGAGCTGAATGCGCTCAGCGATATCGCGCACCTGGCCCACCAGTCAACAAAGATGGTCCCAACCGGGATCAGGCCGGTGAGCGCGTCTTCAACGAGCTCGTTGCCGGGAATGGTTTTCAGCAGTCGTGCGATGACCGACGTGGCCCGCAACGTTGAGCGAATCAAAGATTCGAATTCGACTATTCTCGTTACGGGAGAGTCAGGCACAGGCAAGGAGCTGATCGCGCGCGCTATTCATCGACTTAGCCGGCGATCGGAAAGCGAGTTTATTCCTTTTAACTGTTCCGCTGTTCCGGCTGAGCTGATCGAAAGCATGTTGTTTGGTCACCGTCGCGGAACGTTTACGGGCGCGATGTCGGACCAGGCCGGATTGATCAGATCGGCAGAGAACGGAACATTGTTCCTTGACGAGATTGGCGACCTGCCGCTTCCGTTGCAGCCGAAGCTGCTCAGGTTTCTGCAAGAGGGAGAGATCCACACGCTTGGTGAGCGGGCGCCGCGCAAAGTCAACGTGCGCGTGATTGCCGCCACGCATAAAGATCTGGAGAAGCTTGTTAGTGAAAATCTCTTCCGCGAGGATCTCTACTACCGCATCGCAACGCTGACGTTGAAAGTGCCGCCGCTGCGAGAGCGACGCGAAGATATCTCGGCGCTGATTTCACATTTCGTCAGTCACTACGCGCGGAAGAATGAGAGACCGATTTCTGGAATCACTGCGCAGGCGATCCAGATTCTTGAGACGTATTCATGGCCTGGAAATATTCGTGAGCTCGGCGCGGAGATCGAGAGGCTGGTGTTGTATGCAGAGGACGATGGTTACATCCGACCGGAAAACATCAGCTTGCGAATCTACCCGCAGGGTGCGCCGGGCGAGGCTCCGGCAACAAATTTAGACGATCTGCTCGAAAGCTATGAGCGCCGTGTGATCACCGAGACTCTGAAGCGACACGATTGCAACGTCGCGAAGGCAAGCGAGGCGCTCGGATTAGGATCGCGGCAGACCTTATATAAGAAGCTCAAGCGTCTCGCGATCGATATAGGAGATTTTTTACAGGAAGACACTGAGCCTGGCATGCAATACCGGGCTTAGCCACAAAAGGCACATAAGGCATAAAGAAGGAGGTTTGAGGGCTAAACTCAAACCTCCTTTCTGTTTGTGCCTTTTGTGCCTTTTGTGGCTGATAGTTTGTCAACTGCGGGCGACATGGCCCATCACTAATAAAAACAGACCTCCCACGCGTAATCTCCTCTTTGTCACTCGCCAGCTTGTCAACCGCAGGCTACAAAAGACACCTGCAAACCCCCAAAAACCTCGATTGGACCATTGGCACACTGGTTGTAAACCTGATGCTCGTCCGCGAAGCAATCGCATCGCATCACTGGTCGAGCTGACAAACTAAATGAAAGCTAAAACCACTACAAACTTAACATCAGTCGTAATGCTCGTTGTTCTTACCCCGTTCCTGGCGCTGGCGATACTCGTCAGCATCAAGACCGCGGGAATCAGAAACAACGAAGTACTGCTACTGCTGCTTACGTTGTCGAGTGCTGTTCTCAGTGGGATCAATGGCTTTGGACGACGCACGTCCACAGCGGTTCCATTTTCGACAGCAAAGACAGCTAGTGACTCCCGCCTTCATTTGTCCGCTCGTTCGAGCAACAACGCCTAATCGAATCTAAAGGAGCAACCAAAATGATTAAGAGATTTTTCGCTGATGAAACCGGTCTTGAACTTTCTGAATACGCAGTTGCCGCAGCGCTTATCGCGTTGGCATGCGTCGCCGCTTTCCAATTGCTGGGCACCAATATCGGTCTCAAGATCAACGACCTGGCCGGCAAGATTAAGTAGTTCTTAACGAACTCATTGACCCGGCAGCAGCGAGGATGTGCTGCCGGGATGAAGTGAAGGCGTCAGCCTTCCAGGATCTGGAGGAGGATTGATCGAATGTTCAGGAAATTCTTGAAGGACGAAAGTGGTTTGGAACTCTCCGAATACGCAGTTGCCGCAGCGCTCATAGCGTTGGCATGCGTCGCCGCTTTCCAACTGCTGGGCACCAATATCGGTCTCAAGATCAACGAACTCGCCGGGAAACTTCAGTAGTCGTCCGGCTGGAAAGGGAAGGCTCAAGCCTTCAATCCTTTGAAGAAAGGAATCGATCATGTTCAAGAAATTTTTGAAAGACGACACAGGGCTTGAGCTCTCTGAATATGGCGTTGCCGCAGCTCTCGTAGCGGTGGCGACTGTGGCTGCGTTCCAGCTACTCGGAACCAACATCGGTTCTCGCATCAATGCCCTGGCTGGCTCGATCAAATAAGTCAGCCAGTGTACTGCCATGCCGGGTGGCGCGCCTTGTGAAGTTTTGACTACACGGGTGCGCCGCCACCTTTCTGCGAATCCACCAAGAACGTAGCTGGGTGATTAAGATGCTGAGCCCTACCGCAATTATCGTTGAAGTTTTTCTCGTGCCGCTCGCCGTGCTGATCATCTATTACGACGTGCGGTATCGCCGCATTCCTAATGTATTCGTACTCGCAACTCTCATAAGCGGACTCGCTCTGAATTTAATAATGGGTGGTTTGCAGGGTGGTCTAAACAGCATCGGCGGGTGCGTGCTGGCCTTTATCTTGATGTTCATGTTGCACGTTTTCGGAGCGATGGGCGCAGGCGACGTCAAACTCTTCGCCGCCGTTGGTTCAGTACTCGGCGCTCAACTCGTGCTTCCAACTTTTATGGTGGTCGTTCTAACCGGCGGTGTGCTGGCCCTGGTCTCTGTCCTGCGTTCGGGAGTTTTCGCAACCACGATGCATCGTGTGCTGCAAATTCTCGTTGGCTTATTACCAGGTTGGCAGATGCCGAAATTCAGCGTCCCTGCTGATCGTCGCCTCACTATTCCGTACGGAGTGGCTATCACCATCGGCGCCATTATCGCAACTGCGATCTTTCACGCTTAACAGCGGCAATCAACCAGGCCCTGACCTGGCGAGAACGGAGAGTTGATTCCCATGCGAAACAAACGTTTCTTCTTAGTTTTGGTAGGGGCGCTGATTTTTGGAGTGCTCGCTGCCGTATCAGTCAGCAGATATTTATCGAGCGCACAGGCTTACACCAAAAACCTGAACAAGATTGCGGTGGCCAAAGTTGCGATCCCGATCGGGAGCAAGATCATTCCGGAGCAGATCATGGTGGTCCAGTTTCCAAAGGAATCAACTCCCGACGGAGCTTTCGACTCTCCTGAAAAACTGGCCGGCCGCGTGGCGGTCACGAACATCTCCGCTCGCGAGCCGATCACTGAAGCGAGATTAGCGCCCGAAGGCACGGCCGCCGGACTCTCCGCGATCATTCCTGAAGGTTATCGAGCGATGACGGTGAAGGTCGACGACGCGGCGGGCATCTCCGGTTTCATCATGCCCGGCACTATGGTCGACGTGGTCGTTGTGATCGATCCGCGCGAAGGCTCCGGCATGCAGGACCCAATCTCCAAGATCGTTTTGCAGAACATCAGGGTCCTGGCCAACGGTCAAAACATCGACAAGCCGAAAGATGAGCGCGAAGCGAACAGTGTTAAGGCTGTGACGCTTCAGGTTACGCCGGAGCAGGCAGAGAAACTGGCCCTCGCCTCGAGCGAAGGCAAACTCCAGCTCATGATGCGCAGCCAGATCGATCAGGGTGACGAACAGACACCTGGCGTGAACAAGCGCGGTTTGTTGAGTGGTGAAAAGGCGACGCTGGCTCCCGAGCCTGGTTCACTGAAGAGTGAGCAGCCGAAGAGTGACGCGAAGCCGGTTCGCCGAGTATCGGCAGCACCGAAACCAGTTCAAACAGCAGCCCCGGCTCCTCAGCCAACTCCACGTACCCAAGTGGAAATGATCGAAGGCGCGAAGAAGCGCAACGTCGAGTTTCCATAACCAGACTAGTTGATCGCGTCGACGATCGCTTGAAACAAAGGAGCATAAAGATCATGCAGAGCCGTTCCCCAATTTCACGCCGAGTGAGTTTATTACTGGCGTCACTGATTACCATTTTTGCCACTTCCATCGCGCACGCCCAGCAAACCTCATACAAGGCGTCTTTTAGTCAGAACAAAGAGGCGATTGCCGTCAACGTTCTGGTGGGACAGTCGCGCGTGATCAACTTCGATCGCCCGGTCGGACGCTTTTCAGTGTCGAACCCTGACATTGCTGAAGCCGTGCTCGTCACGCCGGACCAGGTGCTCGTCAACGGAAAAGCTTTCGGTCAGGTCAACTTCATCGCATGGGAGCAGACCGGCGGTCAGTTTTTAGTGTTTGACGTTTACGTGCGCGCCAATCTCTCGCTAATCGATTCGCAAGTGCGCGCGCTGTTTCCGAAAGACGACATCCGTCTTAGCCAGGCCAACGGATCCGTTGTGATCTCAGGCAGCGTGAAGGATGACAGAACGGCCGCGCAAGTGCAGAGCGTTGTCGAAGCCGCGAGTTTCAAAGTTGTGAACATGCTGACGTCGCCGATGACGAACGCAATGCAGATTCAGCTTGAAGTTCGAGTTGCAGAAGTTAATCGCAATAAACTGCGCGACTATTCGACGTCGTACACCACGCAGCCCGACGGAGGAACCGGCGGTTACATTAACAGTGGTGGCGCCCCGAGCGTTCTGGATCGAGTAGGAATGAACCCCATAGGCGCACTTTTCCCATTGGTCCAATCACCACTTAATCTCTTCATCTTCAATCGACAGCTAAATTCTGGCGCGTTTCTCAGGATGCTTCGTCAGGAAGGTGCTTTCCGCCAGTTGGCTGAGCCAAACCTGGTCGCCATGAACGGCCAGCAGGCGAGCTTCCTCGCCGGTGGTGAGTTCCCGGTACCGGTTCTTCAGAACGTGGCGGGCAATTCCATCACGATCGTTTGGAAAGAGTATGGCGTTCGTTTGAACTTCAAACCGACGATCATCGACGAAGACCACATCCGTCTGGAACTCGAGCCTGAAGTTTCCACCATCGACTTCAACAACGGCATTCGCTTTAACGGTTTTGTTATTCCTGCCCTGCGCACTCGCCGCGCCAAGACTGGCATCGAGCTGCGTGATGGTCAGTCGTTCGCATTGGCGGGTTTGCTCGACAACAACGAAACCAAGACGCTGTCGAGAATCCCGGTCATCAGTGAGATTCCCATAATCGGCAATCTCTTCAAATCGAAGTCATTCGAAAAGAAAGAAACAGAGCTGATGTTCTTCGTGACGGCGCACATGGTGAAGCCGGTCACTCCGGACGACCTGCCGAACATGCGCGGAATGGATGGTCTGAAAGGCAACTCGCCATTGGGTCTCGAGCCGAAGGGCGAAGGCGTCCAGGGCCAGAGCGGTTACAAGGTCTCCGGTCAGACCGAAGAGCCTCCACCAGCCGCGCCGGCAAAGGTCGAAGAGCCGAAGAAGAAAGTAGAAACGAAATCCGGCAGCACGGGTGGCTCAGTGAGCAGCGTGCGCACCAACAATACTGCCCTGCCAGTCGCCAAAGCAGTGAAGGTCGACTACAACCCGAACACGGTTAGACCGTGGTAACTGGCAAACCCTCTTTTTCTCTAAATGTCTTCGTTCGCAGTAGGGAGAGAACATGAAAAACAGACGGGTAACGAGAAAACGAGAACGAGGTTCAATCCTGGCGGTGTCCGCAATCGCGATGTTGGCAGTGATGCTGGCAGTCGGGATGGGCATCGACATCAGCAGGTTGTACTTATCCAAAGCAGAACTCCAGAACGCCGCCGATGCTGCTGCATTGGCCGGCGTATCTGGTTTGAATGGCGATCCTCCGGGTATCACGGAAGCCGCCAATCGCGCAGTCAGAGAGATGAACAAGTATGACTTCAATAAGACGGGTGTGACTTTTACCCGCGCAAACGTTCGTTTTGGGGTCAATCTTGAGGGCGAATACATGGACGAGGGTTCCGCGTTCGTTTCGCCAACCAACATTCGTTTCGTAAAAGTCACGACGCCCGAGTTGCCGGTTGGCATGTCTTTCGCCGCTGTGGTGCTGGGTAATAGCAGGAATCTGTCGGCGACAGCGACGGCCGGATTTTCGGTTCCGCTGAATGTCATCTGCCCGTGGTTACCAGCGTTCGTGCTGGATACGGCTGATCCGATCAAGTCGGGAAACACTTACACCTTTCGTCTCGACTCCGGTGATGCAATTTCACCAGGAAACTATCAACTGCTGGCTCCGGTCCAGTCAGGTGGCAGCGGTGATCGAGAGGGAATGTCGAATGGTGTTAACTGGTGTATCTCCACTGGTCAGGAAGTTGAAACGAAACCAGGTGTGACCAGTGGACCAATTCGGCAGGGCATCAACGCGCGTTTCGATATGTATGCTGCCGGCATGGACCCCGGATTATCGCCGCCTGATGTGAACATCGCAGAAAACATCAGCAAGGACGACTACGACAAGCTACGGGTTGTCAAAACACCGTCTCATCCGGGTCTCATCGGTCGTCGTATCGTGATTCTCCCGATTGCGAAGGCCGTACCCGGAGAAGGTCGAGACACGATCATAGTCGATAGGTTCGGAGTCTTCTTCCTGCAAACCTCGGTCGGTGGGGGCACAGGCAGTGAGCTGAAGGCCGAATACATCAGCGACACGGCATTCGCGGGTAACAGCTACTACGTTCCCGGAGCTGGCGCCACGAACTCTAACCTGACAGTGCCCGTGCTTTATAAGTAGGTGAATCATGCATGCAAGAATCCGAAGAATTCGAAGTCGACGTCGATTGAGACGCATACTTCAGTTGCAGCGTTTTGGTCGAGATGAGGGTGGGGTTCAGCTCGTAGAAGCCGCGATCGTTGTACCTATCTTTTTGATCATGTTTGCAGCGACCGCGGAGTTTGGACGGTACTTCTACGAGTACACCACTCTCGCCAAGGCAGCACAGGTCGGCACTCGGTACCTGTCCTCGGCGCCGGTCGAAGCTATAGAGGATACGGCCGCTAAGAACCTTGTGGTCTACGGGAATGTTGCCGGCAGTGGAACGCCAATCCTGCCGGGTTTATCGCCTGGACAGGTGATCATCACGCGCGTGGGTCCCATTCCAGTCACACCTGAGACAGTGACTATTCAGATCGTTGGTTATCCACATGAGCCTATCTTTAATGTGGGAGCGTTGATTAAGAATGCCGGTCTGTCTTTGAACATCGATGTGAAACCCAGTGTGACGATGCGTTACCTGCACACCCAACCTCCCCCAATTGAGTAAGGGGTAATGATCATGAAGCAAAATAAACTGTTCAAGTCTGGTGAGCGCGGCACAACGATGGTCGAATTTGCGATCGCGTTGATGATCTTCCTGACAGCAATGTTTGCGGTTATGGAATTTGGACGGGCTCTCTGGGTGCACAATGCTCTTACGGACGCGGCACGTCGAGGAGCGCGATATGCGGCCCTTCATTCGTCGGCCGACTCGGCTGGGGTGAAGAACGTCGTGGTCTATGGAGATCCCGCTGGAGGAACACAGTCTGTGGTCCCCAATCTTACTACTGCCAACGTGACGGTTACCTATTCTGACTTTGCATTAAACAAAGGAACGGCGACCGTAAGCGTTACCGGTTACCAGTTCCAATTTATCATTCCAATCATCGGCACGACTATCACGATGCCGAGCTACACCACCACGCTTACAGGTGAAAACGCCGGGTTTATTCCGGATAACATCTAGGGGGCAGGAGTTCAGTTGACAAACGCAAAGCCAGTCTCAAGTTTCGAATCCACTGCCGGACGGCTCCAGTACCACGCCAGCCGTTTGAACATCGCTCCGGGTTAACCCCGAACGTTGCGATGGTCCTACCGTAACCCCCAGGCATTCTGTCATTAATTCATTTCACGACAGCCGCCGGTAGTGGGATTCGAATTAACGAATCACGAGGAACAGATGAGCGAACCAATTTCAGTAGTAGTCCTCAGTACCGGACTCGAAAACTTCAAAGATATCCGCAAAGCCCTGACTGCTGAACCACGCGTCAAACTGCTCGCCGGCGGCAACGATACGGAACAGCTTTACGAAGAGATCGTGCGCCTCAAGCCCGCGGCGGCCATCATCGCGCTGCACGGCGCCAATGCCGATCAGGCAGTGAAATTTATTGAAAAACTTAAAACCGAATGTCCGGGAACCGCCCTCATTTCAGCCGCCCAGGATGCGTCTCCCGATCTAATCCTGCGCAGCCTGCGCGCTGGTGCGCGTGAGTTTCTGCGTATACCGATCAGCACAGACGAGCTGCGCACCGTGCTCGATCGAGTTTCAGAGTTTTGTACGAAGCAGGTTGAGACGCCGAAGAAACAAGGTCGTATGGTCGCCGTCTTTTCAAGCAAAGGCGGCTGCGGTACTTCTTTCATCGCTACTAATCTCGCGGCCGCTACAGATTCAAAAACTATTCTCGTCGATCTCAATCTTCAGGCCGGCGATCTCCCACTGTTTTTAGGACTCGAAGCGAAGTATTCGATCGCTGACATGGTCGAGAAACGACAGCGACTGGACGAAGCGCTCATCAACAGTCTCGTGACTCCGCACTCAGGGCATTTGTCGCTTCTCGCTGCGCCACACGAAGCCGACTCCGCTGACGAGATCGAGCCGCAGCACATCTTTGAAGTGTTGCAGAAACTGCGCGAGCATTACGACTACGTCGTGCTCGATCCACAGCATACGTTCGACTCGATCACGCTCGCCGCGCTTGATCAGTCAGACGAGATCGTCCTGATCCTGACGCTCGATATTCCCGCTATTCGCAGCACCCAAAGAGCGCTCGAGATCTTCGATCGCCTTGGTTACCCGCGCAAGAAAGTGCGCATCGTCGTGAATCGCTGGAGCAAGCAGATCGATCTCGATCTCAGGCAGGTCGAAAAGTTTCTCGGCGAGCCGGTGATTGGCTTTGTGCCCAGCGACTACCAGACCGCAGTTGGATCGATCAATCTCGGCACGCCGCTCATACAAGCAGAGCCGACTTCAAAGATCGCACTTGAGATTCGCCGTATCGCGCAGCAGATATCGCTTGGTCTCGCGCCGATCGACGAGCATAAACAACGCCGTCCGTTCTGGGCTGGTCTACTCAAGAAGCAGGCGGCCCAACCGAATCTAAAACTTCAAACCTCGATGGAAAAGGTGTAACAGCGGCAGCCCCGCAGATGAACAAACATCATGGCACTTCGTGAAAGACTAATCGGAAACAATAACGGCGGTACCGGGCCAGTTGCGGACGGATCCGGACAGCATTCATTTCAGGAAATGAAGTCGCGTCTCCACCGGACGTTAATCAACCGGATGGATCTGACCAAGCTCCAGACGCTGACTCCGGAACAGGTCCATGCGGAAGTTTCGCGCCTGGCGGAAGCCGTTCTGGCCCAGGAAGCGATGCCGCTTTCCGTGGCAGAGCGTGATCGACTCGTCAGCGACGTTCAGCACGAGCTCTTCGGACTCGGACCACTCGAGCCATTGCTCAAAGACCCGACAATCTCCGACATCCTCGTCAACAGACACGACACGATCTACATCGAGCGCCGCGGCAAAATCGAGCGCACAAACGTGACGTTCAAAGACGACGAGCACCTCATGCGCGTGATCGAGCGCATTGTTTCGTCAGTCGGTCGTCGCATCGACGAATCGTCGCCAATGGTGGACGCGCGACTCCAGGACGGCTCGCGTGTTAACGCGATCATTCCGCCGCTTGCGATCGATGGACCAGTAGTTTCAATCCGCCGCTTTGGCGCCGATCCGCTGAAGATGGCGATGTTGATTGAAAACAAGGCGCTGACCAAAGACATTGCCGACATGCTGCAAATGGTCGTTCACGCACGCCTGAACATTTTGATTTCGGGGGGCACCGGCGCCGGTAAAACGACCCTGCTCAATGCGCTGTCGGCATTCATTCCCGAGAACGAGCGCATCGTTACGATCGAAGACTCGGCGGAACTTCAGCTCCAGCAGCCGCACACCGTCAGACTCGAAACTCGACCGCCGAATATCGAGGGTCGCGGCGAAGTAACACAGCGAGATCTCGTGCGCAACTCGCTTCGTATGCGTCCCGATCGCATCGTGATCGGCGAGGTGCGCGGCGGTGAAGCTATCGACATGCTTCAGGCCATGAACACCGGCCACGACGGCAGTTTGACCACGATTCATGCAAACACACCACGCGACGCGCTGTCGCGACTCGAGACGATGATCCAGATGACTGGTATGCGCCTCTCGGATCGTGCGATGCGCCAGCAAGTGGCGTCTGCAATCCAGCTCGTGCTTCAGGTGGCGCGCATGTCTGACGGCTCGCGACGCGTCACATCGATTTCCGAAATCACCGGCATGGAAGGCGAGACGATCACCATGCAGGAGATTTTCCAATACGAGAGAACCGGCGTCGATTCGCAGGGCATGGTGCTCGGACGCTTCCGCCCGACTGGAATTCGTCCGCGATTCGCCGAACGGTTAAAAGCCAGCGGTATGCAGTTGCCGCGCGTCTTCTTCGAGGAGATGTAATCGATGCTGATATCGTTTCTAGTATTCGTGTTTGCGCTGTTCCTCGTGCTCGGCGCCTACCTGCTGGCTACGCACGGCACTGACAAGAAGCGTGCGCGTTTGCAGAAGAGACTCTCCGAGGCACTGCTTCATTCGGCGAGCGTAGAAGACGTCGACGTAGTGCTTGCTCGCAACGAGCTGATGAGCGAGATCCCCTGGGTCAACCGCACGCTCATCAATATTCAGGCCGCGTTACAGTTGAAACGGATGCTGGACCAAGCGGACCTGGCCATCACGCCTTCGCGCCTGCTCATGTTTTCGTTCATGGCGGGAATGCTTGGCGCGCTCGCGGCGTCAGTTCTGACAGTCTTCATCCCGTTAATGATCCTGGCCGGGCTGGTGACAGCATCCTTGCCGATCCTGCACGTTTGGTGGAAACGAAAGAAACGTTTCGACGCGTTTCTCTACCATCTTCCCGATGCACTCGACTTGATCAGCCGTGCCCTGAGTGCGGGCCATGCGTTTTCTGAAGCGCTGCAAATGGTTTCCATGGAAATGCCGGAGCCGATCGCGACTGAGTTTCGCAAGGCTTATGAAGAACAGAACCTCGGTCTTTCAGTAAAACTCGCGCTCGAAAATCTGACGCAGAGAATTCCGTTACTCGATCTGAAAATATGTGTGACGGCGATCCTGATTCAACGTGAGACGGGCGGTAATCTCGCGGAGATCCTCGAGAAAGTTGCCTACACGATTCGTGAGCGTTTCCGCATCATGGGCGATTTGAAAACATTGACGACGAGCTCGCGCATGTCTGCGTGGCTACTCTGCGGGTTGCCGATTTTTGTGGCAGTGGCAGTCACCGTGATGAATCCGGAATACATGAGTGTGCTCTGGAAAGATCCGCGCGGTCATTACCTGATCGCCGCCGCGTTGACCATGCAAATCACGGGCATGCTCATTGTGAGAAAAATCCTGAATATCAAAATTTAGTCACGGATCACGCTGATGCTAATCATAATCGCCATCTCCACTTTCGTTTGCATCTCCCTCGGATTGCTGGGTGTTTACTGGCTGCTTTACAAGCCGCAGAGCGCTGCCACTGAAAGACTACGCCGGCTTGGTGGACCAGACAGCATGGCGACTGCCGGCTCACATGCGGCGGCTGTCCTTTCCGACGACAGTCCAGCTGCCGACCTTGCACAGCGCCTGGCAAATCCGCTGAACAAACTGGTGCCGGCTTCCGCAACCGAAGCGCGGAGGACACAAAAGCTGTTGATGCAAGCTGGCTATCGCTCGAATGAAGCCCCGATCATTTATCGCGGTATTCATGTGGTTTCGATGGCCGCGTTTCCGGTAATCACGGCAGGTGTTACTACTTATTTCGGACAGGCTTTTTCGAGAGTCATCATCGGCATGATGATCGCGTTCGTCATGGGATTCTTCCTGCCTCCGTTCTTTCTGAAAAGAACCATTTCGAAGCGTCAAAGAGACCTGCGCTGGGGCCTCGCTGATGCGCTCGACTTGATGGTTGTGTCTGTCGAAGCAGGCTTAGGTCTGAATGCCGCGATGATGAAGGTCTCGAGCGAGCTGAAAGATGTTCACATGGCTGTCGCCGCGGAATTCGAGCTTGCGAACCTCGAGATCCGGGTGGGTCGCGACCGCGATGAAGCGCTGCGCAATCTCGCAGAGCGAACCGGTGTAGACGATCTTCGCAGCCTCGTCGCGATGCTGATTCAGACAGACAAGTTTGGTACTTCGATCGCGAAAGGCCTGCGCGTGTTTTCTGACTCACTGCGCACGAAGCGACGCCAGCGCGCCGAACAGGAAGCGCAAAAAGCTGCGGTGAAGCTGTTGTTGCCGCTCGCGTGTTTCCTGTTCCCGACACTTTTTATTGCAATCCTTGGCCCCGCTGCCCTGAACCTCATGGACGTTCTCGGTAATATGTAAAAGGAGTGGACCAATGAACAAGCGTAGAATCATTGCAGTTCTAATCGCTTTTGTTTTGACCGTCGCGGCGACTGCGATGTGGAGTGCTTCCACGATCCAGCGCGAAGGTGATCCCGACGCAATCGTGCTCGAGGATTCAGGTGCAGAGGCTGGCAACGCCGAGCAGCCGAAGAAGAAGGGCAACAAAGTCGTCAAGGTGCTGGCCGCGCCGTTCAAGATGTTTGGAAGACTATTTGGCCGCGGGGACGATACCAACAAGGTCCATCGCATGACGGAGAAAGATGCCGAGCGGTTTGAGTCTGCCGGTGTCACCCGAATTGAAGATGCGAACAACAAGCCGGTTAAGCGCGACACTACGTTGTCTTCGGCGAAAGAGCATTTGGAAGCCGGTCGCGAGTACCTGCTCGAAGGTAATTACAACGAAGCGATTTCCGAGCTCTCGACGGCTGTGTCGCTCGATCCGAAACTGACCGAAGCGCACAATCTTTTAGGTGTTGCGTACGACAAGAAGGGCTTCAACGATCGCGCGCGTGATTCGTTCGAACGTGCCGTGAAGATGGAAGAGGACGCTGACACACTCAACAACCTCGGCTTCTCGCTTTACCAGAACGGCAACTACAGAGCCGCTGTCGATCGTTTGAAGCGTGCTGCGAAGCTTGCGCCACACGATGAGCGCATTCTTAACAACCTCGGTCTTGCCTACTGTCGTCTTGGCAAGATCGATGAGGCTTACAAAGCGTTCACACGCGCGACTGGTCCATTAACCGGCAATCTCAACACCGCGAAGATGCTGGAGCGGTTTGGTCGTGAAGACGACGCGATCCGTTACTACGAAGCCGCACGCGCGATCGACCCGATGAACTCGCTTGCGCTGCGGCGCCTGGCTGATCTTTACCAGCGCATGGGCCGAGCGACGGACTCTGACGCTGCTCGCGCTGCGCTGGCGCTCGCCCAGAATAACGGCGCTACGAACACCGGTAAATAAGAGGAAACTCACATGTCGCACACCGCCATCCTGACGCGTGCTGAAATCGAGAGCATGGGGCCACCGGTCCCGGAGGAAATCACCGACACCGGCATCGCCGAGCAGTTCCTCTGCGATCTCGCGTTGAAGCACGTCGCCATGCTGCCCGAGCCGACGACCACCTCCGTCGCCGAACGCATCAATCTTCCACGCACGCTGACCGAGGATCTGCTCCAAAAGCTGTATCGCGAGAAGCTGATCGAAGTGAAGATGCAATCAGCGATTGGATCCACGCGCTACGCGATGTTGGACCATGGCTGGGATCGTCTCTCAAGGCTGTTGTCGGTGTGCGGTTATGTTGGTCCGGCGCCGGTTTCGCTGCGCGACTACACGCACATGATGAAGTTGCAATCGATTCCGTCCAACACGGCGTCGCTTGAGACTGTCAAACAGGCATTTCACGATCTCATTCTGCCTGACACTCTGTTACAGACGCTCGGTTGCGTCATCAACTCGCGTCGCTCGCTGTTTCTAACCGGTTTGCCGGGAACGGGAAAGACCGCAGTCGCAGAGCGCATCAACAATGCGCTCAACGGCGGCATTTGGATTCCTTACGCCGTAGAGATCGATGGCCAGATCATTCGTATCTTCGACTCGCACTGTCACGAAGAACTCTCCGCCGACGAGACGCCGATAGATTTCGATCGTCGTTGGGTGTTAATTCACCGTCCGCTCGTCGTTGTCGGTGGTGAGTTGACACTCGAGAACGCCGACCTGACGTGGAGCGAGGCGGCGAAGTTTTACGAAGCCCCGTTTCAGATGAAATCAAACGGCGGCACCCTCGTGATCGACGACTTCGGTCGTCAGCGAGTGGCGCCGCAGGATCTCTTGAACCGTTGGATCGTGCCGCTTGAACGCCGCGTCGACTATCTCGCGCTGCACACCGGAAAGAAGATTGAAGTTCCGTTCGAGCAGCTCGTCGTGTTTTCAACCAACCTGGAGGAGAAAGACCTGGCGGACCAGGCGTTCCTGCGGCGCATGGGATACCGCGCGCGCGTCGAGCCGCCCACGCCCGCGGCGTACACGTCGATCTTCCAATACCAGGCGAGCAAGCGTGGGATCACTATCGAGCAACCGGTGTTGGACCATATCCTGGCGAAGTATCGTACGGAGCGCCGGCAGATGAAAGGCTGCGAGCCGCGCGACATTCTCGACCGCGCCACCGACATCTGTAAGTTTGAGAGCCATAGCTTGAAGTTGACGCCACAAATCGTCGATATCGCATGGTGCAACTATTTCGGAACGTCACACTCGTTCGTGCAGCAGGAGCAGGTGGCAGTGAACAATCGAGCACAGGCCGATCCGTTAGATCTGTAATCCTGTACATCTTGAAAATCCTGTAATCCTATAAAAAACTATGACACCCGTTACGTCATCAGTCAGATTTCTAATCGTTTGCGTGTTTGTCATCGTGTGTTCCGGGCACGCGTTGTCGCAAACCGAGCAGACCAGATTAAAACTTGCTGACGGTTCATACATGACCGTAGACGACGCGTGGGAATCGCCGCAGGGAGTTTGGTATCGACGCGGCGGTCTCAGCCACCTCCTGCCGAAAGAAAAAGTCAAAAAGATCGAGCGGACCACGCCCGAGCCTGCATCGGCACCATCGCCTACGACGAACAACAACAAAGACGATGACGATCATTTTGAAGTACCGGAAATGGCCGTCGCGCGTACTCCTTCGAACAACGGTGTGTACGACCAGCCGGCCTGGATCTATTTGAAAGGCGGCGCGCGCGTCGAGGCAGATAGTGCCACGCAGTCTCCTGCTGGGGTGTGGTACAAGCGCGGGGCGATGTCGATCTTCATCGACGCTGTGCGTGTGGATCGAGTCGAAATTGAAGATCCGGCAACCGTTGCGCAAGTAGGAAAGAAAGCGAGTGGCTGGAGCACTGGACGCGCCGGACTCGACTCGCTGATTCGTCAGAATGGTTACAAGTACAACGTCGATCCGTATCTGATCTTTTTAGTGATGGAGCAGGAGTCGCACTTCAACACGCACGCGGTGTCGCCGAAAGGTGCGCGTGGGTTGATGCAGTTGATGCCGGGCACGGGGGCGCGTTTCGGTGTGCGACGGCCGCACGATCCCGCGCAGAACATTTCCGGTGGCACACGATATTTGCGAGAGCTATTGAATCGCTTCAATAACCGCGTGGATCTCGTGCTTGCGAGTTACAACGCAGGCGAAGGTGCAGTGGCGAAGTTTGGAAACAAAGTGCCGCCGTATCAAGAGACTCGCAACTACGTAAAGCAGATCAGCAAACGCTACAAACGAACCCTCGCGCGTACAAAGAAACCAGCTTAGGTTTATGCGTAAATTGATATTAGCCGCGTTTTTGTGTCTTTCGATTTTTGCGATCGGCGCGTTGGGCCAACAACAATCGGATGGTCCACTCACGAATGCGTCCATCGTTCGGCTCGTCAAAGCAGGCTTCAAAGAGAAAACGATCATCACGATCATCGGTAATCGTCCGCGCGATTTTAAGCTCGACACGGAACACCTCATCGAGCTGAAGCGCAGCGGCGTCAACGAGAACATTATTCTCGCGATGCTGTCGTCACAGATGGGAATTGTTCTTGTTGGTGAAGATGAGTGGTCGGGCGAGTCGTTATTTAAGGACATGAAGAAGGGCGACTCGAAAGCTCAAGGCGGCGAAGGGATCTTCGGTTCGGGATCGAGCTCGCAGTCGTCGGATCGTTTGAATGGCATGCCGGGTGGTAATCAGAACGACGGAAACGTGAGTGGGTCCGCGACCGTGCGAATCATCAAGCCGCCGACTGAAGCCGGCGAAAGCGCGTCCCCCAAACTCGAGAAAACGCCGACGCTGACGAATGAAGGCGTCATTAAATTGGTCGAGGCAGGATTTTCGGAAGGAACAATCATCAAGCGCATCGAAGACTCACCCGTCGAATTCGACCTCTCGCCAGCCAAGCTTGACGAGCTCTTCAAGCGAAGGGTCACCGACGCGATCATCGCTGCAATGAGAGCAGCGATGGGGGCGAAGTAGGTACACAAAAAGCACAAAAGGAAAAGTTCAGAGTTCAGCCTTTAGGCTGCAGTCTCGGGCTGTAGGCGAAGCAAGCTAAAGCTTGAACTCTGAACTTTCCTTTTGGCCAAAATGTTACAGCATGGCCGGATTTAAGGCCCGTGTAGCATCAAGACACAGATTCCACGATCCTCAGTTATATCTGATCTTCGAGCTAATTGCATAAATAATTGAACTTACCTGCAGTCTCTGTGGCTCGGCACGCTCATTGCGAATGGTTTCTGGGCCTTGGTCTGTCATAACCTTCTAAGGCACGCCATTAAATTTGAAACGGACGGAGAGACGATGCGACCTATCAAGCATGCGGAGAGAGGATTGACCTTAATAGCAGGAGGCCTTTTCAACGCAATTCAGTCGGTAAATAAATTCAAGCCCAATCCTTCTTTTACTCCCAAATGGTCAGACAAACCGCTTTTGAAATCATGGCAGAAGAGTAAGCCAACGCTGGGCTGGCCACGCACTACTGATTCCCTCTGTCCCAACTGCGTCATCGAGGCGCGCGAAGCGATCATCAGCGGCAAGAAAGACGTCAGTGTTCTTATCAACGAGAAAGTCGGCGAGATCAAAGCACAGATCATCGAGCGCGACGGCGAAATCTGGATGATCAAAGATTGTCCGGTCCACGGTCACTTCGAAGACATGATGGCCATCGATTCGAAGTTCCTGACGCACATCGAAAAGATGTTCCCGGGCCGCGACATCGATGCACACAACGACGAGAAACTCCACAATCACGGCTCGAGCACGGTTAAGTATGGTCGCGGCGCAGTGTTGACTGTCGACCTTACCAACCGCTGCAACATGATGTGTGACCCGTGCTTCATGGACGCCAACCAGGTTGGCTTCGTTCATGAGCTGAGCATGGACGAGATCAAGGAGATCCTCGACAACGCGATCACGATCAAGCCGCGTCGCCAGATGTCGGTGCAGTTTTCAGGTGGTGAGCCGTCAATCTCGCCGCACTTCCTCGAAGCGATCAAATACTCGCGCAAGGTCGGCTACAACAGCGTGCAGGCCGCGACGAACGGGATCGAGTTCGCGAAGAGCAAAGAGTTCTGCCGCGAGGCGGCTGAAGCCGGTCTGCGTTACGTCTACCTGCAATTCGACGGTATCGGCAACGACGCGAACAGTCACCGTCAGGTCGGTAACCTCTTCGACGTGAAGATGCGCGCGATCAATAACCTGCACGAAGCAGGCGTCGAGATTGTGCTCGTCACGACACTCGTCAACGGCATCAACAACGATCAGGTCGGCTCGATCATTCGCTTCGCGCTCGACAATCCGAAGAAGATTGCGTTCCTGTCGTTCCAGCCGGTTTCGTTTACCGGTCGTGACGAAGAGATCACCGAGCAGCGTCGCCTGCAACAGCGCTACACGCTCTCGCACCTCGCGCACGACGTGAAGAACCAGGTCGGCATCACTGAGCCGACACGCGACTGGTTCCCGCTTTCGTTAATGGGCGCCTTCGCAGACTTCGCGGATCTCGTACACGGTCCACAGGCCGAGTGGGGACAGGTTTCCTGCGGTTGTCACCCGAACTGCGGCGTCGGAACCGCGGTGATGATCGACAAGGAGCTCAAAGAGATGCGTCCGGTGCCGGAGTTTCTGAACATTCCGGGACTCGTCAAAGACATGCAGAAGATCACGGACGCGGCGCGCGGCAAGTGGATGTCGAACCTCATGATGGGGCTCACGCTCTTGAAGCACTACAACCCTTACAAGTCGCCGTCGCAGTTCACGCTTTACGAGCTCTTCAAGAAGTTTGACAAGTCGTTTGGCTTGACCGGTAAGAGCTACGGCAAGGTCAGCGGCGACCGCAGCAAGGATGACATCGAGAAGCGCCGTTCGGATCGCTGGAATTTCCTGTTTATCGCGGGTATGTGGTTCCAGGATCTCTTCAACTACGATTTCCGCCGCACTGAAATGTGCATCATCCCGTACGGCACGCAGGAAGGTGAGATTTCCTTCTGCGCCTACAACACCGGAATCGGTTGGAGAAACATTATCGAGAACATGCACCAGAACGCGACAGTCGCGAAGTGGTACCAGGAGCATGGTCGTCACGAGATTTTCGCTGGTGGCAAGAATGTTGAGATGTCCGACAACGGCCACGGCATGATTTTGAATGAAATTGACCTAATGCGGCCTAACAAACCGCAAATGGAGGGGCCGAAGACCGCGCACGAAGAAGCCGTAATGATGCGCAAGATGTACCAGGAGCTGGTGTTGAAGAAACAGCTCGACACTAAAGAGGCCGATAAGCCAGTGCAGATTAAAGGCCTGAGCCGGAAGAAAGAAGAAGAGCCGGCCGAAGCCGTGCTGGTTTAACAGGCGATTTGCAGGAGGAAAGAAAGTTATAGGTCCTATTGCAATATATAGGACCTATACTTTTGTGGCTTTTGTGTTTTGGCCGGTTTGTGGTTAAAATTCCATCCCCGCAGAGGATCTAAGAAAGGGAAAGCAGAGAACGAATGGCAATAGTTACTGTTAATCAAGGTGAATCAATTGAGAGCGCATTGCGCCGCTTCAAGCGCAAAGTGATGACCGAAGAGATCATCAAAGACGCGAAGAAACACGCGTTTTTCATTCCCCCTGGTCAGAAGGCGAAGTTGAAGTCGGCGCTGGCCCGCAAACGAAAT
>Ga0126311_10000013_pt1 | contig 126767 bp, 102 predicted proteins | sample Plot61_FD_92539 | JGI IMG/M metagenome (GOLD analysis project Ga0126311, IMG submission 92539) | Serpentine soil microbial communities from UC McLaughlin Reserve, CA, USA - Plot61 | ecosystem: Environmental > Terrestrial > Soil > Grasslands | place: USA: UC McLaughlin Reserve, Lake County... | reverse complement strand
TGAGAGCTCAAAACCTTCCAGAGCTGCTACTTTGGGGGGATGATTCGAAAGCAATAAGATCTTGCGCAACCCGAGATCGTGGAGAATCTGCGCCCCCACGCCATAGTCGCGATCGATTCCGTAACCAGTTTCCAGACTGGCGTCTCGTTTACTCATTCCTTGTTGCTGCATGACGTTGTACGTACGCAATTGGTTGACCAGATCCAAACTGTGCTCGCGCTGTCGCAGGTAAAGAACCACGCCGCGCGCATCCGCCGAGATCTTCTCAAGCGCCGTGTGGAGTTGAAAGCCGGTGTCGTCGATCAACGATCCAAACATGTCGCAAGTCACATTTTCCGTGTGGACGCGCACGAGCACGGGGTCGTCAGTCCTCACCTCGCCCATCACCATCGCGAGGTGCACGTCGCCGTTGATCACGTTTTCGTAAGCGACCGCGCGGAATCTACCGTAGACAGTTGGTAAATCGGTTTCGACTACACGACGGACGAGCTGCTCCTTGCGAATCCGATACCGCACCAGCTCGGCAACGCTGATCATTTTTAGATTGTGTTGCGCTGCAAATTCCTGAAGTTGCGGCAGACGCGACATCGTCCCGTCTTCGTTCATGATTTCGCAGATCACACCGGCGGGATAGAGACCGGCGATACGCGCGATGTCGACACTGGCTTCTGTTTGTCCGGGACGAACGAGCACGCCGCCGTTCTTGGCGCGCAGAGGGAAGATGTGACCGGGACGACAAAGATCCTGCGGCCGTGAGTCGGGATCGACAGCGACGAGAATCGTCGTGGCGCGATCGGCAGCGGAGATTCCGGTTGTGATGCCGCGACGCGCGTCGATCGAAACTGTGAAAGCTGTGCCGAGATACGACGTGTTGTCAGCGACCTGCGTGGTCAGGTGAAGCTCGTCGCAGCGTTCTTCAGTGAGCGGCAGGCAGATCAGACCACGAGCGTGCCGGGCCATGAAGTTGATGATTTCGGGGGTGACCTTCTCGGCGGCGCACACCAGATCGCCTTCGTTCTCGCGATCTTCGTCGTCGACGATAATGATCATGTGACCGTCGCGGATCTCGGCGACGGCCTCTTCAATAGTGGCTAAAGTCACGGGCTCATGTTAACCGAAAGGAGAAGGGCGCGGAAGTCCGCAAAAGGCACTTTTTACGGCATTTATCTGGCGGGGTTAAATGAGAGGAGCCTTTCAAGGTACTTCCCGATCACATCGACTTCGAGGTTTACGTCGTCGCCCGGCTTGAGGTGCGAGAGATTCGTGACTTCCCAGGTCTTGGGAATGATAGCGATTTCGAAGTATTCGTCAGTCAGGCTCGCGATTGTCAGGCTGATTCCCTCGACGGCTACCGAGCCCTTGAACACGAGATAACGCGCGATTTCCGGCGGATATTTGATTCTCAACGTCCACGACTCGCCGTGATCCTCGATGCCCGCGAACTGCCCGCGCGCATCGACGTGTCCCTGGACGATGTGACCGCCGAGTCTAGTTGCGGGCGTGACGGCGCGTTCGAGATTCACGGCTATGCCGGGTCGCAGCCGGCCGAGTGTCGACCGCGAGAGTGTCTCGCGCGACACATCAGCCGCAAACGAATCGGGCTGGATGTCGAGAGCAGTCAGGCAGACGCCGTTCACGGAGATCGAATCGCCGTGGCTCGTGCCTTCGGTGACGATGCGTGCAGCGATCACGATTCGCGCGTTCTCACCACGCTCCTCGATACTGCGCACGCTGCCAAGTTCTTCGATAATACCCGTGAACATCGTTCAGTCGATCCGTGTTATCCGTGGCTAATTCTTTTAATCATCTCTTCGAAAACTTCGTCGATGCTCTTCCCGGTCGAGTCAATGACTATCGCATCATCAGCAACTTTCAACGGTGAATCAGCACGTGTTGAATCGCGTCGATCGCGCTCGATCATGTCTGAAAGCGTTTCCGCAAACGTCGCCGACGACGCTGCGGTGCTTTGATCTTCTTTGTAACGACGCTCAGCGCGTTCCTCCGGTGCCGCAGTCAGAAAAAATTTAACGTCAGCACCTGGAAAGACTACTGTGCCGATATCGCGGCCGTTCAGTACCGCACCTCGCTTGCTGATTGCTCGCTGTCGCTCGACCATCGCGCGTCTCACGCCCGGAATGGTTGATACGACCGACGACATCTCAGTCACGCTCTCCGTCCGAATCTGATCCGTGACGTCACGTCCATTGAGGAAGACGGAGAGCGACTCAGGATCACCTTCGAAATCGATCTCGATCTCGTTTGCAAGCGCAGTCACAGCATCTTTATCACCTGGATCAAGCTCCGCATTAATTACCGCGAGCGCCACCGCGCGATACATCGACCCGGTGTCGATGTACAGCAGCTTCAGCGCACGCGCCAGCATGCGGCCCAGTGTTGACTTGCCTGAGCCTGATGGACCGTCAATCGCGATGATCATGAATCTACACAAACGCCGCGAACACTTCGTTTGATAACAAAGCGCCCGTGCGCGTCAATCTAATCAAGTCGCCGTCCAGCTCAATCAATCCCGCTTTGCAGAATCGATCGAGATCGTCCGCGTGCTCGTCGCGCAGATCGACACCAAATGACTCACGATAACGACGCAGATCGACGCCCTGCATCAATCGCATCCCGAGAAACACCGCTTCCGCGCGAACGTCGGTCTGCTCCAACTGCTGCACTTCAACAACGGGCGACGCGCCACTCTCGATCAACTCAACGTATTTCAAAACATCACGGTGGTTGGACCAGCGACGCGTGTCGCCGTCATAAGAATGCGCGGAACATCCAAAACCGTAATAAGGCGCGGCGGTCCAGTATTTGACGTTGTGTCGCGAATGAAAACCGGGGCGACAGAGATTCGAGATCTCGTAATGCTCGTAACCCGCCAACGCCGCCTGTTCGAGCATCCACTCGTACATCACGCCCGCCAGATCGTCGTCAGGCTGCGGCTGAATTCCGCGTCGAATGTGTTCCGCCAGCGGCGTACCTGAATGGACCTCGAGCAAATAGAACGAGAGATGTTCGGGTGCGAGATCGAGCGCCTGTTTGATGTTTCGCTGCCAACCTTCAAGAGTTTGACCGGGCAGTCCTGCAATTAAATCAAAACTTACATTCGCAAAACCGGCGGCGCGCAGATCAGCGAAAGTTCTCAATGTATCGATGGAATTGTGCGATCGGCCCAGTTTTGCCAACTCGGCATCGTCGAATGTCTGGGCGCCGAAACTGGCCCGGTTAACTCCCAAACTCCGAAATGCGCGCAGCTTCTCGGGCGCCGCACTGCCGGGATTTATCTCAATAGTGATCTCTGGACCAGTTGCGATCTTAAATCGTTCATACAAACTCGCGAGAATGCGTTCGAGCTGTGCCGGCGCAAGCAACGACGGTGTGCCACCACCAAAATAAATTGTGTCAACATTCTCACCAGCATGTGGCCACGCCCTGATCTCATTGAGTAGCCCACGAACATAGCGTTCCGCCAACTCGCTTTGATAAAGCCCCGTGGCGAAGTCGCAATAGGAACAACGCGAGCTGCAAAAAGGAATATGAACGTAGAGACCTGCGGCTGTCATTTATTTGCAAAGAATAATAGCACGCGTGTGTATTAATTCATTTCCCACCGTATTGTTTTCAGAACTCTATCTCGTGTAATGAGTACGATTTACTGCGAAGTCGTAAATGGCACGGAGGTTGATTAGTTCACAAGCGCTACTAACCATCGAACATGGGAGGATAGACAAAAGATGGCAGATGACAGAATGAAGAACGATGAAGCTCAGAGAAACATGGGTGGCGGTGCGAAGGACCAGGACTATGGTCAGCAAGCACCCGGACGTGGCCAGCAAGGTGGCCAACATGCTGGTGGCAGTGGTAGCAGCCAGCAAAAATCAAACTACGGCAGTGGACAAAATGAGCGCGATATGGAAGACGACGATCTCGGCGCCGGCAATGCACAGAGCGGCGGACAGGGACGCGGCGGCCAGAATCGCTAATTCGTATTAACTCTCTTCTTTTCTGCTTGAGCACGGACGTCATGCGCCGTGCTCATTTTTTTATTCTCTGAAGACTGCCGTTACCACTAATACTGTTATCTGACCTGCGTGAGACGCGCTCCGCTTCCGCAAACGCACGCAACAAGTTCTCACCGAGTATCTTCCTGATATCTCTCTCACTGTAACCGCGCTTGAGCAGCTCATAGGTAATGTTCGGTAACATCGAAACATCCTGCGCGCCTTCAGGCATGTCGTTCGCACCGTCGAAATCCGCACCGATACCCACATGATCGATGCCCGCAACCTTCACGATGTGATCGATGTGATCGATCAGCTTCGATATCGGCAGCGGCGGCAACGGATTCGCCGCTTCGAGTTTGTCGCTCTCTTCAGCGCGTCGTTCCGGATCGTCTTTGTATTTCTCGTCGATCGCATCCTGCTGCGCCTTGAGTCGCTTGTCGCGTTCGGCACTCTGTGGCGCGACTGTTTTCTCGTCGACGAACACGCTGTAGAAGTTCACGTGGACCACGCCGCCATTCTTCGCGATCCGCTTCAAAAGATCGTCGGGAATGTTTCGCGGGACGTTGCTGAGCGCGCGTGCTGACGAATGCGAAGCGATGATCGGCGCTGTGGAAACGTCGAGAGCGTCGCTCATCGTCTCGTCGGAAACGTGCGATACGTCAACGAGCATGCCCAGGCGATTCATCTCGCGCACGACTTCCTTACCGAAGTCGCTCAGGCCGTTGTGCTTCTTCTGACCGCGGCCGGCGTCGGCCCAGTTGTTTGTGTTGTTCCAGGTGAGCGTCATGTAGCGAACGCCGAGTCGATAAAACTCGCGCAATGTCGGCAGTGAATCTTCAATCGCGTGGCCGCCTTCAATCCCCAGCAACGCTGCGATCTTTCCGGTGCGTTTGGCGCGGCGAATGTCGGCGACCGAGGTCGCGATCATCAGGTCTTTTGGATGTCGCTCGACTGCACGATAGACAGAATCGATCATGTCTAAAGTGCGACGTGCTGAGCCGCCGTGTTCGACGTACCAGGGTTTGACATAAAGCGAAAAGAACTCGGCGATCAGACCGCCTTTCTTCATACGTTCGATGTTGGTGCGGTACGGTGTTGGCGGTGTGCCGCTCAGGTCGAAGTCGTCATTGGTCATCGGCGTGGTCACGTCGTTGTGCGTGTCGATGACGATCGCGCGTCGATGGATTTGCAATGCGCGTTGCCAGAGCTGTTGGTCGCGTGTCTGGGCGGCCACGAAGCCTACAGTTAGAAATATAACCAGGCAGACAAGAACGAATTTTCGCAATCTCATCAAGTCACCTTTCAAATGATCTCATTGAGGAACAAGTCAGGAAGAGGGGCTTGCCCCCGCCGTTAGTTGGGTTAAAGCGGGGGCAAGCCCCTCTTCCTGACTTGTTCTTTCCCACTTGTTTCCTTTTTTTCATTATTTCGCATTATCATCAGGCGTAATGTCAATCCTGATTGCTGAAGATAACATGGCCCAGCGCCATTACCTGCGCGAGATTCTCGAAAAGGAGTTTCCCTCTCATGTGCCCATCTTCGAAGCAGGCGATGGCGAGGAGACCGTGAAAATCGCCCTCCACGAGAAACCGGACGTCTGCATCCTCGACATCCAAATGCCCAAGCTCTCAGGAGTGAAGGCCGCGCGCGCGATCTGGCGCGACTTCCCAACCGCGCGCATCATCTTCTGGACGCAGTTTCCGCACGAGATCTATATCAACGAGATTCGCAAGATCGTAAAGTCTGTCGATCCGCCACCCGCGTACGGCTTCATTCACAAAAACAATCCAGAGTCGAGGTTTCTACGCTTCGTCGCCGCCGTGCTTGAGGACGGCGCTGACATGATCGATCCGGCGTTCAAAGATTCGTTCAAGCGACCGCTGTTGACGGAGTTTGAAGCGGAAGCACTCTATTATCTTGCGCTCGGTCTTTCAAACTGGGCCATCGCACGGAAGTGTTCGCTGAGTTTGCGTGGTGTCGAAAGCAGGCTGGCGACGCTTTATGAAAAACTTTTCTCGTCCGTCGCTGAAGGCACGGACCAGGAGGCGTACGAGAAGCTCGCTTACAACATTCGCACGCGCGCGTTCTTCGAAGCGCTGCGTCGCGGACTGCTGAACAGCGACGAGCTCGAAAAAGCTGCGACCGATCTCGAAGCGTGGATCCAGAAAGATCAGAAACGTTTCAACGAAGAACAGAAACGAGAAGCCGCCGCCTCGAAGAAGAAATGAGGTCACGAAAAAGCACAAAAGTCACAAAATGGGTTTATTTATTCGTTTGTGCTTCTTGTGCTTGTTTGTGGCTAGGCGCCGTGTTTTTTCGTTCTGAAGCGCAAACAAGTGAGCCACTGCCACAGGCTTCGCCGTCACCATCACCTTCACCGTCTCCTTCGCCCTCGCCGACACCGATCACGGGCTTACACCAGTGGGGCGCAGTCACGCTGTTTCATGGCTTACCTTCCGATCGTGTTCGTGCGATCGCGCAGACGCCTGATGGTGCGATGTGGTTCGGTACGGAAACCGGTCTCGCAAAATTTGACGGGCGCAGAACCCAAACCGCACTGCCCGGAGTACGTATTCTTGCGCTGCAAACGGTGCAGGACGGCGCGATGTGGATCGGCACTGATGCCGGCGCGGTGCGTTACAACGCCGGTGAGTTCATAAAAATCAACGAGACCTCCGGCCAGACGATCACCGCGATCACCACGGATTCCGCTGGCTCAGTGTTCATGACCTCTGACCAGGGTCGCATTTACGAGAGCCGCGCGGGCAACACCCGCGAGCTGCTCAATCAGCCCCTCGAAAGCAGCGATCGCGATCATCCTGGCCCACTGCCAATCACCAGCATCAACGTCTCGAACGGCCGCATGTTCATCGGCACTCAAAGCCGCGGCGTTCTCGAAATAGCGAACGGCACGGTGAGAGAAACTCAGATGAAACCGATCGCGTTCTTCGTCAACGCACTCGACCGCGACCGCGAAGGCAAGCTTTGGATCGGTGCGCGCACGCGCAAAGAAGACCCGGGAGTACTGTCAGGCAACGAGCTTTCGAATCTGAAACGTCTCGAAGCTCCGAGTGGTCCAGTGATGGCGTTGAGGCCGATCGGAGACGAGATGTGGGTGGGCACCGATGGCCATGGAGTTTTTCGTATCTCGAACACGAAGACGCAACGGTTCACATTCGATGGTACTGCCGGCGGTTTGCGCTCAGATCACGTCTACGCGATCTTTTCGGATCGCGAAGGCGTCATTTGGTTCGGCACCGATCGCGGCGTCTGTCGTTACGATCCGCACGCCACTCGCGTCGAATCAGTCGGCGATAATTCCGAAACAAACTTCATCAGATCGCTCTTCCAGACGAGCGGCGGTCGATCGGTCGCGGGCACTAATCGCGGACTCTTCGTTTACGACGATGAAACCGCGACCTGGAATCCGGTCGCGGCCCTGGGGCGCAACGTCATTTACGCGATTGCGGAAGACAAGTCACAGCGCCTGCTGATCGCTTCGGCGAGCGGTTTCTACGTCGCGCCCAAACAGTCCACCCGTCTTGAGGAACAATCGTTTACGCGTTTCGAAACGGGTTCGGGCGGTCCGGACACGACCGGCAGCATACGCGCGATCGCACAGTTTCATGGCGCGACTTATTTCGCGATCTTTGGCCGCGGCATCGATCGTCTGGACGGCGGGCGCAGCAGCCTGACCTGGCCCAACGTCGCCGGCAGCGCGCGCGAAGTGTTGAGTCTACTCGCCGATGGTGACGATCGACTCCTGATTGGAACGAATAGAGACGGCGTTTTTACCTCCGACGGAAAAACCATCCGCGAAGAACCTGCTTTCGCAGCGATAAAAAACACTCCCGTCAGATCGATGGCGCGCACTCCTGACGGATCGCTGTGGTTCGGTACCGGAGCGGGCGTTTTTCTATGCCGCACGGGCGCGAGCTGCAATCTCATCATCCCGAACGTCGACGTGCGTAACCTCTTCGCTATCCAGTCAGACAAAACCAACGAGCTATGGTGCGGCACGCGTGGCAATGGACTATTGCGAATCCTGCTCGATCCGGTTGTTGGACCAGTTGTTTCCGAGCTCGACTCCGAGCAGGGATTGCCGTCACAAAACGTTTTTGCAGTCGCACCGCAGCGCAAGTCCGATGGAACAGACGTGCTCTTGATCGGCACGAATCGCGGCGTGGCGCGTTACGAGCCGGGACGAAGCGAGCCGACGCTTTACGCCACGCGCATCTTGAGTAAACGCATTCACGCGCCGTCTGAGTTACAGGCAGGCCTCAATCTCGAATACCCGCAGAACAGTTTGCTGCTCGATGTCACGGCCATCAGCAGTCGCACGTTCCCGGAGCAGTTTCAATACGCGTTCACGTTGATCGATCGCAATGGACAGTCGATCAAACAGAAACTTTCGCGGGAGCCGCAGTTCACGATGGAGGGCTTGAAGCCGGGCACGTACACGGTGACTGCGCGCGCGTTCACGAAAGACCTGACGGCCTCGGCCCCGTTGACTTTTTCGTTCACAGTCGCGAAAGCGCCTTTCCCCTGGACGTCGACGGCTCTCGCGATCCTTTTGGCGCTCGCGTTGCTGGCGTTGTTGTGGGCCATACTCGAACGCAGAAGAATTGTGGCAACGAGTGCGGCTCTAGTCGACGCGAACCGCGAGCTCGCCGACGCACGTCTTAATCTCGCGAATGAAGCAGAACGTGAGCGACGGCGGATCTCTCGTGACTTGCACGATCAAACACTCGCCGACCTGCGTCACCTCGCGTTGTTGACCGATCAGATCAAAGCCAACGGCGACTCAACCGGCAACACTCCGCAGGTCGCATTGCGAAAAGAGATCGAGGTGATCTCACAGGAAGTGCGGCGGATCTGCGAAGATCTGAGCCCGTCGGTGCTGCAAAACGTAGGCTTCGCTGCGGCACTGGAGTTTGCGCTGTCACACGCGGTCCAGGATGCGCCGGCCGAGAAACGTTTTGTTTATGAGTTTCACTGCGACGACGGCATTGAGGAGCGAAGCGAGCTGGCGCCAAGCGTGCAGATGCAGATCTATCGCATCGTGCAGGAAGCGGTGAACAACATCTGGCGCCATGCGGAAGCGACGGAAGTGAAGATGTTCGTCACCAGCTCTGATAACGGCGACTTCTCTTTGAAGATCGAAGACAATGGCCGCCCGTTCAAATCTCAGCACACGAACTCCGAAGGCCGCGGCCTCGCAAACATGCGCGCGCGTGCGAGCATGATCGACGCGCAAATCGCGTGGGAGCCGCGCGAAGAAGGCGGAACTGTGTTTACTTTGACGAAAGCTGCAACTGCTAATGCCGGCACTTCTTAACATCGCTCCCGACGTCGTTGCTGCAATGCGCAGTCAAGATCCGGTCGTGGCGCTCGAATCAACTGTGATCGCGCACGGTTTACCACGACCGCAAAACCTGCAAACTGCGAAGCGCTTGCAGGAAGTCGTTCGTGAAACAGGCGCCACGCCCGCAACGATCGCGATCATCGCCGGCAAACTATGCATCGGGCTCAACGACGATCAGATCAGCGCGCTCGCAAACAACAGCGACATCCGGAAGATCAGCACCCGAGACATTTCTGTTGCAGTTGCTCAGGGCTGCAACGGCGCGACGACTGTCGCTTCGACAGCCTGGATTGCCCATCGTGCGGGAATCAAAGTGTTCGCTACGGGCGGTATCGGCGGTGTTCATCGTGGCTCGCTGCCTGACGTCTCCGCCGATCTACCTGAGCTCGCACGCACTCCGATCATCGTCGTCTGCTCCGGGGCGAAGATCGTTCTCGATTTGCCTGCGACACGCGAGTGGCTCGAAACACACGCGGTGACGGTCGTTGGTTATCAATGTGACGAGCTGCCTGCGTTCTATTCACGCAAGAGTGGTTTGCCAGTCGATGCGCGTGTGGACTCACCGGAAGACGTTGCGAAGATTTATCGCGCGCAGCGAGAGCTCGAAATCGAATCAGCGTTGCTGGTGGTTGTTCCTGTGCCGGCGCAGTTTGAAGTGCCCGCGGAGGAGTTGCAAATCGTGTTGATGACGGCGTTGGAAGATGCGGAGTGGAAAGGAATCGCAGGACCCGCGTTGACGCCGTTTCTGCTTAGTCAAATGGCTGAGCGAAGCGGCGGCTCGACATTGCGCGCCAATATCGCTTTGCTCGAGAACAACGCGCGTGTTGCAGCCGAGATTGCGATAGCGGTGGGTTAGTTGTTACTCTATTCATCCCCAAACAGTTGAATAAAGTTTTAGGGAGGATCCCATGGCGGACGATAAGAACAAGTGCAAGAATCCGAGTTGTACCTGCCCACCCCAACCCGGCGGCAAATACTGTAGCGCATCATGCGAAGGGACAGGCGATACGATCGAGCTCGATTGTGATTGCGGGCATGATGAGTGTGGCGGAAACTTTTAGCCACCGATTACACGGATTAACACGGATCAGTGTAAACCCGTGTTAATCCGTGGCTAAATCAATAAACTTCGCAGCTAGCTTTGGCCCTGTTCCCTCATCTTCGTGTTTGAAGAACACGTAAGTATCTTTCCATTTCTGCGCCTTGATTCTTTTGGCCCACTTGACGAGCTCGGCTTTCGTGTACCGCACTCGTCGCAGCCGCACGTACCCCCAATCAGCAGTTTTGAAATCGTAACTTTCCGGCAGCTCTTCAATGTCTGACATACAGAACACGCGGTTCTGACTGCGCAGCAACTCGACGACTTCATCGTCAAACCACGTCGGATGTCGAAAGTCGAAAACCGCTGGCGTGTCTGCCGGCAGCACCGTCAAAAATGTCTCCAGCCGCTTGAGATCCTTCTTCATGTCCTCTGGCAATCGAAAAATCACCGCACCGAGACGCTCCTCCAGCGCTGAAATTGTCTTCAACATGATTCGCGTTTGTGGAGCAGCATCCTTGAGGCGACTGAAGTGCGTAATACTCTGCGGCGCCTTCACTGAGAAGCGGAAGTCTGATGGTACCTGGGCCTTCCAGCTCTCAATCATGTTCGGTTGCGGCATGCGATAGAACGTGTTGTTCAACTCGACCGTGTGCAGGCGCGACGCATAATACGAGAGCATATCTTTCGGCGAGATCGTTTCCGGATAAAAACTTCCCTTCCATTCCTTGTAGCTGTAGCCGCTGGTGCCGACGTAGAGAGTCATAGTCAAAGTTTCTGCGTTTTGTGCTTTTTTGTGGCTATAAAGTATGGTACACAGGCACGCATGTCGAGCGTTACCACAAACATCGAATCAGTGCTGCAGGAAGAGCGAGTCTTCCCGCCGCCGCAGTCTTTTTCCGAGCAGGCACACATTAAGTCAATGGCGGAGCTCGAGCGACTTCGCAGCGAGGCCGCTGCGGACCCGGAATCGTTCTGGGCGCGGATGGCGGAAGAGCTGCACTGGTTCAAAAAGTGGGACACGGTGTTGAAGTGGGATCCGCCGCACGCAGAGTGGTTCAGCGGCGGCAAGATCAACATCGCTTACAACTGTCTCGATCGTCATCTCACAACCTGGCGACGCAACAAAGCAGCTCTCATCTGGGAAGGTGAACCCGGCGAGACGCGTACGTTCACTTATCAACAACTGCACACCGAAGTCTGCAGGTTTGCGAACGTACTCAAGCACGCCAACATTCAACGGGGCGATCGCGTCGCGCTCTACATGCCGCTCATTCCTGAGCTCGCGATCGCGATGCTTGCGTGTGCGCGCATCGGCGCCACACACTCCGTCGTCTTCGGTGGCTTCTCCAGCTCCGCATTGATCGACCGCATTAACGATGCGAGTTGCAAGCTTGTCGTGACGGCGGACGGCGGTTGGCGTCGTGGCAGCGAAGTGAAACTCAAAACCGCAGTTGATGAAGCGTTGAAGTCAACGCCTTCGGTGCATGCGTGTATCGTGGTCCGTCGTACCGGTTCACCGCAGCACATGGAGCCAGGCCGCGATTTCTGGTGGCATGAGCTGATGGAAACGGTCGATGCGAAGTGCGCCGCGGAAGAGCTCGACAGCGAACATCCTCTCTACATTCTCTACACCTCGGGCACGACCGGTAAGCCGAAAGGAATTCTTCACACGACCGCCGGTTACCTGTTGCAGTCACATCTCACGACAAAGTGGGTCTTCGATTTAAAAGACGAGGATCTTTACTGGTGTACGGCCGACATCGGCTGGGTCACGGGCCACAGTTACGTTGTTTATGGGCCACTCTCGAACGGCGCTTCGGTTTTGATGTATGAAGGTGCGCCAAACTGGCCTGAGCCCGATCGCTTCTGGAGAATGGTCGAGCGCCATCGTGTGAACGTTTTCTACACTGCGCCAACCGCGATCCGCGCGTTCATCAAGTGGGGCGAACAGTGGCCCTTGAAACACGATCTCTCCAGCTTACGACTACTCGGCACGGTCGGTGAGCCGATCAATCCCGAAGCGTGGATGTGGTATCGCGCAATCATCGGCAAGCAGCGTTGTCCCATTGTCGACACCTGGTGGCAAACTGAAACCGGCGCGATCATGATCACACCGCTTCCGGGTGCGACTCCCACCAAACCCGGATCAGGTACACTTCCGTTTCCGGGAATCGAGGCCGACGTGATGACGCGCGACGGCAAGTCTGTTGGTCCACATGAAGGTGGCTATCTGGTGATCAAACGGCCGTGGCCGTCGATGCTCCGAACGATCTGGGGCGACGACGAACGTTACCAGCAGCAGTACTGGTCGCAGATTGAAGGTATCTATTTTGCAGGTGACGGCGCGCGCCGCGATCGGGACGGCTATTTTTGGATAATGGGCCGGATCGATGATGTTATTAATGTAAGCGGACATCGACTCGGAACTGCGGAAATTGAGAGCGCGCTCGTGTCGCATACGGCAGTCGCAGAGGCTGCGGTCGTCGCGCGTCCCGACGATCTGAAGGGATCGGCAGTGGTGGCTTTCGTGACGCTCGAAGGAACGCATAGACCGTCAGACGCGTTAAATCAGGAGCTCCGAGCACACGTCGCGAAGGAGATCGGCGCACTCGCGCGACCTGATGAGATTCGCTTTAGCGACGCGCTGCCCAAGACCCGCTCGGGCAAGATCATGCGACGGCTCCTGCGCGAGATTGCGACCAGCGGCTCTGTCGCGGGAGATGTCACGACCCTGGAAGATTTTTCCGTGTTGGAGAAGTTGAGAACCGAAGAGGAGTAATCGCTTCGAGAGATTCAAGATTCTTTTTCGAAGGAGGGTGCCCCAGATGCCCGTACAACCAGAGAACCGCTCCGGCCCACGTTACCTCGCTAGTCTCGAGGTTAAAGCGGAGTGGGATGAGCCAGGCGGCACACACATCATCGTGGAAGGTACGACTGAAAACGTTGGCCCAGAGGGCACGCTCGTACATCTCCCGCGACATCTACCCGAAGTCGGTAGTCGTGTGCGTCTCGAAGTGCTCGGTGAAACCGGTGAGAAGCTGCAGGTGATCGCGGAGGTGCTGCGTATCGAGCGCCATCCCGGCCATCCTCTGGCTGCGCTCCAGCTACTCGGCGAAACGGATGAATGGCGCGGACTCGTTTGGGAGCCGGCCGCTCCGCGCGTGACGCCACCGCCCGCGCCTGAAGGTGAAGGCGAAGAGGAAGCCGAAGACAAAGACGATGTAGCTCACTGAGGACGCTTCACGATGACAAACTCCGACGACAATGCCTTACAGTCGCACGATCGCCGGCGTCACCCTCGTTACTACGTGACCTCGCGAATCACCCTTGCGATTGAAGACGAGAGTCTGAAGGAGTCGCTCGGCATCGGTGAGCCACAGGACATCAGTCTCGGCGGTCTGCGCGTCACAAACCTCCCCTCGTGTCCGAGCGTGAAGATTGGAGATCACCTCGGGCTCCTGCTGCTTGACGGCGAGGACGCATTGTCACTGGCCGGCGAAGTGATTCATCATTCCACCCCCGATACCTTTGGAGTTGAATTTCGTGAGCTGAGCAATCATGATCAGCGAGCAGTAGTCGATTTGATCGGGAGATTGCACGCGCGGTTATAGATTCGTGGATCGACAGACAAGCAAAGATACAGCAGCAGTAGCGGCGAAGGCGGCGGTGGAAGCCTCTCACGGCCCTTCGACACGCGTCGTGTTGCGAGTTTTTATAGTGTTGCTGGCAGTCATCGGTGTGCTTTGGGTGATCTATAAGATAACCGGCATCCTCCTGCTCCTGGTGCTGTCGATCTTTTTCGCGTATTTCGTCTCGCCGCTTGTCGAGTTCTTGCGACGACAAAGAACAATCGCAGGTCGCACGATCGCAATACCGAAAGTCGTCGCGATCGCGCTCGCTTATCTGATCATTCTGGCCGCGATCGTGTTTGCGGTGTTTGTGATTCTGCCGGGCCTTAGTAATCAGTTTCCGCAGTTTGCTGATCAGGCAAGAGCAAACTGGAGATCGCTGAGCGATCGGACAACGGAAATTATCAAATACTCGCGCCGCTTGCCTGCCCCGCTGGTAAATGCTGGGACTCAAGCCGTAGATAACGCCAGCAAAATGGTGAGTGACACTACCACCGAACTCGCAACCGCGGCGCTGGCTTATATCGTTATTTACATTCCCTGGCTGATTTTGGTTCCGATTCTGGCGTTCTTTCTACTAAAAGACGCGGAGAATTTTCGCCGATCAGCCTTGCTGATGCTGCCGCGCGGGCGTTGGCGCTGGCGCGGCGACGAGTTTTTCCAGGACATAAACAGCACGCTTGCCGCTTACATTCGCGCCCAACTGACTGCGTGTTTGTTCATCGGGATCGTCTGTTCGCTTGGCTTCACGTTGCTGGGATTGCCGGGTGGGTTAGTGCTGGGAGTGCTGGCGGGGGTTTTTGAGTTTGTTCCCCTCGCTGGCCCACTTGCAATCGCGTTACTGGCAGCGCTGCTTGCGATGTTTCATGCGGGTCCGTTCCATGCTTTTCTGGTGCTGCTGTTCTTAGGCGTTCTGAGGATCGTGCAGGACTACGTGGTTTACCCGCGACTAATCGGACAAGGCATTCACCTTCATCCGCTCGCGGTGATCTTCGCGATTCTCGCGGGTGAGAAGCTCGCTGGAGTTGCGGGAATCTTCCTGGCGATTCCGGTGGTGGCGATCATCACCGTGAGTTATCGTCACTGGATGGAGCATAGCGGCAGCGAAGGGATTGCAGATCTGCTGGAACCCAATGGGACAGAGGCGACGAAAGCGGCAGAGGTTGCGGCAGCAGCTGCCGACGAGATCCACGCCGAATCCACACCCGCCGAAATGGTACGCGCCCGCCCCGACCTCACCACCGGCGAATTAAAAGTGCCCGAGAGTTAAGAACCTGAGAAAAGAACAAGTCAGGAAGAGGGGCTTGCCCCCGCCGCTGCCTGGATTGGACAAGCGGGGGCAAGCCCCTCTTCCTGACTTGTTCATTCTTCTAACTTGTTCACTGCTCGAATTGAAAGCCGCGAACCGAAGCGAGGCAAGCCCCCTCTTCGTGACGTGTTCTTTTTCTAGAAACTCAGTGGAAGGAACAAGTCAGGAAGAGGGGCTTGCCCCCGCTCTTGATTCCATTAGCGCGACGAACCGCTGGAAATGATGCTCGGCGTCGTGAGGGCCGGGGGCGGCTTCCGGGTGGTACTGGACGGAAATCACGGGCAAGGTGCGGTGACGCATTCCCTCAATACATTGATCGTTGAGATTGATGTGCGTCACTTCAACTTCCGGCGGCAGACTCTCAGCACTTACTGCAAATCCATGATTGTGTGACGTTATCTCGACGTTCGGATGCGACAACTCTTTCACGGGCTGGTTGCCGCCGCGATGTCCGAACACGAGCTTGAACGTCTTTGCCCCAAACGCGCGCCCGAGCAACTGATGCCCGAAACAAATTCCAAACGTCGGCACCTGCGCTTTCAACAGCTCGCAAATCTCGGTCACTTCCTTGTTCATCGACGCCGGATCGCCTGGTCCATTAGATAAGAAAATTCCATCGGGTTTGAGCGCCAGCGCGTCGGTTGCCGAAGTCGACGCGGGCACCACGGTCGTGCGCACGCCGAGCTGCGCCAGCTCGCGCAGAGAGTTTCTCTTCACGCCGAAGTCGTAACAGACAACGTGGAAACGTTCTTCACCGTCGGCGGGAACGTCGTACGGCTCTTTCGTCGTGACGACACTGGCAAGCTCGCGATTTTCCATCGGTGGCGACTGGCGCGCCTTTTCCACCAGACTCTCCTCATCGAGATCCGTCGTCGACAGACATGCTCGCATCGCTCCCTTGTCGCGGATGTGACGCACGAGCGCGCGTGTGTCGATACCTTCGATGGCGACGATGTTCCAGCGTTTCAGATACGATTCAAGACTCTCTTCCGAGCGCCAGTTGGAAGCAATGCGGCTCGCTTCACGAACGACGAAACCCTCGACCCACGGTCGCGCCGACTCAGCGTCCGCAGCGTTAATGCCGTAGTTGCCGATCAGCGGGTAAGTCATGCAGACGATCTGGCCGGCGTATGACGGGTCAGTGAGAACTTCCTGGTAACCCGTCATCGAGGTATTGAAAACCATCTCGCCGCACACTTCGCCGTCCGCCGCCCACGAGCGACCACGAAACGTGCGACCATCTTCGAGGGCTAAAAGTGCAGGGTGCTTAGTCATTCTTCACTGGCTACTCTTAATAAACTGCTGCGCCTCGTTCAACCAACGTTTGCTGGCGCGATACTTGTACGCGGGCGCGGTCTTCACCGCTTCGATGCACGCCTGCATCAAGCTCGTCGCTTCACGCTTGTGTCCAAGTCCAGCGTGCGCACGACCCATCAGGTACAAACCTTCCGGATCAGACGGCCTGTGTTCCAGAAACTGGTCCAGCGCCGTGCGTGCATCTTCAAACTGTCCGGCCGCAATGTACGTCGCCGCCACTTCGCGCCAAACCTCGTGCTGCGCATGCGCCGGATTGCGCGCCACGACCTGTTCGAAGTTCTGAATAGCGTCAGCATACCGTTTCTGCTGTCGCGCAATTCGGCCGAGCTGGTAACTCGCGTCGATCTCTTCCGGATCGATCTCTAACGCGCGCTCGAAGCGTTGGCGCGCAGGGTCCAACTCACCGCGGCTCTGGTGAATCAATCCGAGATTGTAGTGCGCGGAAGCATCGGCTGGATTGAGTGTTGCCGACTCGAGGTTTTGCTTGAACGCGGCGCGTGCGCGATGGCCGCCCATGATGTCGCTGAAGTAGCCACGCAACAGCATGAATAGAAAAAACAAAAGGAACGGCGATCCAGCCACTCCCGAAAACAGATGAAACGCGATCGGCCCGACAAACTGCGCGGCAAAAATCGAGATGAGAGTTACCGCAAACGCCCGCGCCGCCGACATCCTGAACGTGTCTTTCACCGCCACGATCATGCCGATGCCCAACAGTCCGCGTTGAAACATTAGGAAGACGCTATACGCCAGAAAAACCGGATTCTTAAACTGTTCTGCTAGTGGACCGGTTTGAGTAAAATCAGGCGCCGCACCCGGCGTTTGATATGCCTGCAAAAGCATCGCGACGGTCTGCGCCTGGATTCCCGAGTAATGCAGAAAAACGGCGATCAGTAATGAGAAAAGATTGGCAGCGGTGAGAGCGTAAAACAAAGAGGCTGCAAGCGGCGCGTATTCCTGCGTCAGCACTACTCGAAAACTGCCGCGTCGCTCAAACATATTGGCAACGAGCGTAAGTATCGGCACCAGGACAATCGCGACAATGGCGATGATCTTTGCCGTGTGAAAAAGCTCCCAGGTAATTCCGTAGGTCGCTCCCGCAAACTTTTTCACCACGTAGCCGAACGCAAACTGCCCGGCGAACGCGATCAACACCACCGGCGCGAGTGAGCCGCGGTCGCGCATGCCGCGCATTCCACGCACCGGAGCGTAAAAGATCATGAGAAGGAAACGCAGCCAATCAAGCATATGTATCAAGGCTGTGGCGTCGAATCACTGGGCACATACGGTTGCGGCGTAGGCTCACCCGAGTTGTCCTGAAAATCCGGCTGGAACCCGGGCGACCGCGCGCCGGGCGGCGGATTGATGTCCTCGTGATGGATCACGCTCGCTTCCGTCAGTGGCCAGTAGCGAAACAGCGCCTTGCCGTAAATATATTTTTTCGGCACCAGACCCCAGATGCGCGAGTCGCTCGAATTGTCGCGATTGTCGCCCATCACGAAGTAGTAGTTTGGCCTGACGTAGATCGGGGCCTGGCTACGATGCGACAGGTTCAGACGCGGATCGAGATAAGTTTCTTCGATGTCGCGGCCGTTAACGCGCACGACGCCTTCGTGTACTTCAATCGTGTCGCCGGGCAAACCGATGACGCGTTTGATGTAACTCTTCGACGGGTCGTCCGGAAACCAGAACACGACGATGTCGCCGCGCTCGATCTTCGGCGCCCAGCGAAATTCTTCGTAGTAGATCAGTTTGTTGACAAAAATGCGCTCGCCGTCGTGCAGACGAGGCAACATCGACGTGCCTTCAACCTTCACCGGCTGCACGATGAACACCACCACGAGCGCAGCGATCATGAGCGCGAAGATCAGATCGCGGAGCAGCAGTCGTGCTTCCGACCAGAGGTCGTTTCGCGACGCCTCTTCGGGCCTGTGTTCCTGGATGTCTTTGTCGTCGTCGACGTGAACGCCACCGAACGGCGGCGGCCTGCGTTTGCGAATTCCAAACATAATTCTCCACTTATGAAACGGGTTTGAGGTTAGCCTAAAGCCTGTTCTCGCGCAATCGTGGTACGGGCTTTTTTCCCAGTTCCTTGACAGGCTTTGCCGCTGCTCTCTATCATCGTCGCCTGCATTTTGCGGCCCCCGGACAGCGTCCAGGTGCAGCAGAAAAGAGGCCCCTTGAAGTGATTAAGTTAGATATCATCAACCGCGTTGCTGATAAAACCGGTGTGCCGAAGATGAAAGCTGAACAGGCCGTCGAAGCTCTTTTTCATTCGATGAAGGAGGCGCTGACGAGGGGTGAAAGAATTGAGCTCCGTGGCTTCGGCGTGTTCGTCGTGAAGCCGCGCAAGCGAGGCGTGGGGCGCAACCCACGCACCGGCGAAGAAGTGGCGATTCCGTCAGGCAAGACGATTCGCTTCAAGCCCGGCAAGGAATTGCAGGCGCACGACGGCGGCGACATCGACATCGACGATTCAGTCGACGACGACGACGAGTTTTAGCGTTTGCACAGAACCGAGCGCGGTAGCGCCGGGTCAATTTCGAAGATCATGCCTTTTAATGAGATTGACCCGGCGCTACCGCGCTCGGTTCTGTTTAAACCTTTTTTAGATTTAATCCTTCCAACAGGCAATGGACGAATCGATTAGAACTGTGTCGCCGGCGTGGCTATCAGCGCGTGAATGGAGAGTGCATGGCGGGCTGTTCCTGCTCACAATTCTCACTACCATTCTGGCCGGTACGATGCTAGCGGCTCCAGAGCTTCCGATTCGCGAGCCGCGCCTCGCAAGCCCGCTGGATTACTTGCTCTACATTCCGCTTTCATATTTGTATTCGATTATCGAGCTGCTGAGTTATGCGTTCTCTCATCCGAAACTGATCGCTGAAGGCGCGACGTTCTCAGCTTCTTTACTCGCCATTCTCTTCTCACACGAGATGGGACACTATCTCGCGTGCCGTTACTACAAAGTGAACGCGACGCCACCCTATTTCATTCCGGCGCCGCCGCTATTTCTCGCCGGAACTTTCGGCGCTTTCATCAAGATTCGCTCCGCTATCCCGTCACGGCGCGCGCTCTTCGATATCGGACTGGCAGGTCCTCTCGCGGGATTTGTTGTGGCTCTGCCGGTAGCTGTGATTGGAGTTTTGACGGCAGGCACACCCTTGGATCACACCGGCAACTGGATCTACTTCAACGATCCATTACTGATTCGATTGATCAGCAAACTCGCAGGCGTACCGCTCGATCCCAACACACCCACCAACCCGTACTACATGGCAGCGTGGATTGGATTGCTGGTGACGAGTTTGAATCTAATGCCGGTAAGCCAACTGGACGGCGGTCACGGCACATTTTCGTTGTTCGGCAGCCGCGCACACAAAATCATCGGGCGTGTAGCCTTCGTGATCATGGCCGCGCTCGCATTTTTAGGATTCTGGTGGCACGGCAGTCCCAGCGGATTTCTCTATGCGGTGTTGTTAGCGGTGATGATGAAGGTGCCACATCCTCAACCAGCGGTGATGGAACCGTTGGGTGTGAAAAGGATCGTGATTGCGATCGTGACGTTGATCGTGTTCGCGCTGTGCTTCATGCCTTTTCCAATAACTATTTCTTAGCCACAAAAAGGCACAAAAAGCACAGAAAAGTTTTTGTGCCTTTTGTGCCTTATTGTGGCTAAATTGTGGCTGCGGGTAAGAGGCCTTTGATTTCGCGGACGACGCGCACCACCTCTTCCTGGTTCGCGAGGGCGACCATGAAGAATTTGTAGCCCTGGTGGAAGCAGATTACGCCGTTCGAGAAGAGCCAGATACCATCGAGAAATGGGTTGCCGCCGAGTAGCCAACTAATCGGCGCGCCCGTGATCGCGCCTGGTTGGAAGATCTGGGCCCACATCGCTGCTCCCGCCGCGCAACTGAATGCACCCAGCAACGGCGCACCAACATACTTCGCGATCTTTCGCTCAAACTCCGCGTGTTGTTGTGCTGCTTCGTCAAGCTCGCCACGCGCGATCAGCTCTTCCTGCTTCTTCAAATAATCGTCAAACTTTTCGCTCGCTTTGCGCAGACCCCAAACCGGAAGCGCCGAGTGTGTCAGCCAGTGCGGGTGCGAACCAAGCAGCACACCATCCAAACCCGGAAACGCTGCGCCGGCTCTGATACCCAGCACGAGCGATACTGAAACAACAGCGGCCTTGCCCGGATTCTCCCTGACCCAGTTGCGCGCTTTCAGCAAGCCCGTAGTTGCCGCGGTCGACGCGCGTGTGAATCGCGCGCTGGTATCGTAAATCGATGACGCTCGCTCGTAGTAAGTTTTCGCGTCGTCATAAACTCGTTTGCCCGTGTCGCCGGCCACGTCGCGCACAGTCTTCCCTGCCCGCTTAACGTTCTTTACGGTTTCATTCGCGGCCCGACGCGCGGCGTCGCTGATCTCGTCGTCCTCGGTCAATCTCTCCGCTTCCGACCGCAGACGTTCGGCCCCACCGGCCACTGTCTCAGCGCCCCGCTTTGCGGCTTCACCAGCCGCCCGTGCGCTTTCTCCGACCAGATCCGAAATCGAGTATTTCTCGTCGAGCTCGCGAGCCTTGCGGCGCGCTGCCTGTTGCCACTCGTCCAGCTTTTCCTTGTAATCAGCCATTACTACTATCCTCGCGATACAAGTCCCAGATTTCCATCGCCTTGTACGTCACTCGCAGCCATCGAGTTCGACCGCGGCAGATCCATCGCCACCACGCGATCGCGGCCATTTCGCTTGGCTTCATACAAAGCGACGTCCGCTGCCTTCCACACATTAGCAGCAGTTTGCGCGTCACGAGGACATTCCGCAACCCCGAAACTCGCGGTTATGTGCCGGGCAGTTGGAATTTCCAATACTTTGATCGCGGCACGCAGACGTTCAGCCACTTCCAATCCACCCTCTTTACTGGTTTCAACAAGCAGCACCGCAAACTCCTCGCCGCCGATTCTCGCTGCCAGATCGATACCGCGCGTGCCTTCGCGCAAGACTTTGCTGAGACGGCGAATCGCGTCGTCGCCGGCGTCGTGACCAAAGCTGTCATTGAGATCCTTAAAACTGTCGATATCGATCATCAACAGGCTGAACGGATGGCCGTATCGTTCCATGCGGGCCACCTCTCGTTCCAGTTGGCGTTCGAACCTTCTGCGGTTTGCGAGGCCGGTCAGGTGGTCCGTAAAAGCCGCTTCTTCGCAAACGTCGAGATAGGCCTTGAACTCGAGCAATGTCCTGGTCCTTGCAAGCAGGAGATCGAGATCGGTCGGGTCAGTGATATAGCCCAGAGCGCCAGCCTCATTGGCCCGCCGCAGATCTTCGCTACGACGGCCCGCCGCCGTTTGCATGATTACGGGAATAAACTTCGTCACCGGATTGGCCCTGATTCGCTGGGCCAACTCGTACCCGTTCATGCGCGGCATCATGACGTCGGTTATCACAAGGTCCGGCTGATACGATTCAATGGCCATCAGCGCCTCGTCGCCGTCCGTCGCAGTGGTTACGTTGTAACCAGCGAGGTCCAGCGCGGCCTTGATCAGGGACAATTTGTCGGGGTTATCGTCGACTACGAGAATGTTGGATTTTGACTCCATAAATGAGATCTTGCTTCTTTATTGTTCTTGCACGCTCCGGTGCTTCATGCTAAAGTTCGACCCTCGGTTTAACGTGTCTGTACTCGCCCTGGCATCGCGTCAAAGATACAATCGAGAGTAACAATCCTGGGAAACATCGTAGCGGGTGTCCTTACAATCATCATAGAATTAACCCGCACAGGACCACGTTGAACGAGCAACACCGACAACTGATTCATCAAGCTGGAAACCGTAACTCGATGCCCAAAAGGACATGGAGATGAATGCCCTGCAGGAACAAAAGCGCGCCCGGGATTTAACTCCCGAAGATCGCGCTGAAATAATCCGCCGGCTAGAATTTGGCTCAACACTGGATGATGGCCTCGTTAACGAAATGGCTCGTAATTCAGTGGTCCTTGATTTTCGTCGTCGTCGCTTCGTCTACCGTGCGGGGGAACCTGCCGACTGCCTCTATGCGATTATGCATGGGCGCATCAAACTTTGTCGTATCGAACCGGACACAGTGCGCGAAGCCGTAATCGATATTCTTCCCGAGGGATCCTTGTTTGGGGAGTCAGCTCTTTACTCAGCTGCGGGGCAACGGGCGAATTCTGCAATCGCCTATGAAAATTCCAGGCTCCTGCGAATTCAGGTCGGGGATTTCAAACGGGGGATGGCTGAGGATGACCGCCTTCATGATTACACTTTCCGCCTGATCGGTCAACGACTTGATCACGCCGAGCGCCGCCTGGCTGATTTTGCCCTCAACGCCATTCCCGCCCGTCTTGACAGATTACTTGCTGATTTCTCCATGCGATACGGGGTTTCCGAACCCGAAGGCGTGCTCATCGATATTCCCCTGCCCCACCGTGAAATTGCCTCCATTGTTGGCTCAACTCGTGAAAGCGTCACCGTCCGCTTGAATGCCATGCGCCGCGAAGGTACGATCGCATTCGTCAAACGACGAATATTGCTCAAGCGACCCGCATCTCTTTAATGAGATGCGCGCCGGTACGTGGCGTTACGATTCATGAAGTGTCCAACCTGCGGTAAGCCAGTCGAGTGGAAAGACAATCCTGTCCGTCCCTTCTGTTCTGAACGCTGTCAACTTGTTGACCTCGGCCGTTGGGTCGAAGGCGAGTATCGGGTGCCCGGTGAGCGGGCGCCGCAAGCAGAAGCTGAAAGTAAAGATGAGGATGAGTCTTAAATGAGCCTGTCCACGCAAAGACGCAAAGATCGCAAAGACGCAAAGAAGAATCACGAACGCCTTTGCGCCTTTGCGCCTTGGCGTCTTTGCGTGAAAATTTTTCTTTTGTACGCATTGGTCTGTGGACTCTTATTCTCTACATCGTGCAGTAAAAACAACCCAGCCACGAACACGCCCGTAATCTCGAATCCACCAACGGGGACCACTTACCCGATGCCGCCCACCGGTGCAGCAGCATCACTCGCAAACATGGGTTGGGAGTTCTCCGACGGCAACCGCTCGGTTTTTTCGGCGTACAAAGGCAAGGTCCTGATACTGGATTTCTACGCGACGTGGTGTGCGCCGTGTCGCGACAGCATTCCGCATTTGGTCGGACTCCAAAAGAAATATGAGAGCCAGGGCTTGCAAGTCGTCGGACTAAATGTCGGTGGACCAGGCGACGAGCAGCGGGTACCCGCTTTCGCCCAACAGTACGGCATTCAATACCAGCTCGCGCGACCAGACGACGATCTCGTGACCTTTCTGCTGGCGGAGCAGAATGCGATTCCACAAACATTCGTCTTCGATCGACAGGGCCAGCTTGTGCAACGTTTTGTCGGCTTCGGATCGAGCACCGGTACTTATATCGACAGCGCGGTTGAGACAGCACTGAAGACACCAGCTCAATAACTTCATCAGACGGGTTTCAAACTTGAGAAAAGCAAAGATTCTAATCACGCTTGGCCCAGCTTCTCGCGAACCGGACATGATCGAGAAACTGATCGCCGCCGGCGCGAATGGCGTGCGCATCAACATGTCGCACGGCACACACGAAGAAAAGACACAGGACATCGAACGCGCACGTGCCGCCGCAACGAAAGTCGGACGTCCAATTGCGGTTTTAGTCGATCTCTCCGGACCAAAGATTCGCACGGGTGAGCTGAAAGACGATCAGCCGGTAAAACTGACACCTGGATCTCTGTTCACGATCACGACTCGATCAGTTACCGGCGACGAGCGTCAGGTTTCGACGAACTACGCGGACCTGCCGCGTGTAGCTCAACCCGGCACACGTATGTTGCTCGATGATGGCGCGCTCTCGCTCATCGTCAAAAGCGCAACTGATACTGACGTCATTTGCAAAGTGATCGACGGTGGACTGCTCGGTGAGCGCAAAGGAATCAACCTACCGGGAGTGGCTCTTCCGATCGCGTCGCTAACCGATAAAGATATTGTCGATCTCAAGTGGGCCGTCGAGCAGAACGCCGACTACATCGCGCTCTCGTTCGTGAGACGCGCGAGCGATTGTGAGCAGGCCAAGCAGTTGATCAGCGAAGCCGGCGGTCGTGCGCCGCTGATCGCGAAGATCGAAAAAGCAGAAGCGATCGATCATCTGGACGAGATCATCGCTGCGGCTGATGGAGTGATGGTGGCGCGCGGCGATCTCGGTGTCGAGACAAGCGTCGAGCTCGTGCCGGTTTATCAAAAACGGATCATCGAGCGGTCGATTCAAGCCGGGAAGATGGTGATCACTGCGACGCAGATGCTGCAATCAATGGTCTCGAGCCCGCGGCCGACGCGTGCAGAGGCGTCTGACGTTGCCAACGCCGTTTGGGACGGCAGTGATTGCGTCATGCTTTCAAACGAAACCGCCATGGGCGACTATCCTGACGCGGCAGTTGCGATGATGGCGCGCATCATCGAGTCGGCGGAAACAGGCATCGAGCAGCCCGAGGACAATCTAAAACACTGGCTCGGCAAGCAATCAGGACGCGTCAGCCGTGCGCTGTGTGAAGCCGCCGCGTTCGCTGCCGATGAGATGGGTACGAAAGTGACCGCAGTTTTCACCGCTTCGGGATTGATGGCGCGCAGGCTTTCATCGATTCGTCACGACCAGCGCATCATCGCACTCACACACCGGCCGGAGGTGATGTCGGAGTTATCGCTGATCTGGGCTGTGGAGTCGCTGCTCATCAAGCACGCTCAGTCGACGGAAGAGATGTTAAAAATAGGCGAGCAACGATTGCTTGAAGCAGGCGTGGTGGAAAAGGGAGAAGTGATCGTGATCATGGCCGGACGACTTTCAGGACTCGGACTTTCGAGCTCGGTGTCGATCTCAACCGTGGGTGGAGACCTGGGCCCGACGAGGCAGTGAGTTTAAGAACAAACATGTCGGCGGGTCAGTTGTTTGACCTCATCATGCCCGCCGCGTTTGCAGTTTCCGCACTTATCTCGACGTGGGTTCTCGCCTCAGCTCGCAAACGATTTCGACTTCATTACGCAGTTGCGCTCGCGATCGGCACACTCTTTCTGCCGCTGATCGTCTTTCCAATCTATCTGGTGCTGATGATGTGGCGCCCAAAGATTGGGCCACCGCGACGATGGCGCTACTCGCTGCCATTGCTATATGCGGTGATTGCGTTGTCTGCGATCGCCGCCTACTTTTATTTCGACAGTCGCAGCGTTGATGCTCACCTCGCGCGCGCCAGCCAGGCAAAGCTCGTGGAAGATTCGAATGCTGCCATTCGCGAGTATCGTGAGGCACTCAAACGCGAAGATGATCCACACACGCACAAGCTACTCGCGATCGAGCTGGCAAATGCTGGTTACACGTCTGAGGCGATCTCGGAGTTTCGACTGGCGGAGCGTGGCGGTGAGCCAGACGATTCGATTTCTTACAATCTCGGACTGCTACTCGAAAAGATGAACCTCACGAGCCAGGCTGCAATGGAGTTTGAGAACTTCTTGATGAGCCGGACGTGTGAGCAGCCGGATAATCGGTGTGAGTCTGCGCGCGAGAGAGTGAAGTAAGCTTTTGACAGGATAACAGCTACCGGTAATACCAAAGCCGCGTCCGGGCTGTTAATCGTCCCGTTCCCTGCTTGGCTTCTATCTTAATCTTTCGAAATTTCGCTTTGTCGCTGGGAGGGTCGGGCGCGATCACGAGCTGATAGTGTGCTCGCAATTCCAGGGCAATCAATTCAAACACTTCATTGAAAGTCGATGGTCCAGACGTCTCTTTTATGAGGAAAGCGCGGCCGCCTGATGCGGCGCTGAGCTCGCCAAGCCTCTTGGCGCCTTCCTCGGGACTCCACATATTCGGGTTGATTGGAGGATCTTCGCGGAGATTGAAGCCGACCGAATAAAGCGACACATCAGAAGCTTTAAGCTTATCCCGAACTTCCTTGAACCCGTTTTTCGAACTATTGTCATCTCCATCGCCGACCAGAAGCAGAACATGTTTCGCGTTACGACCTGTCTTCACCTTCTCCACAGCCAACGTCATTGCGTCGTACATCGATGTCTGCCTTTTGAAAGTCAACGAATTCAATGTATGGATGACGGCTTTAGGATCCGAGGTCCAATCCTGCACCAGCCGTACTTTACTGTGAAACAGCACGACGAAGTATTCGTTTGCCGGATTACTTGCCTTGAAGAACTGCTCCAGCGCCGGCCTCAATCGATCGCTAAGGCTGGGGTCGTCTGGTGGAGCGACGTATTGACTGCCTGAATCGTCAATCAGAATACCGATACTGGCGGGCACCTCCTGATCGCTCAGCGACAGAACTTTCTGCGGCTGCTTGTCGACAGTGATCGAAAAGCTGTCGAGGCTCAGGCCACGACTCAACACACCCTTTTCATTAGTGACTGTAACGTTGAGGACGAGCGAATCCGGACTCTGCGCCTGAACAGTCCAGACGCAGGCGAGTGCCATCAGTGATAGAAATATTTTGCCTCGGAGCTTAGTCAGCACCAATCATCTCGCCGACACCGCTCTTCTGCTCCTGGGCCATCTGGGCCGGTGTCTTCTGGGGATCGCGCCAGTTGTCGAGAATGCCGACCTGGTGGACGCACTGTAGCGTGCAGGTAGGAGCACACCACTTCTCGGTCTTGTACTCGCGATCGAAGTCTTCCATCGTGTATTGGTCCAGCGGGATTCCCGGATAGCCACGCTGCTGGGAACACCAGTGCACCAAACCATCTTCACAGATATAGAGGTATCGCGCGCCGGCGCGGCAACGCCAGTTGTAAGGCTTGCCTTCGGCGATGCTGTCCTGGAACCAGTTCAACCGCGCGTGATCTTTGTTTCCGAGTTTCTTGACCTGCTGGAAGATGGTTTTTTCTTTTTCCGAAAGCGGCTTGAGCGTGCCATCGGCGTCATGAATCACGCCGACGGTAGTCGAGAAACCGAGCTCGACTGCGCGCCGCGCGACCGTCAATGCGTCGTCAGGATTCTTGATGCCGCCGCCGATCACTGAATTGATGTTGACGTGAAAGTCAGCGTACTCCGAAAGATAACGGAGCTTCTTGTCGAGCACGCGCAGGCTCTTGCGCGACACTTCATCCGGCTCAACGTTGTCAATGCTGATCTGCAAATACTCGAGGCCGGCTTTGTTAAGCCGTTTGATACGCTCCGGAGTGAAATAGTAACCGTTCGAGATCAGCCCCGCGATCATGCCGCGAACGCGAATGTGATTGATGACGTGATCGAGCTCAGGATGCATCATCGGCTCGCCACCTGAGAGCGTGACGATGGACGTTCCGAGATCGGCGAGTTTATTCAGCCTGCTTTTAATGAGATCCAGATCGATCGGCTTCGAAGTGTGGTCATACTCGTTGCAATAACCACAGGCAAGATTGCAACGGCGCATCGGAATCAGATGGGCCAGGACCGGATGGCGCGTCGACAGTAGTGCTCGACTGATAAAACTGGCCTCTCGGACCTTCAGTTTAAGAAATTTGGTCTTTCGCATTTTGGTGCGAAGAATATGCCACAAAAAGGCACAAAAAGCACAAAGACCAATGAGAAAACTTTTGTGCTTTTTGTGCCTTGTTGTGGCTAGTTCTTGTCTTAGCTCTTGACGATCTTTACGTTGTCGAGCTTCACATCGAAGTCGCCCGGATTAATTTTCTGATTCTTTTCCAGGTTTGTCAGGCGCATGGTGGTCGAGTCGTCGTTCTTCTCAACGATCTTCGTCTGCACGGGCATACCGGCTGAATCGATCCATACTTCAGCGTACTTGTAACCGGCATTTCCCTTCGGCACCAGCGTCAGGTGTATCGTGCCCACGCCGCCCCACAGAGTCTCTTCACGAACGTCTTTTACCGGCTGGAAGCGCGCTTCAAGCTGTCCGCGCGACATGTTCATCATCTCCATCAGCCCGCCAGCCTTGTTGTCTTTCATTTTTCGCGAATCGCCCACATAAGCGACTCCCAAAGCGGGACGAAGGATCGTGTACTTGTTATTGTTAACCGCGAGAACTTCTTTTCGCGGGCTGGACCAATCAATCCTTACGGATGCTTGACGGCCTGCACCCGGCATGTAAATCACGATGCCGTGATATTTATCTTCAACACCGAGCTGCGAATTGTATTTCGAAACGCTAATACCAGCGCGCAACGTCTTCAAGCTCGCCCGGTTCTTCTCCATTCGACTCAGCACAGAACTCACAAGGCCTGCGCCCTGACCATTCGTCGTGGTCGGGGCCACTATGACGAGTGCGGATAAAATAAAAGCCAACATCAGGCCCGAGGCAATCAATCTCTTCATAAATGCTCCTTAGACTCAGTTCTCCTTTCGCGTGGCTCTAACTAAAAAACCTCGCAATTATAGGGAATGACTATCGTATGTCAACCTCGAAACTCAGGGTCTTGCCGTCGGGACCTGTTATTTTCCGGATCGAAAGGACCTCAACATCAGTGCGTCCTGTAAGTGCCTTTACCTGCTGCTCGATCCGGCCCTTATCTTCTTCACTGCCAACAACTTCAGGCCGCAAAACCAGGGTCCTTTGAACGCGGCTTTGATGCACCATACTCTGGGCCCGTTCGCCACCCGAAAACCAGCTTTTTGGTGTCAAAAAGATAAAGATCAATATGACCACACATAGAAGGTCCCATTGCCAGGTGTTTCTTGCGTAATTCCAGAAGAAGATCTTCTTAAGTGTGGTAAACAGGCCTCGCACGTTCTCAAGCTAGCAAGTAAGCAGCCACGCGAGCCGTGGCTGGTGGGTCGATAGAGTTTAGCCTTCTCGTTGCTTCCGTGTCCACAGATTACTCAGAGTATGAATACCTGTGTAATCTGCGCAATCTGTGGATAGTTAAAGCCTCACGGTGGGGGCTTGTTCGACGATGTGCCCGTCGCGCATCTGTACGATCCGTTTACACATGGCCGCAGCTTCAGGGTTGTGAGTGATCATGATGATGGTCTGGTTGAAGCGGTAATTCAACTCCTGAAACATGTTAAGGACGAGAGCTGAATTTTCAGAATCGAGATTGCCGGTCGGCTCGTCCGCGAGAACGATGGCCGGACGCGTCACTACTGCACGCGCGAGCGCCACTCGCTGCTGCTCGCCGCCGGACAATTCGAGTGGCTTGTGGTGCAGCTTGTCTTCGAGTCCCAACAACCGGAGCACGTCGCGTCTGAGCTGCGCATTGCCACCGCCGTTGCCATGAATTCGCTCCGCCAGTCGGAGATTTCCTTCAGCAGTCAGCGTGGGAAAAAGATTGAATCTTTGAAAGACAAACCCGATCTTTTTGCGACGAATTGCCGTCCGCTTGGCGTCTGAGGCGGCAGTGATGTCTTCACCGTCGATCACGATGCGGCCCGAAGTCGGCGTCAACAACCCGCCCAGCAAATGGAGCATGGTCGACTTTCCACAACCCGACGGGCCCATGATCGCTACGAATTCGCCTTCTTCAACTCCGAGCGAAACACCACGCAGGGCCGGCACATCGACTTTTCCGATGCGATAAACCTTTACCAGATCTTCAGCTTGTAAAATCGTTCTCATCGATACCGTAACTATTACCCGGGGCTACCGCGCTCGGTTCTGTTATTTATTAGCCGTCTTCTTGTTCTGGGCGTCGAGATCGACTTCCGGCAATCCCCACTTGTTTTCTAACACAAACGCGCGTGGCGGATAGTCGCGATTCAGATCCACTGAAGCAGAATCCTGATAGCTGATGCTCAACTTATATTGATCCTGTGGACGCGTGATCTCAACCCGGCTGGGCAGCGAAGCCGTCGGGCCACTGCCAAGCGCCTTTTCATTAGAATAAGACACATCCGTGATCAACTGGCCTCTCTCATCATAACTTTGCACGCGCGCGAGACGAATACCGCTGACGCGATCGAACCAGAAACGCCTGACAAGCTTTGCGTCGCCGGAAGCGGCCGTCGAAAACTCATCGAGAAAATAATAACCGCGCATCACCCGCGCGTCCTTCTTCGCCTGGCGACGAACATCAGGTTCCTCGTTGAAGAACTCGCTTTGCGCGTAAAACAGCGAGCTATTCGACTCGATCGGTCGAATCAAAAATGCGTCGGTCAGATGTTGCGGACGCAGATTTGAAAGCGCGCTGACCGTTTCCTTCTCAGTCTTTTGCTTGTCAGTTTGTGCTGCTCCGTCGCCGTCTGCGTCAAACTTTCCATAGTCGACGCTGTTTGTTCCTTTCACGAAGCGCTTGTACCTGTCGTCACCCTTCAATACCGCCAGCCGGAAGTGCTCGCCGTCTGACGCCATCTGCGCGATGTCGACGAAAGTGAACTGAATGATGAGATAGATCTGACCGGGTCTTTGCAGCGTGATCATGCCGTCGACGAGTCGATATTGATCGGCGATACCTGACGACGCGAACGACGTATCTTCAAACTGGATATCAACTTTTCCGTGAATCGATTTAACAGTCGAGAGCCGGTTGACTTCCTGAATCAGCCGGGCCTTGTCGGCTCTCGTTAATGGACCCAGAAGCTGTGGGACCGTGATCTTTCTCTTCGCGCCGAACAGTCCACAACCAGCGCTAAACAACAGAACTGAAACAGCTAAGACTGACAGCAGTAAACGATGGGGCACGATTCTGTAGGCGTTGAAGTATTTGAGCATCAATCTTAGGCACCAATCATACGTCAAACGCCGAAGAATCGAGAAATTCAATTAAGCTGAAGCGGCGGTTTCTCGAACCTTCCTCTCAATTTGTTGATCGTATTCACAATGCTCGGTCTGCTTAACAACTTCTGTTCCAACCTGTGTCTGCCCGGAAAGTCGAGCAACATTATACCGAGAAGAACTGTAAGCAAGCCTTGTCCGGGCACACCTGGCAGCGACAGCACTATGCCCAGCGCAACCAGCAGAACGCCGGCGATGTTTTTCCCGATCACTTTCAAGGCGTGGATCCAGGGTCGCGGTCCCGCCCAGAATTTCGTTTTGCGACTCTTGCTGAAGTGATCGGCCGGCAGCTTGACCAGGATCAACGAGACGATGCCGAGGTTTGCGAAGAAACTAAAAAGAAAAATCGAGATCCCGATGAGTGCTTTACGCCAGGTAATGGATAAGAAAAAGTCCGATAAGAAATCAAACATTAGGTTGCAGCTCGCTGCGCGCTTTCAGAATCGATCGGAGAAGTTCCAGCACTATCTGTTCCGCAACGCCTTCGAGATTGAATTCCGGGTTTTCCGCGACTTCCCAGAACTCGTTGAGACCGCGCGCGCCCGCACGTTCGAGCGCGAGCACCTGGATCAGCAGATCCAGTATGTCAGCAGCTTTGACCAGCCGCGCCTCGATGCTTGCGCGACGTTCGTAGTCGTTGTAGAGAGCTGCGTATGAGCCGTCTGCGTCAACTGCGTTGACGATGTCTGCGAACGCGGCAGTCTCGGCCTGCTTGCATGCCGCGGAGCCGAAGTAAAGGGTTGCGGTGCGCGGCATATCGCCGACACGTGTTTCGGCCCAGTCGTGAAGCAAAGCGATGCGTAAAACTTTTTCGACGTCGAGATGAACGCCGCGGGCCTGGCAACGATCGGCAAGCAGCATGGCGGTCACACTGACACCAAACGAGTGTGCCGCGACGGATTCAGTGCCGTTGGGAAGACCACGCAAGGTCCAGCCCGTGCGATCGAGACGTTTGAGGCGTTGCAGCTCGATTAGGGTTGAGAGCATGAGAACTATGGAGCGGATCGCACGATGATCGTCCGCCGTCTTTCGCCAAGTGTGACCGTGAGCGGTTTGTCCAGTTGGATCGGATGCGTCTCGCCGTCGATGCTGATCACGAGGTTTGCTGGCGTGCGAGCCAACGCCGGGATCGGCGCGTTTGGAGGTATTCGCGGCAACAAGTTCGTCGCGATGATGCGCCACGTCGCGGCCTCACAGCGAATGCGAAGTCCCGGCAAGTCACTCTCAAACGACTCGTCAACCGCGAGCGCGTCGGCCTTAAACACTCCCTCGCCACAACGCACGCCGGCCGCATCGTAAAAAGTAACCGCTCCAGAGACAAAGGCGTAAGAAAACGTGCTGCGATTCCTCACAACCATGCGAATGTTTGTGACGGGGGTTTCCGGCGCACCGTTCAGCGCGGTAGTTCTCAGCGTCGCTTCAAGTGCCGGCGCGCCACTCGCGTCCAACGCCACCGCCGCCTGCGTCAGCGCCACACGCTGCTCATTCAAACCGCCCGGCGTCTCCTGCGCACTCGCTAGCAACGCGCTGCACGCCATCATTAAACCCGCTACCATCATTTTCATGCTTCAATCTCCTTTAGCCACAAAAAGGCACAAAAATCACAAAAGATAAATCAACTGGTGTCGCTATCTGAATAACTTTTTTGCGCTTTATGTGCCTTTTTGTGGCTACTCTTTTTCGCGAACGATCGCGTACATGAGCTGGTCGAGGGTCTGACCATCCTTCGTCACGCTCTTTCGCAAACGTCCCTCAAACTGATACCCGGCCTTTTCGAGCACGCGCGCCGAGGCGCCGTTCCAATCAAACACGTGCGCATACAAGCGACACAGATCGAAGTTCGCAAACGCATACTCTGTCACCGCAATCAGCGCCTCTGTCGCAATTCCACGACCCCAGAACTGCTCGCCCAGCCAGTATCCGATCTCAGCAGACCGCCGCTCGACGTCGTGTTGCGGCGTGAAGCCTATACCACCAACCGCCTCACCGGCTACATCAATCGCAAAATTTGTTTCCGGTTTTGAATCGACGACTACGTCGAGCCAGTTGCGCGCATCGCGTGCGGTGTAGGGATATGGAAAGCGATCGCGCAGGTTGATCGACACTTTGCGGTTGTTTCCATAACGCACAATCGCGTCGCGATCGCGCCACTCCCAACTACGCACAACACATGATGCCAACCTCAGATTCACGCCTGAACCTTCTATTCCACGGGCAACAAAGCCGCACCGCGCGGCATGATGAACCCGTCTCCATTTCCAGCTTGATCGAGCGCCTCGTCGATCGTCCGCACTGGGACCATCCGCATTCGTCGCACGTCATCAGGCGGAAGCTCTGAAACCAGGCAAACGCGGAACCGCTCTGCTTTCGTCAACAGCGCCCACGCGGTTTGTCCATTCACTTCATAACCGTTGACCAGTCGTGCTGCAAGGGCGCGCGCGTCACGTGCATCGAACCACTTCAGAAAATCGGGCCGGCCGAGCCCGTCGCTGCATTCGGCAAGCAGGATGATCGTGCCGTCATCGTTACAGGCCAGCGCGGCCATGTCGAGCGCTTTGTGCGCCTGAATCAAGTTAATGTCGTGTGGAATGCCACCGCTACTGACGATCACGATATCGCGTTTCGAGGGAATGGGAACAGAGAAACGATCGAGATAATAGTCACAAGCTGCGCGATGGGCCAGTCGCCAATCTCCCGTGAACAGCCTGACCGCCTGCTTCTCTTCGTTAACGATCGTGTTAACACTAAACGTGGGCGCGACGAGCGACGCAACCCGCTCGCATTCTTCATGCACTGCATTGCCGTCGAGCGCACCTGCGCGTACACCGGGCTTACGACCGGCGGTCGCGAAATCCAGGGCCAGCATGTGCGTGGCTTCGATCGTCTTCGCCGAGGCGAGTCCCGGACAGATCGACTTGCGGCCGCCGGTAAAGCCAGCGAAATAATGAAAGTTGATCCCACCCGTCAGAAACACGCGCGAGAACTCTTTCAGCGCGCTATTGAGCTCAACCGTAACGCCGCTCTCTGTTTTGCCAAACGCACTGAGTTTCGACTGATCGTACGCATCGTGCGTGAGGATTCGCAGGCGCTGGACGATGAAGGGCGTCAGCAACTCGGCCTTTTCTTTTTCAGTGACTGGGCGATGAATGCCGGTCGCGAAGATCACAGCCATCCGCGCCGGTGAGACTCCGGCTTGGACAAGACGTCGTGACAGCAGGTTCACGATTTGCGCGCTGGCGGTGGCGCGGGTGGCGTCGGAAACAACGATCAGGACTGAGTCGTCACTACTGACCAGCTCGTCGATCGGCGGTGAAGCGATCGGATCATCAAACGCAAGACCGATCTCGAAATCCTTCAGCGGCGATTTTGGAATTCGATCCGTACTAAGAACAGAAAACCGCGCCTCATCAAAACTCAGATCAAAAGATCTGCGACCATAAGCGAGTTCCATATCATTATTTAGCCGCGGATGAACGCGGATCAGAATTATAACCCGAAGTCGATCAATGCTTTTTCGATCACGTGAAGCGCAACGAAGTCAGTGCCGCCGGCGGTGCGTGCTTCGGCCAGCCACTTCCGCAGTTGTCGTGCTTCATCGAGCGAGCCGATGCGACAGGCGCCCGTGAGCGCAAGCGTCACGAGAGCGTCGGGGGCAGCGTGCGTCATCAGTGCTGCCTGCAAAGCCGCCTGCTCACGCAAGTCGAGAGTTAAAAGGAGATTTAGTTCCATTAGCGCGCTCGGTTTTGATCGGATCTGAAACACGCCGTGCCCGCGTGGCAGAAATGAAATGTCTCGTCTTCAAAATCGGGCGTTTCCATCTGAATCGTGAGGTGGTCCACACCAAATCGGTCGTGCAGCTTCGTGCGCAACTCTCGCAACAGATCAGGCTGCGAGGTGCTCGGAGTATGAATCACGTGCGCACTCAGCGCTTCACGTCCCGACGTGATCGTCCAAACGTGCAGATCGTGTACGTCAGAGACGCCGGTCGTATCTAAAATCGCATTCTCAACCGCCGCGAGATTGATGTGCGCCGGAGTGCCTTCCAGCAACACGTTCGTCGACTCTCTGATCAGTCTCACCGAGCCCCAGATGATCAATAAACTGATCACCACACTAAAAACTGCGTCAGCCGCGTACCAACCGAAGAGCGCCATACAAACGCCCGCAAGAATCGCAGCCACCGACCCGAGCGCGTCGCCCATCACGTGCATCCACGCGCCACGCATGTTGAGATCGACCTCCTGCCGCGAGTGCAGTATCCACGCACACGCGAGGTTCACGATCAAGCCTCCGGCGGCGATGAGGATCAGCGGGCCGCTCTTAACGATTGGTGGCGACTGCCACCGTTCGTATGCGCCGTAAAAAATAAAAATCGAGATGACGACGAGGGCGACGCCGTTGACGAGTGCGGCGATGATTTCGAGACGGTAATAACCGAAAGTCTTGCGTGAAGTCGCAGGACGCGAGCCAAACCAGACAGCGGTGAGAGCCAGAATGAGAGCGGCCACGTCGGTGAACATGTGGCCCGCATCAGCGAGCAGTGCGAGTGAGCCGGTCCACCACGCGCCGATCAATTCGGCAAACATGTAGAGCATCGTGAGGAGCAGAACAAGACTCAGTCGCCGCCAGCTTTCATTCTTATGCTGGTGCCTGTGCGTGTGTTCCTTTCGCCCCAACAGCCTGTCCACGCTTTCGATTGAGATGGCTCAGAAGGATAGCACAGAACTTTTGACAGGATTTACAAGATGGTAACAGGATTTACATGTAAATCTTGAACATCATGTAAATCTTGTCTACAAAGCGGTCAGGCCGAAGGCGGTGTAGAACTCACGATAGAGCTCGTTGTACTCGCGCAGCGCGACTTCCATGATGCGCGACAGCTCTTCGATGTCAGCGACATTCACCACGGCGTTGACGTTGTTTAGAAACGCTGCATGTGCATCCATCGTGCGCAGTGAAGGCGACACGAGCACAAAGAACAACCGGCGCCGCTGCGGCGGTCGCAGCACGTTGATCTCGCGAATCACGAACACCGATCCCTGCTCGGCTGGATCAAACTGCGGCTCGAGGACGACCACGTCCATCTTGTTCGCACGCATTGTTTCAACTGCCTGGCGCGTGTCTGCCGCCACAAGAACCTGGCATCCCACTTCAGAAAGCTTGCTCGCGACGAGCTCGCGATAAGGCTCACTCGTACACACGAGGGCCTTACGCTTGTCCCACGCTGGGCGCGCGTGTGGGTTCTCATTGCTGGGAGTAGCGCCCTTCGACAGCATTTCAAATAACATGCGAATGGTGTCGTCGTTTGACGGTGTCGCACTGGGCGCGCCGGGCGTCGAAGGCTCGTATGTACGTGCGGTCGACGGCTCAAAGCGCGGGTGATCGGTCGAGGGAGATCCGCCGACCGCGAGTGCGCTCTGCTCAGTCGCGGGACTCACCGGACCCGAGCTCACAGTCGCACTACACTTCGGACAGCGTACGTTGAACGGTCGATTCGGCGATTTCTCTTCGTCGATCTGCAAACGTGTCGAACACTTTGGACAAACAATAATCATGCGCTACTCAATCATGCCGAGCATCGAGCCGGAATCGGAAAACGTGGTGGGCGGCACACCGTCGCGGCGAATGAAATCCTCCGCGGCAGTCATGCCTTTCAACTGCAGTAGCAGATTATTCTGGTTGGTCGCGAAGGCGAGCCCGTCTTCGAGAGACACCACCTTCGACTCGATCAGGCCTTTGATCACGGTGTCGAAGTCCTGCATGCCGTCGATTTTTCCGTCACGCATCGCGTCGAGCAGCGACTTGCCATCGACTTCGCCCATCTCGATGTACTCGCGCGTGCGCGGGCTCGATCTCAGGATCTCGACCGCCGCGATGCGACCGTTGCCGTCCGCCCGCGGAATCAAACGCTGTGACACGATGTAGCGGAAGGTTTGGGCCAGGCGGGTTCGAATCACCGGCTCTTCGTTCTTCGGATAAAGTCCAATGATGCGATCGACGGTCTTCGAAGCGTCGATCGTGTGAAGCGTGGAAAGCACGAGGTGACCGGTTTCCGCTGCTTCGAGCGCGATCTCGGTAGTTTCAAAATCTCGCATCTCGCCGATCAGGATCACTTTCGGCGCCTGTCGCAGACTCGCGCGAAGCGCGGACGGAAAGTCCCGCGTGTCGTGACCGACTTCACGCTGGTTGATCGTCGAGCGCTTGTGGTTGTGGAGATACTCAATGGGATCTTCGATCGTGACGACGTGGTAATACTTCTTCTCGTTGATGATGTCGATGATTGCGGCTTGCGTGGAGCTCTTGCCGGAGCCGGTTGGGCCAGTTACGAGTACGAGGCCGTTGCGCAGCTCGGAGACGTCAGTCAGGTGCGGTGGCAGGCCGAGGGATTTCAACGTCGGAATGTCCGTCGGGATGACGCGCATGACGATCGAGTAGACGCCGCGCTGCTGGAAGATGTTGACGCGAAAGCGCGCGCGCGATGGGAGCGAGTAGCTCAGGTCGGCGGTGCCGGTGCGCGCGAGACGCTCGGCAGCGTCGGGATTGCCGTGCATGAGCGCGAGAGCGATTATCTCGGTCTGATAAGGCGAAAGCTTCTGCATTCCGAGGGGCTGGACGGGTGTGAGCTTGCCGTTGATTTCGACTTGCGGGAGCTGGCCGACGGAGAAATTGAGGTCGCTGATTTGGTCGGACACCAGCAACATTCGCTCAATAATTGGCGGTAAATCGAAGAAACTCATCTATGGTCCAAACTCCGCAAAGGGATTGTTTCACTGCAGGAAGGCCGTCCGAAAGAATGCGCCCTTTCGAAACCGTCGACGATTTTCGCGCATAACAAAGACAAACGCAAGAAAATTATGTTTGTCAGTCGAGTTCGACGATTAGCTGGCGGGTGGATTCCGTGATGCGGGTTGGATCGGATAATAGAGTGCTGATGACGGCAACTGAGTCTGCGCCGGCTTGGATGACTGCGCGGGCGTTTGCATGAGTAATACCGCCGATGGCGACGAGTGGAAACGAGCCCGTGGCTTGCCGGACGGTCCGCAGCCTTTCAAGTCCGAGCACCGGAGCAGTGTCGCTTTTGCTGGTGGTCGCGAAAATCGGACCGATCGCGAGGTAGTCGATCGGGAGTCTCGTCGCCGCTATGGCCTGTTCGATGTTGTGCGTGGAGTACCCAATCACAGCGCGCGGCCCGAGAAGCTTTCGCGCAGCCTCTGGCGGCATGTCATCCTGGCCCAGGTGAACACCGGCAGCGCCAACGGCGAGCGCCACGTCAACACGATCGTTAATAATCAACTGGACGCCGTGCCGAGCCGCGACGGCAACAGCCATCTTCGCCTGCTCATACAACTCGCGTGCAGGCAAATCTTTCTCACGAAGTTGAATTAGCTCAGCACCGCCGGCACTCAACAGCTCAACTTGCTCGGCGTGCGAAAGCCGCGACAATCCAATATCCGTCAGCGCATAAACACGCGGAAATTTTAGCCACGGATTAGACTGAAAAGGTGGATCAGCACGGATCATTTAAAGACCTTGCATTTCTTTTTTTTGTGTTTTTGTGCCTCTTTGTGGCTAACTTTCCGTGGCGTCCTTCTTCTTCGGTCGCATGTTCGACGCGAGCACACGCTTCCGCAGACGTATACTTTGCGGCGTCACCTCAACCAACTCGTCATCGGCGATGAACTCCAGCGCCTGCTCCAGCGACAACTCCTTCGGCGGCACGAGTCGCATCGCTTCATCCGCCGTCGACGCGCGCATGTTCGTCAACTTCTTCTCCTTCACCGCATTCACATCAAGATCCACGGCGCGCGCATTCTCGCCGACAATCATGCCTTCATAAACTTTCGTGCCCGGTCTCGCGAACAACAGCCCACGCTCCTGTAGATTGAAGAGCGCGTACGTTGTCGTGTCGCCCAAGCGGTCAGCGACGAGTGAACCCGTGGATCGTCCACGCAGCGCTCCCTGCCACTCGCCCCAACGCAGAAACATCGTGTTCAGCAAACCTGTTCCCTTAGTCTCGGTCAGAAACTCATTCCGAAATCCGATTAACCCGCGGGACGGCGCCTCAAACTCGAGACGAACGCGGCCCGTCCCGTGATTCACCATCTTCGTCATCTGCCCCTTGCGTCGCCCGAGCGCCTCCGTGATCACGCCGATAAACTCGTCAGGACAATCAATCACCACCGCTTCGATCGGTTCGAGCGTCTTGCCTTCGACTTTCCTCGTGATTGCTTCGGGTTTCGACACCTGAAGCTCGTAACCCTCTCGCCGCATCATTTCGATGAGAATCGCGAGCTGCAACTCGCCGCGGCCTGACACTTTGAACTGATCCGGCGAGTCAGTTTCTTCAACTCTGATCGCGACGTTGCCGAGGATCTCTTTGTCGAGTCGTTCCTTGACCTGTCGCGACGTGACGTACTTCCCGTCGCGTCCTGCAAACGGCGAGTTGTTGACGCCGAAGATCATCGCGATGGTCGGCTCATCGACAGCGATCGATGGCAGCGGCTGAGGGTTCTCGATCGATGTGATGGTGTCGCCGATGTTGATGTTCTCGATGCCGGCGAGTGCGACGATCTCGCCGAACCCGGCACGCTCGATTGGCTCGCGCTTCAATCCTTCGAAGGCGTAGAGCTGCGAGACGCGTGTCTTCTGCACTGAACGATCGGGTTTGACGACGGCGATCTGATCGCCGATCTTGATCTCGCCGGAGAAGATGCGTCCAATCGCAAGGCGACCAACGTAATCGTTGTAGTCGAGATTCGCGACGAGCAGTTGCAGCGCATCGGTGCGCAACTCTCGCGGCGCGGGAATCGATTCGACGATCTGTTCGAAGAGCGGCTGCAGATTCGTGGACTGGTCTTCAAGCTTTCGTTTGGCGGTGCCGTCGCGCGAGACGGCGTAGAGAATCGGAAACTCGATCTGCTCGTCAGTCGCGTCGAGATCCAGAAACAGCTCGTAGATCTCATCGACGACTTCTGCCGGGCGCGCGTCGCTGCGATCAATCTTATTGACGACCGCGATAGCAGGCAGCCGTGCTTCGAGCGCCTTGCGCAAAACGAATCGTGTTTGTGGCAGGCAGCCTTCGGCCGCATCGACGAGCAGCATCACGCCGTCAACCATCTTCAACACACGCTCGACTTCGCCGCCGAAGTCCGCGTGTCCAGGCGTGTCGACGATGTTGATCTTGAAGTTGTGATAACGGACGGCGGTGTTCTTGGCCATGATCGTGATGCCGCGCTCACGTTCGAGATCCATGGAGTCCATCACGCGCTCGCGCACCTGTTCGTTGTCGCGGAAGGTGCCCGATTGCCGCAGCATCGCGTCGACGAGAGTGGTTTTGCCGTGGTCGACGTGCGCGATGATGGCGATGTTTCTGATGTCGTTTCTATGTTGCATGGGACTATTTAGCCACGAACCACTCGGATCATGATAACTGCCGGAGGGCTTCGAAGAGGACAATGCCGACGGCGGTGGCCAGGTTCAGGCTGCGAATTCGCGGATTTGGCATCGGGATCTTCAGGCAATTGTCCCAGTTCGCTCGCAGGAGATCTTCGGGAAGACCACGCGTCTCGCGGCCAAAGACGAGACAGTCATGGGGCTGAAAACTCCAGTCGGTGTAAACCTTGTCAGCCTTCGTGGTGAGATAAACGAAACGAGCTTGCGGCAACGATTCGTAAAGTGCGGCGAGATCCCTGTGTCGCGTGAGCTGCACTTCCGGCCAGTAGTCGAGACCTGCGCGTCGCACTGCGCGATCGTCCATGCGAAAGCCGGTGACGCCGACGATGTGAAGCGGCACGTTGGTGGCGGCGCACAGCCGCGCGATGTTGCCGGTGTTGGGTGGAATCTCAGGTTCGACGAGCGCGACGCAAAGCATGAAGCACAGTATAGGTTCTGTATGACCTGCACGACTGAAAAATTCCGCGTTTAGAGTTCAAGCTTTAGCTTGCACTTCCCCACCCGCAGCAAGCTAAAGCTTGAACTCTGAACACAAAAAAGAAACGACGAGCTTCGCTTGAAGGTCTCGTCGTTTCTTTTGAAAGGCCTCGTCGGCCTCAGATGTTTGTGTGCGCCGGTGGAAGGTACGTGTTGTAACCTGCTGGTTCGGGTTATCTCTTCTTCGCGGCTTTCTTGCCTCCGCCCTTCTTTGCGGCCTTCTTGGTTCCGCCCTTCTTGCCTCCGGCTTTCTTTCCACCTTTTTTAGTTGCCATAGCTTCTATGTGCTCCTTCTTTCGTTATTGGTTGTTCTGTTTTCTTCATGACCACAAGATACTGTGCTTACTTCGTTCTTGTGGGCTAGAGTAAACGGCGCACAACATCTTGCTATATAAACGCAATTAACTCGGATGTCAATAACTTATTACTCCATTGCAAAAAATATTTTTACAGCATCAACCGGCGAAATTGACGCGCTCAAGAGCCTCAGCGAGCCACGCCGGCGCAGTTGGACCATGCAGATCACGCCAACACTTCGCGTGATCGGATCTCACAACAGGCTTATAGCGGCAACTGCGAGTGGGGCTTAAATTTAAGGTGAGATGAACGCGGATGGTCCAACTGCGACTAACGAAACAGCGGCGTGAAGATCCATTGCTCGTGTCGCTCGATGCCGTAGTAGGTCAACACTGAATCTCGTTTGCTGCGACTGGCAACACCGACGAATGGACCACTCGCATCATCGTCGACTGACGACTGATCACGCGTACCGGAGAGCGCGCCGAGATTGCTCGTGTTAATTATTTGAGGAACTGCAAACTGTTGTAATTGCGCCATTTGCGGATCGCGCGGGGGCGGAATAACATTGTTCGTGTAGAACATGATCGACTGCTGAAAATCGATCAATGCTTCACTGCGAGGCAGGATGTAACGCCACTCACCTTCGAGCGTTAAGGGATCGCGTGCAGCCGAAGGGCGAAGTATTTGCCGGTTCTTTGAGCCACCGGGAACCGGTATCCCTTCCAGTAGCTGGTCCATCGATGACGGTAATGCCTGAGCGCCGGCAGCGTTAATAGTTCGGGAGCGATAACGATAGTAATCACGTATCGCATCGGCCACTTGCTCACCACGAAAGATCGCTTCCTGCTCGCGTTCACGTTGCGCTTGCTGCTGTATGCTGGGTGCTGCCGCCATCGCGAAGAGGGCAAGCACAGTCATCATCGCGAGCAGCGCTACGAGCGTGTAACCACCCTCAGTGCGCCTCCGCGACACCGAAACAGTGACAAGCGGCGCCGCTGAGTCGATCGAGCTCGACCCGCATATCTTGTGGTCGGCGATCTTCTTAAGGTTCGTCATCTTCAGAATCAACTCGTGGTGTTGGACGCGCCAGAGGACCACCAGCAGCCTTGTCGCCTTCACTCATTGGAAGTATGTGTTTGATCTTCAAGCTCGTGTCTACTACGACGAGCTCTTTCTCTGAGATGCTGGTCACACGAAACCTGCCGCCGATAACATCGCCACGAAGAGCCGACACGACGTTCCGGTTGCTGCGATCCTGAACTAGCGCCGTATCGCCGACGCGATCGTGCGTACCGATGATTCCGATGTAAGTGTAGTTGGGCGTCGGTGGTGCGGCCACGTTGACCGACAGTTGATTTGAAAAGAGACGCCTGTCGGGAGTACGAACCTCGATCTGGCGCGCGCCGGGAGCGGTGATCATCGACGCCGGCATCGTCGTCGAAAGCTGTTGCGGGCTCTTGTATGCCGTGGGCAATTCGCGACCATCAACAAAGATGCGCATCTCGGGTGTGAACTTGTCGCCGGCCGCTTCGAGTTTGAAATCCGCAGTGCGTGCGTAAACGTTCGATGGCGAAACAGACGCGAGCAGAACCGGTGGCGGCGGTGGCGGTGGAGTCGGAATCGGTGTCTCCGCAGCCTTCGGTGGCAGCGGTGGTGGCTCGTAATAAGCAAAAATGTTTCGCTTTGCCTCGGGCGCACTGTACGACGACGGCTCGTAGTCGATGGGAGCAAATTTGGCAGCGTCCTGGACTTGCGGTGAAACTGGAGTCACCGGAGCTTGTCTCTGCGCAGTCGTCGTTGTTTGTCGCGGCGTCGGGCTCGCTGTTGTCCTGGTCGGCGCAGGCCGGCTATCGAAACCGATCAGTACCCAGTACAGAACCAGGATCGCTCCGAGTCCGAGCGCTGCGGCAAAGATCAATTTCTTCTTTTCACCTGGTTTGCTTAGATCGACCAGTGCCATTTCGTTATTCCTGAATATCAGCAGCGCCCGGGCGCTGAAAGTAAGTCGCCATGTTTAGCTGTAACGTCACGAGCGAACCGCGCGTGCCCGAACCCGCGGCGCCACCTTCCGCCGACGCCGACGTATTGTTCTGACTTGCACGCTGCAGCTCGACTTCGTTGATGACTACAAACTGTTTGCTTCTCTCGACGTCGCGAATGAAGCGACGCACATTTTGATACTCGCCCTCGACCGTCACCATCACCGCGATACCGGGATAAAAACTCTGCCACTTCGTGATCACGGTCTTGCCCGAATTCGACTTCGTGCCCGCGGGATCGAGCGTGGTGTAAGTCGGGCCCGACGTATTGCGCACGTTGTTCTTCACGATCAGTTGATTCAACTCTTCGTACAAGTCCATGCGACCCTGAGTCACTCGCATGAGGTGGTCAGTCTCGAACTTATTCAAGCTCGCCGCAGCACGATCGACAGTCTCTTTCGTGGTTTGGTCCTTGTTGATAACAGTACCGAGCGTTTGCAGATTCGCTTGCGTCTGTTTCAGATCGGTGTTCAACGAAGCGAGACGAGAACGAGCCGGTAACAGGAAGTAGATATAACTCAGGAGGACGAGCGCAAACACGAGGCAACTGCCCGCGAGTGCCACCACTTCAGCCACACCAAACATCTTGCCGCGACGCGACTCGAGAAACTCACTCACGCGCAACTTATAACCAGCCGATCGAGGTTCGGTTTGTATCTCTGCGCTCATCTCCGCCCCTCGCTTTCTTTCCTCGACGCGTCGACTGCAGCGACGTTCTCTGATGAATAACTGGCGCGCGCGCGGTAAATCACTGCGAGCTCGTACTCAGTTCCCTTTTCGCCACGACCTTTTTGCAGGTTCTGATTGCGAAGCTCGGCCTGGAACACGCCGCCCTGCTGCCATTCAGTCATCATCTCGCTGATCGTGGACGGATCCGTCGCGAAGACTGCCAGATCGAGTTGTGCGACAGTCTGTCCGCCCGCTCGCGTCACATCACGCACTGTGATGCGCGAGACTTTAACGTTTGGCGGCAGCGACGCCTCGAGATCAGCCAGCAATCGCGACCATGAAAACGATTTGCGGTCGACGAGCTCGTGTGCGGCGGGAAGCGCCTGCTGCTGCTCGGGCGTGAAAGACTGTTGCACCTGCTTGGCAGCTTCGAGCAGCCCTTGTTCACGTTGTTTTAATTGGGTGATCTGGGCCTGGACGAGATTGGCTTCGTTCCTGGTGGTGGTCGTGAGCTGCACGACGATCAGCAGGCCGATGAGAGACACAAAGAGGATGGTGACCGTGAGCGCCCACGGAACAATCCGATTACTAAACGGTTTTGAGGCCAGATTAAGACTATTATTCACTGGAAGAACCTCTTTGCGAGCCTACCGGCAGGCCAAACTTTGTGAAAGCATACACGGCCTGAGGAAACAATCGCAAACGCCGGAGAATCTACACGCACTTGGATGCAATTGGTTGCGAATATTGAGTAGTGCATCAGTTTGAAATTGACCGCAATTACGCCGAAGGCGTTCGCTAATTTCAGCCCAAGGTTCGAGCGAAGCGAGAACCCTGGGTTGTAACGTAATGTTGATTGAACCCTGAAAAAGGGTTCGCCAACCGCGGAACCCTTTCAGGGCTAGCGTGTATTAAATTAATGATCCCAGGGTTCTCGCTTCGCTCGGACCCTGGGCTAAAATTAGCCAACGCCTTCGGCGTACTTTCAAAACTGAACTAGTACCTAATCAAAACTGAATTAGTACCTAATATTGCCTGCGCTTGTGGGCCGTCGTGCGTTCCTCCTATAATTACCGTCCAATTTTAACTTGGTTAGCACTCGGTATTTGTTTCTCATGGAAGTACACTCATCGAAAGAACTCGCTGTGGGGACCTGTCGCGAATCAGAGGCGAAAACGGTCGAACGGGTTGCAGTTGCTCATTTGCCGACTGAATGGGGCGAGTTTCAGATCGCGGCTTACCGCTCCCTCATCACTGAGGAAGAATTTGTTGTCCTCTTTAAAGGAGAGATGCGACGCGACGTCCCAACGCTCGTTCGCATTCACTCTCAATGTCTGACCGGCGACGTCTTCGGCTCGACCAAATGCGACTGCGGGCGCCAGCTTCACCGAACGATGCAGATGATTCAGCAGGAAGGCCGTGGCGCGATCGTCTACCAGCAGCAGGAAGGTCGCGGTATCGGGATCGTCAACAAGATTCGCGCCTACGCGCTTCAGGATCAGGGTGCAGACACAGTTGAAGCGAACGAGCAGCTCGGTCTTGCAGTCGATCTGAGAGACTACCGTCAGTGTGCAGAGATCCTCTTCGACCTCGGACTTTGCCGCGTGAAGGTCATCTCGAATAATCCGCTGAAGCTTCGTGCAGTCGAAGAGGCGGGATTGAAGATCGTGGAGCGAGTCTCGATCGAGGTCGACTCAACTGAAGACGCCGCGGATTACTTACGCACGAAAAAAGAAAAGCTCGGGCACTTGCTCGAGCTCAAAAGAACTTAAAGCCGCGGATTTACGCAGTTGAACGCGGATCAGATCTGCGTTAATCCGCGGCTAATTATTACTGCTTACTCTTCAAGTCCTTAATGGTGCCCTTGATTTTCTCAGCATCGGGTGCTTTCGGATCGAGTTTCAAATATTTCTCTAACTCCTCCGCGGCCTGCTGTGGCTTCGTATTCATGTACAAGCCGCCGAGATACTTGTGCGCAAGCGCGAGGTTTTCACCGCCGTTGGCAATCGCAGCTTCAAACGCGGGTACCGCTTCCGGATAGCGTTTCGTACTGATCATAATCAATCCCAGGTAATAGTGGGCCGTTGGACCAGTACCCTTCAGCTCGAGGGCCTTGCGGAAGTGCGACTCCGCATCCTCCATCTTCTTCTGGTTATAAGCGACGATGCCGAGATTTTGATGTGCGGCAGTGTCGTTGGGCTTGAGTTTGATCAGGGCGTCGTACGTCTCACCGGCTTTGTCCCACTGCTTCAGCATCATGTACTGAGTAGCAAGATCGTTTAGCGCGAGGGCGAAGGTAGGATGTGCGGCTACGGCTGCACTGAGCGATTCGACCGCAGCCTTCGAATCATTCTTTTTTGCCGCAGCCATGCCTTTTTGATAGAGATTGAGCGCGTTCGAAGGCACTCCTGCAAAGAGCGGATTCGATGAGCTGATCTTAGGCTGTAGTTGAATTGTAACCTGGACGACCTTGCCACTCGTTCCCGAATAGATGCCTACGGGCTCGCGCGCCTTTTCAAATTCCGGACCGGCATCAACCACAACGGTATAGTCGCCCGGCACAAGACCCTGGAAACGGAAAACACCATCCTGATCCGGAACCGCCGTATTCCCGCCGCCAAACGTGCTAACGGCTTCAAGACTTACTCTAATAGTTCGGCCACTGGCACTCTGTCCAGACGGAAAATGAATCCGGCCCTGGAGCATGATGTTGCCTTCACCGCTCGACAGTCCGCCGTTGCGCGAGCTGCCTGGCGCCTGAGCTTTTGCAGACAGTGCGGACGACACGATCAGTGCGGCCGTCAAAATCAGATGGGGTAACCTGTTTGCATTCATGAATGAATTGCTATCCTTTCTTTAATTATTATTGGGAGTGATCCGACTGCGAAAATCTTTGATCGTGGCACGCACGCGCTCGGCGTCGGGAGCATTCGGCGTAGACGCCAGATACTTCTCCAGTTGCTCGACCGCCCGATTATAGTCCTTCTTTCGCCAGTAGATCCCGCCGAGATAATAATTGGCCATGCCGAGTTGCGACGCATTCGATTGTGTAGCCACCAGCAACTCCTTCTCGGCTTCCTCGAATTTGGTTTGACGTAGCAACGCGATACCGAGATACATGTGCGCAGTCGCGGAATTGTTATTTAGCTTCAACGATTCACGTAACTGCTCCTCCGCCGGTGCGAACTGCCTTGTCTCGAGTAAAGCGATGCCGAGATTCAGTCTCGCGGGGGCGGCGTCAGGACTCAGCTTGCAGGCTTCTTTGAGAACTTCAACTGCCTTATTGACCTGTCGCAGCTTCAGATACTGAACGCCCAGCTCGTTGAGAGCGAGTGGAAAGTTGGGATAAAGCGTAACCGCTTCCTTCAGAGTGTTCGCTGCTTTTGCCGAATTCTCGCCGCTAGCTTCTTCCATGCCTCGCTCGTAGAGCTTGCGTGCCTTATCCGGAACTGCCGCAAGCGCAGCATTCACCACCCCCGGTTTGGCGCCGATTCTAATTTTCAACTGGAGGTGCGCCATCACAGTATGCCGTTGTGGGTTCGGCGGAAGCCGCACACCCATTCGCGACAGGTTCAAGTCACTATCGATAAAGACACTGTCGCTGTAGAGCTCATAGTCATTTCCGGCATTAATAATGACTGTGTAACTTCCGGACGCAAGCTGAGAAAAAGTGAAGGCGCCGCTCGAATCCGGTATTACCTGCAATTCAGCATATTGCAGAGACTGGAGTTTGACGACGATCGTGCCCTCGGCTCTTCGTCCTGACGGAAAGAAAATGTATCCCTGAATGACATGAATGCCACCGGTACCGGTTGATGATCTGCCGCTTCCCTGTGCGTTGGCGCTGGGGGACAAGAGAAGCATGCCAAGAAGTATGAATAGTAATCGAGTAGAGCAAATGCGGAGGGATGACGAACCTGGCATGGAAACCTCCCTGGACTGTCCTGGATAATTCAGATTTAACTCCCGTACTGCGCGAAGATCAAGTGCAAAACTTACTCCAATAAAACAATCGGGGAGAGGGCCGTTATGGCGCCTCTCCCCGTAACCCGCAATGGCTTTCGCCAAATGGCGGAAGTTAGTGTTAGAAGGTGAACTTGGCGCCGAACCTGAACGCCGAAGGAGCCTGGACCAGCAGCGCCGAACCATAGAAGGGGTTCTGTACCGGCGGGACTCCTGTCACACCGCTATTGATCGAGAAGGTCTGGTCCAGAGTTACTGCGCGCTGGCTATTGAAGACGTTGAACCAGTCTCCACTCAGTCGCAACTCTTTACCTTCACCAACTCTGATCGGATAGTAAACTCCCAGGTCAAGATTCATTGTCGTGGGCGTTCGGTTGGAACCAATGCTCTCAACAATGTTGGGGAATCCCGCCTCGGAAGCCGAGACAGTCGGAACGATTGCGGTTCCACGTTGAACGGCGAAACCTTCGTTGTTTCCATAGATCGGATGCGGAATCAGTTGGTTGAACGGCACACCGGACTGAGCGTAGAAGTTTCCGCTGAGCAGAAGTTTCCACGGGGTGCGATAGCTGCCGTTGAACTTGAACTGGTGCGGCCGATCGTTCGGCAAGCGACCGTAGGTGTTGGCGAGCAAGCTCTGGAGGTCGAACAACGAAGTGATGTTCGGGTCAGACTGCCCGTTGTCATTACGGAAAAGGCCTTCGTAGTTACCGATCAAGCTCGAGAACACGTAAGAAGCGATGAACTGGAAGTTATTCGTAAATCGCTTCGTGGCGGTGAACTCGATTGCGCGGTAGAAACGCTGAGCGCGTCCAAAGCACTGAGGAGCGCGACCAGTCGCCGCGTCACCACTGCAGGCATTTTCTTCAGTCGTGCCGGGTCCAATGCGGCCCGGGTTGAAGATGAAGTAGGTGTCGCCGTCATCGAATGAACCGTCTTCAATGACGTTGACCATCGCACGGTAGGTGCCGCGGGTTCCGAGAGTGATGTCGCGGCCGACTTCATACTCGGCGCCGAACGTGAACTCACGGATGCTCTGCGGCTTCAGGCCTAAATCGGCCGGTGTGGCATCAGAGCCCAGATTGGTGGCTCCGGTGCTGACGCCCGGAACGATCAATGAGCCTGCCGGTGCATTCAGCCTGTTGACGTTGAAGTTCTTGTCCGTCTGCACGTCGCCGCCGCCTGCGCGGACGTTGACGTCTAGCGGAATCGGAGCTTCGATGAACTGCGCGTAGTTAGCAAATATCTTGCCGCGGCCTTTTCCGGTGAAGTCCCAGATGAAGCCGAAGCGCGGCGCAGCGTTGTCGTCGAAGTTGTTGAACTTCAGGTAGGTGCTGCTGTCGTTACCATACGACTGCTGGTAATCAAAACGGATACCAAAGCTGAGTTGGAAGTTCTTGGCGAATTTCCAATCGTCGCCGGCGTAGAAGCTTTCCACGTTAGTGTAAGTTCCGCCAACAAGCTCGAAGTCACGAACGCGGGTGGTATTCCTGAGAATGAACGGATTACCAAACGCTTCCGCGGTGGTGATGGTGGTTGCGACTGGATTAACAGTCAGGCCCAAGGCCGCCAGTGTCGCACCCGGAAGAGCGAGCGCACGAGCCACGCCTGGATCGGTCGGGCAGGTGATGGCAGTGCCACGCACCGTGCAGACCAGCCAGTTGTTGGTGATGCGTGAGCCATTGGTCACGTTTGAGTCGCCATTCGTATTTCTCAATGGCGTTCCATCAGCATTGACTGCACCAGGCGTAAACGCATAGGTGACAGCCGGACCGCTCGACAGGGTATTGATGTCGTAACTGTTTCGATTGTACTCAAACCCCCACTTGATCGTGTGGCTGCCGCCCACGATGTTCTGCATGTGAGCGTTCAACTCAAAGCGGTTACGAGTTTGATCTGAGAACAGACCAAAGCCGGGTCCGCGTGAGAAGTTGCGCTGCAATGAGCCACCGCGACCGTCAACGAAATCGAGGAGGCCAGTGCCGCCGCCGAAGTTAACACCAGTCGACGTCGGAGTCAGCACGTTGCCGCCCCTCAACACCGCAAAGTTGTCAGTGATGAGTGGAGCATCGATCGCGCGCGGGATCGTGTTTGCTCTCTGGAAGTGCAGGCCGCCGGAGACCTCAGCGATGAACGCGTTCGTGATCGTTGAGTTGAGGCGGAAAGCGTAGTTGTGCCCACCAGTCTCCTGGCGCCCTTCGAAAGCCGTGATGTCGTTGCCGAAACCGTTGACGTTGTTCAGGGCTGCGGTGGCCAGGAAGCCGTCGATCTTTGTGAAATCACCGAAGGTCGAGGCCGTGAAGGTGTTACGCGGATTGATTGCCCATGTGAGCTTGCCGGCGTAGAACGGAATCGTTACGTCGTTGTCCACGGGCGCGTGAAAAGTCTGCGTCAGGTAGTAGTTCTTTCTTTTCTGTGGATTGAAAGCTCCAAAGAACCAGAGCTTGTCTTTCACGATCGGGCCGCCGATGTCACCGCCGATGTCAACTTCTGAGAAGCCGTTGAACGCCGAACCGGTGAATGGGAAGTTCTTCACTTCGCGCACCAGGCCTTTGCTCGTGCCATAGCCGAAGATGTCGCCGTGAAATTCGTTGCCACCGCTCTTGGTGATAACGTTGAAAATACCGCCGGTCGATTTTCCGTATTCCGGACCATACGCACCGGTCTTGATTTCAACTTCCTGCACAAACTCGAACGGAAGGTTCGCACCTGAGCCACCGAACGCGGGGTCAGTCGTGTTCACACCGTCGAGGATGTAGTTGTTCTCCGGACCTGATGAACCAGCCACCGAAGGATCTCGGTCGCGGCCAGTCGCGTCACGCAAACCCGAACGGGTTACCGTGGGAGCGATCGTGTAGAGGCCCTGAACAGTACGCTGTGTCGGGAAGTTTGAAAACTGATCAGACGAAACGTTGGACCCGGTGGTGTTGCCGCTTACGTCAACAGCCGCGCCGGCAGTGTCGGTAATCGTCACACTCGCTTGAGCGCCCGCCGGTTGAAGCTGAATCTCAACTCCAGAGGTTCTGGAAAGATTTACTTCAACATCACTTCTTTCAAACTTGGCAAATCCCTTATCAGCCTCTATTGAAACATTATATCTTCCCGGAGGAAGGTTCAGGATCTTGTAACGGCCACTGTCATCCGTGGTTGCCGTCTGAGCCGAAATCAAGTTCGGGCTCGTGACCCTGACCGAGATTCCCGGAACGGCTGCACCGGTGGTGTCGGTGACCGTTCCTTCAATTGACCCCGTCGTCGACGTCTGAGCAAACACGCTACCAGCAAATAGCGCGAATGACATCAGCAGTGCCGACAGAGCAATAAACTTAAAAACATTCTTCATTTTCTGCTTTCCTTTCTTGATCTAGACAAAAGGTGCTACCCCCTCCTGTGAAAAAATCTCCCTTTTTTATAGGCAGCACCGAAGAATTCCAAAACGAGCGGCTAAAAAGAGGCCTCGTCGGGCCGGGTTTTGGCAAATGCCATGCCCGCGCGGCATGTGGACGATTCTCTAAGTATTCGGAGACTTAACAAACGCCGGGAAGCCGTTCAAATCCAAAAAAATGGGAAAATCCAGAAATTTCAACCGGAGGCAGGGTACGGACGACCAAGAAAATCGTTTTACAGGATTTACAAGATTGAGGCAGGGTTTACCTGTTAATCCTGAAAAATCATGTAAATCATATGAACGACTTACCTCCCAATCGAGCGTCTGTCTGTTAATATTCGCGCAATGCCTGAACGCATCTATCGCGATCCAGTTCACAACATCATCCGTCTCCAAACTGATTCCGATGAAGGCGAGTTGATGATGCGATTGATCGACGCTGCGGAGTTTCAGCGTCTGCGCCGCATCAAGCAACTCGGTCTCGGTCTCTACACTTATCAGGGCGCGGAACATTCACGCTTCACTCATTCACTCGGCGCCTTTCATCTCATGACGCGCGTGCTCGATCGATTGAGTGAAACTTATGCGATTGATCCTGAAGATCGTGTTGCTGCACGTGCCGCCGCTCTGCTTCACGATGTGGGCCATGGTTCTTTCTCACATGTGATGGAGAAGGTGCTCAACTTCCATCACGAGCGTTGGACCGTGCAAGTAATTCTCGACGAGCACTCTGAAATCGGCGCGCTGCTGAGATCGCATTCGAGTGACTTGCCTTCTAAAGTCGCATCGATCATCGAAGGAAAGTTTCAACCGGCGGCGCTGGCCCAACTCGTCTCGTCGCAGCTTGATGTTGACAGAATGGATTACCTGCTGCGCGATTCACTCATGACCGGCGCGAAGTATGGCATCTACGATCTCGAGTGGATCATTAACGCGCTCGCGATCGATGAAGCTGCGGATCGCGTTTACGTGCAGGCGCGTGGGATCTACGCTGTGGAGGAATATCTGCAAGCGCGTTACTACATGTTTCGCCAGGTCTATTTTCATCGCACGTTGCGATCGGCGGAGGCTGTGTTGCGCTCGATCATGCGACGCGCGTTGGAGCTACTGGACCAGGGGAAAGAAGTGTGGCATGCGCCCCAGACTGCTTTCGAAAAAATACTGCGTCGCGAAACACTGACGGTTACCGATCACATGCAGGTCGATGATTCGGATTTCGTGTTTCATATTAAGCAGTGGCAACGGTCTGGTGATGCGATCCTGAGCGATCTGAGTCGTCGCTTTATCTCACGACGTATGTTCAAGGCGATCGATCTTGATATGCCACCCGATCACAAGGCTGCGTTTCTGGTGACGGCGAGGGAAACAGTCGCGCGGGCCGGGTTCGATCCTGATTATTACTTCATCGAGGACCATGCCAGCGACGTGCCGTATTACGGTTACTACGAGACTGAAAAATCGGAACCCAAGACACACATCTACGTGGAGAGCGGTTATGCTTCGCCGCAGATTCGAGAGATCAGTGAAGTGAGTAATGTAGTAAGGGGATTACAACATGCTTACGAGCTGCACCGCGTGTGTTTCCCCGCTGAGGTGAAGAACGAAGTTTACGAGCTTTATCATCATGGCGGTAGCCACAAAGAGGCACAAAAAGCACAAGTGCGGAGTTAAGAAGTTGTCAACGAATAGAACAAGGTCAGAGAAAAGAACAAGTCAGGAAGAGGGGCGGCTTGCCCCCGCCGTGAGTTGGGGTTAAAGCGGGGGCAAGCCCCTCTTCCTGACTTGTTCTATTTCATCTCGCGCGAATTCTATGCACAAACTGTTTATGATTTTGTGGTTCTTTGCGGCAGCGCAAAGTAACGCACAAGCACAGCCTCCGGTTGTGAGTGTGCTGAATTTCGGATCGACGGCGATCGCGAAACAGGCGGCGGAAACAATTCGCGGCCGACTTCGTTCAACTGCAGAAGTGACTGTCGCCGATGCTGACCTGAGTCGCGCTGCCGCGAAAGGAATCGGTTACACGGGATCTTTGAACCTGACGGTGAGCGAAGCGCGCGATCTCGGCGCGGCGTTGGCCGCCGAGTTCTATATTCTCGGCGACGCGCAAACCGTGCGACGCTCGTCTTTCGAGTCGCCCGTTTATTTCGAGTCGTACTGCTCTATTTTTTTGGTGAGCGCGCGCACGGGTCGTTTACTATTATGGGAGCGCCCAAGCTTTGAAAACCTCGAAGCAACCAAAGCGGAAGCACGGCTGTCACAGTATCTCGCGGAAGACGCTCTGTCCCAGCGTCTCACCGGCATAATAAAGAAGAGTCACGAAGACGAGCGAATTCAACGCACCGTTTTGACCGCTTCCGCAGAAGCCGTAATCGAGGAAGCACCTGAAGACGAGAAAGCTGCCGAAGTTCAGGGCCTTCGCACGCCCCGGCCTTATCGAAGGCTGCGGCCTGAATATCCGCAGTCCGCTGCTCGCGCCGATGCTGAAGCGACCATCGACGTCGTTATTGATGTGGGCGCGGACGGAGAGATTCGTGAGCTACAAATCGTTCGTTGGGCCGGATTCGGTCTCGACGAATCGACTATTGCAACAGTTCGTCAATTGCACTTCTTCCCGGCAATGAAGAACGGAACGCCGATACCGATGCGCGTGATGCTGCGCTATAACTTTCGCAAGCCACCGAGGTAGAGATGGGAAGAAACCGCGCTATTAGAAATTCGTTTGCCGCTCTCCTGATCGCCCTCTTAGTTTCTCAACTCGCAGTCGCGACGCGCGCAGCTCGCGATGGCAGCACCCTCGTATCAACAGCAACAGTCGAAGGTCGGCTCGCAGTGTTCGACGATGTTTGGGAAACGATTCAGGATCGTTACTACGATCCAAAGTTTCACGGAATTGACTGGCAGGCAAAACGGACCACCTTTCGTCCTGTTGCAGCACGCGCCGGCAACACGCAGGAGTTTTACGACGTGCTGCGCCAGATGATTGCTTCACTGCGTGACGCGCACACGAGAGTTTATTCACCTAATGAAAAATTCGATTGGTGGACCCCGCGGTTTGTGACTGTTGGTTTGACTATTCGTGAAGTCGAACGCGCGCCGACAGTCATACAGGTTGAAGCAGGTTCAGCCGCGTCGAAAACTGAGATTCGACAAGGCGATGTGATCGTTAGTGTCGATGATGTTCCGGTCGCACAGTTTGTCGCGCAACGCATGCGCTACCTCGGTCTCGGAGATGAAGGCAACATTCGCCATCGAGTGATCGCAAACCTCTTCGATGGATCGGCAGGCACAAACGTCAAGATCGAATGGATCACTCGCAACGGCAAACATAAGACAACCGTGCTGCAGCGTTACTGGAGCCAGCGCAATCTCGGATTCAACAATCAGCGCAAGGAAAAGATCGCGATACTCCGGCTCGATGCTTTCACGCAAAGCGTGGCCATCGAGTTTGCGAAGAGTCTGCCGGAAGTTCTCGACGGAGCGGAAGCGATCGTTTTAGATCTGCGTGGTAACGGCGGTGGCGACGCTGAGGCGATGGCGGATGTGGCGTCGCTATTTCTCGATGAAGGCACGAATCTCGGGAGATTTGCAGATCGTTCCGGTGCGTCGTTTGAGCTGCAAACATTTCCGAAGCGATTGTGGCGTAGCGCAGCGCTCGCGCCGATCAAACTTCCGCTAGTTGTGTTGACGAGTGAAAACACTTCGAGCGCCGCGGAGATCCTGGCGGCGACGTTGCAGGCGAAAGGACGCGCGCAGGTGCTTGGCAGCGGCACGTGTGGCTGTGTGCTTGCGATTCGAAACCGTCATGCGTTGCCGGATGGCGGCGTGTTGGATGTCAGTGAGTTTGACTATAAGACTGCGGGCGGCGTGCGACTCGAAGGCGCAGGTATCAAACCCGATAAGCTCGTCGCTCTCAAACGCTCCGACGTTTATTCCCGTCACGACCGCGCCCTCGACCGCGCCATAAACCTGCTGGAATAAGTAGCCACGGATGAACACAGAAAAAACGGATCAGCGCTGATCCGCCTTTTCCGTGTTCATCCGTGGCTCCTGTATTATGCCGTCATGCTCTATTTGTCCCAGGTGTTGGGCCGGCCGATACGCGACCTCGAAGGCTTACGTGTGGCCACTGTCAAAGACGTGATCGTGCGTCTCGGTGAGAATGATCATCCGCCCGTGATCGGTCTCGTCGCGCGTTATCGTCGCCGCGACTTCTTCCTCTCGCGCTGGCGCATCACGCAGTTTAATGAAAACGGCGTGCGCCTTAATTCAGACATTCTCGACTTGCGTCCATTTGTGCGTCGCGAAAGTGAGGTTTTGCTCGCGCGCGATGTGCTCGACAAACAATTGATCGACGTCGATGGTAAGCGAGTCGTTCGTGTTAACGACGTTCAGATCATCGAAGCTGCCGGCGAGTGGCGCGTGACGGGCGCGGACGTGAGTCTTCAAGGGCTGTGGCGACGACTCGCGCCCGCCGGTTTTGCAGGCTCGCGAAAGCCGGTTGAAGTTCTTGATTGGGCCGACGTCGGTTATCTCGCGACTGACGCCGCCACGGTCCAGTTGAAGTCATCGAGCGATAAACTCGCGCGTCTCCATCCAGTCGAGATCGCACGTCTCGCGGAAGCACTCTCTTACCATCACGGATCTGAAGTGCTCGAAGCGCTCGACGACGAGACCGCAGCCGAGACTCTCGAAGAAATGCCGGCCGAGAGCCAGGCGCGAATACTCGGCGACATGGACCAGGAGCGCGCCGCGGACATTCTCGAATGGATGTCGCCGGACGAAGCGGCCGACGTGCTCGGCGATCTTCCCGAAGAGAAAGCGGAAGAGCTGCTCGGTTTGATGGAACACGACGAGCAGGCTGACGTCGTTGAGCTGCTTCCTTACGAAGACGACACCGCGGGCGGATTAATGACGACGGAGTTTGTCACGCTCCCACGCGCGCTCACAGTTGGTGAAGCGTTAGCGCGACTCCGCGAAATGGCCGAGACGCCCAACATGATCTACTACCTCTACGTCGTCGAGGAAGAAGGGTCATGGAAACTCGCCGGCGTGATCGCATTGCGGAGCTTGATCCTCGGAGACCCGTCGATGCCGCTCGAAAGCGTGATGCGAACGGAGTTTCAACGCGCGGAGCCGGAAGAGCGGGCGAAGGAAGTCGCGCAGCGAATTGCTGAATATAACCTGCTGGCGCTTCCTGTGATCGATGCGTCAGGAGATATACTCGGCATCATTACTGTGGATGACGCGATGGAGATCCTGTTGCCGAAGGATTGGCGCCAGCGTTTACCACGCTTGTTTGGCTAGGCAGGTTATTAGCCACAGATTTCACGGATAAAATTCGCTGATAAATCCGTGAAATCCGTGGCTAAAGGATTGTGTTACTAATGAAGGACGGTGACCCGCCAAGTGTCAGAATCGCGAGCAGCAGTGCGAGCTGCCGGACGTCGCTTAATGCGTCGCGGAGCTCAGGGCGTGCGCCAAACGGTGGCACGCCGCAAACGCCTGCTCGCTTACATCGCCATCCTCGGGCCGGGAATGATCACTGCCAACGCCGGCAATGACGCCGGCGGCATCGCTACGTTCGCCTCGGTCGGCGCTGACTTCGGTTATTCACTTCTCTGGATCCTGATTCCCATCACCATCAGTTTAGGTATCGTGCAGGAGATGTGCGCTCGCATGGGCGCCGTCACCGGCAAAGGGCTCGCTGATCTGATCCGCGAGCGCTTCGGCGTGCGCTGGACAGCGCTGATCATGCTTGCGCTGCTAATCGCTAACGCAGGCGTGACGGTTTCGGAGTTCGTCGGCATTGCCGCGGCGTCTGAGCTCTTCGGCTTGTCGCATTACGTGTCAGTGCCTCTGGTGGCGATCCTCGTCTGGTTTCTCATCGTGAAGGGTTCTTATAAAAGAGTCGAGCGGGCATTTTTATTAATGACGCTCGTGTTTCTCGGCTACATCGTTTCCGCGTTTCTCTCGCGCCCGGATTGGGGTGCAGTTGCGGTTGGTCTCGTCCGTCCTGAATTCAAGTTCGAGCATGCGTTTCTGTTCACGTTCGTCGCAGTGATCGGCACGACGATCTCGCCGTACATGCAGGTTTACGTTCAGTCGTCCGTCGTCGAAAAAGGAGTGACTCTCGACGACTACTCGAAAACGAAACTGGACGTGTGGGTCGGGACGATCTTCGCGATCCTGATCGTGTTCTTCATCGTCGTTTCGACCGCCGCGACGCTTCACAAATCCGGTATCCAGGTAGCGAGCGCGGCCGACGCCGCTCATGCCCTGCGACCACTCGCTGGACGATACGCGCAAACGCTGTTTGGTATTGGACTGCTCGGAGCGTCGATGCTGGCCGCGGGTGTGTTGCCCCTCGCGACGGCGTACTCGATCAGTGAGGCACTCGGATTTGAAAAAGGTGTCTCGCGCAGTTTTCGTGAAGCGCCGATCTTCCTCGGAACGTTCACTTTTCTGATCGCGGTGGGCGCAGCGATCGCGATCGTGCCGTACCTGCCGCTCATCCGCGTCCTGCTCGTGACGCAGGTGATCAACGGTTTGCTGTTGCCGATTGTGTTGTTTGCGGTGCTGCGACTCGTGAACGATCGCGAGCTGATGGGCCGGCACGTAAACGGGCCTCTATATAATATTGCTGCGTGGCTGACCGCAATTCTCGTGACGATTCTCTCGCTGCTCTTTATACTTATCACGCTGTTTCCGTCGCTGTTTGGCCACAGATGAACCGGATGACACGGATGGCTCGTCCTAGTTCTACTAACAAGCTGATTCTCTTCCTCGCGGCTTCGGCAGCCGCGCTGCTCGCGGCGTACCTGTTCTGGTCCTTCGCTGCTGAGGTCAAAGTGCTGCTCGAGCACCGGATGGGCGCGAGCCCCTCAGCGTCAGCGGACACGATCGTTAAAGTAGTCAAGCTGTTCCTCGTTGGGATCATCGGCTACCTGTTTGTCCGCGCGCTCAATTCACTGTTTTTCGGTCTCGCGTTCCAGTTAAAACGAATCGACGCGCCGACGCTCATTCGCAACATCTTCACGATCGTCGCGTTCACGATCCTTTTTCTGATCGCGTTCACGTTTCTCTTTCCGGACGTGAATCTGGGAGCGCTGTTCACAACCTCCGCGATTTTCGGCGTGATCCTCGGACTTGCCCTCCAGGACACGCTTGGCAACTTCTTCGCCGGAATTTCACTGCAGGCAGACCGGCCCTTCCAGGTAGGCGACGTGATAACGGTGGGCGCGCAAAGGCATACGGGCGCCGTCGAGGAGATCAGTTGGCGCGCAATAAAGATAAGGACGTTTACGAACCACGTCGTTCTGATCGCCAATAGCAACGCGGCGAAAGAGCCAATCGAGGTTTGTCCTCGCGAAAACCTGAACGCGCGGATTGTCTTATTTAATACTCTTTACACGGATTCACCGGCGAAGACGATTCACGTGGTGCGGGAGGCAGTACGTGAAGCGGATAACGTGTCGGACAAGGTTGCGCCCATAGTCCGTATCAGGGGCCTCGGTGATAACGGTGTCGATTACGAGGTGAAATACTGGCTTAACGACTACGCCAAGTACAACGACACAGACGCCCTGATACGGCAAAGGATCTGGTACGCGTTCCGCCGCGCAGGCCTAAACTTCGCGTTTCCCACACGAACGCTATACGTCGAAAGACCGGGCCGCGCGGCTCAGCGCGACGGCGACGGCGGCGCGGTCGTGGAACGACTCTCGGCAGTCGATATATTTGCGCCGTTGTCGGCGGACGAGACCTCGATGCTGGCGCAGGCCGCAGTCAGACACGTGTTTGCGCCCGGCGAGACAGTGATCCGGGCAGGCGACCCCGGATCGTCCATGTTTGTCGTTCATCAAGGGAAAGTTCGGGTCCAGGTTAGCGAAAACGGCCGCCCGAGGACGGTCGCAACCTTGAATGAAGGCGACTTCTTCGGCGAGATGGCCTTATTTACTGGCGAGCCGAGGACGGCCAATGTGCTCGCGCTCGAAGAGACCGAGGTCCTCGAAATCGGCCACGCCGCGATGAAGCAGGTGTTCGATACGAACCCGGATCTAGTCGAATCCCTCAGTTTCATCATGGCCGAACGTCGCCAGGGTCTCGCCTCTCAAACCGACGACTCTGCCACGAGCACCCACTCCTCCGCCGGCATCCTCTCCGCCATCAAACGCTTCTTCGGAATCTAGCCGCAAAAAGGCACAAGGCACAAAAAGGGGCTTATTTTAAAAGACTAACGACCGTTCCAAGAGGAATAATTTTTGTGCTTTTTGAGCCTTTTTGTGGCTTATCTACGTACTTGACAGAAGAGGACTCAACCTTTATTATGACGCCACGCTCAGCTAGTTAGCCGGGCTTACACAACAAGGAATAATAGAAGGAGGAGGAGAGTTAGACCATGACTGTTGTTCGGTATGACCCATTCCGCGATCTGCGGACGTTACAGGAAGAAGTGAATCGCCTGTTCTCGACTAATCTAACCCGCGCCTTCGACGATGAAGGCATTGGCCGTGGCGCGTGGGCGCCCAGCGTTGACATCTATGAGAACAAGGACCAGATCGTGCTCGAGGCCGAGCTTCCGGGAATGAAACAGGAAGATTTCGATCTCTCGGTTGAGAACAATGTCATTACCCTCCGCGGTGAGCGAAGGTTTGAAAAGACGGATGAGACCGACAACTACCATCGAGTCGAACGCTCGTATGGCGCTTTCACCCGGTCTTTCACTTTGCCGCAAACAGTCTCCGCTGAGGGAGCAACTGCCGAGTACAACAACGGCGTGCTGCGCGTGACGTTGCCAAAACGAGAAGAGACGAAGGCCCGTCGCATTCAGGTGTCCGGAACTAATGCCGGCGCCACGCAGAAGACGATCGACACGACCGCCGACACCGGAAAAGCGAAAGAAGCCAGTGGCGGGCGCTAAAGCTTTGAGGGATCGGTAAAACGCGAGCGGGCTCGTCGCAGTTTGGGATGCGAACGTCGAGCCCGTTCGATTTCTTTTGGTAGGCTACAAAGTAATTACGATGCGTTTAGAGAAGTTCACACTACGCGGACAGGAAGCAATCCAATCCGCTATCGAGCTGGCGGAACGGAACCAGCACCAGCAGGTTGAGCCCGAGCATCTGCTCGTCGTGATGCTCGAACAACCGGAAGGTATCGTTAGACCAATACTCGGGAAGCTCGGCGCCAACGTCGCGGTCATTCTTAATGACACGCAGGCGGCCGTGGCTCGTTTTCCACGTGTACAAGGCGGGCAGCAATATTTCAGCTCGCGCATCACGCAACTCTTTGCAGTGGCGCAAAAGCAAGCTGACCAGATGCAGGACGAGTTTATCTCGACTGAGCACCTGCTGCTGGCGATCGTTGAAGAGAAAGACGGCGAGGCGGGCAAAATCCTGCGTCAGCATGGCGTCACGCGAGACGATCTGTTCAAAGTAATCGAGCAGATGCGCGGCGGCACACGGATCACGAATCAGAACGCCGAACAAAACTACCAGGCGCTTTCGAAATACGCGCGCGACCTGACCGAAGCCGCACGCAAAGGAAAACTCGATCCCGTCATCGGTCGTGACGACGAGATTCGTCGCACGATCCAGGTCCTTTCTCGCAGGACCAAGAACAATCCCGTACTGATTGGCGAACCGGGCGTCGGTAAGACAGCGATCGTCGAAGGTCTTGCACAACGCATCGTCTCCGGTGACGTGCCTGAGACACTGCGTAACAAGAAACTCGTCGCACTCGATCTCGGCTCGATGCTTGCCGGTGCGAAGTATCGTGGTGAGTTTGAAGATCGTTTGAAATCCGTTCTGAAAGAGATTGAGAACGCGCAGGGCCAGATAATTCTGTTTATCGACGAGCTGCACACACTCGTTGGCGCGGGCGCTGCCGAAGGCGCGATCGATGCATCGAACATGTTGAAGCCGGCGCTCGCGCGTGGTGAGCTGCGCTGCGTCGGCGCGACCACACTCGCCGAATACCAGAAACACATCGAGAAAGACGCGGCACTCGAACGTCGCTTCCAACAGGTTTACGTCGGTGAACCGACTGTCGAAGACACCATCGCGATCCTGCGCGGTTTGAAAGAGCGCTACGAAGTTCATCACGGCGTTCGTATCAAAGATTCGGCAATCGTCGCCGCAGCCACACTTTCAAATCGTTACATCACGGATCGTTTCCTGCCTGACAAGGCAATCGATCTAATTGATGAAGCGGCGTCGCGCCTGAGAATCGAGATCGATTCACTCCCGCAGGAGCTCGATCAGCTCGAACGCGAGATCATCCAGCTCGAAATCGAGCGCCAGGCATTGCAACGGGAAGAAGACGAAAAGTCGAAAGCGCGTTTGCGTGAGATCGAGCAGCGCATCGCCGATCTGAAAGAAACTTCGGCGGGAATGAAAGCCAAGTGGCAGTCTGAAAAAGAAGCAATCGATCATATTCGCTCTGCCAAGGCCGAGCTCGAACAACTTCGCTTCCAGCTCGACCAGGCTCGCAACAACGGTGAGCTCGCACGCGCTTCTGAGATTCAGTACGGCAAGATTCCCGAGCTCGAGCAAAGGCTGAAAGTCGACCAGGACAAACTCGCGAACTTTCAGCTGGACGGCGTCATGCTGAAGGAAGAGGTTGACGAAGAAGACGTCGCTGAAGTCGTCGCGAAATGGACCGGCATTCCCGTTTCGCGAATGCTCGAAGGCGAGATGCAGAAGCTCGTCACGATGGAAGATCGACTCAGCAATCGCGTGATCGGACAGGAAGAAGCACTCGCGGCAGTCGCAAATGCTGTCAGGCGTGCGCGCGCAGGCTTGCAGGATCCGAATCGACCGATCGGCTCGTTCATCTTTCTTGGTCCAACCGGTGTCGGTAAGACTGAAACGGCTCGCGCACTCGCGGAATTCCTGTTCGACGACGAGCGCGCGATGGTCCGGCTCGACATGTCAGAGTACATGGAGAAACATGCGGTCGCGCGCATGATCGGAGCACCGCCGGGATATGTTGGTTACGACGAGGGTGGACAGCTTACCGAAGCAGTTCGTCGTCGTCCGTACTCGGTCGTCCTCTTCGACGAAATCGAGAAGGCGCATCCGGATGTTTTCAACGTCCTGCTTCAGATTCTTGACGACGGCAGACTGACGGACTCGAAAGGTCGAACAGTCGATTTCAAGAACACCGTTCTGATCATGACTTCGAACCTCGGCTCGCGTGAGATCCAGGCGGCGGAAGGTGATGAGGAGCAGGTGCGTGAAGCTGTCATTCAGGAGCTGCGGCTGCATTTCAAACCGGAGTTTCTGAATCGTATCGACGACATCGTCGTCTTCCACCAGCTCTCGCGCGAACAGATCGGCAAGATCATCGATGTGCAACTTGAGCGTCTGACGGCAATGCTGAACGAGCGCAACGTGATGCTCGTGTTGGAGCCGTCGGCGAAAGCGCTTTTGATGCGCGAAGGTTACGACCCGACATACGGTGCTCGACCATTGAAGCGCGCAATTCAGTCGCTGATTCAGAACCCGCTTGCGGTGAAGCTCCTGCAGGGTGAGATTCTGCCCGGGCAAACCGTGAGAGTGTCGGCGAATGGCGACGTGATGGAGTTTAAGACTGACGCGGCGTTTGCGACCGCTTGAGGAGCTTTGAAAAATGTCCCAACAGTGGAACCCTTTGCAGGATCTGGTGACGCTGCAGGATCGAATGAACAGACTTTTTGAAGACGCCACCCAAAGGCGCAGCCAGGCCGATGCCGGCTCAGGAGATGAGTTTGAGCGAGCGGATTGGACGCCTGCTTCCGACATTTACGAAACTGATTCGGGCTACATGATCGCGCTGGACCTGCCGGGAATCGATCGTGAGGCATTAGAGCTCGACATTGACGACAACCGGCTCGTGGTCAAAGGTACGCGCGCGGTTGCAGAGTCGCGGCAACATCGCACCGAGCGACCGAAAGGAAAGTTCTTGCGGACGTACAGCGTTCCGGCGTCGGTCGACCAGGGCAAGATCGCGGCGGAGTACAAAGACGGTGTTTTGGAGATTAGTCTGCCGAAGCGAAGCGAGCAGAAGCCGAAGAGGATTGATATAAAGATCAGTTAGGAACAGACGCATTATGACTAACGAAGAGAACGAGCTAAGGGTGACGGATCGTCGTCGCGTGTATCTGGACGATCAAGGAACCGAACGCGAAAACACGGAAACTGAACAGCCCAGCCTCAAGCCGAGTTACGTCGAAGAGCTCGAAGCGCGCACGAAGGCCGCCGAAAGGCAAGTGCAGGAGGTTCAGGCGCGGTTCGAACAGTTGCGGCAACAAATGCAACGCGAGACGGACGAAACGCGGCAGCGATTGAATCGTTCGGCTGACGAGCGCGCCACGGGTGAGAAGGCGAAGTTCATCGCGGCCTTGCTACCGGCTCTCGATAACTTGAACAGAGCAGCCGCATCCGGAGATGCACCGCGCGAGACGATCCTCGAAGGCATTCGCAGTATCGCGACGACGTTCGAAGCGGCGTTGACGAATGCGGGAGTAGAACCGATCCAGTCTGTTGGCGAAGAGTTTAATCCCGAGCTGCACGAAGCTGTGGACACTGAAGAAACGGGCAGCGACATGGACGGAAAGGTAATCGAGGAATATAGTCGCGGTTTCCGAATGGGAGATCGTCTGCTGCGACCAGCGCGCGTGAAAGTCGGACGTGCAACAGAGCAATCCACAGATGCCATAAAGAAATCTGTGTAACCTGTGGATAAACAATCGAAGGAGAAAGAGAGTGCCGGCAAAAGAGCTGAAATTTGGAGAAGAAGCACGCAACGCGATGCTTCGGGGCGTGGACGTGCTTGCCAACGCGGTGCGAGTGACCCTTGGACCAAAGGGCCGCAATGTGCTTCTGGGGAAGAGGTTTGGCGCGCCAGTGATCACCAAAGACGGCGTCACTGTTGCGAAAGAAATCGAGCTCAAGAACAAGTATGAAAACATGGGCGCCCAGATGGTCCGCGAAGTCGCCGTCAAAACCAATGACAAGGCTGGCGACGGGACCACCACCGCGACAGTTCTCGCGCAAGCGATCTTTCGCGAAGGCGTGAAGAACGTGGCCGCCGGCGCGAACCCGATGTCTTTGCAGCGTGGTATTCAACTCGCGACCGATCAAGTTGTCGCCGAGCTGGAGCGCATGTCGAAGAAGATCAAGAGCAAGGAAGAGCTGACGAACGTCGCCACCGTTTCCGCAAACAACGATCGCCATATCGGAGAGCTGATCTCCGAGGCGATGGACAAGGTTGGAAAAGACGGTGTGGTTACAGTCGAAGAATCAAAGACGCTGCTAACGGAGCTCGACATAGTTGAGGGAATGCAATTCGATCGTGGTTTCCTGTCGCCATATTTCGTGACGAACGCGGATCGAATGGAAGCAATTTTAGACGAGCCGTACGTTCTTCTTTACGACAAGAAGATCTCCGCGATGCGCGATCTGCTCCCGTTGCTGGAACAAACAGCCGGCGCTGGACGCGCCCTGCTGATCATCGCTGAAGATATCGACGGGGACGCACTCGCGACGCTCGTCGTGAATCGCCTACGGGGCACGATCAAGGTGTGCGCAGTGAAGGCTCCGGCGTTCGGCGATCGACGCAAAGCCGTCCTCGACGATCTCGCGATCCTGACGGGCGGCAGAGTCATCACCGAAGATCTCGGCATCAAGCTGGAGAACGTTACGCTCGAAGATCTCGGAACTGCCAAACGTGTGATCGTCGACAAAGAGAATACGACGATCGTTGAAGGCGGTGGCGACAGCAAAGCGATTCAGGGTCGGGTGGCCACAATTCGCAGACAGATCGAAGAAACAACGTCTGATTACGATAAAGAAAAGCTCCAGGAACGACTCGCAAAGCTTGCCGGTGGGGTTGCGGTGGTCAAAGTCGGCGCGCCGACCGAGATGGCGATGAAAGAAATCAAGATGCGGGTTGAAGACGCATTGAATGCGACGAAAGCGGCGGCGCAGGAAGGAATCGTCGTCGGAGGCGGCGTTGCCCTGCTGCAAGCTGCGAAGGTGCTCGAAAACCACGACCACGAAGATCCGGATGTTCGTACGGGTGTGAAAATCGTGCAGCGTGCGTTACAAGAGCCACTCCGAAGAATTGCAGAAAACGCCGGAACTGAAGGCGCAGTAGTCGTCGGAGAAGTCGAACAATTGAAAGGCAACAAAGGCTACAACGCCGTCACCGGTGAAATCGAAGATCTCGTCGCGGCGGGAATTATCGATCCGACCAAAGTTGTACGCACAGCGTTACAAAACGCTGCGTCCATCTCAGGATTGTTGCTTACCACTGACGCTGCTGTAACCGAGTTGCCCGAGAAGAAGAAAGGTGGCCCGCCGATGGGCGGCGGGGACGATTACGATTACTAGCCCAAAGCCATCCACAGATTGATGCAAAGATCTGTGCAATCTGTGGATGGATACTCATTTAACGGCAGCAAATTTGCAACAGAGCGCTCGCCAGGGATTGTTATTGCATTGAAACGCAACGGCGCTTATGCTGGCGACATCCAAGTGCAGCAACTTGGATAGAGCCGAGTTGTTTGAAAGTTGAGTGTATCGTGGCACTTAAATGCTGATGAAAACGAGTGCGACGATCGTGAAAGAAATATGGCTGATTTAAGTTCATACAAAGATAAGTTTGCTGATAGCGGCCAGCGCATTCTCGACCATGCGTGGAGTGAAACGCGCCGTCGTGACCAGAACTATATATCCGTGGAGCACATCCTTCAGGCTTTAACTGTTGAGGAGCCTGACATGTTCAACTCCACGATGCGCGAATTGTCGCTTGACCCCATCGTGGTCAAAATGGCGATTGAGAAGCGCCTCAGTAACAGCCGGCAGCAACACGTCGGTAAAGGAGTTCGTATCGGCCCTGATACGACTGACCTGTTCAGGCGCGCAATGGAGCGCGCCAAATTGCAGGGTCGCAAGTCGATTGAAGCCACAGACATCTTTGAAGCATTGAGCACTCACGATAGTCTGTTCGTTGATGTACTGCGAAACATGGGTGCGAGCCCTGAAGCTGTCCAGGAAAACGTGCGGGCACAGGTGCAAAAAAGAGAACAGGAAGAAGAGCAGAACAGGAAGAAGTTTGAGCTCCCGCCTTACTTGAAACACTTCGGAGTTTCACTCAACAGGCTTGCTCGAGCCGATAAGATTCCGCCCACGATCGGACGAGAAAAAGAAATACAACAAATCATCGAGATCCTTTGCCATCGCGAGCGGGCGAATTCGCCGATGCTCGTTGGTGAGCCAGGCGTCGGTAAGACTGCGGTGATCGAGGGACTGGCGCGCTTGATCGAGTTGGAACCGGAGAAGGTTCCGGCACGCCTGCGTTCGTCTCACATCGTTCAACTACAAATGGGCAGCATCGTGGCCGGAACAATGCTGCGAGGTATGTTTGAAGAACGTATCAAGGGAATCATTGACGAAGTTAAAGAACGCGACAATCTGATTCTCTTCATCGATGAAGCTCATACGATCATCGGCGCGGGCGCGGCGCTCGGTACATCATCCGATGCGGCCAACATGTTCAAGTCGGCGCTGGCGCGCGGTGAAATGAGAATCATCGGCGCGACTACGCTTTCCGAGTACAAAGAATACATCGCTGACGACGAAGCACTCGCACGTCGTTTCCGCATGGTGAAAGTTATCGAGCCGTCGATTAACGAGACCAAGGAGATCCTGTTCGGTCTTCGTCCGCGACTCGAGAAAAACTACTCCGTCAAGATTTCGGACGAGGCCATCAATACAGCGTTGGAAATGGCGCCGAAGTACATCCGCAATCTGCACCTGCCTGACAAAGCCATCGGCTGGCTCGATACGGCGGCAGTGAAGGTTGAGATCAACGAGCCGCAGAAGATGATCGTCCGGCCCGAGCACGTCATCGACGTGATCTCGCAGGAATCGCGTATTCCGCGTGACATGATTTTCCGCGATACAGGCGATCGTTTTGCGATGACTGAATCGATGTTGGGTCGTCGTGTTATCGGTCAGAAGGACGCGATCAAGGCGGTTGCACAGCGGCTGCGTCTGAACAAAGGTCCACTGAAAGAGTCGCACTACAAGCCCGACGGTGTGCTGCTGTTTCTTGGTCCAACGGGCGTCGGCAAGACTGAGCTGGCCAAAGCTGTCGCCGAGTTCATGTTTGGTGACGAAGAAAAAATGGTTCGCATCGACATGTCGGAATACAGCGACGGCACCGTTAGTATCGAGAAACTGATCGGAATGCCGCGCGGCATCGTCGGCTCGGAGCGAGGTGGAATCCTTACCGAGCAACTGCGCGAGAATCCGTACACGGTGCTGCTGCTCGACGAGGTTGAGAAAGCCTCGCCTTACTTGATGAACCTGTTCCTTCAGGCTTTCGACGAAGGTTGGCTGACGGACGGGCGCGGCAAGAAAGTTTATCTTTCGGACGCGATCATCATCATGACTTCGAACCTCGGCTCGGAGAACTTCAAGAAGTTTGAAAAGCCATTGGGCTTTGGCACGAAGACGGCTTCTGACTTCCGGGCCGTGAAGAACGAAGTGATGAAGGCTTCGGAGCAAAGATTCTCGCCGGAATTTCGGAACCGGATCGACGAGATCATCGTGTTCTCACCGTTGACGATGGATGAGGTTCGCCAGATCGCGAGACTCTATCTTGAGAAACTGCGGCGGCAGATGGAGCGACAGGGTAAGTATGTTGAGGTAACCGAAGCGGCAGTGAATCAACTCACCGAAGCTGGCTACAACACCGCTTACGGTGCGCGCTTCCTGAAGCGAACCATCGATGAGAAAGTAAAACTTCCAATCACCAGCTTGTGGAAGACGGCATCACGTTTCCGCGTTGATGTCGAGAATGGTGAAGTGGTGGTGAAGCTGGATAATGACGGCCCCAAGCCTGAATTCAATTAACGCGGATTAGACGGATATTATAGGATTCACGCGGATGAATCCTGTAATATCCGCAAATCCTGTAATCCTGTAAACATGATCCTCCTGTTAATAATCTCCTTACTTTTCGCTCAGTCCCCTGCCCCACAGACATCAGTCGACGAGAAATCGCAACAGCTCATCGATCGCGCGATCGAATCACTCGGCGGACAGAAATATCTCGGCGCCCAAACTGTGATCGGCAAAGGCTTCTATACGACATTCAAAGACGGCATCTCGCAGATTCCCGCGCGCTTTCTCGATTACATTCAGTATCCGGATCACGAGCGCACGGAGTTTAGCGGCGCGGGTATTCGCACGATCCAGACGAACGCGGGCGACACGGGATGGATGTTTGACGGCGCCGTTAAGAAGATTTCAGACCAGACGCCGAAACAGGTCGAAGATTTTAAGCAGGCGATTCGGACGAGTCTCGAGTATCTGCTGCGCGGCTACTGGAAAAAGGATGGCGGCAAGATCACTTACGCCGGTCGACGCGAAGCTGGAGTCGGCAAGCGCAACGAGACGATCCGGCTCGTGTTTCCTGATGACTGGTGGATTGAGTATGAGTTCGGCGCACGAGATGGCCTGCCGGCAAAGATTATTTACAAGCGTGAGCGAAAAGATATGGACAGTGGCGACGTGGTGTGGATGACTGAAGAAGATCAGCTTTTCAAATTCATCACCGTCGACGGTGTCACAGCGCCGTGGGTCGTCGACCACTTCGTGAACGGCAAGCAAACCTCGCGGATCAATTATGAGTCAGTGCAGTACAACCAGAGGTTCGCAGATAATCTCTTCGCCAAGCCAGCCGACGTAAAAAGCATAAAATAAAGCCGTGGCTAAATTTACATTGCTAACCCACCATCGACCTGGATGACCTGGCCCGTTATATAACGAGCATCATCTGACAAGAGAAACGCAGCGATCCGCGCCACCTCATCGGGCTCTGCGAAGCGACCAAGCGGGATCTGCTCGCGAATCTTTGTCTGGTAAGTCTCATCGAGCTTGCCGGCCATGTCAGTCGCGACCATCCCGAGCGCGAGCGCGTTGACAGTCACTTTTCTGCTCGCAACTTCTTTCGCGAGGGACTTCGTCAATCCAACCATCCCGGCCTTCGATGCTGAATAGTTTGACTGGCCCGGCATTCCGACTTCGCCACTGATCGATGAGATATTGAGGATCGATCCACCCGTCTCTTGTCGCAGCATCGTCCGCAACGCCGCCTTCGCGAAGTTCCAAGAGCCCTTCAGATTCGTGTTGAGCACTTCATCCCAATCGGCTTCTTTCATCCGCAGGATGAGATTGTCGCGCGTGACGCCTGCGTTGTTGATGAGGAAATCGATGCGTCCAAATGCGTCTTTCACCTGTTGGACCATGGTCGCCGCGGCCTCAGTGCTCGCCACATCACACTGCACAGCCAAACTGCGCACACCCAGCGCTTCGAGCTCCGACTTCAAACTCTCCGCGGCTTCAGCGCTCTTCGCATAATTGAAAGCGACGTCAGCGCCACGTTTTCCTAATTCGAGCGCGATGGCCCGTCCGATGCCGCGCGTCCCTCCGGTTACGATCGCCACGCGACCCGCAAACTGTTTTTCCACCATGCGGACTCTAATAACACAAGACACAAAGAAGCACAAAAAGCACAAATAAATCTTTTGCGCTTTTTGTGCCTTTTGTGGCTAATAGCTGATGTTTAGTGGCACCAGTCGCCGGTCTGCTGCAAACAACGGAAGTTGTTGCCGAGCGCCGGGAAAACAGGCGTGCCGTCAGCTCGCTTGACGTCACGAATGAAAGCGTCCGGACGAATGAAACCGTTGCGCGGATCTTCGGGGATCGGGCAGATGACCCAACGGAACACACTGTCGTTAACAGGACGCGTGCGCAGCTCGACCAAACCTTTGGCTGCGAGGTTGTCGATCTGCGACGGGCTCGTCAGGATGGCCGTGCCGTCGAGGTCACGACCGTTAGACGCTGCGATCGGATCGAGTTCTTTGCGACCCTCGTTGGTGAAAGCTTTCGGAGTGTAGACGACCCAAACGGCGACCCACATACCGAGCGGATCGTTTGAGAAGTAACCGTCGCGCGTGTCGAAGAGGTTGTCCTGTCGCTTGTTCGGAAGAAACGGATCGAGGATTGAGCCATTCGACGCTTTCGGAAAGATGAACACGCGAAAGTGCTCGGCTGTGTCGAACGAGGCTTGGGCGCGCGCAGTCAGATTGCCTGCGGCGTCGTGCTCGAAGCTGTTGGAATTGAGCACGCCGAATATGTTCGCATAAGTTAGACCACTCGAACCGATCGTGCCGGGTGTAGTTTCGATGGTTCGAACATTTGCGCGATTCGGATCAGTGTTGGTGTTATCGACGACGAAGTCGCCTGCGCGTGACGGAGTGCCAACACGCAGCACAATGTTTTCGGGGACGATGCCGTGTGCGCGGTAGGTAGCATCGCTGAAGTCGAAGGGTGATGTGCCGAGATCGGTACCGCCATCCGCGGAAACGCTCGTGCTGAAGTTAAGACTAGCCACCGTCGTCAACGCGAGTGCAACGACAGCGAGCCAGAAGGTCCATTTTGAAGTTTTTTTATTTTTCATGTTCGGTGAGTTTCTCCTTCGTATATCTCTCAAAACGAGGAGCGCATCATGTCGGAAGAGCTTTCGGACGAATGTCAGCGCGGCGACAATGCAATAAAAAAGCAAATACACAAACAGAACCGAGCGCGGTAGCGCCGGGTCAAATTCGGATAACACGCTTTTCGTTATCTTTGACCCGGCGCGACCGCGCTCGGTTCTGTGTGGCTAAAAAGCTGCGTACGTCTGAAGCTCTTTGAGACGCTTCACGCGAATCGAACCGCGACCCAGCTCGATGATGCCGCGACGCTCGAGATCGTTAAGGACCGTGGTAGTAGTTTGACGCGCAGCGCCGATAAGACTCGCAACGTCCTGATGAGTGAGCGGCACGATGTAATCGCTCGCAACTGTTTCGAATTCAGCGGAGCTTGTCGAAAGCTCGTGCAGGAGCTCGCAGATGCGACCCGACACTGGTTTCGATGTGATGTCAGAAAGCTTCTTCTCCATTCGTCTTCTGCGATCACCGACGAGCTTGATGTAACTCAAAGCCAGCATCGGCAGAGACGTGAGGAGTTTCGTAAAATCATGCTTCGAGAAAACCCACATCAACACGTCGTCGAGCGCCTGGGCCATGTTGCTGCGCTGCGACTCGTCCACCAGCGCGAACTCGCCAAAGATCTCGCCGGGCTGAATGATGTCGATTGCGATCTCTTTGCCCGATTCAGAAAGCACGGAAAGCTTCACTCGCCCGTGTTTCAGGATGTAGACGAAGTCTGCACGATCGCCGGGCATGTAGATGAACTCACCGCGCGCCTTGCGCATACTGCGTGCGTGCGCCGCGATGCGACTCGTCTCCTCTGATCCCAACCCGGAAAAGAGTTGCACACGCCGGTTATGTCGAGGACCAGGAAATTCAACTATCGGGGATGCTGCGACTCCCATAAAATTCAACTCCTTAACCGGGAGGTTTCTTCGGAGTACTGGGCGACTCCATTAGTGAGGTACCTTGCATCCACTTCTCAGGCGCTTATCAATTCGTGTGTCTGAAGCATCTCTACAAGGCTCCGGTTGTTCAACTGAAGTTGCTCGCGCGAGGGCATGCGATTGAGACGCAGCAACTCTTCGGCTGCCGCCATCTCACGATCGCGATTCATGCCTGCGACAGCGAGCACGCGATTATCTTTCACGTAGAAAGCGAGAAAGTCGTGCGACGTGAGGTCACCGCGGTAGATGATCTCGTCCCACGACGCGGCATGCCCAACATAGAGCAGACCAATGTCGAATTGTCGCGTCCAGAAAAAAGGGACCGCATCGAAGGTGTCGTTGCGTCCCAACATATTGCGTGCCGCTGTCCGTCCTTGCTGCTGCGCGGTGCGCCAGTGCTCGATCCGCACATACTCTCCCGTGTGCGGATCAGGGAAGCTGGTGATGTCACCCGCAGCAAAAAGTCCGTCAGCGGCACGCAGCCGCGAATCAACGACAACCGCGCCGGCCTGGTCCACCTCCACACCATCGAGAAACTGCGTGACCGGGCGTACTCCCACTCCGACAACAATCAGGTCCGTCTCGATGAGCTCGCCGTTGTCGAGCGCGACTGCTTCGACGTTGTGACTGCCTTCGAAGCCGTAGACAATGTTGCCAAGTTTGAAGCGAACGCCGTGGCTCTCGTGTTCACGCTGGAACAACTTTCCGACTTCCGCACCGAGTGTGGCTTCAAAAGGTTCCTGTGACGGCGCAATCACGGTTACTTCAAGTCCACGCTCACGCAGGCTGTAAGCCGCCTCCATGCCGATGAAGCTCGCACCAACAACGACCGCGCGACGACATTGCTTAGCCGTCTCAATGATCGAGTCGGCATCGGCGAAGCTTCGCAACACACAAACGTTCTTCAGATCCGAGCCGGGAATGTTGAGACGAACTGGCGCACCACCGGTCGCGACGAGTAGTGCGTCATAATCCATCGTCTCGCCGCTTTCGAAGGTGATCGTCCGGCTGCGTGCATCAACACGTGTGACCTCACGGTTCAGCAGGAGTGTGATGTCGTTTTCTTTGAAGAACTCGTCACCACGAAGCGGCATCCACTCCGGCTCAGCCTGACCGTGCAGGTAATCCTTGCTGAGATTCGGCCGATCGTAAGGCGCGCGGTCTTCGCGCGTGATCATCACAACGCTGCCACGGAAACCTTCTTCACGTAACGTCTGCGCCGCGGCGTAACCTGCCGCGCCGGCACCAATGATCACGAACTGTCGCGAGTCGGCGGACGTGTCGCGCTTACACATCGCCGGCATGCGTCGATCTGCTGCCTCTTCCGGCAGACTCAGCATGATGCGATCGCCGTCGACGCGCAGCGGGTAAGAAACGAGCGAGTCGAGAGCTGGTGGATCCTCCAGGTTGCCGTTTACGACGTTGAAGGCAGCGTGGTGCCACGGGCACATGACGCGCGTGCCACAAAGCGTACCTTCAGCGAGTGGTCCGCCGTAGTGAGGACAGGTCGCGCTGACTGCGTGGAAGCTATCACCCACACGCGCCAGCAGAATCTTTACTTCAGCGACTGAGATTTCTTTCATCTCGCCGTCGTGAAGGTCGAAAATATTCGCGAGCTGAACTTCTTTCAAAGACATTGCAGTGTCAGGCCACACTGACGAGATGGCCCATCTTCTCCTTCTTGGTCTTGAGGTAATTGACAAATGAATCGTGCGGCTCCACTTCGAGACGAACACGCTCGACGACTTTCAGTCCCGCTTGTCGCAGCGTCTGGATCTTCGTGGGGTTGTCAGACATCATCCGCACCGCACGCAGACCGAGATCGAGGAGGATTTCGGCGCACTGCTCGTAACGGCGCATGTCTGCCGCGAAGCCGAGCCGCTCGTTGGCTTCGATGGTGTCTGCGCCTTCGTCCTGCAATGCGTACGCGCGAATCTTGTTGATGATGCCGATGCCGCGTCCTTCCTGCTGCTGGTAGACAATGGCTCCATGTCCATCCTGCTCGATGAGTCTCATGGCGGCCTGGAGTTGTCGACCGCAGTCGCACTTGACGGAGCCAAACACGTCGCCTGTCATGCATTGCGAGTGGATGCGCACAAGGCTTGGCTGATCGGCTCTCAGGTCGCCCTTCACGAGTGCGACAAACTCTTCCTCCGAGCCGAGTGAGCGATACCCGATAATGCGAAACTCACCGGTCTCGGTTGGCAATCGCGCTTCAGCCACTCGCTCAACTGACTGGCGCTCACAACGAATTAGTCTGAGTGTCATCTTTGTTTTTCCTCGAATTCGTCACTTGCATCAATTGTAGGGGTGGCCCTCTGTGGCCACCCGTCGCCCGTTTTCGGAACGGGTGGCCACCCCTACAGGTGCTTATAGCGATTTCAGGTACTCTACGAGATCTGACTTCTGCTGGTCTGTCAGATTCGTGCCTAAGAAGGTGTTGTAGTGTTCGATCACGTCGCGGAGCGTGGCGAAGCGTCCGTCGTGATAGAAGCCGCCTTTCTGGTGTGTCCAGAGTCCCTTGAGCGGAGAGGTTCGGTAACGTTCGTCGGGCGAGCGTTTGGCCTGGAAGTCGTCAATGCCAATCTCTTCCGGTGTGTGCATGTTCCAGCCCGGCTCACTAAAGATCGGCGGTACGTGACACACCGAACACTTCGCCTGGCCATTGAACAGCGCCGCACCGCGTGCCGCTGCTGCCGAATCGAAACTTCCCGCAGGCGCCGCCGGCGCAGGGATCGCGAGTTGATAAAAATGAAGCGCGGGAAGCTTCGCGGTGATCAAATCGGGATGGCTGCGTACATTCCCAAAACCTTCGCGCGCCGCGATCGGAAACTTCACCGGATCGTTGAGACGCGGATCGTAGAACGTTCCCTGCCCGTGCATCTCAAGGTTCGCGACGAACGCGTTCCAGTGCGTGACCGATCCCCAGCCAGTCCACGTGTGCAGGTTGACGCCCACGAGACCAAACGCGGGGGGAATCAGCGTCGCTGCCGACTTGCCATCGGGCCTGAACGCCTTGCCGTCAAGAAACAGCTCCGCATCGAATTTGCCCGGTCCCCAGCTCTGCAAAACTGTTCGCACTGTCGCTTCATCAACACCGAGCAAATTCGCAACCGGCGAGAGGTTTGGACTTAGCGCCACGATCGCGCCCACGTTGAGATCGCGGGCGGCCCAACCGTCGAGACGCTGCCCGATGCCTGGGGCGAATGAATTGTCCACCGTAGAGTGGCAGAGCGCACAAGTAATACCGACAGACTGAAGACTTCCATCGGCTTTGAAAGTACCTTTCACGCCGACGACTGCGTTGAGCTTGAGCAATGCCAGCGTTGTGGCCGGATCGTCGAGATTCACGCGGCCGCGCTTCAACTGTGAAACAAGCGACGACGGCAGCGCTTCTGAGTCAACTTTCAAACCGACTGCGAGTGCAGTGGCAGGGCTGACACCGGGCCCGACACCACCGAGATTCGCACCGGCAATCGCACGGTGGAGTTGTAGGGCGTCAGTCCAGAACGCCTCGTCACCAAACGTGTCGAAACGAAAAGTTTGCTTGCCCTCTGCAAGCATTCGCTGTGCGTTGGCGTCGGTCTGTTGGTCGCTTTCAGTCGCCCGGACCTTACTCGCCTCGCTATTCCTTGTGCTTAGAAAAACCAATGTTATCGCGGTGGCGAAAAGCAGTAATGCGATTTTCACCAGGTTGCGCTCGGCCAAATGAAGTCGTCCTGTGTTCGCGTTCATGATCATTCTCCTTTAGGCGTATTCCTGACTGAGACGGGCCAGTGCAAGTGCACCGAGTGATAGTCCGAAATCCCTCAACGCCACATCGAAATAGCCAGGAATCATGAGCAGATTGGCTACTATCAACAGCAGCCAGGCTGATACGACGTAAGCGAAAAGGCGTGGCTTAAAGGCGACTCCGAGGCCTGCCACGATCTCAATCACACCGACGGCGAGCATCAACTCGTGTCCGTGACCACCGGTTAGGTTATTGACGAATGCCGGAAGGTATTGATCCCAATTCACCAGCAGGTGAAAAAATTTGTCGAGCCCGGCCACGATCGGCGCGACGGTGAAGCCGGTGCGCAGAATCTGAAATGCCTGATAGCCGGGGCTACTAACACTCTCAGCCCTGGTTGAGGTCATTCCCACTGGATTACTTAATGCCTGTGCCATTGTCTTAGTGCTCCTGATTAGAGATTTGGTCTGAGTTCAATAAAATACTCCTGCTGCATAATAAGTCAAGAACTTATTTGATTTTTTGTGTTTTCTTTAGAAATAGGCTAGAATCGGAAGTCAGATGGAAGGAGTCACCTTCGATAAACGCTTTTTCGACAGTACGCGGGGGCAGATCGTTACGCTCTTGCGCAGTGCGCCGTGCACCGTCGAGGAGCTTGCGGGAAAGCTCAACCTCACCGACAATGCTGTTCGCGCTCACCTCGCGACTCTCGAACGTGATGGACTGGTCAGGCAGAGCGGCCTGAGACGGGGTCCGCGGAAGCCGCACTTTACCTACGTGCTGACCGAAGCCGCTGACCGGCTCTTCCCCAAAGCTTACGACGCGCTACTGAATCAACTCATCGCGGTTCTCAAGACCCGGTTAGAACCGGCGGAGATCGAGGATGTTTTGCGTGAAGTCGGGCGGGCGCTCGCCGCAGAGGCGTCAACAGGACAGGTTGGCAGCCTGGAAAGTCGTGTGCAGATTGCGTTGAAGGTTCTTGAGGCGATTGGTGGCGCGGCTGAAGTCGAGCAGCATGGTGACAAGCTCGTGATCGCAGCCAGCGGTTGTCCACTCGCTGCTGCCGTGGCTGTTCATCCCGAAGTTTGTCGACTCGCCGAGACTCTCGTCGCCGAAATTGTTAAAGTCCCCGTCGAAGAACGCTGCGATCGCGAAGGCCGTCCTAAGTGCCGCTTCGAACTAAGTCAGAAAGAATCATAAGCCACGGATAAACACCGATCACACAGATCAGAAATTATCTGTGTTATCCGTGTTCATCCGTGGCTAAAATACCTTTATGCTGGATCTTAATTACGTCAGAGAGAATTTAGATAAAGTGCGCGCGGCGCTCGAAGCACGCTGTGCAGACACAAGAGCGCTCGATGATTTTGCGCAAGCCGATGAAGAACGGCGCCGCACGATCGCCGAATCGGATCAACTGAACGCGCAGCGCAACACGTCGAGTCGTGAAATCGGCGGCTTGATGAAGGAAGGCAAAAAGGAAGAAGCCGAAGCGCGTCGCGCGGAAGTCAGCGGGCTCAAAGATCGTATCTCCGAGCTGGACGGGCTACGCGCACAGACTGAAGAGCGCATGCGCGAGATGCTGTCGACTCTCCCAAACGTTCCACACTCGTCAGTTCCGGTGGGCGCAGACGAGTCTGCCAACACTGAAGTTCGTCGTTGGGGCGCGCGGCCGGAGTTTTCCTTCGAGCCGAAAGACCACGTCGACCTCGGCACCGCGCTCGGCATACTCGATCTCGAACGCGCCACGAAGATTGCATCCGCACGTTTCGCGATTCTGAACGGCGCGGGCGCGCGACTCGAACGCGCACTCATCAATTTCATGCTCGACGTGCAGACGCGCGAGCACGGTTATCTCGAAACCCTGCCGCCGTTCATCGTCAATCGTCATTCGCTTTTCGGCACGGCGCAGCTACCGAAGTTTGAGGCTGACCTTTTCAAGCTCGAAGATCCGCGTGAGCTTTATTTGATTCCCACGGCGGAAGTGCCGGTCACAAATTATTATCGCGACGAGATACTCGATGCATCGCAACTGCCGATGAAATGGGCGGCGTACACGCCGTGCTTTCGATCCGAGGCGGGCAGTTACGGGCGCGACACGCGCGGCATGATCAGGCAACACCAGTTTGAGAAAGTCGAGCTCGTGAAATATGCGCTCCCGGAAAACTCTTACGAGGAACTTGAAGCCCTGACGCGTGACGCGGAAACGATCTTGCAAAAGCTCGGATTACATTATCGAGTCGTGACGCTTTCGACTGGCGACCTCGGGTTTGGAGCGGCGAAGACTTACGACATCGAGGTGTGGCTGCCGTCGCAGAATGCGTTTCGTGAGATCTCGTCTTGTTCGAATTGTGAGTCGTTCCAGGCGCGGCGCGCGCAGATCCGTTTCAGGCGCGCGGGTGGTGCGAAGCCGGAGTTTGTACACACGCTGAATGGATCGGGGTTGGCGGTCGGGCGCACATGGATCGCGATCCTGGAGAATTATCAACAGGAAGACGGATCGGTGATCGTTCCCGAAGTTCTACGACCGTACATGGGTGGGATAGAAAAACTTAACCACAGATAACACGGATTTAAAATCCGGATTTTTTATCCGTGTAATCTGTGGCTAAAAATTTCACTTGACGCGAATGTCGAAGGGCATCACGAGCATCGACTCGCCATTCTTCATTCGATCCATCAACTGCATGTAACGAAACGCTCGTCGTGCATCTTCCGGCAAGGCCGCGTAAACAGCGCGTTGTTGTTGGACCTTCGTGTTGGAATTATCCCCATCATTACTCAACAACTCCTGCAGGAACGTTCTCGGGTAAGGCAGGATCACGCGCTCGACTCCTTTGTCAGCCGGAATCTTCGCAAGCTGTTTCGCCACCTCGATCGCTTTATCGAGCCCGCCGAACTCATCAACGAGCCCGCGTTCCTTCGCCTGCCCGCCGGTCCACACGCGTCCCTGGGCCACTGAGTCGATGTACTGCGCGTCTTTGTGACGTCCTTTTGCGACCTTTGGCACGAAGTCCTGGTAGTAAGTCGTCTTGATCCACTCTTCAAACTTCGCGCGCTCGTCGTCGGAAAACTTCTCCGTCTCGCGAAACATTCCGGCGTTCTTCCCGCGCAACACGTATTCGTTGGAGATCCCCAGCCAGTCGTAAAAACCACGCATTACAGGCTTCCCGGCAACGACTCCGATCGAACCCGTGATCGTCGAAGGCTGCGCAATGATCTTCGCCGCACTCGCCGAGATGTAATAACCACCCGAAGCCGCAACGTCGCTCATCGAAACCACGACCGGCTTCTTCTGATTCGCCGCTTCGACTGCATGCCAGATGATGTCTGACGCGAGACCCGAGCCACCCGGACTATCAACACGCAACACGATCGCCTTGAGCGACTTGTCTGCGGCCGCATCATTCAGCGCCTTCGCAACCGTCTCTGATCCGATCGACTGATCGCCGGACGGGCTGTTCTGCGAGCTGCCGGAGCCGATCTCGCCTGACGCATAAATCACGGCGATCTTCTCGCCCTTGTTCAAGCCCAGCGATTCCGGCGCGACGTCTCGGTAATCCACTCCACGCACTGCAACAAACTCATCCGTGTCTTTGTAACCGAGCAACTTCTTGAACTGCTTCTCAACATCATCCCGGTACAACACGTCGTCAACCAGACCTGCTGTTTTCCCCTGAGCTCCACTGTAAGGCGCGTTATCGATCAGCGCGCGCACTTCATCCGGCGTCTTGTGACGCGTTTCTGCGATTGCAGTCACGTAGCGATTGTAAAGATCGTCGAGCATCGAATTGATGTACTCACGATGCGCGTCAGTCATCTGCTTCTGGGTGAACATGTCGCCCGCGCTCTTGTATTTTCCGATCTGGTAGATGTCAGGATAGATACCGAGCTTGTCGAGCGATCCACGGAAGAACATCACGTCGGCAGCGAGCCCGTTGATGAACAACTCGCCCGGCGGCGGCACGATGATCTTGTCGCACGCGGTGGCGATGTAATACTCCTTGTTGAGTCCAAACTCGACGTATGCGTAGACCGGTTTGCCTGACGAGCGGAAATCAGTAATCGCGTCGCGAATCTCTTCCGCCTTGCCCCAGCCCACACCTGACATGTTGACGTCGAGCAGGATGGCCTTGATTCGTTTGTCCGCCTTCGCCTTCTTGAACTGCATGACCAGACCGGTGAGCGACTGGTCTGGTCCACCAAAGAATTTCTTGAATGGATCGTCGGGGGTGTAGTCCGGCAACTCGCCCGCGACGCGAAGAGTGAGAAGGCTGTTGTCGCGGATGGTTGGCTCGCCTTTGCGGAGCGCGGCCCAGATGAGCACGACTCCGATGACGCAAACAAGGAGCACGGCTCCCAGAATTCCCAGTATGACTAAAGCTACTTTTCGTGTTGATGACATTGTTAAGATCCTCGATTTTGTTACGTAAGGGTGCGAGAAAAGGTTTATTTAACCACTATTTAGGCGGATTTCTTCACGATCCAGCCGCCGCCGATGACTTCGTCGCCGCGGTAGAAAACTGAAGCTTGTCCGGGCGTGATGGCGCGTTGGGGCTCGTCAAAGACGATGCGCGCGCGGTCGTTGTCGAGCGGAGTGATCGTCGCCGGTGCGGCCGTGTGACGATAACGCACACACACCTCCGCTCGCACTGACTCTTTGAGATCGTCAAACGCGAGCCAGTTCACGCGTGCGACAGTGAATTCCTTGCTGAGTAAGTCTTCAGACGAACCGGCAGTGACGCGATTCTTGTCAGCGTCGATCGAGATTACATACAACGCGCGCTCGTTTGCGATTCCCATCCCGCGTCGCTGCCCGATCGTGTAGCGATGAATGCCTTCGTGACTACCAATCACGCGGCCAGTTGTATCTACGATCTCGCCGGCGCCTGGTAAACGCTCAGTCGCGTTCTCGTATTCGAGATAACGATCGATGAATCCGGCGTAGTCACCGTCAGGCACGAAGCAGATCTCCTGCGATTCTTTCTTCTCGGAAACGCCGGCAAGCCCGTGCTGTCGAGCAGCCTCGCGAGCTTCGGGCTTCGACATCTCGCCGAGTGGAAAGAGTGCGCGCGATAACTGCGCCTGCGTCAGCTCCCAAAGAAAATACGATTGATCCTTCTGCTCGTTTTTCCCGCGCAGGAGTTTGTAGCGGTTGCTAACCGGATCGAATTCGACGCGCGCGTAGTGGCCAGTGGCGACTTTCTCACATCCGAGGCTGACCGCCAGTCGATCGAGTGAAGCAAACTTCAAGCGGCTATTACACGACACGCATGGGATCGGTGTTTCGCCGCTGAGATAACTGGAAACGAACGGTTGGACAACGTCGCGCTCGAAGTCGCGTTCGAGATTTAGGACGTAAAAAGGAAAGTCGAGCTCTTCGGCGACGCGACGAGCATCGTAAACGTCGTCGAGTGAGCAACAACGAGACGGTAACGGATCGCCGTTTTCATCAACATTGATCCCGCGACGCTGATCCCAGAGCTGCATCGTGAAGCCGACAAGCTCGTGCCCCTGTTCCTTGAGAATTGCCGCGGCCGCGGAAGAATCCACGCCACCACTCATTGCTACTGCTATCTTCATGCAAAATCCGCGTTTTTCCGCGTAAATCCGCGGCTAAATTTGAGAGCGTTCCCCTCGAATGTTAAGATGCCAATAAATGCCAGAAAGCGCAATCCAGGATTATCGAGTAGCAACTGAGCCGTATTACCTGCCCGTGGGGCGCGAAGTGGAGCTCTTTGAAGCCGCGCACTCGGCACATCTGCCGGTCATTCTCAAAGGACCGACCGGCTGCGGTAAGACGCGTTTCGTCGAACACATGGCGTGGCGTCTCGAACGCCCGCTGATCACCGTCGCGTGTCACGAAGATCTTTCATCGACAGATTTGGTTGGTCGTTTTTTGCTTGAAGGAGAGGAGACGATCTGGCACGACGGCCCGCTGACGTCCGCTGTCCGTAACGGAGCCATCTGTTATCTCGACGAAGTTGTCGAAGCACGCAAAGATACAGTCGTGATCATTCACCCGTTGACTGATCATCGCCGTCGTCTACCAATAGAAAAACTCGGCACGATCGTCGAAGCGCCCAGTGATTTCATGCTCGTAGTTTCGTACAACCCCGGTTACCAGTCGATCCTGAAGGATCTGAAGCAGTCGACGCGGCAGCGGTTCGTGGCAATCGAGTTTGACTATCCCCACCCGAGATGGAAGCCGAGATCGTTGCGCGCGAAGGCGGTGTTGACGAGGGCACCGCACGCGATCTCGTGCTGATCGGGCAGAAGGTGCGCAACCTGCGCGGGCATGGTTTGGAGGAAGGTGTTTCGACGCGACTATTGATTTACGCCGCCCAACTCATCGCGCTCGGCATCCCTCCAGTCGATGCCGCCGACGTCGCAATGTGCTCGCCCATCACCGACGACCGTGAGCTTCAGCGCAGCATCCGGGAAATAGTGACGACCGTTATTTAGTTTTGTTTCACGCAAAGACGCAAAGGCGCGCCCGGACTCACGACGCGCTGTTCCTTGGGCGCGCCTTTGCGCCTTTGCGTGAAATATTTTCTTCAAGATGTCCGAAAGCAACGAACAACATTCCGCTGAGCGCCAGTCTTTTCTGGAGCTAACACGCAGCCTCACGGGACTGCCGTTGGACCAGGCAGCGGCAGTGCTCGAGACGAGCGCGTCGATCGCAGCTATCTCGCTCCGCGCCGGCATCGAGTTTCTGCGCGTCGCGCCCGCAGCCGCACACGTGTTGCAACCGGCGGAGCTTCGCGCGTGGGGAGAGATGGGCCGTCGTCTCGCGATGACGGATTACGAATCGGCAGCGACCTTCTTCGCTGAAGGCGTCGAAGCGCTGCAAACTGTTTCACCAGAGCTGCGGCCTTCGATCTTCCGCTTGTGTACACGACAGATGGTCCTTTCGACGGCCATCGGTCGAGACACTCTGCACTCGTTTCCATCACTAGCCGCAGAGATCCATGACGACGAGCTACTGCGCCCCATACTCGATGTTGCGACAGAGATCGCACGCCGATCCGCGAAACACAGCGCCGAGTTTCTCAACGCCAGCGGCACGGTTTCACACGCGCTGAGGTCGTTTCGAAACGCGGATGTAACAACGGCTGCACTCGAGCTTAGCGGCTTATTCGCGGCGCGCGCAGGTGGCATTGCCGCCGATGCGTGGGCCATCACTCCCGAGGCGATCGCCGAGCTCTCCGCAGCGAACGCGATACGATTGTTGAGAAGCGCGAACAACTTTCTCGAACGCGGCGGTGGCGCGGCTCTTCACGTTCTAATCGCCGGCGGTGAGATGCTTCGCCGCGCGCCGGAGATCTTCGACGAGTGGATCGCGCTGCTGTGGGTAGTCGCGGCTCACGGCAATGCGAGTCTAGTCGCGTTTGTCCGCAGTAGTCCCGGATTCATTCGCATACTCAACGCCGATCCGAATCGTGCAGCCGCGATCGCACTCTCGCAGCGCGTGCTGGCTCTGACAAAAGAAATCGCGGCCGTTGACGGCGAAGCGGCGCTCGCATGTTTCCGATCGAGTGCGCGGGCGTTGCGTAGCGTATCGATCGAGCAGTTTGAGGCGTGGGCGCGTCACGGGCTTACTTCCGGTCGCACAGACACACGCGCGCGTCGCAGTTATTTCTCACTCGAAACGCGCGGTAGCTACGAAGCGCTACTCAGCGGCGGCGCGGGTCTCGCGCTCGAATCGATCCAACACCTGCTGCGTTTGTATGTCGAAGCACTCACCGGTCGCGAAGTTGAAATCGCGCCTCTCGCCGCCGTCCCGGACGAGGCACGCATCGATGATGGACGCACGATCCATCTGCCGTCGCTTGTTAACGAGTTTGGCGACGAGGATCTCGATTTCCGTCTGTACAAAGTTCTCGCCGCGCATGCTGCGGGGCAGATTGAGTTTGGGACTTACGAGCGCGGTGGAATGTTGCGCGTGGCCCACTCGGCGATTGCCGCAAAGTATTCTAAAGAGAATGTCGATGCGCTGGATGCGTTCGCGCTCGCCGATGAGATCGTTCAGTTACGCGCCGAAGAAGAAGTTAGCCGCCAAAAAGAAGCAGACACACAAACTGAAGACATGGGTTATCGCGACGTGCTGAAGGTGTTTCCGCTCCCACAGCTCGCGCGTCGTGTCTTTGGAACGCTTGAAAACGGGCGCATCGATCGCAGGCTGCGCCGTGCGTATCGTGGTTTGAGTCGTGACCTCGATCTGATCCGGCAGCACCTCAGCCAAAGCCGTCCAGGCATCACGGGATTGCCTGCTGCCCTTGTTCCGTTTGAGCTGCTCTTCCAGATCACGATGCTCGGCGGCGCGCGTGAAGATTCGCGCCTGGCTTACGGGCAGATCGTTTCCGAGTTGGAGACCGTCGTCAGCGAGTATCTGCTGCGCGATCAGATGACCGTCGCTGACACGTTGATGGCGACGAGTCGTGTTTACGATCTGTTTCAAACCGTGATGCCGGTTGATGATTCGGTGCAGCAGGTTGAAGCGCCCGAAGATCAAACCGAGTCTGACGACGATTCGTCCGCGAGTGATCGAATGAAGCAGCGACAAGCCGAGCGCACGCCGGAGCGACGCGATGCGCGCGAGTTGTTCAACGCCTGGAACGATCCGTCAGCGGAGGGTGATCCTGACGAGCTCACCGGCGCTGAAGCGTGGTCTGAAGCTGAGAGTCCTGAGCAAATGCTTGGTGAAGGTGAAGTGGCGTACAACTACGACGAGTGGGATCGTGAGTTGACCGATCATCGCCTCGGCTGGTGCCGCGTGATCGAGAAGAAAGTGAAGCATGGGGATCGCAACTTTGTTGATCTAACGAAGGAACGGCACAAGGGCGTCATCTCGTCCATACGTCACCAGTTTCAACTGATGAAGCCCGAGAACCTCACGCGCGTCGCTAATGAAGTTGATGGTGAAGAATTTGATCTAAACGCGGTAATCGACTTTGTAATTGATCGCCGCGCTGATGGCTACCAGTCGGAACGAATCTACACGAAGCGGCTCCGCCGACGCCGCGACGTGGCGGTCTCATTCCTTCTGGACCAATCGTCTTCAACCGCGCGCACGATAGGCCGTCATCCGCTGCAACCGTACACGCGACCCGGAAGACGCATCATTGAGATCGAGAAAGAAGGGCTCGTGCTGATGAGCGAGGCGCTGGAAGCCGTCGGCGACACCTACTCGATCAATGGATTTACTTCCGAAGGACGACGCAACGTAAAGTTTTACGTCGTGAAAGATTTCGACGAGAAATATAGTGACGAAGTGAAACGTCGTATCGGCGGCATCAATTACCAAAACAACACGCGCCTCGGGGCTGCAATCCGTCACGCCACGGCAAAACTCGCCAAACAAGATGCCCGCACCCGCCTGCTAATAGTGCTCTCGGATGGCCGCCCCTACGATCACGATTACGGCGATGCTCGCTACGCGCGCGAAGACACGCGCGAGGCGTTGCGCCAGGCAAAAAACGAAGGCATAACTCCCTTCTGTATAACCATCGACCGCGAATCAGAATCCGAGCTCCGAGATCTATACGGCGAAGTCGGCTACACCATCATCGACGACGTCTTATCCCTCCCCGAACGCCTGCCCGGCATCTACCGGCGCCTAACAACCTGATCCGCGTTTTCAATCCGCGTTAATCCGTGTTACCAAAACCGCCACCACCGGGCGTCTCGATCCGAATTCGATCCCCTGCCTTCAACTGGTGCGACCCTTTTGATGCAAGCTTCGCTTTCTTGCCATTCGAAACGAGCTCATTGATCCCAGTCGCACCAGCCTCTCCACCAAACAACCCGTACGGCCCACGTTTGCGTCGATCACACAACAACGACATCCGCGCCGCGACAAGCGTTTCGATCTCACGCACGACACCATCGCCGCCACGATGCTTCCCTCGTCCACCAGAACCCTTCCGCAATCGATACTCACGAACGCGCAACGGGTAAGCGTATTCGAGGGCTTCAGCAGGCGTGTTCAAGCTGTTCGTCATGTGCGTGTGCACACCACTCATACCATCAGCCGCGGGACGCGCGCCCATTCCGCCTGCAACCGTTTCGTAGTACGAAAATTCCAAACCACTCCTCGTATCGATTCCACCGATGGTGAGATTATTCATCGTTCCCTGGCTCGCCGCGGGTATTCGATCGGCAACCGCCTGGGCCAACGCCTTGAACAACACGTCAACGATGCGCTGCGACGTTTCGACATTGCCGCCCGCTACGGACGCCGGTGGATTTGCATTCACCACTGTGCCGCGCGGCGCGATCACTTCGATCGGCTCCATTAGTCCCGCACTCGCGGGCACCTCACCGCCAACCAAACAACGGAACACATAACTTACTGCAGAAACCGTGATCGCCTCGACCGCATTGATTGCGCCTACGACCTGCGGTGCGCTCCCCGTGAAATCAACGAGGGCGCGCTCACCTTTTATCGAGATTCGCACCTTGATCGGCACCGGCTGATCCTCGACACCATCATCGTCGAGCGCGTCTTCCGCTTCGTACACGCCGTCAGGAATCGAAGCGATCGTGTGTCGCATCAAGCGCGCGGAGTAGTTGATCAGTTGCGACGCATATTCGGTAGCTTCGCCTTCGCCACGACGCTCGACGATCTCGAGCAGTCGAGTAGCGCCAGTCTTTAACGAGCCAATCTGCGCGTCGAAGTCGCCGCGACGCTCGACGTTGCCACGAACGTTAGCGAGCAACAGACGCATCGTGTCGCTGTCGAGAACGCCTTTGCGTACGAGGCGAATTGGTGGAATCCGTATGCCTTCGCCGTAAATGTCGGTTGCGAGACCCATCGAGCCGGGCGTTGCGCCACCGATGTCAGCGTGATGCGCGCGATTCGCGACATAAAAAAGCGTGCGCTTTTCGGAGACGACAGGCATCACGAGCGTGACGTCAGGCAAGTGTGTGCCGCCGGCGAAGGGATCGTTAAGCGCGACCACATCGCCGTCGACCAAATCGATCTCCGCGAGCGCAGCGGCCACCGCCATCGGCATCGATCCGAGATGTACCGGCATGTGATCGCCCTGCGCGATGACGCGCCCATCAGCTTCAAACACCGCGCACGAGTAATCACGTCGCTCTTTGATGTTTGGTGAAAACGCTGTACGACGGAGTGCGACACCCATCTCCTCCGCGACGGAAGTAAATAGCGCCCGGTAAATCTCTAAAGTTGTCGGATCAAACTTCATTTGAACTCAATCAGTAAATTGCCGAAGCCGTCAATCCGTGCTTTCGAATCCGCGTCTATCAGCGTTGTCGCTGAATACTCCGTCACGATGCACGGTGTGATCAATTTGGCATTTGCAAACAGTTCTTCCCGTCTGTACAGAGCCGCGATGGTTTTCCGACCATGGAGATACATATTCACTTCGCCGTGCGGCTTTGTCTTCCCTGATTTGATCTTTGTTAACGGCAGCTTCTCAACCACACCAAACGATCGCAGCCGCGCACTCACGATCTCGATCTCGCTCTGCTCCTGCGCGTAACCGTAGCGCTCGCGATGTACATGATGAAACTCCGCCGCGAGATCGCCTTCGGTCTTTCTCACTTCCAACTCAAACGACTGCCCGCGATAACGCATCGCGAGTGAGCGCTCGTGCCGTTGTCGTGAACGGGGAAAGTCTTCACTGCGCAACAAGGCCGTCGCCTCCCTTTTCATTTCGGTAAAAACCTTCCTGAGCCTGCCGAACTGTTTCAACGTAAACATCACGGTGCGGCTTTGGTCCTTGATCACATCCGCAACCAGCACGCCGACTGCTGAAAGCGCGCCCGGCGCTGTCGGCGCGATGATCGTTGGAACTCGCAACGCACGCGCAAGATCGACTGCGTGCAAACCACCGGCGCCGCCGAACGGCAGGAGCGCAAACTGTCGCGGATCGTGCCCGCGCTCAACCGAAATGTGTCGTAGCGCACGCTCCATGTTTGTGTTTGCCACAGACAATACGCCCTCAGCCGCCGCGATTGCGCTGCACCGTCTGCCTGCTGCCTTACTCAGATCATCTGCGAGATTGGCCATGGCCTCGTGCGCGCGCTTTTCGTCAAGCTTGAACTCACCACCGAGCAAACCAAGGCCACCGAAGTGACCCAACACGACGTGCGCATCCGTGACTGTTGGTAACAACGAACGTCCGTAACACGCTGGCCCAGGATCGGCGCCAGCGGACTCTGGCCCAACACGCAACGAGCCACCTTCATCAACGCGCGCGATCGAGCCACCGCCCGCGCCGACAGTGTGGATGTCCATCACGGAAACCGCGACCGGCAGTCCGGCAACGATCGCTTCATTCGTCGTTCGTATTGAGCCGGTGTCGCAAAGGGCGACGTCAGTCGAGGTGCCGCCCATGTCAAACGTGATCACGTTTTCAATTCCGGCTGATTGCGCCGCACGCAAAGCACCAACAACGCCGCCCGAAGGCCCGGAAAGAATCGTGCGCACCGGTTCGGCTGCTGCCACATCCGCGGAGATGCTGCCGCCCGACGATTGCATCACACGAAGATTGAGGGCTCGATCCGCTCCGGATAGTCGTTTTAGATACCGGCCCATCAAAGGTTGCAGGTATGCATTGATCACGACCGTCGAGGTCCGTTCGTACTCGCGATACTCCGGAAGAATGCGACTCGAAATCGACAACGGCACGTCCAGCTCAGCGAGCGACGCCGCAATATGTTCCTCATGTTCGGGGTGCAGGAAAGAAAACAAAAGCGAGATAGCCACCGCTTCCACGTGCTTCAACTTCTTCACCAGCCGGCGCACGTCGTCTTCATCAAGCGGCTCGATTACTTCGCCTGACGCAACTACACGTTCGCGAACGCCGAGCCGCAGATCATCATCGACGAGTGGCGCGGGTTTGATAGCGTTGAGATTGTAGAGCTCAGGACGCGCCTGCCGTCCGATTACAAGCACGTCTTCAAAGCCGCGCGTCGTGATCAGTGCGATACGTGCGCCACGGCGTTGCAGCAGAGCGTTCGTGCCGACAGTCGTGCCGTGTACAACCTCAACTTTTGACAGTTGGGCGCCAATTTCATTGCAGATTCGCGAGAGGCCCTGCTGAATTGCGAGTGAAGGATCTGAAGGTGTGGAAGGTAGCTTAAAAAGCTCAACGCGCCCGTCTCGTTCGAAAACGAAATCGGTGAACGTTCCGCCCGTGTCGACGCCGATACGTATGATGGTCTCCGAGTTTTAGCCGCGGATTCGCGCAGATGAACGCAGATCTATTTTACCGATTCCCAGCAACCGCTTTCATTCGACGCGCGAATGGCGTCAAGCGCAAGCTGCACACGATATCCATCTTCAAACGTCGCCGCGTCTTTAATGGTTGTCCTGCCCGCCCGCAACGCCTCACAGATCGCGACCGAAAAGGCGGTGAAGCCTCTGGACCAACTCCCTTCGCGCATGCCCTGCGCCATGTGGTCCTGATCGACTTGCACCGGCCGCCACGTGCCTGATCCAGTCGGCGAAAGCCACAGCTCGCCGGTCTCTTCGACCATCAACGCGCCCTTGGTGCCGTAAATCTCCAGCCGGTTTTCGTACTTGCCCGATTCAACTACCGATATCGAAGCCGCGCCAGTCGTATTCTCCGTATGTGGACCATCACTGAAACGCAACAAGAGTTTTGCTTCGTCGTCAGTCGTAACTGCACGCATTCCGCCGCCGCCCGCTTTATCCGGACGCTGCGTGATGTGCGTCGTTAACATGCCGAGCACTTTCGTGACTTCCGCGCTCAGGGTCCAGCGAAACGAATCGATGACGTGCGATCCGATCGCGCCGAGCGCGCCGCCGCCCATCTTTTCGTCCGACCACCAGTCCCACCCGCGATCCGCGATGCCGCGATAGTCAGACCTGAAAACATAGTTGCAATGACGCACCGATCCGATCGCGCCTGTTTGCAACATTCCGGGCATCACACGACGGCTGTTCAGAAACCGCAGCTCATGATCGATCAACGCGAGCACGCCGGCGGCTTTGGCCTTCTCGACCATGCGCGCAGCTTCACCGGCGTTCAACGCCATCGGTTTTTCACAAAGGACTGCTTTGCCTTGATCGAGTGCGGCAATAGCGATCTCCATGTGAGTTGATGGAGGGGTGACTATGCTGACGAGATCGACATCCGGGTGCGCAACCAGCTCCTGCCAATCGTCTGCGACGTGTTCGATACCAAATTCTTTTGCGATCACTTCAGCTCGATCGCGGTTGCGACTGGCGACGGCGACGACCTTCGCGCCCATGCAATCGCGAAAGCCCGGGATCTGCGTCGTGCGGGCAAACCCCGTCCCAATAATTCCGACTCCAACGGGTGACCTTTTCATGGCCCGAATACTTTATCACGACCGATTTAATTCTCGCGCCCCGCGAGGCGGGCGATCATGGTCACGAGTTGGCTGGCGCCGATGGGTTTGGCGATGTGCATCTGGTAGCCAGCCGCGAGTGCCTGGCGTCGATCGATGTCGCGCGCATACGCAGTCAGCGCCGCGGCGGGCGTGTCACCGCCTTTGTCACGCGGAAGCGAGCGCACCTGCCGAATAAAACTGTAGCCATCCTGTTCCGGCATCGCGATGTCGCTCAGAATCACATCCGGCTTCCACTCGGAGAGCTTCACGAGGGCTTCATGCGCCGACTTACAGCTTTTCACTTCAGCGCCAGTGCGCGTGATCACCGTGCTGATGATCTGGCGTGCCTCCGGTTCGTCATCAACGAGTAACACTTTTAATCCGTCGAGTGAATAAGTGTGCCCAATTTCCGGCGCAGGAGTCACGGTCACCGGCGCGCGATCTGCCATCAGCGGAAACGTAACCGTGAAAGTCGCGCCTTTGGTTACACCATCGCTTTGCGCCGACACGGTGCCGCCGTGCAGCTCCACCAGATGTCGCACGATCGCGAGGCCGAGTCCTAATCCGCCAAAACTTCGCGTGGTAGAGCTATCCGCCTGACGAAATCGATCGAAGACGCGCGGCAGAAACTCCGCATCGATTCCCTGACCGGAGTCTGTCACCGTTACCCGCGCATCTGTTTCATCCTGCTCGACGCATAAAGAGATCTTTCCGCTGTGGGGAGTGAATTTCACCGCATTCGATAGCAGGTTCCAGATGATCTGGTGTACGCGCGCGGAGTCGGCGGAGATCGCGCCGAGTCCCGGTTCGGCGTAGTAATCCAGCGTGATGCCTTTTGCATCAGCCGCTGGTTGGACCACATTGATCGCCGCGCGCGCAACCGAGGCGATGTCCAGCGGTCTGACGTCAAGATTGAGCTTTCCGGAAACAATACGCGAAACGTCGAGCAGATCGTCGATGAGCTGCGCCTGCATACGGGCGTTGCGATCGATCGCGTCGAGTCCCTGCGCCAAAACTTTTGCGTCGCGCTTGCCTTCACGCAGCACGCTGGACCAGCCAAGTAACGACGTCAGCGGCGTTCGCAACTCGTGCGAGAGCGTCGCGAGAAACTCGTCTTTGATTCGATTCGCGGCTTCTGCTTCAGCACGCGCGCGCTCAGCACGCAGCAGTATCTGGCCGCGCGCTTCTTCCGAGCGTTGCAACTGACTGATGTACCGCGACAACTCTTCGACGTGCAGTCTTGCGGCCTCAGTCTGTTCGAGGGAAGCCTCGATATTCTTCAGATAAGTTTGGTACGTGAAACAGATGATGAAAATGATCGGCGCAGTCGCACCGACCGCGTAGAAGCCGTGTCGAGTGATGAGAATCGCGCTGATCCCGGCTGCAGACGCGCCCGCAAAATACGTCACCGAAGTCCAGAGATAGTAAGTTCGCCAGGTGTTCCAGACTGACTCTTTGATCTTGCTCGCCTTTTCGATCGCGATCAGGATGGTGTTGGCAATGTACTGCACGAGCGCCATCAAACAGACTGCAATAAAGAAGTTCTTCGAGAACTCTTGCGACATTGCAGCTATGGATCCAAAACTCAAATGAAGGACGGTCGCAGTGCAGAAAGTCGATGTTGCGAGAATCGCTGAATTGAAAAGAATCGTGCGTGGGCGTTTGCTGATGATCAGTGTCGCGGCGATGCCTTCGAGGGCCGAGACGAGTATTGCCGCAGGACCGCCATAAAGCAGCATCGTCAGAAAGACGAAAGTGTCAGCAACCGTAATACGACCGCTAACGCGTGGGATGGGAATCGCGATGAGGGCACTCGCCATCACCATCAGGCAGAGGAAGCCAAAACGTGCGTCGAGGTAGCCGTAAGGCAATTGATAAAGCGAGACAAGGACAATCGTCGCGCCGGCAATCACCAGCGACCACATATAAACTTGTCCGAACTGAGGTCGATTAACGTCTACTTCTGCCGCGCTCATATTTCTACCTCGTAGGCACAGAACACGCCGATTACACGAAGGCCGTGTAATCAGTGCGATCTATGTAAACTGTGGATCAGTTTAATAATCTAAGCAGTCGTTGCCATCGTCTGATGGTGCCGCCATCGTTGAACTACCCTCGCCATTAAGCATGGCCGATTGAGCGCTGGCTACGAGGTCGCCTGTGATCACGCCGTCGCCTGTAATGACGCCGTCTCCGGTTATTACTCCGTCTCCCACCATACTACCTTCCGGCAGCAGATCCTGGAACAAAAGATTTACCGCGAGGAAGGCAGAACCGTCTCCCGTAATGACGCCGTAACTCGTAAGAATATGATCGCCCGTGATAACGCCGTCTGAAAAGTATGAAAGATCGAGAGCCAGAGTGCTGTCGCCGGTAATGACACCGTTTCCAAGCAGCGTTCCCAGTGAGTATACAAGTTGGTACTTCGTGATCAGATCAAGTCCGGTGACGTATGTGTGATTGAGAATGAGGCCGCGCGACCACGTGAACGTATGATTTGCGATGGTGGTTTCCGGCGCTGGTGGATCGGCCGTCAACAGCGATGACCCGACAGTTGTCGCGCTACTCAGATCTGTTCGCACTGACTGAGCCAGTTGCACTGCACCCGCGACGTTTAGCTGTCCGGCGCCCTGCTCGAACATGTTGTAACCGGCGAGAGGCTGGGCGGTGTACATCAACAATGCCTTAACCAAATTCGGCGTCAGACTCGGATTCGCTTGCAGCATCAACGCCGCCGTTCCGGCTGCAACCGGTGTGGCCATCGAGGTTCCACTCAAGTACATCATCTTGCGATTATCAGCACCGCTGACTCCTGCATCCAGTGACGGTGTTTGCGTCACGAGGTAATTGCCGTCAGCCTCGGCATCGATCAGTTTGTTGCCGGGCGCTACGAGATCCGGTTTGACGAGATTGTCGTAGTGACTGACGCCGGCATCGTCTGTCGTGAAGCTACGCGTTGGACCACGCGAGCTGAACGTTGCGACAGCATCGTCACTGCGATCGTCAGTGCCGAATGTGTTTGTCGCTCCGACAGTGATCGCCGAGGGCTCGTTGCCTGGCGAATGAATGTGGCCGTAGAGCTTGTTTCCGTCGCTGTCTTTGCCGTTGTTGCCGGCGGCTGCGAAAACGACCACACCTGCGTCAACCAGTCTGCGCACTGCGCGACAGACCGGATCGTTGCGATAAGAATCCACTGCAGGCATGCCGAGACTCATGTTGACGACGCGAATGTTGTACGTCGTTCGATTCGTCGCGACCCAGTCTAACGCTCGCAGTACGTACGCTGTCGTACCAACACCCGTTGAGTTCAGCACGCGAAGATTAATTAGATCTGCATTAGGAGCGACGCCAACGTATTTGCCATTTGAGATACGACCGTTGCCGGCTGCGAGCGAAGCGACGTGTGTTCCGTGTCCGTAAGGATCGTCAGTGCGTCCTTCGTTAGTGAAGTCTTCGCTGTACACGACGCGAACATTGTTTGATCGATCTAAAAAAGAGTGATGATCGGTATCGATGCCGGAGTCGAGAATCGCTATGCCGACGCCTGTGCCATCGAGCTTCGTACCTGATGGACCGCTGTTGCGAATCTGATCCGTGCCGGTCGTGCTCGACAGATGGCCCATCGGAATGACGTCGCGGTTTAGTGAGACGTAGGAAACATCGCTGCGAGCCGCAAGGTTTATCGCTGCCGATACAGGCAAAGTGACCACACGCACCGCGAAGTTCTTGAACTTGCGGATATTTTCACCACCTGAATAGACGAGGGTCGAATCGATCGAGATATCGGCTGAATTGGTTGGTTGAATGATTACGCGCACGAAGTCGCCGCCGCGCCCTTCCGAAGCCTTCTTGAGAATGTCCTTCGAGACTTTTCGTTCCAGTGACACCGTCGACTCGGCACGGGTTCCGTTCTGGAATAGGAACAGCGCGGAGAACAGTAATACGGCAAAACTACTCCAAAGCCAGGGATTTTGGTAACGCTTCATTTGGTACTCCGGAAACCGTGGGGTGGTTTCACTCTGGACACTTAACGTCGTGAATGAGGGCTTGGGGCAATTCCAGGCATCCTCCGGGGAGCACAAGTCGGGGGAAAGGAAGTCTAACAGGTTTGAACGTTCTGAATTATGGAGTTTTCGTGTCGGACAAATAGCGTAAAAGGCCCAAAAGAGCCTTGCACAAAAGCACCAAAAAGCAGATTAGTCCGATGCTTTTTTATGGCTTTTGCAGCGCTTTTGGGCTAATGCCATGATTGTTTCTCGGAAGTTTGCCAGCCCGGAATCAAGGGACGTCGACGGTCCAGGTCACGGCGAGATAAACAGAACCGAGCGCGGTAGCGGCGGGTCAATGTCTACATTCAGTCGTGACTGGAGACTTTGACCCGGCGCTACCGCGCCCGGTTCTGTGCGAGTTGAGAGTTATGCTTTTATTCTGATCGTGCCGGCGTTGCTGGTCCGTAATTGGTGTTTGACGCGCACGGTGCAGGCGCCGACCGCAAGGTTATTGGGTAGGCGGAAGGTTACCTGGACCAGATCCGTGTTGGGTAGAGCGACCACCTGCTCTGCAAATACATCGAACGACTGACTGTTGCTATCGATCAGGTTAACGATCACCGACGCAGCCGTTTCGCCTTGTGACAACTGAAGGTTCCGCACGAACACAAGCACGCGCGTGTTGTGATCGGAGCCCTGGTTGAGTAGATCGCCGAGGTTTACGACCGGGAACGGATCACGCAGGAACGCCAGCGAATCGAGCGCCGCGATCTGGTCCAGCGCCGGTCCTGATTCATCGAGCAGTAATTGCAACGGCTCCGAGGCCACGACCGTGTAAGCCGCGCTCTTCACCTCACTCGAAGCAAACCCTGACCTGAACGCTTTTGCTTTCAACGTCAGCGAGTGGTCCACCGCCACCGCAGTACCGGAAACAACGACCGGATCGCTCTCAGTCGGATCAGCTCCATTCGTTGTGTAATGAATAACCGCGCCCGGAGTTCCGCACGCTACGAAAACCTGAGTCCCCGTCAACGTTCCCGCGGGAACACTGAAGATCGGTTTCGCAACCTTGAGGTTCTCCGCAACAATCGTTGGCCTGGTCGTGGAGACGTCCAATCCAATCCCGAGCATGCCAAAAGAATTGCCGCCCCATGCCTGGACGACGCCGCCCGTGAGGGGATCGCCGATGAGGGCGAAACTCGCGTTGCTCCCCGCCGCAGTAGCAAACACTCCCACCAATCCCGACACGAGCTGCGGCGACGAATGTGACGAAAAGTCAGTAGTGCCCTGGCCGAGTTGGCCCGAGTCGTTTCCGCCAAATGCTTTGACAGTTCCGTCAGGCAGCGTCACGAGTGTGTGCGCGTAACCGGCTGAAACTGTCTTCCCCAGAAGATCCGGGATCTGAGTTGGAATGGGGAAGGATCCCTCGCTAAAGATTCCCCGACCGAGTCGGCCCAGGAAATTGCTGCCAAACGATGAGAGAGTGCCGTCCTGCTCCATTGCCACAGTTGAAGCGAGGCCTACGCCCACAGCGATTGTGTCTTTCAATGCAGGCAGTTCGATAGGAGAGGTTTTAGCTTCTCCCGTCATCGTGCCGTCTCCAAGCTTGCCAGAGATGGTCGTGCCCCAACCCCAAACCGTACCGTCTGACTTGACCGCATACGATGTTCCATCACCCGCAATGATCCGAACAACATTTGTCAGACCGGGTACCTGCACCGGTGTCGCATGCGCAACAAAGTCTTGCACACCGGTACCCAATGCACCTTGCGAGTTTCCTCCCCAGGTCCAGACAGTTCCGTCTGCTTTGAGCGCCATCAGGTGACCTGTTCCGGCGGAGATGGCCGTAATCCCGGACAATGAACTCACCTGGACCGGTCGCGAGCTTGTCGCCGGTGTCGTAGCGCCGATTCCTAATGATCCAAATTCATTGCTTCCCCACGTCCAAACAGTGCCATCTGTTTTTAGTGCAACGGAGGTGTGGCCCGCGGCGCTGACGTCTTTAACAAACATCAGATCTTCAACCTGGACGGGTAGATTTCTTTGAACGTTTGTGCCATCGCCGAGCTGTCCATAAAAATTGTGGCCCCAGGCCCAAACCGTACCGCCACGCAGCACGAGCACGTGTGCACCTTCGGTGTTCGACGAAATCTTTATCGCTCCACTGAACGGCACGAGGTCGACAACACTTACCGTTGTTGCCGCGGAGTTGTTAGCCGGATTGAGATCGGGATTACTCGTGGCAGCGCTGGCAGTCACATTGAGCGTGGACCCACTCGGCGCGATAACCAGAGCATTCACAGTCAGACCAAGGCCGGTATTTGACGCAACGTTCGCAAAGTTCGCCGTGACGGTCCCGCCGTTCGGAGTTCCGGGCGGGGTACAGTTGGGCTGACACGACGCGAAACTCATTCCTGAAGGAAGAACAACTGAGATCGTTGGATTGAGTCCCGGACCGAGCGAAACGAGAGCATCAACTCTCACACTCACGAGCTGACCGCTGCCAACCGGATCCGGAGACGCTGTAAACGACTGGATCAGGAAGTCGGTCGAGGGCGTTGGTGTTGGAGTCGGCGTGGGCGTCGGTGTTGGTGTCGGAGTCGGCGTGGGCGTCGGTGTTGGTGTCGGAGTCGGCGTTGGTGTCGGCGTGGGCGTGACACCGCTCGCGGTCCAATTCAGTGTGACGTTGCCAAACTCACCATTCCAACCATCTATCGCGATTCGATAAGTCGTACCGGCATTAACGCTGAACTGAACCCGGCTTGTTCTCTGTCCGTTTTGGATGTCGTCGTTCTGTGCGATACCACCGAGTTGGTTGACTGCCGGGCCGAGGTAAACAGCGAGTGTCGTATCGAAGTTGCTCCCAATCGTATCGAAAGTCGCCTGGCCGTTGACTGTCGATTGCCACGTGTACCAGATCGACTTGTCGCCTTCGAAACCGACGTGAACCGGTTCGCCAGCCTCTCGAGTTCCGTTCACACTCGGGGCGTTCACTGAACCCGAGTTGCCGGAAAGATTGATGGCGTCGCCAAAATTGTCATTGGGCGGGCGCACGATCGGTGGTCCACCGAGCGTGTAACCAAACATATCGAGCGTTTTCAGATCGTTCTCACTAATTTGTTTTCGCACACCAGTGCCGATCGTCGGATCCATGATGCCGATGTACGGCCTCGTGGAACTGAGAGAGTCGTCGCGCCAGTGGCTTGATTGACGGCCATCGCCGTCGCTGGCTTCGGGATCCGGACCACCAGTGGAGAGACCAAGCTCGAGCGTGGCGAACGTGCTGAGCTGGTTATTGAAGTAAACCTGAGTACCGCCAATCGACATCACGCGTGGCGCGGTGGCAAACGTGGCGAGACTCGCAGTCGCAGGCCGAAAGCGAAACAGGTCCCACACGGAGACAGTCGTGCCGGCCTGGAGACCACCAGTGTTTGACACAAAGCCAAGCGCGTGACCGATTTCGTGTGTGGCTACGGCGTCAAAGTCAGTTAATCCGGAGGTGATGCCGTCGTCCGGAGTGAAGTCAAAGCCGAACGCCGAGTTGAAACCGATACCGGCGTCGCCCTGGCCGAGTGGAAGCGAACCAGGGTTGGTGATATCGGGCACGATCCCAAGCGCGCGAGCGTTGGGTCTCGCGACGCGTGCGGCAGTGGCGTTAGTAACAATGCCATCCGTTTCGATCGGCACCTGGGTAGCAGGTAGTGCGTTGTAGAGCTGTGTCTCGGCCGGAGTCGAAGCACCGTTAATCAATCGCTGTCGCAGATCGGAATAAGGTCCGACTGAAGACGAGGTGCCGGTTGCGCCGAGGATGTCTGGATCGCCATACGGCTGACCGAAGAATGTTGGTCCAAAATCGACGTCGATCACGACTGTGATCGGTGTGGCGATGACAGCTTCCCAGCGGTTCGCAGCGACGATGAATGCATTCTTTGCTTGCTGGTTCTGTTCGAGCTGCGTCGTGCCGTGCAGAACGATGCGGAGTCCGGCAGATGGCAGGAGCGCCATGGTTGAAGTTGAATCGTCAACCGCTCTATCCGCAGTCAAGCCCCCTTTGCTTTTTGGCGCGCCGTTGTAGATCAGGCGAGTGGCGCCGCCGCCGGAACGTTTATTGATGCGCTCGCGCTCAGTTTTGGTAGCTGCACGACAGGCGAAGCGACCATGCTGATCGCGGTAAACGATGAAGATCTCGTCGTTCGTCGTCGACGAGGTCCATGCTTCGGTTTGAAGCGGCGGAGCGGAGCGTCCGGCATGGGAGCTGGTTGGTCCGAAAATGGCCCAGCCAAGGGCGATAATTAGACAGAAATATCCGAATTTGGCGATTTTGGGCGCAATAAGCGCACGGGGGTTGAATGAGAACATCTAAAGCGGTACCACCTGGGAGAATCTGGGCTGAAGTTAAACGACAGGACCTAAAAAGCGTCTATTCCCAAATGTGAAGACCTAACCTTAGACCACTGCGCCGTAGGAGTTTCTCATAACCTGGTCCGATAGGCAAAACGAGGTACTTCATCCACAGATTACGCAGATTTTTTGCATCTGTGTAATCTGTGGATAACAACTACTGCGTGGCGCTCGCGTGCAGAGTCAGATACGGCAGGTCGCGGTAGCGGAGACGCTGCGAGGGGCTTTCGATGAACAGCAGATACACGCCTGTTTCGGGGACGTTGATGGTGATTTCGTAGAGGCCGTCGCCGAGTGAGTGCGCGATCTGACGTTGCTGCCAAATGCCCGGTGAGAGAAACACAAGCACGCCGATGTCTTTCAAAACCACGGGCCGCTTCTTCTGCGCGTCGGTGAGTCGAAATCGAACTTTGTAATCTTCGCTTGCGGTGAGCGACGTCTCCTTGTTCAAGTATTCAACTCGAAACGCCGTCGGCTGGTCCTCTTTTATCGCCGGGTTCGACTTCGCCGCCACTTCGAAACAATGAACGATGCGCGGTGAGTCAAGCAGCACGGAAACGTTGTAGATGCCGGCCTTCGGAAGTCGCGCCGTAGTCGAATACACACCCGACGTCTCCTCGCGCAAACTGCGATCGACAACCTTCACGGCTCTCGGCACGCGGCGATAATTCTGAAAATTACCCATCGGCGCAGCCATGCCTTCAGCGTAGTAATAGATCATCTGATCAGCCGGATTCGCGAAAATCATCGCGTTGGGCTCCGGCGCGGCAACAAACGCATCAGCACTCGCGCCAAACTCACTCGCAGCTCCCGGCGCGTTTTGACCTCCCGGAAACTTCACTACATCAAGTTGCTTACCAACTGTGCTGAGCCGGATAGCCGACACCTGCTCCGACCCAAGCGAGCGTACGTAAGCAAAGTTGTCAGAAAACGCAAACTGATCGGGAGCGGCGCCGACTTCCTGTTTATGGACCAGCCGGTTGGTTGATGCGTCGAAGATGTACACGTTGGAATCGACCGTGTTCGCAACAAACCCCCAGCGTCCGCCGGGAGCAAAGCGCACAGTCTTCAGTCCTGGTGCAGTTGCGATCGTGGTCAGCAGCTTGTGACTCGCTGCATCGACGACCACAACATCGCCGTCAGCTTCGTTGCCGGCGTAAAGCGCGTTACTCAAAGGTGAAAAGGTAAGCGACGAGGCCGGCGCACCCGTCTTCACGTCTTTGAGCTTGCGCAGTTTTGGCACGCTGATGACGGAAAGCGTTCCATCATCTCGATTGGTGACAAACGCGAATTTATTGTTCGCGCCGAAAGCGATCTCGTGAGCGCCGGAGCCGGTTGCAATCTGTTTTATTGTTTTCAGTGTTGCAGTATCGATCACAGTCACGCCATTCTCGTTTGCAACCCACAGATATTTCTCGTCGGGTTGTAAGGCGACGCGTGCGGGCTTCACACCCGTATCGATATTCGCAATCACTTTCCACGTCGTTGTATCGACAACCGCCACCTGATTCACACGCGGCATGCTCACGAACAATTTCAAACGAGTGCTCGTCAATGCCCAATCCTCGCCCGCGCTCTTCAACAGCACGAGCGCCAGTAACTTACTGCCACCAAATCCGACCAGCGGATCGATAACCGAGAGATTTGGTTCCTGATTGAGAGTTAAGAGGTAGTAGGTGTTGAGATCCACGTCCGGTCGCGAACGCATACTGCCTTGCAGGTACGATTCGACTTTCGCGCGACACTGATCCGGACCAGGCGCGCCAGGCCGTTCACGCTGAGCAACCCACGCCGCGGGACGCACGCCTGACAGCGGCGTCTTGCTCGTCGTGTCGCGGATCTTGAAACGAAAGACAGCGTCCTGGCCTGCAAGCAATCCGTCTTTGGCCGCCGGCGGCTCAGCAGTGAACTCGATCTCAATGCCATCCTTTACGATCTTCTGTGATGTCTGCGCGGTCGCCGTTAAGCAAATTGCGCACACAATCAATGTGACGAGTGTTAATAATCGCATCTCGATTCAGCCTCCTGGTCGAATCTTCAACCGAGAAAGAGAACAAGTCAGGAAGGGGGGCTTGCCCCCGCTGTTGGAAGGGCGGGGGCAAGCCCCTCTTCCCGACTTGTTCTATTCCAACTTGCTCAATTCAATTATTGAACAATTACGCAGACGTCCGGACAGATCTGCCCGGGCGGACATGGCTGACAACCACTCGGCGGCGGCGCACTCGGCGACACGCGGAAGAGTCCCCAGATCCCACCGTCGAAATGGAACGATTGGAACGTGCGATACAGGAAATCGCCCGGCACACGGAATCGTCCCCCGGCTCCGCCTTTCGGCAGGAAGTCGAAGTGACTGCCTGGTCCAACTCCCCCCTGCGAGCCAACCCAGTTCGAAAGCGGATTACTTCCGAGCGCCTGCGAGTCACTCACGTACGGCTCCGATTCCCAGATATGACCGTGCAAGAGGTACGTGTCGTTGCGTGGATGTCCACCGGGATGCAGCATGCGAATGCGAAACTCCTGTCCCGGCGTCGCCGTGAACACCGGAGTCACCGGATCACCCCCGACTTGCGCATTCGTCAACACATTCGTGAAATCAAAATCACGCGTCTTTTCGAGTGGCGTGTCAGGAGCGAAGCCCATGCGTTTCCAGAGTGGCTCCGTACGATAATTGACGGCCTTCTGCCCCGAGTCTTCCGGATCTTCCGCTTGTGCAAGGTTCGGCACAGCGATACCAAATTCAGTGGTCGCTTCGCCGTTCATACCGTTGAAACGAAGATTCACATCGTTCTGAAACATCGTCACAAACTCGCGAAAGATCGTGCCGTTGGCGCGCGTGATATCAAGCTGTGCACGCCTTCCAAAACTGTCGTTCCACAGCGCTCCCTTCGGCTCAATGATGAGACCACCGAACGCGCCCTTGTTTGTGTGCTTGATCGGATCTGACGGGGAAAGGTTTGAAGAGCCAAACTCTATCAGCGTCGCCACGCCGGTATTGTTTGGTCCAGTGACGATATCGCCTGCGTACCACTGATACGAGATACTCGTACCAGGCGAAGCGGTCTGCACCGGATTGAATCCGACATTCATGCCGTCGCTGCGTGTTACATCAAGAAACACCATCTGCGGATGTAAACCGACGTGAGCCGATGGCCTCACCTGATTAGCATTGAACTTGTCGAGGATCATCGGCATCGTGTTGAAGCCGTCGAGATCGAACTGCGTGCCCGTAGGTAGATCGTTCTTGAGTGTGACGTCGATACACTCGCCCGCGCTCGCGCGCAAAATCAGTGGCTCAATAACGACGCTTGATTTAACGGCGCCAGTCGTCGCATCGAGATCTGACGTGCGGAAGTACATAATCGCGGTCGGATCGTGAAGCTTGCCGCCATTAGTCGTGCGCGAGTTGTAAACGAGCGTACCACCCGGCAAAGCTTTCTTCGCCGTAGTCGCGGTTACATTGAACGTTCTGACTGGAGCCGTCTTCGGACAGACTCCATCGAAGTCGCCCTGGTTGGTCCAATCGAGGGTGTTGTTCTTGGGGTTGTTCGGCAGCTCGAGTAGATCGACTTTCTTCGTGGCATACACGCGCATCAATCCCCAGAGACCGCTCCACTGATCGTCGGCGGCTTTACCGGGTTGATAGAGATAGTCTGCGGTTTTGCCGTCGGTTTTGTGCGGCAGTTTCGGCACGACAAACTCGAAATGCTCGGAGATGCCCATCATCTGGTTGTTGCGATAGCCCGAGTTCGGATCGGAAGGCTCAAACTTCCACTTGATCCCGTTGACGGTGAAGTTGTGGCCCTCCTCGTGCGCGCCGACGAGAATGCGAATCTGTACCGGATCGTCTTCGTACGCGCGGAGCAACGGCGTGAACGGATCGCCCGGTTGCACGTCGGCTGTTAACGGCGGGTAGAAGTTTGGCTGCACGTTGAAGTGTGCGTCTGCGCGCGTGACATTCGAGCGATACACGTGCGACAGATTTCCTGCGAGACCTGCGGCCTGGGTGTTTGTCGCCGGATCGCGAACGCGCAACGGCACAGGCTCGTTCCGGTAGTTAACACTCATCATCCCGACGTCTGCGGCGGCGATTGCTTCGGGGCATGGCGGTGGGAAGTTGCTGCCGGGACAAATCTCCGCGGGCTGGAGCAGGAACGGCAAACCAACTTCATCCTTCGCCGGTGGATTGACTGGCCGTGCTCCGTCATAAGCCATCTGAAAATCCGCAAACTCCAAAAGGAATTCACGATAGGTGTCCGCAACATTGAACGTGAGAATGTCAGCGCGCCAACTTGTCGGTCCACCGTCAAAACGCGGCGGCGGCACACCGTCGCCACCAAAGATGAGGCCGGTTTCCGGATGGCGCCACTTGGACTTTTGCGGCTCAACCACGAGACCTGCATATAGTCCCGTCTGCTGGTGCGTAGATGGACCAAAGTGATCGTGTGTGAATACGGTGCGCAGCGTGCGATCGACACCGAGGTTGTTCAGCACGTTGTCTGCGTACCAGCGCTGCACTGTTGTCTGCGCGCCTTTCGTTCCAAAGAATGGATGGTTTTTGGCTACTGGACACGTGAACGTGCCATCGCGCGTGTCGCCGGAATCAACGCCAATACAACCGTTGAACTTGCGAATCGCGCGAATGCGCTCGATGACTTCTTCCGGACTGAAGCTACCGTCTTCGTAATTGAATCCATTCGCTGCTCCGTCTGATGCAAGCACGTCAAACTTCACGAGATGGATGTGCTGGCCCATGACATCCGTCGGCGTGCGCACTTGAAAGTCGTCCTGCGTGTACACGCGCGGCACAAGGTTCGTGATGTGAAAAGTGATGCAGTCGTTCGTGTTGGCGCGGAAGAAAAGCGGCTCCGGCGGTTTAATGCCATCCTGAGTCGGCTTCACATCGGCCCACAATGCCGAGATACGCGACTGCGGAAAATGCCACGCCGCTTTGTTCAGTTTGATGTCGAGTTGAATGTTCGCGCTCTTGTAAAGACGCGCGACGCCGGCGGCAGCGCCAGTATCGCTTACACAAGGATCGGCAAGTGGAGCGCCTGCAATTTTCGGACGACCGTTTGTGATGAACGAAGCGGCGGTGCCTTCGGGGGTGAAACTCGCATGCGTGCGAGCTGCGTGGAAGGTCATCGCTGCGAGCTCGGCTGTTGTTCCACCTTCCGGAAAGGACACTGCCTGCGCGGTAACCAATGATTTATCAAAATCGAGACGGGCTTTGCCTAAATCGAAATTAGGCAGACGTTCTTTGTGATGAACTGCGGTGCCGCCGATGATGATGTGACGCGCAAGTCCGCCGTCATCGATCGTGTCGAGCGGAGGATGCGACGGTCGATGTCCCGCTTGCGCCGCGATGTAGAACGGATAGCCCTGGAAAGATGCAGTTGGCATCAGTGCCATCGCGATCGTCGGAATCGGAACTACGGCGGGTATCGGTGTTCCCGCTGCTATCTCACCATCCGGCAACTTGCGAGAGGTAGCGGTCGGACGGCCATTCGTGTCGAGCTGTGTGCCGGCTTCAAAAACATCGTGAACACGAAACAGTTCCCACATGCCCTGCGCGAAATGCGGGTAGAAGTGACAATGGAAGATCGCATCGCCCGGTGTCTTGTTTCGATTGCCGGCGCCGCCGTACGCAATCTCAGTCGTGAATGAGTAAGCTGGACCCTGCGCCTGGCTGTCGAGATAAGTTGAGTTGTCGCTTTCAGGCGTGTGGAGCCACTGGTGCGCGTGCAGGTGGTGGATGTGGTGCTCCTTCGGTCCGGCATGCATCACGCGCATTTTGACGTTGTCGTTCAGGTAGGCGTGGTGAACGTTTGACGGATCGTCCGGGAAGAACACTTTCGTCGCTTTTGGGCCAGTAATGAGAGCGCCGGCACTGTTGCGGGTGTTTGCCGGAATGTCGACGATCTGCGCGGGATCGCCAATCGTCCACGACGACAGGAAAAACTCTTCAAAGAGACATTCAGTGCATTTCGCCATGGGACCGACGCCGAAGCGATTAGCAAGAATTTCGGCGCCGATGCCGGCTGTGCCGTAGTTGATGGCGAAGCCGTCGCGAACACTGTGGAGGGTGAAGGCGAGCGGGTTTGGCGCGCCGTTGATCTCGTCATCGAATTGCGGAAAAGCCTGCACGGCCTGGATTTCGTCGTGATAGACCACCGTGAATTCGCGGAACGGCTGATTGCGATCGGGCTCGACCGGATTTGGACGATACGTTCCCGCCGGAAAATTTCCACGATTCGGACCCGTGACGATTGCGTTCAGATCCGTGTGTACGATGTTGTTGTTCGCATCGAGCATCTTGAGGATTGGTGTGCCGGCTGGTCGGGTGCTGTTTATTGGATAGACAGCGTTGTAGTCGATGATTGGCTGTCCGTCGGCCGTCTTCATCGGCGTGCCGTCGGCGTTCTTCTTCGTCGCGAGCGCGAGGTCTTTTTCAGTCACCTGGCTGCGATACCATTCAGCGCCGCGGGGCTCGATGTTCACCGAGCCAAACAGTCCCATCGGCAGCGAGCCGCCGTCGCCTTCGCCGCCGGTGGTTGCGGCGGTGCTGTAGATCAGGTGGTTACCTTCTTTTTCGGCGTAAAGCGTGTAGGTGATGCTGTTGCCGGGTGCGACGAGACTGCTCGGGTTTGTGCCTACGTTTGAGCCGTCGTCGAGAATGCTGTTTCTGAGGTTGAGTCCGACCGCATGAATGCCTGCGGTGCGCGTCGCCGGTTGGTTATCGTCGGCGCGATTTGGATCGAGCAGGTTTTGGAAAAGAATCTGCAAACAGTCGCCAATGTTCATGCGCAGAACGATTGGGCGTGCGCGTTTGTAGTCTTTCAGGATTACGTTGCCGGGGGTGAGTGCGGTGCTGGTGCTGGAAGGTTTTGCTTTTACATCGCGGCGCAGGGCGTAGATCATTCCCGCGGGATTGACGGCGCCGAGGCGGTTGTAAAAGAACGGCTGATCGAAAGCGACGACGTCGGCTTTGATCGTGCGTTCACAGTTTGGTGTGGGTGTGATTTCTTCTCCGGTTTGCGCCTTCAGCATGCCGGCGCAGAAGGTGATTAGTAATAAGGTGAACGAGACACACTTCAGCAGAGTCTTTTCGGATTTCATGTTGTCCCCCGGATGGTCTATTCGTGTGAGTACTCGGCGGGTGCAAGAGTTATACCTGTAGAATCATTAGAGAATTACAAGAAGCGTGTTAAGTGGCGTTGCACAAATTTTCATTCCGTGTCACACCACGTGTCACAAAGAGGATTTCACGCAAAGACGCAAAGGCGGGTCAAATGCTTCGGGCGCGCCTTTGCGTGAAACATTACTTCGCGGATACGAGCGTATCGCGTAGCCCGAACTGTCGTAATCTTCGATAAAGTGTTGGCCGGTTGTAGTTGAGTATCTGCGCGGTCTTTTTGATGTTGCCGCCGGTGCGCTCGAGTGTTTGCGCGATCGCCTCTCGTTCGATGTCTTCCTTCGTCAAAAAAGGCGGAATCACGCATAGAAAATTCTGCGGACGTGACGTGCTCAACTGATCCGGCAGATCTTCCGGCATCAAATATTCCCCCTGCGCAAACAGAACCGCGTGCTCGATCACGCTCTCCAGCTCACGCACATTCCCCGGCCACGCATAACGCATCAATCTCGACCGTGTCGCCGGCGAGATTCCTCTAACTGGCTTCTTGTACTTCCTGGCGAATCGCAGCAAAAACGTCTCGCTGAGCAAAAGCAGATCGTCAAGCCGCTCTCGTAAAGGCGGCACTCTGATCTTTACCGTGCTCACACGAAAATACAGATCAGTACGCAGTGTTCCATCCTTTATCATTTGACTCGTGTCGCGATTCGTCGACGCAATCAGGCGAAAATCAACCGGGATCTCTCGCTCATCGCCGAGTCGACGCACTGTTCGCTCCTGCAACACGCGCAATAACTTCGTCTGCACGTAAACAGGCATCTCCGCGATCTCATCCAGCAGCAGCGTGCCACCGGCAGTCGCTTCGATCAGCCCACGGCGATCGTTGTAAGCGCCAGTAAACGCGCCCTTTCGATAACCAAACAGCTCCGACTCGATCAAAGTGCTCGGGATCGCGGCACAGTTAATCCGAATGAACGGTCGCGCGGCGCGTTCACTACTGACGTGCAACGCCGTTGCGATCAACTCTTTACCCGTGCCTGACTCGCCATCGATCAAAACCGAAGCGTCAGACGGCGCGGCGGTGCGGATGATCGTGCGAACCTGGCGCAGTTTCGGATTATTGCCGAGAATTCCGAAATCTTCGCATTCATCAACTACGAGTATGCGGGCAGGCATGTGGGCGCACCCTTCCTTTTTAGTCTTCTGGGCGTGAGCGTCGAGACCTGGAGTGAAGGGTGCCATGATGCGCTTTAAGTTAGACGAATCGATGCTGAAGTTGCGGCAATTTGGTCAAGACGGCATTAATCTGCCGCTTCAATTACTGTGGTCGACTGTTTTGAGTCGCGCTTGGATAGTGATGGAATAAGCATCGGCACTGATCGACGATACTTTTCGTAAGTTTCGCCATGCTCGCGGACGAGATCGCGCTCTTCGAATTGAATCGCCAGCAGGATGTAAGCCGTTGTTGCAATCGAAAACAGCAAGTGAGCGGCCGTCATTACCGGCGTCATCCAAAACGCGAATAACCAGCCGACGTAGAGTGGATGTCGCACCAGCTTGTATGGACCGGGAGTCGTAAATCGCAAACCGTCCTGCGGTTGGCCCAGCAAATTCCGCCAAACCTGACGCAGTCCGAACAAGTGGAAATGGTTGATCAGGAAGGTAGAAAACAGCACCAGTCCCCACCCAAATGCAAACAAACTACGTAACACGAATCGTCCCGCCGGATCTTCAACTGACCAGACCACGCCGCCGAGTGGTCGCCACAACGCAAATAACAAAATCAACGCCAGACTCGAGAAAAGGACGTAAGTCGAGCGCTCGATCGGTTTCGGGACGATTCGCGTCCACCATTCTTTGAACCACTTGCGCGCCATCATGCTGTGTTGCACGGCGAAAAGCGTCAGCAACGCGGCGTCAATCGCGAAACTAATGGCAAGTGGCCCGGTCGCCACGCCGTCGAGTGTTCGCGGCACAGCGAAGTTGCCGATGAAACCAATGGCGTACAGAAACGTTCCGAAGAAAATCAGGTAACTAACAGTCCCGTAAGCAAAAAATGAAACGCGCTTCAGCATGGTATTGCCTCCCTCTCTCGTCTTTCGTGCCGCAGAGGATCGCGCGATTCGCGGCGGCAGACTATGGGAGTTTAGTCCCGGTTTGGCTATACTTCCCGGCCTTCGCATAGGACTTTTGTCTGATGATCAAGAAGCCGGCACAGCGAATTCGATACCTACGCACTGCGGACGGAGTGCAGCTCGCATGGGCCGAAGCGGGCGCGGGTCCGACATTGATCAAAGCCGCAAACTGGATGACTCACCTCGAATACGAATGGGAGAGCCCGGTTTGGCGCCACTGGATGCGCTTCTTCAGTGAACATTTCCGCTTCGTGCGTCACGATGAGCGTGGCTGTGGAATGACTGACTGGAACGTCGGCGACTTGTCGTTCGCGCGCTGGATCGAAGATCTCGAAGCTGTTGTAGCAGCGGTTAATCCGCCGGAACCGTTCACCCTCCTCGGTATTTCGCAGGGTGCGGCGACGTGCATTGCGTATGCAGTGAAGCATCCGGAACGCGTGTCGCGGCTAGTGCTCTACGGCGCCTACGCGCGCGGCACGTATCGTCGCGGCGATCCCGACAAAGAGCGCTTTTATCGCGCACTGATCGACATGACTCTACTGGGTTGGGGCAAAGACAATCCCGTGTTCCGGCAAATTTTCACTTCGCGATTTATTCCGGGCGCGACCGAGGAGCAGATCGGCTGGTTCAACGAGCTCTGTCGCAAAACAACTTCACCGGAGATCGCTGCGCGACTACTCGAGACGCGTGCGAATATCGACGTCCTGGATCTTCTCGCCCGCGTCCAGGCGCCAACGCTGATACTCCACTCGCGTGACGACGATGTGATCCCGATCGCAGAAGGACACATTCTGGCTTCAGGAATTCCCAGCGCGCAGTTCGTTGAGCTTGACTCGAAAAACCACATCCTCCTCGAAAGCGAGCCGGCCTGGGAACGCTTCTGCGGCGAGGTGCTGGACTTCATGAACGTTGCAGAATCGGCCGGCGAAGATCCTGCATTTGAGTCACTAACGGCGCGCGAGCGTGAAGTGCTGGCATTGATTACGGAAGGGCTTGGCAACGCGCAGATCGCGCAGCGTCTTTCGATCAGCGAAAAGACAGTCCGCAATCACGTGTCGAACGTCTTCGACAAACTCGGCGTCTGGACGCGCGCGCAGGCGATGGTCTTCGCGCACGATCGGGGCTTCAGTGCATCGTCCAGCGCACAGAACCGAGCGCGGTAGCGCCGGGTCCACTTCAATTTGAGTTCGTGATTTCAGAATTTGATCCGGCGCTACCGCGCTCGATTCTGTGCGAGGAAAAATCATGAAAACATTCGCAAGCGCACTACTCATCACTATTCTTTTGTCTGTGGCAGTGTATCCGCAGCGACCGGAACCGCTGCCCAAGCTCCTATCCGTGCGTGAGCAACAGGCCGTGCGTGAAAGCTGGCTGAAGAAACGTCTCGACACGATGCTGCTGCCGATGATGCGCCAGCAGAAGATCGAGATGTGGATCGTGACGAATGAAGAGTTTCATGCTGATCCGGTCACTGAGTACATCGCGCCTCCACTTCCTTACAACGGCCGGCGCGACTTCTTCATCTTCGCCGATCGCGGTGGCGACAAACTCGATCGCATCGCTCTCGTCCGTTATCCCGAAGAACACCTGAAATCATTTTTCGAAGTTCTAAACCCACCGGGCAGAGAGACTGCTGCCACACTGAAACGCATCGTCGAGGAACGAAACCCGAAAACAATCGCGCTCAACATGGGCGGAACGCGCGGCGCCACGAATGGCCTCACGCACGATACTTATAACTTTCTGGCGGAAACTCTCGGCAAAGACTTAGCGTCGCATTTCGTTTCGGCGGCTCCACTCATCGTCGAATACATGGATACGCGTTTGCCCGAAGAGCTCGAACATTATGGAACCGCCGTGACTGTGACCGACATCCTGACGCGGCGCGCGTTTTCAAATGAAGTGATTACGCCGGGTAAGACGACGGTCGGCGATGTGCGCTGGTGGTTTCTGCAACAGGTGAACAACCTTGGGCTCGGTGTATGGTTCCAGCCTGACTTGCGTGTCCAACGACAAAACACTGAGACAGGTAAGACGCTGCAATTTCTCGAAGTCGCGGAGGAATCCACCGTAATCCAGCGCGGCGATGTTATTCACATTGATTGTGGAGTCAACTATCTCGGCTTGAGTACTGACTGGCAGAAGATGGCCTACGTGTTGCGCGCAGGTGAGAAGGATGTTCCTGAAGGACTGAAGAAGGCGTTGACAAATACGAATCGACTTCAGGATGCGCTGTTCACTCACATCAAAACGGGCGCGAAGGGTTTCGAAGCCTATGAGGCGACGATGTCGAACATGAAGACGGCCGGCATCGAAGCAATGATCTATTCACACTCGGTCGGCAATCAAGGCCACGCTCTCGGCGCGAGTGTCGACTTTCGTCGTCCTACAGCCGGCGCCCCAGCGGAGCCACCCTTCCGCGAAGGCTCCTACACCTCGATCGAGTTGAACACTACCACCGCCGTTCCCGAATGGGGCGGACAAAAAGTAACGATCATGATGGAAGACGACGCCTACCTGACTAAAGACGGAATGAAATGGTTCCGCCCGCGCCAAACTGCTTTTTATATAATTCGTTAGCCACAAAAAAGCACAAAAAGCACAAAGGTTCTTGAGAAGTTAAGGCGCTAATTCTCCCGCACGACAATTAGGCGCCTTAGTTCATTCAGCGATTTTGTGCTTTTGTGCCTTTTTGTGGCTAAACAGTTCTCAGTGGGAGCGTGCGGTAACGTTTGCCTGTTAGACGCGATAGTGCATTCACCACTGCTGGTGAGATTACCGGAACGGGTGGCTCGCCGCAGCCGGTCGGAGCTTCAGTGCTGGGAACAATGTGAACGTCGATCGTCGTCGGGACGTCGATGATGTAGGGTGGTGCGTAGCCGTCGAAGTTACGCTGTTCGATGTGGCCGTCCTTCAAAGTGATCGCTCCCTTTGCCATCAACTGCGTTAATCCAAAGCCCAATCCTCCCTGGAACTGACTCTCAACCGACAACGGATTCACCGCGAGCCCGCAATTGACCGCAACTGTGGCCCGGTGAATTCTCGGTCGCTTGTTTTCAATCGACACTTCCACCGCACAAGCCACCGCAGTGTCGAATGATTCGTGACACGCAATTCCCGCAGCTCGTCGTCGTGGCAGAGTCTTGCGCCAACCGGTCTTTTGGTCCAACAACTCGAGCACGGAGCGAAGCTTCTTCGCGTCGGCCTTGAGCAGCTTGTGGCGATAGGCAATCGGATCGATCTTGGCTCGAGTCGCAAGCTCGTCAACGAGTGTCTCCATGACGAAGGCACTGTGCGTGTGTCCAACCGAGCGCCACCAGAGCACGGGCACATTCACAGTCGGATGATGTGCCGTCACACGGAAATTCGGAATATCGTAACTGGTGTCTTTCGCACCCTCGACAGCCGTCTCATCGACGCCGTCCTTGATCATCATCGCGAAAGGAGTTCCCGCCAGTAACGATTGGCCAACGACAACATGACGCCAGGCGACCGGCAAGCCGTCGCGCCCGATACCAATCTCGACACGATGCACGTGCATCGGTCGATAATAACCGCCGCGCACATCATCTTCGCGGCTCCAGATCAGTTTGACCGGCGTGCCCCGAAGACGCTTCGCGATCAGTGCGGCTTCACGCGGAATGTGCGAATCAGTCGTTGCGCGGCGGCCAAAACCGCCGCCTGCAAACTCAGTATGGAAGATAACTTTTTCAGGCTTGAGACCGAGCACTTCGGCAATCACCGCCTGGTCCATCGTCTGAAACTGGGAAGGCACCCACGCTTCCGCCTTGTCACCTTCGAATTTAACCGTCGCGTTGAGCGGCTCCATCGGCGCATGGGCCAGGAAAGGAAACTCATACTCGGCAACGATGCGATTCGCACGCGGAACACTATCCATCGCTTTCGTGTCGCCGCGGTTGATCGCAACGTTTCCGTCAGTCGTCGCCATCTGTTTGTATTTCGCGAGTAGTTGCACGGTGTCAGCATGCTCAAGGCCCGATAAGTCCCAATCGATCTTCAAACGATCTCGCGCCTGCTTCGCCGTCCAGAATCGATCCGCAACCACCGCCACGGCACTGCCTTTCGCGAGCGGTATCTCAAACACATCGCGCACTCCATCGAGACTACGCGCGTCGCGATCGTCAACAGTCTTCACACGTCCGCCAAAAACCGGCGGGTGCGCAACGAGCGCGATCTTCATTCCCGGCAGATCGAGATCCAATCCAAACTTTTGCGAGCCGTCACACTTCGAGTGACTGTCGAGCCGCGGCACACTCTTGCCGATAAGCCGAAACTCAGACGCGTTCTTGAGCTTCACGTTTTGCGGAACCGGCTTGCGCGCCGCATCGTCTGCCAGCTCGGCATAACGAGCGGAGCGATTTCCTGGTCCATACACGACGCTGTTTTCAGTGCGACACTGATCCGGAGTGACTTTCCAAGCGTCTGCAGCCTCAGCGACGAGCATCGAGCGGGCCTTTGCGCCGAGCTCGCGGTATTGCTGAAACGAGTGCGCGATCGATCCAGATCCGCCGACCATCTGAATACCAAACAGCGGATCTTTATAAACATCCGCCGCCGGCGCGAGCTCCGCGATGACCTTGGACCAGTCGGCATCCATCTCGTCGGCGAGAATCATCGGCAGCGAAGTCTGCACACCTTGCCCAAACTCAAGCCGGTTAACTGTGATCACGACATGACCGTCGCGCCGCACGTGAACAAACGCATCCGGCGGATAAATCTTCGGCGGCGGAGGCTGCTGTGCAATCAACGAAGGCTTATCGAGATAAAGCGAGATCAATAATCCACCCGTAGCAGCCGTCGTGAGCTGAATAAAACTTCGCCGGTTCAATTCTGTTTTAAGAGCTCGTTGCATCACGCTGCTCCTTTGATCTGTCGCGAAGCGCTCGCGATCGCTTCACGAATACGCACATAAGTAGCGCACCGGCAGAGATTCCCGCCCATCGATTCCTCGACGTTCGTGGCGGTCGGATTCGGCGTTGCTTTCAGAAGGGCGACGGCGCTCATGATCTGTCCGCTCTGGCAGTAGCCACACTGCACGACGTCTTTTTCGACCCACGCGTTCTGCACTGCACGGCCGACGGGATCGCTCGCCATGGCTTCGATCGTGACGATCGGTCTCTCACCGATTAACGACACCGGCACAACGCACGAGCGTGTCGCCACGCCGGCGACATGCACCGTGCAAGCACCGCACGCACTGATGCCGCAGCCGTACTTCGTGCCAGTCATTTTCAACTCCTCACGCAAAACCCATAGGAGTGGTGTCGATGGATCAACGTCCACTGTCTTCTCGGAACCGTTCACAGTGAGTCGATACTTTGCCATTTCTTTTATCTTCCTTTTGGACAGGGTGTACCTGCTTCTACCCAGGTACGAGTTGCGGCAACGAATTGCTGATGCGAGATGGGCGGTAGAGTGCGCATCGTGCCGTCGGGCTTGCGTCCGGGGTTCCACGCCCAGAGCACGAGCTCCGCTTCCTCATGATGTTTTAGCAATGCTGGGCCATCCATGTGCTCGTTCTTTGAACGATCTGTTACCGCGCGACAGACGGCGGCACTCGACATGGGATGATCGTTTATGTCCTGCCACTGCATTGAGAGTGGCGCGAGGTGCCAGTTTGGTCCACCGGGAACTCCGGTGCTGTCGGCGTTTTGATCCTGGTGACAACTGATGCAGTTCAACCCGGGCACGCCTTTGCCTTCCGGACCGCGTACGACGTTGGCGAAATGCCGGTGACGATCGTCGCCCTGTTGCGGATAGTTGGTTGCCGTGTGACAGTTGATGCAGCGGGGCGAGACGAGCACGGCGTAGACCTGGTCCCACGCTGCGAGTCCGGCGGCTGTGTTTACGCGATCCGGTTTTGCAGCGAGCGAAATCGTTATCGCCAACAGCGCCAGCACGAAAAGCGAACGGATGAGCGCGAACATTCAATCTCCCTTCTGATCAGGGTTGTAATCGTTATCATGGGGAACAACTTGGGGTGTCCGTTAACTTATCACGCAGGATGCAGGAAAGTCACCAGAATGTTTTGTTGAGAGTTCAGCCTTCGTCTAAACTTGGGGCAATGATTTCCGATTTGGAGGCAAAGTTATGATGCGAGTAATTAGTGCGTTTCTCGTTCTTCTCTCAATTGTACTAACCGTCTCGGCACAAACAACACAGGACACTCCGAAACCACCTGAAAAGACAAAGTACGACGTGCTGCTCGAAAGGGTTAAGCAGAAGGATCCTGCGGTTAACTTTACAGAGCTACGCCACGCGTTTTACGAATCGCCTAATTACGATCCGTATTCAGCGATGACGACTTACCGGCCCTTAAACGCCGCACTTGGACAGAAGAATTATGAAGAGGTTTTGAAGATCGCGGAATCAGTGTTGGCGAAGAACTTCGTCGAGGTGAATGCGCATATGGCGGCTCAGATCGCTTACCAGGAGACTGGCAACACGGAGCGAGCGCAGTTTCACAAGTTCATGGCTGATGGTCTGCTGAACTCCATCAAGTCGTCAGTTGAGGGCAAAAGCCCGAAGACGGCCTTCGAAGTGATCTCGATCAACGAAGAATATGGCTTGATCCGTTCTCTCAAGCTACGGCCGATCGGACAATCGCTGGTGATGGATAATGGCCACAGCTACGATGCGATGAAAGTGATCGATCCGCAGACTAACCAGGAGTCGACGCTCTACTTCCTTATTGACAAGCCGTTTAACTGGCAAAAGAAGCCATAGATGAGCCACTTACAGCCACCCGACTGGCGATAATTGAAACTTGTAATCCGGCTCGGCGTGTAACTCGCCCATGAGTCGGAATTATTTTCGAGCCTTTGGCGCGCTTACGTTGTTGCTGAATCCGGTGATATTCGCAGCATTCTTTAGAGTACAAACGCAGACGCAGTTTCTTCGCGGGATCGTTCTGATGGCAGCAGTTGAAGTGGTCGGCTTTGGTCTGGCGTTTCTGCGAAAGTGGGCCGCGCTTTACTTTTCAATACCGTTATTTTGTATTGGCATTCGGCAGGTGTTTGTCTCGACCTATGCGGTCAGTTTTCCTCTGAACCTGGTCGCGATGCTTCTCGGAATCTCGTTGACCTTGCCGCTCGTGGTCACGATCCGGCTCTGGAAACAACTGACGTGGGGACGCACGTTCTTCTAGCTTTTTGTCGGCGGAGTCGCGCGCGCCTTCATGACCTGTTTCAGGAATCGCTTTGCTACTTTTCCTGCGACTGTTCCTCCGAGCGAGCTCAACTTTCCACTGGCTACAACGATGTCGTACCTCACATCAACCGCGGTATAGACATACTTCGTTAACCGATCGTGATGTACTTCCAGTATTAAGTCCGCGTCGTTCAGGTTTCGGGTGATAACCAGACCCATCTGTGAAAACTCCGCTCTCTCCTGAAGTTTCTCTTCAATCACCGACGTTCCAACCAGTACTGAAGACGACTTCACATAGATCAACTTTGCCGATCGTAGCGAAGCCACCGGATCGGGCGTGGACGACTGGCCCGAAGCCCCAGTCGTCCAAAGCGACAACAAACAAAGCGCAGCTAGTGGAAGGAGTTTGCGGAAGTGCGTGGAGTGCGATCTCATAACGGATCGCAGTATCCCGCGTTTTAGACTGTGGCTGAAGATGTTTAGGACAGTTTTACAATTGTCACGTCTTATTGCGTTCCGAGCTGCGATTGCCCTAATGCAGTATCAAACAATTTCGCAAAACCATACTGACTCGCAGCACGAATGTCGTCTGGCTGAAGTACGCGGTCTGCTGGAATCCGAGCGGCGTCTCGAGTGACGTCAGTCACTTCCCCAAATAGCTCCTTAGCAATCGTCAACACAGTCTTCGCTGTTCGGACCGGCATCTTCGGCCGTATTTCATCTCGCCACACACTGGTCAACGTGTCGAGTGACGCGCCAAACAATTGGAGTGAATCGTGAATATAGAGTATGTCCTGTGCTTTCTTATTAGCAGGTCGTTTACTGTGAATCAGCAGTTTTTGGACCAAGAAGCTAACAGGATTCGGTACCAGTACGTTTGTCTGCTTGATCGGGATCCCTGTGTCAGGTCCGAGTGTAATGCTCCAGGGCGCAATCAATAACACGTCCAGATAGCGTAGCTTTTGTGCAGTGATTCCCGCTTTTGCCAAGGTCAAATCGCGCTGTCCATCACGTCTCAGCCCATCACCTTGCAAGACCGTCAGAAACTCGGCATAAAAGCTGGCATCACGTAATGCGTAATGTGCAACCGGCGGCGTGACATCGCCAAATAACTCTTCGTCAAAATCCGCGTTCTTTAATGCTTGTTTAAGATCACCACGGAGTGGCGCGCGTGGCGAGAAAGCTAGATCGACGTCAACTGTCCTTAACGGCTGGTAATCCTGAACAGTTGCAAGTGGGTGGAATCGATGTAGTCGATGAGCCCAGCCACCAACGATAACTATATGGGGCAGCCACGATCGTATCGCTTCGACAAGTCGTGCAAAGTTTGCTGAATCCTCCACTACTGCTTACCTCGGAATATTTTGTCGAGTATCTTCCTGCGAATCAGTTCAGCCTGTTCGCGACCTCTTGATGGATGCGACGATACGTCTACCCAAACCTGGAGCACATCGCACGACGCCAAACCATGCGGGTTAACCAATCCACGAAATACGGACTGCGGGGCCGGAGCCTGACGAATGATCACATCTACACGCTCGCCCGGCTCGCATTGTCTAAGATTTTTCCAGGCTGCGAAATTTGAAGGTTGGATTCGCCTGACATACACATAAGGTGGCACGCCCTCGACGAACCCGAAATTCAATTCTTTAGCCGCCGAGAATAACGCGAGGCACGCGCTATCACTATCGACTAACTCGCGAAGCTGCGCTCGAGTATTTCCTTTTAGCAGAAACCGCATTGGCACCTCTTTCACCGTTCGCCCGGCAGCCGCTTGCCAGCGAAGAAAAAGGTCCTCACGTCTTACTAAATTCAGATATGTTCCCGACTGCGATATGTATCCTTGATCGTTGAGCTGTTGTACGAAACGAAAGGCACTCATTACCGACACATTAGCTGACCGCGCGAGCTCCGATGCATTTCGATATCGTTCACGTGGACCTGAAAGTAATGCTTCCGGAACTTCGGGAGCGAGTAAAACCTTTAACATCCATTGGTTTAGATCCGAGAATACGTATCCGGAAATGCGGGCTGAGGTTGAAGTGATTCGCGCTTTTCGTGGCGCTTCGGCATTAAGTTCTTCAAGATGTGGACCTCGAAAAAGTCGCAAACCATCAAAGTCGATGACGCCAACTGCCGTGTTAGGCGCATACTGCTCCGCGAACTCCAGCACCCGCTTTGCGGCACCCTCGCTGATATGCGGAGCGGCAACGACTGCGAGCGGTTTCCCATTCTTGCCCGCACCGTGTTGAGCCTGTAAAACGGCCTGCGAAAAGAAAGGAACAAGGCGATCCGCACGACCCTCAACCGCAGCCTTGAGTTCTACCGCGTAAACCACACCGCCAGCTTTCCGCACAAACATATCTAACTTGGATTGCTGATGACGGGGCTGCCGGTCAACGCGCCAGCCAGCCTGCTTAAAAATATCAGCCAGCAGCGATTCAGCTACTCGCTCGCGTTCGAGCGCCGCTGCACCTTCTAACTGTTCTTTCTTTCCCATGTCTTTCGTGTCACGGCCTTGTTAATTAACACGGCCCACGTTAACTACCGTGGCCATGGTAACACCTTGAGATAAATCTCTGCAACGGGGTTAATTTATTTGGTCCTGCCTTAGTTTGAAATTTTAATGAATACGCCGAAGGCGTTCACTAATTCCAGCCCAGCGTTGGAGCGCAGCGACAATGAAAAACAGGGTTTATTCAATTTTGGGTTGCTAACCCAAGGGCTGCAATTGGCGAACGCCTTCGGCGTATGCGGTCAATTTTCAACCTGATGCACTACCAGGAACTCACGGGGCAATCCTAAACGTGGCGGAGTTGCTTACGTGACCATGCAGAACCAGTTTGAGAACGCATGTGCCTGGAGCGATCCCGGTGGGCAGGATGAGGTTTACCTGCTTTACGTTGAGGCCGGGGATAGACACAGGCGTGACCTGTGCTGCGATCATGTTAAAAGTAATGTTATTGCTATCCACCAAAATCACGCCGACTGCAGAAGGCCCCTCGAAAAACGCCAACTCCAGGTTTTCCACAAACACCATTACGCCCGTGTTTGGACTAAATGGCGGCATCAACATGTTCGCTGGATTAACAACACGGAAAGGATCTCTCGCAAACAACACCGAGTCTAAAGCTGCCACTTGGCCAGCGGCTGGTCCAGACTCTTCAAGCAGCAATCTGATCTCGTCGTCATTGAGAATTGTTCCCTTACCTTGGGCGTCCAGAATGGTGGCGTTGGTCGCGGCGGTTAGATTGATGAAAAACTGCTCGTCATCTTCTACCTCGGTGTCGCCATTAACCTGGACCACGATCTGCCCGCTTGTTTGACCTGCAGGAATCGTGACATTACCCGAGAGCGCCACAAAATCAACTGACGGCACCGCCGTTCCAACCTGTGTCGTGAACGTAATGGTAACGTCCTGCGTCGTAGCAGACTGAAGCGTCACCGGAAAACTAAAGCTGGTTGTGCCCGAGTTTCCTTCCACGGCTGACACATCACCAATCGACACTCCGATTGAGCCAACAGTCGCGCAGGGAGAGAACTCCGAAGTATTTCCTGAGAGATCGGTGGCTGTCGCTGTCAGCAATTCACTAGCGGCCGCCGAGACTGCAAACGTAACATCGAAGTTTGCATTGCCCGACGCGTCTGTGGTTACGAGCGTCGATCCGATCAAGTGCTCACCTTCACCATGGCCCGATGGATCGCAGACGCTATTGCGATAGAAGTCGAGGTTGAATGAGCTACTGGCAGAACTGTTCAAACTTCCCTTCACATTGGTCGAGCCGCCAGTTGCCATAACTGAACTGATGATCGGAAAGTTTTGGAGATTATTAGCGCCAGTATCGGAGTCGCCCGGGTCATTGGGGTTAGGGCCGGCTGGACTAAGCTCAATGCCGAGACCTGGAGTGAATGGCGAGCCCGAAGTGCCGTTCGAATGAATTGAGTTACCGCGATATGAATTTGCGGTGGCCAGATTTCCACCGTTGGAAATGCCTCTTAATCCATTGAAAGCGATCACATTGCCCTCACCGGCTCCGGTTCCTCCCACAGTGGTGTTGCGCCCGCCAAAAATACCATCATCCATATTCCCCAGTGGTCCTGTCCCGGTCGCGTCAGTGCCAATGAAATTCCCCTGAATGATATTGTTCGAGCTGCCGACACTGATTCCGTTACCACGTCCTAAGCCACTTGAAACTTTCCCGTTTCCGGAAATAAGGTTGCCGGCGCCTGGGGCACTTCCGCCAATGACGTTGCTGTTACCTAAATCGATATGAATGCCATCGCCGCCGTTGGGAATCTTTGACATGCCGTTGGCACTTGTACCGATGCGATTTCCCTGCACGGTTGTGTTGGTAGTCTGGAAGCTGCCGATACCAATACCCTCCGTAAAATTACCGGATATGATATTTCCGGCGCCCGGCGTCGTGCCGCCAATCAGCGTATTTGTCACGGAAGCGTCAGGCGCAGAGGTACTAACGTCAACCCCTTCTCGCCCATTGCCGAGCGTCTTGTCACCTTGCGCCGTGATCCCGATATAGTTTCCCTGAATCACGTTCCCGGAAATAGCGTTGTTGGCCCCCGTGCAACAAAACAGTCTCACCTGAACGCCGGCTTCGGAGTTCCCTGAGATAACGTTTCGAGCACTTACGGTCGTGCCACCTATGACGTTGTTTGAGCTCAACACGCTCACGCCTGGGCCGGTATTAGGAATCGCAACCGTGCCGCTTACATCTGTGCCGATGTAACACCCCTCAACATGAGAACCGGCGGCGGCTGTGCTGATGATGATTGCGCCTGTCGAAAAGCCGTTAATAACAAGACCACGAATGGTACTGCCGGGGGCATTCACAAACAGCCCTCGCTCGGCCGACTTGCCACCGTTCAGCTCGACTATCGGAGCTCCCGAAAAGCCCGGCTGCGTCGCGCCGTCGATTACGACCGGATCTGTAATATCCGGAAGGCGAAGCAGGGGTTGGATTCTGAGCGATGGTCCAGTGATATTGAAGTTGATTACATCGGAGCCGGGATTGGCATTTGCGTCGAGGATCGCCTGCCGCAGTGAGCCTGGTCCGCTGTCGTTGACGTTAGTTACAACGAACGTCGTAGCGGGCGCCGCCGCGTGCGTCTGATAGTTTCCGTACAGGAGGTAGAGCGCGGCACAAATGCCGAGCAGGAGTGAAAACAAAGTCGCTTTAAGCGCAATTCGACGATAGGGCGAGTGATGGGGGAATGTATTTGATGTCATGGACTACGAGGATCGAACGTTGGGCGCTAGGGAGTTAACTGCGCGCTGATTATAGCAAACATTAATCTCTGCCAGCGCACTTCGATCATGGCCGAGCGATCGTTTTCGACGTTGCGTTTCAGAATCCAATCGACGGCGGAGAGATCGGTAATTATGGGAATGAGCGGACGTTAAGATTTCGGATGGGCCATTAGGACTGCGGTGGATAGAACAAGTCAGGAAGAGGGGCTTGCCCCCGCTTTAACCAACTCACGGCGGGGGCAAGCCGCTCTTCCTGACTTGTTCTATTCTCTCTCGTGACTTCTATTATAAGGGTCGGAACAAGGTCAGGTTGCGTTGTTGTGTCGCGGTCAGCTTCTTGAGAAATTCCGCGCGCGAGACGAGTTTCGCACCTAATGCTTCCAGGTGAGGTGTCACCATCTGAATGTCAATCCAGTCCAGGCCACGCTCCTTCAGGTGCTCGATCAGAAACAGCAGCGCCAACTTTGACGCATTCGATCGCAGCGAGAACATGCTTTCACCAGCGAAACTCCCACAAGCATCTACTCCGTAGAGTCCACCGACGAGCTCAGTCCCTTCCCAAACCTCTACACTATGAGCATGGCCTTGCCTGTGAAGCTCGCAATATGCGCGGATCATTTGCCCTGTGATCCAGGTACCTGATTCGTGCTTGCGTTTGATGGTCGCGCAGTGGCTGATTACCTGCGGAAACGAGCGATCAATCGTGAACTGAAAATTCGAGCTACGCATGGTTTGCGCAAGCCTTCGAGGAATGTGCAGCTCGTTGAAGTCGAGGATGCCTCTTTCCTCCGGGCAACACCATGGCACAATCTCGTCGATCGGCCACGGAAAAATCCCGCGACAGTAAGCGCGCAGAAGATTTGTGGTGGTGAGCGGTCCACCTAATGCAACAATGCCGTCAATTGACCTTGCTGGATCGATGAAATGAATCAAGTCACTGTAACGGGACTTCATTGTTCCGAGAATTTTAAGGAGAGCTCTTCCCGCTCCAGTTCTACGATAACTTCGCCGGCAACGGGCTCACTGCCAAACAGGATCTTTTCGGCCAATGGTTCCTTGATCTTCCCCTGGATCAAGCGAGCCATCGGTCTTGCACCCAGCAGCCGGTCGAAGCCACGTTGGGCCAACCACGAGCGCGCTTCAGGCGAAAGCTTAACCACCACATTCTTTTCAACGAGCTGCTCGTTCAATTGGGCGATAAATTTGTCGACAATCTGCTCAATGACTTGGGCGTCTAATGGCTTGAACGCGATCCACGCGTCCAGACGATTGCGAAACTCCGGACTAAACGTTCGCTCAATCGCGCCTCTTCCCTGCCCTTTCCCCTGATCCCTCTGAAAGCCAATGCCACTCTCGCTAATCTCTCGCGCTCCAGCGTTGGTCGTCATGATCAGAATGACGTTTCTGAAATCAGCCTTCTTACCATTGTTATCAGTCAGGGTCGCGTGATCCATCACTTGCAGCAGGATGTTAAAAAGGTTCGGATGCGCTTTCTCAATTTCATCCAACACTAACACCGCGTACGGAGTTCTGTTAATCGCGTCTGTGAGTAGACCACCCTGATCGAAGCCAACGTAACCCGGTGGCGCGCCAATCAATCTCGACACGGTATGACTCTCGGCGTATTCGCTCATATCAAAGCGAATAAACTCGACACCCAGAATCACCGCAATCTGTTTGGCCAGCTCAGTTTTGCCTACACCTGTAGGACCGGAAAAGAGAAAACATCCGACGGGCTTTTCGGGTTGGCCCAGGCCGGAGCGAGATAACTTGATGGCCCGAACGACCTGCTCGATCGCATGGTCCTGGCCAAAAATCACGCCCTGCAGCTTGCTTTGCAGCTCTCCCAACCGAACTTTTTCTGAGCTCACGACAGTCTTAGGCGGGACTTTAGCCATTCGCGCAACCACAGTTTCGATGTCCTGTGTGTGAACGACTTTTTCCTCCGACGTTGAATTCAACTTCAACGCCGCGCCCGCTTCATCAAGTACATCTATCGCCTTATCCGGTAAGAAGCGATCGTGCATGTACTTCGCAGCCATCTCAGCAGCTACGCGGATCGCATCAGCGCTGTACTTCACGCCGTGATATTCCTCGTAGTAGCTCTTCAGTCCGTTCAGTATTCCCACCGTCTCTTCCACAGACGTTTCTGAAACTTCGATCTTTTGAAACCGGCGGGCGAGGGCGCGGTCCCTTTCGAATGATGCCTTGTACTCGCTGTAGGTCGTAGACCCGATGCAACGCAATTCACCTGAAGCCAGCGCGGGCTTGAGAATATTTGACGCATCCATCGAGCCGCCGTTAACGGCCCCGGCGCCGACTATCGTGTGAATCTCGTCGATGAAAAGAATTGAGCCAGGAATCTTTTTTAGCGCAGTGATCACGCCTTTGAACCGCTGTTCGAATTCACCGCGATATTTCGTGCCGGCCAGAACCGCTCCCATATCCAACGCATACACACTTGCAGAGCGCAGCACCTCCGGGACTTCACCCAACTGAATCTTTAGCGCGAGACCTTCAGCAATAGCTGTCTTGCCGACGCCTGGCTCGCCCACGTAAACGGGATTGTTCTTACGACGGCGGCACAATATCTGAATCGTTCGCTGCAACTCGTCATTGCGCCCGATGAGCGGATCGATCTGTCCAGCGGCGGCGCGCTCGTTCAAGTTAACTGTGAAAGCCTTTAACGGATCTCTGGATTGCCGAGCTTCTTCCTCACGTTCATCAACGTTGACATCACCAACTGGTTCCGTATCACCTACAGCAGAAATTCCATGCGAGATGTAGTTGAGTACGGCAAGACGTGTGATTCCATGCTTATTTAACAGATACACAGCGTGAGAATGCTGTGCGTGGAAAAGCGCCGCCAGCACACCACCACCGTTCACTTCCTGTTGCTCACTCGCTTGCGCCTGGAGCAACGCGTACTGCAATACCTGCTGGAACGCAATCGTCTGTTCCGGCAACGTGCTCGGATCCGGATTGACCATTTCACTGTGTGCCGCAAAGAACTCCTCGATCTCCTTCTTCAAGGCATTGAGGTTTCCGCCGCAGGCATAGATTACGTCGCGCGCAGTCGGATCGTTGAGCAACGCGAGCAGCAGGTGTTCCAACGTTACGTACTCGTGCTGTCGCGTAGTTGCTTCCGCGATTGCCAGGTTTAAGGTGTTTTCAAGTTCCTTTGTGATCATCATCCTCTTCCATCGTACACAGGAGCGGGAACTCATTAGCCTGAGCCAGACTCGTCACTTTCTCTACCTTCATCTCAGCGACTTCATAAGTATAGATGCCGGCGAAACCAATTCCTTTCCTGTGTACGTCCAGCATGAGCCGAACCGCATCATTTTCGCCGTGATTAAATATAGTTTGCAGGATGAAGACGACGAATTCCATTGGGGTAAAATCGTCATTATGTAAAAGGACCTTGTAGAGCGGTGGTCGCTCCAGCCTTGTCTTACTCTCGGTCTCTTCTACGACCGCGCTACCGTGTTCAAACTCATCCTTCGGCATACTGCAACATTTAAGCGCTTGGGGTTTCTCTGCGCAACCGGAGAAGCAGTTAATTGAAAATCAGATGGATACCCGCATCCCCGGTTTGAACCATCGTTGGCTCGACTCCGAAGACCTGTCTGATCCGTTCGGGCGTGAGTACCTCAGACGGAGCACCGTTGGCGACAATGCGTCCCCCATCTAACATCAGAATCTGATCGGCAAACCGGGCCGCGAGATTGAGGTCGTGTACTACGCCTACCGTAACCACATCAGCGGCATTGGTGAAACTTCGTATCCGCTTCATGAAATCGATCTGGTGACGGATGTCGAGAAACGTCAGCGGCTCGTCGAGGAAAAGATAACGGCATGAATCAATAGCACTGTGGCTCCATAGTTGGGCCAGCACCCGCGCGAAGTTTACTCGCTGACGCTCACCACCGCTGAGACTCTGATAGTAACGATCCTTGAATTCCGTGACATCGAAGTGCTCCATGACTTCGTCGACAATCTGCTCGTCTGTTGGTCCAGGCCGGCCGGAGAAATGAGGATAGCGGCCCATCAGCACCACCTCACGAACCGTCAAAGGAAAGGCGATCTCGATTGCCTGTGAAAGCACCGCGCGACGTTTCGCAAGCTCTGCTTCGGTGGCGTGGCTAACGTCGGCGCCTTCATATTCGACTGTACCACTTTGCGGATGCAGCAGACGCGCGAGAACTTTGACGAGGGTCGATTTTCCCGCGCCATTCGGGCCGACAATCAAATGAAGCCCGCCCGGCGCGAACGATGCAGAAATATCCGAAATGAGATCTTTGCTACCGACGCGGAAAGTGATGTTACGGCCAACCAGCATCAGAACACGTACTGCCGTCGCCGCAGTAAGAAAATAAATACCGGAACGCCGACCGCAGACGTCACGATACCGATGGGAAGCTCCGCCGGTCGCACTGAAAGACGCGCGATCAGGTCTGCGAGTGTCAGCAGTGTCGCACCGGTGAGCGCGCTGCCGACGATCAGAAATCGATTATCGGCGCCGCCAAGCATCCGCAGAATATGCGGGACGACGAGGCCGACGAAACTGATCACGCCCGTGAACGCCGTCGCGACCGCAACGATGACGACATTGACAGAAAGAATGATCCACTTCAGACGATTGACGTTAACGCCAAGATAGGTCGCTTCTTCTTCTCCGATCATCAATGCGTTGAGCTGTTTTGCATAACGTACCGCGACGATCGATCCGAGAATAGTCGACAACGCAACGATCTCGACCGCTTTCCAACTTGCTCCGGACAACGTCCCCAAACTCCAAAACGTGATCGAGCGTGCCTGCGGATCACGCGCGATGTACGAGAGAAATCCAATCGCGCTCATGAAAAGCGCATTAACGGCCAACCCCGTCAGCAACAGCATGACAATCGATGCGCGCCCGTCCTCTCGCGGTCGTGCCAAAAGAAAAACCAGATAGGTTGAGATTATCCCGCCGGCACACGCTGCAACCGGCAGACTCCAGAGACTCGTGCCGATGTGAAACACGCCACCGAGAACGAAGAACAACGCAGAACCGAATGCAGCGCCGCTTGAAGTCCCAACCAGTCCCGGCTCGACAATCGGATTCCGAAACAGCGCCTGCATCAGCGTTCCGCCGACGCCGAGACTCGCGCCAACCAACAGACAGAGAATTGCACGCGGGAAACGCAGCTCGAGAAAGATGCGCTGGTCCAAAGTTGGCTCGGGACGTCCGGGAAGCAGAGATGTGAGGGCGCGACTGATTTCAGTCATCGAGAAATCGATCGCGCCGTATCGTATCGAAGCGATTAGTACCAGAAGACTGACGGCAACCAGCGCAATGAGGATTAATTGTCGACGGCCGTGTTGCGTTGTCACTTTTTATGGATGATTTCCGCTACTTTCGCGATGTTCTCACCTGAGCGCGGGCCAAAGTAATTTAGCACATTCTCTTCGATTCGGAAGATGCGATTGTCGCGTGCAGCGTTCGACGTTGCCACACCCGGTAACGCTTTTATCTGATCGGTTGCGCCGCCGAGACGATCGTACCCGTAGTCGGTAAGCAAAATTACGTCGGGATTCGCTTTGGCGATTATCTCCGGCGATTCCATGCGCTGCATGCCCCGGCCGGTGTTCTCGACGGCCATTTCTCCACCGGCAAGCTCGATAATCTGACTGACGCCACCGCCATCACCGCCACTTCCCTTACCCACAACCAGATACACATTTGACGCGCGTCCAAAATGAATCACCGCCACGCGTGGATGATCGGTGTATTGCTTTACCTTTTCCAGCGACGCGGTGCGTTGCGTGTCAAGCGTGTTGCAGAGCTCTTCAGCACGCGATTCTTTATGAAAGTAGGCGCCCATTTCGCGAATCAATGCTTTCGCGCCGTCGCAGGAATCGTTCTTCGCGGTGAACGTCTTCATCGGTATGTTTAGTTGCTGAAGTTGTTGGACCACTTGCGGCGGGCCGATGTTGTTGTCGTGAATTATCGCCGTCGGATGTAGCGAGAGAATGCCTTCCGCACTCAACGCGCGATGGTAGCCGACAGTCTGCACGTTCTTAACTTCAGGAGGATAGGTGGTGGAAAGATCGATGCCGACAACGGTGTTCTGCGCGCCGAGGGCCCAGATGACTTCGTTGTAGATCGGCGAGATGACAACGTAGCGCGCGTCTTTCGAATCAGTCGGCGCGTTGTGAAAGCGGGCACAGCTCGCGCCAAACAGCACTAGACCAGAGAATAATAAAATTATTAGTCGCCTCATGAGCACTCAGTAAACCGTTTTTAGTCCAGCAAAACAAGAGAGTAGCGTTTGATAGAGATCGCGGTAGGACTGCCAGTTACCCGACAGCCCCCGCACAGATCCCGGCGTGCAGTTTTCCCGCACCGGGCTCTTCGTTGATACTCGCTTCCGCAATAAGACCTAGCTGGGCACAAGCCGAC